>Ga0182745_1005448_pt1 | contig 10383 bp, 8 predicted proteins | sample eDN3rd30CKraftBY_FD_128523 | JGI IMG/M metagenome (GOLD analysis project Ga0182745, IMG submission 128523) | Enriched backyard soil microbial communities from Emeryville, California, USA - eDNA 3rd pass 30_C Kraft BY (version 2) (version 2) | ecosystem: Environmental > Terrestrial > Soil >... | reverse complement strand
CGGACTTGCCTCGGCGGCCCCCCCCCTCGTCATCCTCGTTGTCGCCTGCGGCGACTGCCTTCGGATTCCCTCGGGCTTATCGACGCCCCGCGCACCCCAGGCCCCCGACGCGACGGGCTCTGGCGGTTGAAACCTGGCGGTCGCTGGGGAGGGTTGGGTGCTTGGGGTTCTCGCCCCGGGTGGTGGGGTGGTGGAGGATCTTGCGGGGCCCGCCTCGGGCCGGCCGCGCGGGCGGCTGGCCCGAGGCTTACGCGGTGTCTTGCGTCGTGATGGGGGCGCTGCGCGCTGGTGTGGGCGCGATGTTTGTGTCTGACACCTGTATGAGTGACGGTATGAGTTGGGTGTTGCCGAGAACCCGATATTGGCGGCGTAAGAGGTCGTTACGACGACAGGCGTCAGCCAGCCGTATGAGAAGTGGGCAGGATTGGAAGGAAGCCAGGGTGCTTGATAGCCCTGGCGACGAAGTTCCTGCGGGGGGGGGGTATCTGATATCCCAGGAAAAGATGCTCTCGCCAAGGTAAGTATCGGAGACCCGGCACCGGGCTTCAACTTCAAGCCCGCAAGCCCGGTACGAGCGCCGCACACCTCGCGGCATAACAATCGTCACTTGAACCCCGCCGCTGGATGGGTGGCGAGCGCCTGGGTGCGCATGCGCAAGCGGCTGCCCAGCGCGCCACCCATCACCGCTCCCCCCCAAACGCTGGGCGGGCCTTCAGCACACCACCCTCCGCATGCGCGAACGCGCACACCATTCCAATACTCACCACCGCGTATGCCAATTTCGGCCGCCCGGGCGGCCGAAAATGGCGGGCCCCGCAAGACTCGTCAATGAGCCCGGCTCTAGCAGCGCCTCAAGCCTAGACACGCGTAGCCCGTCGGCGCGGGTGGCGTGGACGCGAGCAACCTCGATGCGCCCGAGGGAATCTGAAGATACCGTCTTGGTCGTCAAGCAGAAAATGTGTAATCAGGCCTATAGGCCTGCCGTGTCTTGAGCACCCCGAAACACAGATGCACTACCTTGCGCATGCATGCACCGATGGCTGACATTTTGGTCTTCCCCGCAGCCAACAGCCGTTGATACAAGGCCCGCACATGAGGATTGTGCTTGGCGGCAACCACGCCTGCCATGTACACCAGAGCCCGTACATCAGCCGGCCCAGCCTTGGATAGGCGGCTACGTCCTCGCAATGAGGTGCCAGACTGCCGTTGCACGGGCACCAAACCCAGATACGCCGCCAAGTCCTCGGCTCGCTTGAACTGATGCGTACGCATCACCCTCAACATGGTTCGAGCCACTTTGGGGCCAACCCCTGGGATGGTCGAGAGCAACGTGGCGTCGTCCTTGAGATCAGGATGCCGATCGATATGATCATCGATGGCCTTCTCCAGGCGAGCGATCTCTTCGTCGTAGAAGCTCAAGGTGTTGCTAATCGAACGCTCCACCAGCTCCGGAGCTGCACTGGCCTCAGCTTTCTCCTGACGGTTCATCGTCCGCAAACGATCCTTGGACAACGCGTCCACCTGCGCAATCAAGGCACGCAGCTCCCGCACATGCGCAGGCGGCGGCTCCCAACGGGCGGGCTTCATCGCCATGCCATAGCGGGCCAGCACCAGACTATCGAGCGCATCCGTCTTGGAATGCATCGCCAATGCTCGGCCAAAGTCGTGCACATTGGCCGGGTTGGCGATCGAAACGCTTACGCCGCTATCGTGCAATGTTGTAGCCGCTTGCTCGTGATAGGGACCCGTGGCCTCCAACACCACATGCACCTGGTCCACCGTCACGCCATGCTTGGCGCACCATTTAACCAACTCCCGCACGCCGTCCCGGCTGTTCGGTACCACCTTGCTCTTACGCTTATCGTTGTCCGGGTCCAGCAACAGCGTGCAGTCCAGCTTCAGCTTGGATACATCGATACCTAGATAGAACATGGTTCATACCTCCTCGTATCAAGAAAGTATGCCAACTGCGCCCACTTACCTTGTGCATGCAGGGTCAATCCAGCCCTAGGCTACCGTCCAGTGTCCGCGATGGCGTCAGAGGTGAGAGACAGGGGTTTTATCTTCAGAACAGGGTTCACTCCCTCAGGAGTCGCAGAAACTCACCTGTCTCTCATGGGGTGATAGCTAACCACCCCATGGCTCAAGATACAAGGAACCGCCGCAGGCGGTGACGAAGATGACGACGGGGCAAGTCCGGAGCGAAGGCTCCGGACCGCAATCGTGGGCGCGAGCGTCCGCGACGCCCGTGCCGGCGGGCGGCACAAGAACTCAACAATGACCTCCGCCCAAAAAACCCCGTCCCCATTTAACCCCCCACCGATCTAGATACTTTCCCCATTTGCAACCCACCCCGGTCAGGTATATATTTCAAGCCTAAACTATCAAGGTTTAAATCTCTGCGGCCCCCAGCTCCAGGAACATCGAGCGGTTGTCGCGTACCACGGAGCGTATACGGCAATGAAAATAGCCTGCATTGGCGGGGGTCCCGCCGGTCTGTATTTCGGTCTGCTCATGAAATTGCAGAATCCCGAAAACGAAGTCACCGTGATCGAGCGCAACCGGCCGTACGACACCTTCGGCTGGGGCGTAGTGTTCTCCGACGCCACCATGCAGAACCTGCGCGAAGCCGACCCCGTCTCCGCCCAGACCATCGGCGACGCCTTCAACCATTGGGATGACATCGACATCCATTTCAAGGGCCGCAGCATGCGCAGCAGCGGCCACGGTTTCATCGGCATCGGTCGCAAGAAGCTGCTGAACATCCTGCAGGCGCGCTGCGAGGACGTGGGCGTCAAGCTGGAGTTCGAGAACTTCGTGCAGGACGACCAGGCCATCGCCCGCGAATACGACGCCGACCTGGTGATCGCCTCGGACGGCATCAACAGCCAGATCCGCACCCGGTACGCCGATACTTTCCATCCGGATATCGACCAGCGCCGCTGTCGCTTCGTCTGGCTGGGCACGAAGAAGGTGTTCGACGCCTTCACTTTCGCCTTCGTGCAGACCGAGCACGGCTGGTTCCAGGCGCACGCCTACCGCTACGAAAACGGCATGTCCACCTTCATCGTGGAAACGCCGGAGGAAACCTGGCAGGCCGCCGGCATCGAGCAGATGAGCCAGGAAGAGGGCATCGCCTACTGCGAAAAGCTGTTCGCGCCCTGGCTGGACGGCAATCCGCTGATCAGCAACGCGTCGCACCTGCGCGGCTCGGCGATCTGGATCCGTTTCCCGCGCGTGATCTGCAATACCTGGGTGCACTGGAACACGCTGGAAACCGCCCGCGGCCAGCGCCGCGTGCCGGTCGTGCTGATGGGCGACGCCGCCCACACCGCCCACTTCTCGATCGGCTCCGGCACCAAGCTGGCGCTGGAGGACGCGATCGAGCTGGCGCGCTGCCTGAGCGGCGCCGAGGGCAGCGTCGAGGCCGGCCTCAAGCACTACGAGGAAGTGCGCAGCGTGGAAGTGCTGAAGATCCAGAACGCCGCCCGCAACTCCACCGAGTGGTTCGAGAACGTCGCGCGCTACGCCGATCTGGAGCCTGAACAGTTCGCCTATTCGCTGCTGACCCGTTCGCAGCGCATTTCGCACGAGAACCTGCGCCTGCGCGACCCCGCCTGGCTCGAAGGCTTCGAGCGCTGGATCGCGGAGCACGCCGGCGAGGCCACGGCCCCGGGCGCGCGTCCGGCCCTGCCCATGCTGACGCCCTTCAAGGTGCGCGGCGTGCGGCTGAAGAACCGCATCCTGGTGTCGCCGATGGCGATGTACTCGTGCGTCGAGGGCGTGCCGGGCGACTTCCACCTGGTGCACCTGGGCGCCCGCGCCATGGGCGGGGCGGGCCTGGTCATGGTGGAAATGACCTGCGTGTCGCCGGACGGCCGCATCACCCCGGGCTGCCCGGGCCTGTGGAACGACGAGCAGCGCCAGGCCTTCACCCGCATCGTCGATTTCGTGCACGGCAACAGCGATGCGCGCATCGGCGTGCAGCTGGGTCATGCCGGCCGCAAGGGATCCACGCAGCTGGGCTGGCAGAAGATCGACCATCCGCTGGCCGAGGGCAACTGGCCGCTGATCTCCGCGTCCGCGCTGCCGTACATCGAGGGCGTGTCGCAGACGCCGCGCGCCATGACCCGCGCCGACATGGACGAGGTCCGCGACAACTTCGTCGCCGCCGCGCGCCGCGCCGAGCAGGCCGGCTTCGACTGGCTGGAACTGCACTGCGCCCACGGCTACCTGCTGTCGAGCTTCATTTCTCCGCTGACCAACCAGCGCGAGGACGACTACGGCGGCAGCCTGGAGAACCGCCTGCGCTTCCCGCTGGAAGTGTTCCGCGCCGTGCGCGCCGTCTGGCCGGAGAACAAGCCCATGTCGGTGCGGATCTCCGCCAGCGACTGGGTCGAAGGCGGCATCACGGCCGACGACGCGGTGGAGATCGCCCGCCACTTCAAGGCCGCCGGCGCCGACATGATCGACTGCTCGTCGGGCCAGGTCAGCAAGGAAGAAAAACCGGTCTACGGCCGCATGTTCCAGACGCCGTTCGCCGACCGCGTGCGCAACGAGGCCGGCATTCCCACCATCGCGGTGGGCGCCATCTTCGAGGCCGACCATGCCAACGGCATCATCGCCTCCGGCCGCGCGGACCTCTGCGCCCTGGCGCGTCCCCATTTGGCCGACGCCTCATGGACGCTACGCGAAGCGGCCAGGGTGGGCTACCGTGACGTAACGTGGCCCAGCCAGTACTTCGCCGGCAAGCGCCAGCTGGAAACCAACTTCGAACGCGCCGCCGCCATGGCGCAACTGGATATCAAATGAACCCAACTCCGCTTCCCCTGGCCGGGCGCCATGCCCTGGTGACGGGCGGCGCCCGCGGTATCGGGCTGGCTTGCGCCCGGGCGCTGCTGCAGCGCGGCGCCCGCGTCACGCTGCTGGGCCGCGACGGCGCGGCCCTGGATGCCGCGACCGACAGCCTGGCCCGCCTGGGCCAGGTGCAGGCCGTCAGCGCGGACATCGCCGACGAGGCTTCGGTGCGGGCGGCGTTCGCCCAGGCCGAAGTCGAGTTCGGGCCGGTGCAGGTGCTCGTCAACAATGCGGGCCAGGCGGTCAGCGAACGCTTCGACCGCACCGACTCCGCCCTGTGGCAGTCCATGATCGCGGTCAACCTGACCGGCACGTTCAACTGCATCCAGGCCGCCCTGCCGGGCATGCTGAAGGAAAAGTGGGGGCGGGTCATCAACGTGGCCAGCACCGCCGGCCTGATCGGCTACGGCTACGTCAGCGCCTACTGCGCGGCCAAGCACGGCGTGGTCGGGCTGACCCGCTCGCTGGCGCTGGAAGTCGCGCTGAAGGGCGTCACGGTCAACGCCGTCTGCCCCGGCTATACCGAAACCGACATCGTGCGCGGCGCGGTCTCGAACATCGTCGACAAGACCGGCATGTCGCCGGAAGCCGCCCGCGCCAAGCTGGCGGAACGCAATCCCCAAGGCCGCCTGATACAGCCCGAGGAAGTGGCCGAGACGGTCGCCTGGCTGGCGCTGCCCGCCTCGGCCTCCGTGAATGGCCAGGCCATCGCCGTCGATGGCGGCGAAGTGATGACCGGCTGAGGCCGGCCGCCCATCCACCCCGAATCCAAGAATGGAGACACCATGAGCACCCAGCCCGAAGAACACACCATGAAGCACCACAAGCGCCCGTTCGCCGGTTACCAGGCGAAGACGTTCCTGTGGGAGGTGTCGGCCGACGGCAAGATCGGCACGGTCACCCTGAACCGCCCCGAGCGCAAGAACCCGCTGACGTTCGATTCCTACGCCGAGCTGCGGGACCTGTTCCGGGCGCTGGTGTACGCCACCGACATCAAGGTGGTCGTGGTGACGGGCGCGGGCGGAAACTTCTGCTCGGGCGGCGACGTGCACGAGATCATCGGGCCGCTGACCAGGATGTCCATGCCCGAGCTGCTGGACTTCACCCGCATGACGGGCGACCTGGTCAAGGCCATGCGCGCCTGCCCGCAGCCCATCGTGGCGGCGGTCGACGGCGTCTGCGCCGGCGCCGGCGCCATGGTCGCGCTCGCTTCGGACCTGCGCCTGGGCACGCCGCTGGCGCGCACGGCCTTCCTGTTCACCCGGGTGGGCCTGGCCGGCGCCGACATGGGCGCCTGCACGCTGCTGCCGCGCATGATCGGCCAGGGCCGCGCTTCCGAGCTGCTGTACACCGGCCGCGCCATGACGGCGGAAGAGGGCGCCAGCTGGGGCTTCTTCAACGCGCTGCACGAGTCCGGCGCGCTGGCCGACGCCGCGCAGACCCTGGCCGCGCAGTTGGCCGCGGGCCCGACGTTCGCCCACGGGGTCACCAAGAAGCTGCTGCACCAGGAATGGAACATGGGCGTGGACGAGGCCATCGAGGCGGAAGCCGAGGCGCAGGCCATCTGCATGCAGACGCGCGATTTCCATCGCGCCTACGAAGCCTTCGTGGCGAAACAGAAGCCGGTATTCCAGGGGGATTGATGGTCCACCCCCGAGGCGCCTGCGGCGGACCGGCGGAGCCGGATCCGCGCGATCCCGCCCGGGGACGGCCGGCTTGATGGACAAGGAATGGGTTGGAGCGATGGAGAACGCAAGATGAGTGATATGAGCTGGCTGGATTGGCCTTTCTTCGACGACGCGCACCGCAAGCTCGCGCGCGAGGTGGACGCCTGGTGCGAGCAGTCGCTGGGCGATGTCGACCACCATGACGCGGACGCGGCGTGCAAGAAGCTCGTGAAGGCCATGGGGCAGGCCGGCTGGCTGCGCTACGCGGTGGCGGGCGGCCCGGGCGGAGCCTGGGGCGGCGCGCTGCCGGAGGTGGATTCGCGCTCGGTCTGCATCCTGCGCGAGACGCTGGGCCGGCATGAAGGGCTGGCGGACTTCGCGTTCGCCATGCAGGGGCTGGGCAGCGGCGCGATTTCGCTCATGGGTTCGGACGAGCTCCGCCAGCGCTACCTGCCGCGCGTGGCGCGCGGCGACGCCATCGCCGCCTTCGCGCTGTCCGAGCCGGACGCGGGGTCGGACGTGGCGGCGCTGGCCTGCGAGGCCAGGCTGGACGGCGACCACTACGTGCTCAACGGCGCCAAGACCTGGATCTCCAACGGCGGCATCGCGGACTTCTATTGCGTGTTCGCTCGCACCGGCGAAGCGCCGGGCGCCCGCGGCATCAGCGCCTTCGTGGTGGATGCCGGCACGCCGGGATTCGAGATCAGCGAACGCATCGACCTGATCGCCCCGCATCCGCTGGCGACCATCACGTTCGACGACTGCCGCATCCCGGTGTCGCATCGCCTGGGCGACGCGGGCCAGGGATTCAAGCTGGCCATGATGACGCTGGACATTTTCCGCGCCTCCGTGGCGGCCGCCGCGCTGGGGTTCGCGCGCCGGGCGCTGGACGAGGCGCTGGCGCGCTCCAAGTCGCGCCGCATGTTCGGCCAGACCCTGGCCGACCTGCAACTGACGCAAGCCGCGCTGGGCGACATGGCCACCGCCATCGACGCGTCGGCGCTGCTGACGTACCGCGCCGCGTGGATGCGCGACGTGCAAAAGGTGCGCACCACGCGCGAAGCGGCAATGGCCAAGATGACGGCCACGGAATCGGCGCAGGCCGTGATCGACCGCGCGCTGCAGATGTTCGGCGGCGCCGGCGTGGTGTCGGGGATGCCGGTGGAGAAGCTCTACAGGGAAATCAGAGCGCTGCGTATCTACGAAGGCGCCACCGAAGTGCAGAAATTGATCATCGCCCGTGAACTGCTGAAAGCGTAAGGAAGCCATCGAGCTCCGGCGCCCAGGCAAGCAACAACACCGCATAAGCCAAGGGGAATTTCATGGAAGCATCCGCCCACATCGACACCTTTGCCCGGGACAACCTGCCCCCGGGCGAACAATGGCCCGAGTTCCTGCTCGATGGTCCCGACGTGGCCTATCCCAAACGCTTCAACTGCGCCGTCGAACTGGTGGACGCCATGGCCGATCGCGGCCATGGCGACCGCGTTGCGCTGCGCTGGCGCCAGGATGGCAAGCCGGCCGCGATGACCTACCGCGAGCTGGCGGCGCTGAGCAACCGCATCGCCCGGGTGCTGACCGAAGACATGGGGCTCGTGCCCGGCAACCGCTTGCTGCTGCGCGGCCCGAACAACCCGATGATGGCCGCGTCCTGGCTGGCCGCGGTCAAGGCCGGGCTGGTCACCGTGCCCACCATGCCGCTGCTGCGCGCCAAGGAGCTCAAGCAGATCATCGACAAGGCCCAGGTGCAGGCGGTGCTGTGCGATGTCCGCCTGAAGGAAGAGGCGGATTTCTGCGTGCAGCCCGGCCATGAGCATCATTGCCCGGCGCTGTCGAAGGTCATGTATTTCAACGATGGCGCCGTCGATGCGCTGGACGCGCTGGCCGCGGCCAAGCCCGACACCTTCGATGCCTGCGACACCGCGGCCGACGATGTGTGCCTGATCGCTTTCACCAGCGGCACCACGGGCGCGCCCAAGGGCTGCATGCATTTCCATCGCGACGTGCTGGCGATGTGCGACCTGTTCCCCAAGCATGTCATCAAGCCGGGGCCGGACGACATTTTCTGCGGCACGCCGCCGCTGGCCTTCACGTTCGGCCTGGGCGGCCTGTTGTGCTTCCCGCTGCGCGTGGGCGCCAGCACGGTGCTGGCGGAAAAGCTGTCGCCGGAGAGCCTGCTGGAGCTGATCCAGGAATTCCGCGCCACCATCGTCTTCACCGCGCCGACCTTCTACCGGCAGATGGCGGCGCTGGTGGGCAAGTTCGACATTTCGTCGCTGAAGAAGAGCGTGTCGGCCGGGGAGGCCCTGCCCGACGCCACGCGCCAGCTCTGGAAGCAGGCGACCGGCATCGAGATGATCGACGGCATCGGCGGCACGGAAATGATCCACGTGTTCGTGTCCAGCCCGCCCGAGTCGGTGCGCCGCGGCGCGATCGGCCGGGTCGTGCCGGGCTATGTGGCGCGTATCGTGGACGACGAGATGAAGCCGGTGCCCAACGGCACGGTGGGCCGGCTGGCGATCAAGGGCCCCACGGGCTGCCGCTACCTGGCCGACGAGCGCCAGCGCCGCTTCGTGCAGGACGGCTGGAACCTGCCGGGAGACACCTTCCTGCAGGACGACGACGGCTATCTGTTCTACCAGGCGCGCAACGACGACATGATCGTTTCCGCGGGCTACAACATCGCCGGTCCGGAAGTCGAGGACGCCCTGTTGCGCCACGAGGCCGTGGCCGAATGCGGCGTGGTCGGGGCGCCGGACGAGGAGCGCGGCCAGGTGGTGAAAGCCTTCGTGGTGCTCAAGCCGGGCTACGAGGCGGGCAGCGAGCTCACGGCCGCGTTGCAGCAGTTCGTCAAGGCCAGCATCGCGCCCTACAAATACCCTCGCGCCATCGAGTTCGTGGATGCGCTGCCGCGCACCGAGACGGGCAAGCTGCAGCGCTTCGCGCTGCGCAAGATGGCGTGAACCGGCACCAAGGAACCCTCATGGCAGCTCCCTTCATCAGCCAGGTCGAAGTCCGCTTCCGTCATTGCGATCCGGCGGGCATCGTCTTCTATCCGCGCTACTTCGAGATGATCAACGACTTCGTCGAGGAGTGGTTCGACAAGGGGATGGGGCTGCCGTTCCACGCATTGCACGTGGAGAGGCATATCGGCACGCCGACGGCGTCGGTGCAATGCGATTTCAGCGCGCCCAGCCGCTGGCATGAGCGGCTGCGGCAGGTGCTGGAGGTGCAGCGCATCGGCGGCGCCTCGTTCAAGGTGCTGGTGAAGTTCGAAGGACCGGACGGACAGCTGCGCCTGGCGGCGACGCTGACGATCGTGACGGTGGATTTACGGACGATGAAGTCCATGCCGCTGCCTGCGGATCTGCGGGAACGCATGCAGGCTTATCTGGTTCCCGCGGCGTGAGCGGCGGGTTTGTTTTTCTTGATAATAGGATGACGTTATGAAGATTCTGCAACCGCCGGATTGGATGGCGCCCCGGGGCTATTCGAATGGCGTGCTCACCGAGATGGAGGTGGGCAGCAAGCTCGTGTTCGTGGGCGGGCAGGTGGGGTGGAATGGCCAGCAGCAGTTCGAAACGGACGACCTGGCGGAGCAGGTGCGCCAGACGCTGGCGAATATCGTTGCAATCTTGGCGGAAGGCGGCGCCGGGCCGGAGCACATCGTGCGGATGACCTGGTACGTGACGAACAAGGAAGAGTACGTGGCGGCGTACCCCGCCATCGGCAAGCACTACCGGGAGTACATCGGCCGGCATTTCCCCGCGATGACGGCGGTGGAAGTGGCGGATCTGGTTGAGGATCGGGCCAAGGTGGAAATCGAAGTCACGGCGGTGGTGCCGGCGCGGTGATCGCG
>Ga0182745_1005445_pt1 | contig 10386 bp, 11 predicted proteins | sample eDN3rd30CKraftBY_FD_128523 | JGI IMG/M metagenome (GOLD analysis project Ga0182745, IMG submission 128523) | Enriched backyard soil microbial communities from Emeryville, California, USA - eDNA 3rd pass 30_C Kraft BY (version 2) (version 2) | ecosystem: Environmental > Terrestrial > Soil >... | reverse complement strand
GTGCCTTCTCTTCTTTTGAAGTTGACCAGAAATTAATCTTGAACAATCCCCCAATAACAGCCATAGCCAATCCTATGCAAGCAATAATGGTCACCATCTGACCAACCCCTTACTGTACATGTGTTAGAGTTTGTGTGACTTCCGCTACACGTTTTCCTAAAGCTCTTCCTAACTCTTGGGCTTGCTTAGAAAGCAAATCTGTACTATCAACAGGACAGGACACCCCTACCCCGTAATAAGATCCATATAAGGCGTTTTCTGGAACATTACCAGGTAAGCCGACGATAATCATCCCTTGGTGAAGCATTGGAGTAATGAGGTTAAGCATAGTTGCTTCTAATCCTCCATGGACGGTAGCAGTCGTACAAAATACAGCACCAATTTTGTTTATCAGCTTACCTTCTGCCCATAAGAACCCTAATTTATCAATCCAAGCTTTTAATCCAGAGCTAATCGTCCCGAAATGTCCAGGACATCCCCATACAATCGCATCCATTTCTGATAGCTTATATACATCTGCCTGATCCACATGATCTATATGCACTTCTGCACCATACACTTCTTGAGCCCCTCCCGCTATTGAATATGCCAGTGCCTTTGTATGTTCACCTTCACTATCATAGACTACATAGATTTTCATAAAATTCCCCACTCCTCTTGGTTGCATTGATGCGAATTTTCATCTACAACGAGATTTTAACTTTAGCATTCATACCAGGAAGTACTTTGGCAGATGGATTCATAATTGAGATTTTAACAGAAACTTTTTGAGTAACCTTTGTGAAATTGCCCGTATTCGACTCTGGTAAAGACGAAAATACAGATTTAGTAGCATAGCCGATTTCTTCAACTTTTCCTTCGAAAGTTACGTCGGTATCGCCATCTACGTTTATATCCACTGAATCGCCTTTTTCAATATCCTTTAAATCTGTTTCCTTGATGTTAGCTGTAATGTATAAATGCTTGAGGTCTGCAGCTTGGGCTAGCACTTGGCCACCTTGTACTAGCTGGTCATTTCCGGCTCCATTTTTAATAATCGTTCCCTCCATGGTAGACTTTATGGAAACGTCTTGACCTTCTTCATCAATTGTTCCTATTGCCTTTCCTTTTGTAACAGCTTTACCCTCTTTAATATTCCAATCTTTGAGCATACCAGATGCTGGAGCTACAATTTGAACCATGTCTGCAGATACCTTCGCATCATCGGTTTTAACAAAGTTCTCATTTTGATAATAAAAGTAGGCACCGCCTGCTAGCAAAGCAATTACAACAAGAATACCTAAAATATTGGCAATTATTAAACGACCTTTACTCATACGTATTTCCCCTTTTTATTCGTTTTTTCCAATGGTGCTGGAAGTAAAATGTGCTGCTCTTTCTGCACTAGCGACCTTCCTTTGCCCGTTACAGCCTTTCCGATGGAAGCTAACAACATGATTATGCCTAATACCAGGAGAATGGTAAATAAATCATGGTAAGCACCTAGAAGCGCACCTTTTTGACTATTCTCAACCATTGAATAATAAGCCATGCTTTTTGCCTCTGTAAGTGTATGTCCATTATTGATATAATTGCGGACCAATCCGGCCATCTCTGAGTTAGTTTCGGGATTCAATAGAGATATTTCCCCTCGAACATCTTCATAGTGAATCGCATGCATTCGATAAGCGAACCATCCTAGTACTGGTCCAGCAATTGAACCAAATAAATTTCTCATTGAATGCAGGGATGATGACCGTAGTACTGCCTTGTGAATGTCACCTGCTAGTGCTGTTCCCAATGCCCCTGATAATAGCACCATGCTTACGCCTACGCCTATACAAGCCATTTGAACATTTATTGCCGTTAAAGAAACCTCGGTTCCCATTGATCTCCATTGAATACTGATCATTATGATGATGATGGATCCTACCATTCCCAGCCTGCCTGCACCCCATTTGTCATACAGCAAAGTACAGATGATGCCAGACACCAAAAAGCCAACAAAAAACCACAAATAAAAATACGTAAGATATATGAATGGAGGATCAAGAATGTTACTCAAAAACCCATTAGCTCCTGCAATCGCGACGATAAGAGCAATATGAGCAGTTAAAGCCATAATTGTTCCTGAAACTGTTTTTGCTGACCACAATGATCGGATTGGAATAAAGGGATCAACAGCATTAAAATCAACCGCTATGAACAATAACGCCAATAGAAGAGCAATCACAAAAAATGGCCAAACCTGATTTGATGTAAAGCCGTGTTCTTGTAAGTTATACAGCGGGAAAATCAAGTCCAATATTAATAAAGTGAATAAGAAAATTCCTTTCATGTTATGTTTCGTCGTTCCTGAGTTTAACTCTGGCTTCGTTTTGGGTAATATCCTGAACCCTATTACAAGGCAAATGAGGGATGAGAGAATATTTAACAAGAATATCCATCGCCACTCTGAAATACTTAAAGATAAGGATCCAACAAATGCACCTACCGCGCTGCAACCAAATAAACCACCTATCGCAAACAATATAAACAGATTCCGCACCTTGTTTGGGTAAGACCTTAAACTAAGCGGTAGGATTGTCAGAAACAATACACCTGCCCCTAAACCTTGGAGTGATCTGCCAATGGTGAGCGGAATGATCCCCCAGCATAGAATATTGATGATCGTTCCACCAAGGAATATGAAAATGAAAGTAAGATAAATTTTTCTTATTCCATATTTCATGGGAAGGATACGTCCAAATGGGAGACCTAACGAAAAAGCCAAATTTGAGCAAATGGATGGAAGTAACATAACGTGTGTACTTAAGTTAAGTCCATTTTGAATAACCATTTGATTCAAGATGTAGGAAAGACTTGTAAAGTATTGAGGCCCAAATGAAAATAACGTTAATAGAGACATGAGCACGTATTCCGGCAAGAGGGGTTTCTTCATCTCGCCACTCAATACATTATTTTGTGAATTCATATAATTCCCCCTTTCTTTCTAAGCTAATTTTGAATGTCAAATTCCATTCCTTAATATTTTTAAAAGAAAAAAGTCTTCACCATCCATTCATATTGAGCAGTTAAACATGCAACATACCCAAACTTGCTATTTGCAATTTGTATTATACAACATATATAAAATATAGCAATAAAAAAATATTACCCAAACTAACCTATAACACGGAAAAATGAAAAAGCCTAATTCAAATAAGAACATTTGAATTAGGCTTTTTCATGAAAAGGTTCATTAAAATATGTAATAAACATTACTGGTTCTGCTTATCAAAATTCGGATTATCTTTGTTTCCAGTTCTTAATATCCTGATTCAAACGTGTTAAATTCCTCTGAAGAACGTTTAAATCTTCCTCTGACCAGTCTTTAAGAATATCGGATAATCTTTCTTGACGAGACTTCTGAGCATTATGTAATATTTCTTGCCCTTCTTTCGTCATGACAATTAAGCTGATTCGTCCGTTTTTCGGATCTGGATAACGGCGAATGAATTCCTTTGACTCCATAGCGGCAACCTGGCGACTTGCGGTAGACACATTCAGTCTCAATTGGTCTGACAATTCATTAATGCCTAGTGGCCCATGCTTATCCAATTCACTTAGCAATAAAAACTCGGATCGATCTAGGTTGCCTATTTGTCTACTGGGGGATGTTGTTAGACGTACAAGCAGGGCTATGTCATATTCAATTAACTGGAGTGAGTCCAAATTCTATATCTCCCTTCTAGTGATTTACTTGAAAAATAATTAGGCTGAACTGTGTAGCTGGTTCTTTATATATATTTTCCAATTAAAATGATCCACTACCCTTGTATGTGTATAAAAACAATATACATGATTTTCAATGGCTTACCAAGTTTTAAAGCTTTAATAAACCCATTTAAATCAATATATTGAATAGGATTTAATCAGATATCTTATTGATAAATTCCCCTGTTTGTCTCTGACATTCTGAAGGTTCGAGCGAAAATCAGTGTTGATAAATTAATTCTGTAACTTCTCATTATTCTTCCTCGCCTGTAAAAATCGGCTTTTCCTCTTATTCATCGGAACTTTAATAAATATGTTGATCGAGCAGACTGGTTTCTCAGTAAGACCGTCCTCTAGCCAAAGATGTTTACATCTGGTGAATCCAGGTTGGACACCGCTGCTCCATTCTATTTTATCTTTTCGTCTTTGGTTCACATTCAATTTATATTTTTTTATTGAATTTTCGCCTCTCGTATAATCAGTCAAAAAAACTGTACCTCCCATTTTCTAACATTGGGAGGTACAGTTCAAACTCATCTATTCTTTTCCACTGACCTTTAATCGATATTTTTTAAGTTTCCTCACGATTGTTGCCTGACTGGATTCCAGGGCTTCTGCTATTTCATATGTAGTTTGGTAGGTTTGAGCCGCTTTCGTCAAAATTTCCTTTTCGGCTCTTTCCACCGCTTCTTTTAAAGTTAAGGTAGCATTGAGGTTCGGTTGATTCCGATTTTCCGGCTGATATTCTTCCGGAAGGTCGTTAATCGATAATATTCGATTATCCGTCAGCACGACGAGCCTTTCCACAATATTAATCAATTCACGGACATTTCCTGGCCAATCATGTTGATAAAAATATTCCTTCAACCGCGAATCTATTTCTTTTGAGAATTTATATTGTTCGTTTGCTTTTGTTAAAAACAAGTCAGTCAATGCCAAGATATCCTCTCTTCTTTCCCTTAGAGGAGGAATCGTAATCGGAATGACATTCAACCTATAAAAGAGGTCTTCACGAAAATCACCCGTTTTGACCATTTCCGAAAGATTTCGGTTCGTGGCTGCTATTATGCGAACATCGATTTTCTTTGGTTTTGTACCTCCGATTCTTTGAATCTCCCTTTCCTGAAGGGCCCGGAGCAGCTTCACCTGAAGTTGCAGGGGAAGCTCACCGACTTCATCCAGGAATAGGATACCACTCTCTGCAAGCTCAAACATCCCTGGTTTTCCTTTTTGATTGGCTCCGGTAAATGCCCCTCCTTCATATCCAAAGAGCTCGGATTCCAATAAATCAGCGGGAATTGCCCCGCAATTTATTTTGATGAAGTCTCCTTTTTTAGACCGGATGCTCCGATTATAGATATTGCGGGCAAGGACATCCTTTCCAACACCCGTTTCTCCCAGTATGAGTACTGTCGCATCAATATCCGATATTCTTTCTGCTATCTCATAAATCATTTTCATTTTATCACTGACGAATACGACTCCATCTTTGCTCGTTATCTTCCGCAGTTTCTCAATTTCCTGCTTATATTGATTATTCAGTTCATTAGCTTTCGTCAACTCATGCATCAGTTCATTTAAATCAGATAAATCCCTTATATTCGTAACGACTTGCTCTATTTCCCCTTCTGCATTAAAAACGGGACTCCCTGTTATCAATGTTTCCTTTCCCGCAAAATTATCCTGTACGACTGATACCGTTCGTCTCAGCTTCACTACCTTATGAGTCACCGACGCATTCAGTATGCCGCGTTTAATCAATTGGTCCACAGATTTGCCGATATAATACTCTTTTGGTATGCCTGTGATCCGTTCAATTGCCGAATTAGTATAAAGCGTGATTCCATCTTGATCGGTGATGTATATTCCATCATAGGAATTTTCGATTATTGCATCGAGTGCGCGATTCAATTTATCCGTCTCATGAGCATCAATCAGTAAATCATCCAAAAATTCCGTTTCCCTGCCTATATAAAGAATATTGTCAGCATCCATTTGTTTCATTAATAAAAATAAATACCGTTTATCATGCAGCCTTGCAGCTGCAAGCCTTTTATTATCGAGAAATTGCCACTCATCGAATTGTTCGGTTAATGTATGATTATCATCCTGGCTTAACAATTGATTAAAATAGTTTCCCCAATCCTTAATCCGATTTGCAGAATCCACGACTAGTGCAGGAAAGGTCCACTCTTTGAGCAAATTAAGCTGAGAATCCTGTTTCACTTGATTCATTACTATTCACCTCACCGCCGCAAAAAGAATTCTTTTTAAGTACAATTCTGGATAATTTTCGAAACTCCTTTAAAATTGTCGAATTTCGCTCCTAAAAAAAGTAGTGATGAAATAATTTTCATCACTACTTTACCTCAGTAAGTCTTAAAAATAACCTCTCCACTGATCGCTTCCTTACCTGACTGGTTAGTGGCCGCTACGTTGAAAAAATATCTATTCCCATTTTTTTCATTTAGATCCGCTTGAAGAGTTATGACATCATTCAAGAAAACCATGCCCTTGAAACGAATCTTGTATTCTTCGATAAATCCAATTTCATAAAGATTACTGAATAGCTTTGCAAGGTTTCCCATCGTCCACATTCCATGTGCGATGATACCTGGAAGACCAGCATTTTTTGCTTCCTCATCAATCGTATGAATGGGATTGAAATCACCTGATGCGCCGGCATATTTAATGAGGTCCAGTCGTGTTACAGGTGCAAGCTCGATAGAATGTAACGAGTCACCAATATGAAGTTCGGTTAATGTCGTCACTTACTCATCACCATCCTTCTGATCGTTTCATTTATAATGACAAGCTGTTCAGCAGTGAAGACGATTTCCCCATTTGCATCCGTCCCATAATTTTCAAAGGCTAGAAATCCCATTTCCCCTTGTTTCCCTTTTTTCTCATAATAGTCTTTCACTTCCGTATAACAGGTGATTTCTTCCCCTACCTTAAGCGGCCTGTTATAGCGATAAACCTGCTCACCGTGAATCAAGCCTTTATTCGGGAGATTTAAGCTTTCAATCGTCCCAAAATCAAAGACCCTTGGGAAAGTTGGTGGAGCGATATTCGTACCGTACCTTGATTGCCTGCCTGTTTCTTCATCAATGAAAATCGGGTGGGGATCACCAATCGATAATGCGAATTTTTTAACGGCTCCCCGTTCAACTATATTTTTAACGGGGTTGGATCGTTTTCCAATACTTTCGTTGAACATAACATCCCGCCTTTTCCCTTAATTTTTTGGACCGCCCGCAACATATAAAACCTGCCCGCTAATGAATGAGGATGCTTCATCGGCAAAGAATGCAACAGCATGAGCGATATCACTTGGCAAACCGCTTCTGGCAACAGGAATACTGTTTGCCCTGTCCTGGATGAATTGCTCAAAACTCACTCCCACCCGCCTAGCTGTTTCTTTCGTCATTTCGGTTTCGATAAAGCCTGGTGCGACCGAATTAGCCGTTATCCCATATTTGCCAAGTTCAATCGCCAGTGTTTTTGTTAACCCCTGAAGCCCAGCTTTTGCGGCTGAATAATTAGCCTGCCCGCGGTTCCCAAGGGCCGAAGTGGATGATATATTGATGATTCTTCCGTACTTATTTGCAACCATATGCTTCTGGGCGGCACGTACTGCATTGAAAGTACCTTTTAAATGCACATCCATTACCGTCTGCCAATCAGAATCGGTCATTTTAAAAAGTAAATTATCCCGGATGACCCCAGCATTATTCACGAGAATATCAAGCGATCCGAATGTGTCGGCTATTTCTTTTATCGATGCTTCCACCTCTTCTGGATTGACCACGTTGGCCACTTTGGTAAAAATGGTATAACCCTTATCCCTTAGTTCATTTCCTGTTGCTGTCAAAACCTCTTCGTTGATATCGATAATCGCCACGTTTGCGCCTTCACTGGCAAACAGTTCGACGATCGCCCGGCCAATCCCCCTGCTTCCACCTGTAACTAAAGCCGTTTTCCCTGAAAATCTCCCTGTCATAATCTTCTCCTCCTAATCTATTATAAAAATTGCCCTACTTTAACATGTCCCTTAATCAAATTTCGGGAAATGATCATACGCTGTATTTCATCCGTACCATCATAAATCCTCCAAAGCCTTGCCTCGCGGTACCAGCGTTCGATGGGAAGCTCCTTCGTATAGCCCATGCCACCGTGAATCTGCAATACACGATCAACGACACGATTCCCCATATTGGCTCCATAGAGTTTAGCCATTGAAGCTAAATGGCGGTTGTCTTCTCCATTATCAAGTGTAAAAGCCGCATTCAATACAAGCCATCTAGCAGCTTCAATTTCTACGGCCGAATCAGCTATCTGCCATTGAATGGCCTGGCGCTCAGCAATCGGTTTACCGAAAGTTACTCGTTCTTTAGCGTATTCTATAGCCATTTGCAGCAATCTTTCCGCAGAACCGACAGCGCGTGCGCCCACGATCCATCTTGCAAACCCAATCCATTCCAAGCCTAGTTTATAACCGCCATGCACTTCCCCCAAGATGTTTTCTTCGGGTACCCTGACATTATCAAAAACTAAACCGGCCGGTCCCCATTCTCCCATCGTATTGATATATTCTGATCTCCAGCCCATATCACGGTCTACAATGAAACAGGTTACCCCTTCCGTCCCGGTTGCTTGATGACGTTCTTTGTCAGTTACGGCAATGACCATGACGAAATCGGCATCATTTCCTCCAGTGATGAATGTTTTTTCTCCGTTAAGCACCCATTCATTTCCTTCTTTTACTGCCGTCATTTTAATATTTCGCGTATCGGACCCAGCCCCCGGCTCCGTCATGGCAAAACAGGACTTTTTCTCACCATTAATAGTAGGGATCAGATATTTCTGTTTCTGTTCTTCATTTGCATAATAAAGGATGTTATCAGCCGAACCTCCAAAGCTGAATGGTACAAACGTTTTTGACACTTCCATCAAGACAATTGCCATCATGAGCTGACCTAGGTCTGCCCCGCCATATTCCTCCGGGGTATTGATGCCCCAAAACCCGGCTTTTTTTGCTTTTTCCTGTAAATCTTTCAATGTCCCCTCTGGTAAACTAGGTTTCCCTGCCATTTCATTGCGAAGCACTTCATTTTCCAATGGAATCAATTCATTTTCCACGAACTTGCGTATTGTTTTTTGTACCATTTTTTGTTCATCTGATAGTCGTAAATCCATATTAACCCCTCCGCTTTCCAATTAGACTAGTTTTGATATTTTCTCTTCAATTGTCCGGTAATGATATTTTTTTGGATTTCGGACGTACCTTCATATATTCTGGTGATTCGGGCATCCCGATAGAAACGTTCAACTGGATAATCCTTCATGTATCCCATCCCGCCATGAATCTGTACGGCCTTATCAGCGATACGATTATATACTTCCGAACCATACAACTTAAGCATGGCCGCTTCTTTAATGATTTTTTCTTTCTGATCGACCATCCATGCGACCCTGTATGTGAATGAGCGAAGTGCTTCTATTTCCATTGCCATCTCGGCAATCATATGGGACACGGCTTGATGATCAATGATCGGGACATTGAATTGTTCACGTTCTGTGGCATATTTGGTAGAAAGATCGAGCAGGTATTGACAGGACCCCAAATTACGGGCAGCAAGGCCTGCCCGGCCATTTGCAAGGATTTTCAAGGCATTTACATACCCTTGGCCGACGTCCCCCAGTACATTTTCAGCAGGAACCTCGCAATCTTCAAAAAATAATTCGGCCGAATGAGAGCCTCGAAGACCCATCTTCCTTTCCAGGCTACCAACTCTAAAACCCGGAAAATCCTTTTCTACTATGAATGAGGTGATCCCTTTCGCCCCTTTATCTTTGTCCGTAACGGCCATAACTGTAAAAATATCTGCTACATCTGCATTCGTTATATAATGCTTGGTACCATTTAAAATATATTTATCGCCATTTTTGACCGCCGTCATTTTGAGATTCGTAGCATGGGACCCCGCTGCAGGCTCAGTTAAAGCAAAAGCGCCAATTCTATTACCGCTTGCCATATCTGGTAGATATTTTTCCTTTTGCATTTCATTGCCCATTTCTACTATCCCTACCGTCCCTATACCGGTGTGGGCCCCAATCAGAGTGGTATATCCATTATGTGTTTTGCCGATTTCCTCATATAAAGCACATTTTCCCACCATCCCGATTCCGAGTCCGCCATACCTTTCCGGGATACTAAGTCCGAATAGCCCGATTTCCTTCGATAAATTTATGATGGATTCCGGGATATGATCTTCATCCTCTATCTGCATGGAAAATGGATCGATTTGTTCTTCGATAAACTGGCGTATATTTTCTTTAAGTAGCAGGATGTCTTCATCTAAGCGAAAGTCCATTTGCATTCCCCTTTATCTGCGAATTGGTTGTTAACGCTTTCATATTTAGTTCGAATGAGCGATATGTTTTTCTTGAAGCTTGCGTTTTAAAATTTTACCGACCGCCGTCTTCGGAAGTTCACTTTCAAATGTGATTGCTTTTGGGACCTTGAAGGCAGCGAGCTGCTTTCGGCAATAATCCTTCAATTCGTTTTCAGTTATTCTTTCACTTGGTTTTAGAACTACCGCTGCATGTACCGTTTCACCGCGATATTGATCGGGAACGCCAAAGACG
>Ga0182745_1005443_pt1 | contig 10387 bp, 9 predicted proteins | sample eDN3rd30CKraftBY_FD_128523 | JGI IMG/M metagenome (GOLD analysis project Ga0182745, IMG submission 128523) | Enriched backyard soil microbial communities from Emeryville, California, USA - eDNA 3rd pass 30_C Kraft BY (version 2) (version 2) | ecosystem: Environmental > Terrestrial > Soil >... | reverse complement strand
TCAGCTTGTAGAGAAAGTGGGTGTTTTTCTCTACAAGCTTTTTTATTTTCTTAAAATGTTCTTATAAAGATTAATAAATTTCCTAAGATAACCAAAGAAAAAGCTTCTCACACACCTAGCTTAACCTAGCTAGGTGTGTGGCAATCTTTTTCATATTCTGGCAGGCTGCGGTGAGAAGCACCTGCTCACTTGTATTCCTTAATCCCCGTAACCGGCAGTAGCGAAGCCCATGCAATTCTTTTGAATCTGCAAAGCTTCGCTCTACCTTTTCTTTTCTAAATTTATATAGTTCTTTCCCAGATGGGGAAAGGCGATTTAATCTAACTTGCTCCTTATGGTCTTCCCAAACATGTCGAGTTATTACTTTTTGTTTTGTTTTCGACCTTGTACACTGTGAGAGTAGAGGACATGTGGCACATTTCTTGGGATCAGATTTATATTCTCGATATCCTTCTCTTGTAGTTGTTCGATAAGTTAACTCATCCTTATTTGGACAAATATATAGATCCTTCTCTTTATCATATGTAAATTTCGCTTTAGGAAACAAACCTTTGGTTGGTTTAAATCTTCTATGGGCAATTACTCCAAATATGCCTCTATCCGATAATCCCTTACAAACAGCACTAGTCAAATATCCTGAATCCAAAGCTGAAGCTTCTACTTTAAAACCAAATCGCTCGATTTGGCGGTCAAGTCTTGATAAATAAGGAACAGAATCATGGACATTTCCTGGTGTAACATAGGCATCAGTTATAATGTTGAATTTAAAGTCTGTCGTTCGATGATCTAGATAACAGAACATTTCCTGTTTGTTATCTCTAGACATAAATCCACTTTCAGGATCTGTTGAACTTACTCGTATTTCCTTAGTTTCCTCCACCTCCTCTCTTTCTTTTAGAGCTTTTTTCCGTGATCTTTACGATCTTGTTCAATAGCTTTATTTAAGTCTTCAATATAATCTCTAGTCTCAACCTCAACAGTTTCTCTGGTGAATTTGTGCTTATTCGCATTGGCTTTTAAATGAGTAGAATCCGTAAAGAGAACTCTTCCTCCTACCATGCGATGTTCCATTGCTTGAAACACGATCTCATCAAAGATTTCTTGGAATATATTTGTTTCTGCATAACGAGTTCTACGATTCCAGCTTATTGTAGAATGATGAGGAACTCGATCAGATAATTTCAACCCTAAAAACCATCTATAAGCAATATTCATTTTAATTTCTTCTTCTAATTGCCTCTCAGAGCGAATTCCGTATAAATAACCAACAAACATCATTTTAAAAAGAACTAGAGGATCAATTGAAGGGCGTCCATTATCCTCACAATAATAAGGTTTTACTTTTTCAAGAATGAATGAAAAATCTATATATTTATCTATTTTTCGAAGTAGATGATTTTCAGGAACAAGGTCATCTATTACTATAAATTCAACTTCATTTTGTGTGTTTTCTCTTGTATTGAACATAAATATCACCCTCCCAATTAGTTATCTATATTATACCAAATTAACGCGGTGAAAAGTTAAAGTAATCAGATAAAATAATAGGCTGCCGAGGTTTCTCGACAGCCTGAGAGGCCGTATAATACGGCCTCTTTGATAAATGTTATATCCATTGTTTTGGGTATTGTCTATTTTTAAATAAATTATTATAAAGTAATGAGATCAAAATAAGGAGAACAGATGATAAGACGATAGATAATAAAAACCCCCAGCCTGCTTCTGTGTTGATGGCCACCATTGCGCTTGCAGCTGCAGGTGGGTGAATAAATTTTAGTGAGATCATAAGAAATAAAACAATGGCAAGTGTAAGACCAATGGATAGATGAGATTTTCCAAATACATTCCAGATTGATAAAGCTGTAAAGGTTGAAATGAGATGGCCACCAACTATTTGCCTTGGTTGTGAAAAAGGTAAAGAATGAGCAGCAAATACTAATAAACAACTTGCACCCATCGGACCTAAAATCATTGGATATCCTAACAATACTGCAACAAAGCTAATGAGTGTAATAGCAATCAATCCGCCGCTCGCAGATATAATTGTGTCTCCAAGCTTCACATTCGTTTGTATTCTCTGGTTTCCCCTCATTTTCATCAAGTAAGAATAAAAAAATATATTAATGCTTTGCTCATTTTTTTGAAGTGTTTTCTCAACATTCATAAAACATTCCCCTTACAGTGAGTTTTTCAAGAAGTATGTAAGATAATCTTCCGCAAAATTTATTGTAAAGGAAATGTCAAGAAATTTAAAGATGTTTTTGGCGCTTTATTATTGTAAACCCTTTCAGTATATGTTATAAGATTTAAAAAGTTTGACCGAAAATGTCGGATGATTAGTAGTGCAAACGTTGTTAATTTGTTGTTAAAATAATAAATGTGTCGAGTTGAGTTGGCTAGGAAATGCAATGAAAGTTGATATAGAACGTTATTATAATAGTTTGTTAATGATAGGGAATCCTGCTTGTCTAGCTAACCGTCATTCATCTTAAAGCATGCTTTTCATTTGCATGGTTAAGTATTGACGGTTTTTCATTTTTTATTAAGATGATTAACCTAAAAAATAAAATTTTATTCTAATAGAGGAGGAGTTTTCATGTCTAACGAAACGAGTACAATTGGTCAGCAAATAGTGGTTTATAAAGGCATAAAGTGTGAAGTCATCTATAATTATGGAAATGGTAATTATGAAATTGTTTTCGGTGAGCAAATTTTATTAGTACAGGAATCAGAAATACAACTCTTAAATTAACGAGTATTTAAAAATCCATTCGTTATAATTTACGAATTTCTTCAAGTGATGTAGGCATCGGTCCATGTTTTATTCTATTTCTAATGAGATTCGCGCATTCCTCGGAGGATAAAATAGATGTATTAACTACCAGGTCATATATACCAGGATCGTGGACGAGCTTTTGCCATAGCTTTACCGGTTTTGGAATATTGCCTTCAGGTGTGTAACCAATATTCCATGTAGTAAGTCTTCTTTTCATAATTACTTCAATGGGACAGTATACACCTATAAAGTAAGCTGGGTAACCTTCTAAGATCATTGCGCATTTTTTGAGAATATCTAATGAAGTCGAATAGCCGTCATGGTGGCCGACATCTACTACTACATTTATACCAGCTCGACTAAAAGAAGCAATTGACTCATACATGGCAATATATAAACGCTCAATAACAGGTTCCAGGTCAGGTCTTTCACCTCCAGGACGCAATCCAATGCCTGGTTGATACGCGTCCGGAGTCATTTTCATCAAATGATCAACACCTAGATTCATCCATACACCTTCAAAGTTGTCTTGAATGAATTTAGCAATACTTGATTTTCCGGATCTTGGAGTACCGTTTAAGATGATAATAGTCCCTGTTTTCTCCATTTTCCCCTCCAGATTTGGTGTTAATTTGTACCTTTATTTAAAACCTGCATTAAAGTCCGGGAGACATTTTAATGCAGGTCACTTACACTAATTCATTACGGTTTCGAAAAATACGATACAGAACATAACAACATCCAGAACATAATATTGCAAGCAATGCAATGAATCCATATCCTGCCTGTAAGCCGATCAATTCATTTTCCCCGTTACTGAATACATTTGTGACAAAATCAATAATAAATCCGATTAGAAAGTTTCCGATTACACTTGCAATACCCATTAATGTAACGGTAAACGTAATAGCCGTTCCTGTACCATTTGGATATCTTTTTGCAAGAAGTGCCATAACTGTTGGATAAATTAAAGCAATCCCTGCTCCTGAGACTGCGAATAAAATGGCTCCTTTCTCCCCTATTATAATTGCTGCAAAGTTGCAAATTCCAGAAAAAGCGGAAAATATCATAATGGATTTTGTGAATCCTACCTTGTCGGTTAAAGGCCCAAGCAATAATCTTGAAAGCATGAAAAATAAAAAAAATAAAGACAACATATGTGAAGCATCTGTTATTTCCCATTGATAAGCCTTGACTAAATAATTAATTAACCATCCTCCAACAGCAAGCTCTGATACGACTCCGAATGATAAAATCGCAACGATTAACCAAGCAATCGGATCTCTAGAAAGAGATTTAAAGGATAGAACAGTGCCTTCTTCAATCTTTTCTGTTGGAAAATTTCCTAGTAATGAAGGAATGATTGGTAGTAATGAAAAACAAAGGATGAAAAGATACATCCCTCTCCAACCAAATTCTTCCCCACCTAATCCATTCCACCCCATAATGGAAGCAGCCATTATAGGAGCAACTGTTGAGCTCAGGCCATAAAAAAAGTGTGATAAGTTCATCATCATTCCGGTATTTTTCGTAAAAATCCTGGCAGCCATTATTCCCAGCCCAATTTCCAACATGCCATTACCTATGTATAAAAAGAAAAAAGAAGCTGAAAGAGTTGTAAAAGTTGTTGAAAAAAAGATGATAAATCCAGCTGCAGTCATCGATAAAAATGCAGCGATCCCTGTCCACTTAATACCAATTTTGTTTGCAAGAATGGAGGTGAACGAACATGCAAGCAAATATCCGAGAGAGTTTAATGCTAACAAGGCGCCGAGATGTGTCTGAGTCAATTGAAAGTCATTTTGAATAATAGGTATGGCAGGTCCTCTAACATTTTCAGATAAGCCAAAAATAAGAAATCCTCCAAAAACGATCAAAAGCATTAAAATATAATTATATTTGGCTTTATTAAAAAACACTTTACCTGAAATTTGCTTGTATTCAAGGTTACTCATTTGCTGTCCTTCTTTCTATTTTGTGACTCTGTTCTCTGTGAGTATAACAGTCTGTAATAAATAAATCGCACGTACTTCATCATCAATTTTTACATAAATATCATAGTGACTTTTTCTTGGAGTGGGATGGTGAACTTTATAGCCGATGCTTTCTGATGATAAAATGTCGAGGACCTGAAAAAATTCCTCTTTCGTTGAGCTGGAATTAATAAGCTTCCATTTTGCATTTTGATGTGAACGATAAAGTGAATAGATAACAAAAAACAAACAAAGTACTGCAATTAGCACGTACAAAGATCTCACTCCTCATTTGTCATATGTTATTCACTATATTAGCGGACTGTTTCAATCATGTATGCTTCTTAAGTTCCACAAAAAAATGTGAACTCCTTCTGCTTTTACAATGGGGAACCAACTATTTTTTGTGCAAATAATAGAAGCCGGACACCTAAGATGATGGATCCAGCTCTCAACTGCTATATTTAGCTGTTCCGCATACTCTACGACATGAAATTACAAACTAAAAAGACAGACAAGTTGTAATAGCATGTCTGTCTTTTAACCCTATATTTATGATCATAAGCTTAATCCTCATCATCATTTTCTTTCTTTTTACCATTACCTCTATCTTTGTTTTCCTTATCCTTGCGTTTATCTTTATCTTTATCTTTATTCTTTTTTCTCTTTCCTTTGTTTTCCTCCTCCTCTTCTTCTTCCTCTTCCTTGTCTTCCTCTCTTTCTCTTGCTTTCTCAGCCTGTTCTTTTGCTTTTTTCTCCTCCTCTTCTCTAAGTTCAAGTGCTTTTTTTATGTTACCTGCAATAAGTGATAAATCAAAAGATGCTTCTGTAAGTTCTGATTTTGATTTTGAGACGATCTCCTTAAATACTAATGTAGCGGTTTGGCTGCTAGATGATAATAAATAATGCTGTTCATCTGTTTTGTCATAACCTAACCAAACAGCACCTACTAACTCAGGTGTATAGCCAACAAACCAGTGATCATTTGATCCACCGTTCATTTCAAAAGGTAATTGGGTAGTACCCGTTTTTCCCGCTACATCAATCCCGGAAATCTTAGCATTTTTACCAGTTCCTTTTTCCACCACACCATTTAGTAAATATGTTATTTTCTGAGCAACCTCGGGCTCTGTTACCCGTGTTGCTTTACTTTGCCATTCGGCGATAACTTCTCCGTTTGCATCTTCAATTTTTTGAATAGAGTGGGCTTCAACCATCACACCATCATTTGGGAAAGTAGCAAATGCCTGTGCCATTAATAGCGGTGAAGCTCCTTTAGACATTCCACCAAGAGCTAGTGGCAGGCTATGATCTTCTTTCACTAATGGAATGCCAAAACGTTCGACAGCATGAATTCCTTTCTCCAAACCTATTTCATTTAAAAGCCAAACAGCTGGAATATTGTAAGAGTGAATAACAGCATCAAATAGTGTCGTTTGGCCTCGATATTGATGGTCGGAGTTTTTCGGCTGATAACCTCCCTCAAAAATTAGAGGCTGATCTAATAAAAGATCAAATGGTTCATAGCCTTGCTCCAGTGCGGGTGTGTATACTGCTAAAGGTTTCATTGTTGATCCCGGCTGCCTTATTAATTGGCTTGCATGATTAAATCCTCGGAATGTATGCTCTCCTCTTCCTCCAACTAAAGCCTGAATTCCACCGGTTGATGGATGAATAAAGACACTGCCACTTTGAATGAGTTGATCTGAACTGCTTTCTGGAAAAAGTGCATCAGAATTGTATACTTCCTCAGCGGCAGTTTGAATGACTGGATTTAATTCTGTATAGATATGAAGTCCACCAGAAAGAATTTCATTTTCAGTAAGATCATATTTCTTAATTGCTTCTTCTATTAAATAATCAATATAATATGGATAATTGCCCTTATATTCATCTTCGGTTTTTCGTTTATCTAAAACAATTTGATCAGCTTTCGCACTTTTTAATTCTTCTTCCGTGATAAACCCTTCTTTTTCCATCAAGGTTAAAACGATATTTCTTCGTTTGACAGATTGGTCGAAATGTTTAATAGGTGATAGTGAAGAAGGAGCTTTTATAAGTCCAGCTAACAAAGCAGATTCACTTAAGGTTAAGTCTGAGGCGTTTTTTTCGAAATAGGTTTGGGCTGCACGTTGGATTCCCCATGCACCTTCACCAAAATAAATTTGGTTTAAGTAACGTTCCAAAATTTCATCTTTTGTATAAGAACGTTCAATCTTTTTTGTTAGAATCAATTCCTTCATTTTTCTTGTATAAGTACGCTCATGTGACAAAAACACATTTTTTGCGAGCTGCTGTGTGATTGTACTTCCACCTGCAACGACATCGCCTTTAAACAAATTCGTAACAAACGCTTTAGTTATAGCGAAATAATTCACACCATGATGATGATAAAAACGTTGGTCTTCTGTAGCGATTACAGCATGTATCATATCCTCTGATATATCCTCTAATGAAACACCTTCAATCCTTGAATTGGAAAGCTTACTAGCTATTTCTCCTTGTTGATCATAAATAATCGTTGGCTGTGGTGCAGGTTTTTCTAACTTGCTCACATCACTTGTCCAAATCAGTATATTGATGACTAAGAGACCGCAGAGTACAGTTAACAAAAGTACTGTACTTATTTTGAAGACCATTTTTTTAGCGAAAAATGATTTTCTCTTTAAGGATCTTTGTTCTTTCCTTTTTTCCATTCTTCCCAAGACTTGTCCCACCTTCTAAGTTGCAAACTCTGCTTGTTATATACTGAATCAGTATATATTTTTCGTCAACATGTCTTAAGTCTTAACCTTTCACTAAGAAATTAGCCTTATTTTAAAACAGAAAAAGTCCAGAGAGATTCTATTCTCTGGACTATCTATAACTTTAAAGGAAACGCATTCACTTTTTATTAGAAAATTGTTCTTTTATAAGCTTCAATGACTCAACTAAACCTGGTAATTTATCGAAATTTTCTGCTTCATTATTTAGTAGGATTTCGTTAATTCGAGACTGTAACAGCTCTTCAACCAACTCAATTGTTTGTTGATGAATCATATTTCACACCCCTACTTGAAGATCCTGTATTATATTCCACTCCTTCGCTTTTGATACCAAGTTTAATCATTATTGAAAAATAATGTTTAAACTTCTCATATTTTAAAAGGTGAGGTGAATTTAGGAGGGTAGTCTTGCGGGAAAGAAGGCAGTATAATGGAGCAATTAAAAATTTTTGAAAAGCTCGTACAAAAAAGAGTGGAATTGGATAATCAGTTACAACAATTTTGGGAACAAAACTCAAGTATTGATACTGACAGTTTTGGGTGTGTGCATTTTTTTAGTAGGACCGCTTATCCTTCTTTTTTTCTTTTTAGATCGTTCAAGAGGATATGAAATTGGTTTTAAAAGTAAGGACAAATAAAGAAGCTAAACAGGACAGAATCTCCTTTATTTGTCCTTTGATTATAGTTTCACTCTTTGTAATCGAAGTGCGTTTAAGACAACGGAGACTGAACTAAAGGCCATGGCGGCACCTGCTAACCAAGGTGCTAAGAATCCCATTGCTGCAATTGGTATTCCTAAAGAATTATAGGCAAAGGCCCAAAAGAGATTTTGTTTAATATTTCGAATCGTTTTTTGACTCATAAGGATGGCATCAGCTATACTGTTAAGATCTCCCCGGATAAGAGTAATATCTGCAGCTTCCATGGCAACGTCTGTTCCTGTTCCGATTGCCATCCCAATATCAGCCATTGCTAAAGCCGGTGCATCATTAATTCCATCTCCAACCATAGCAACAACTTTTCCTTGCTGTTGAAGTTTTTTTACTTCTTCTGCTTTTCCTTCTGGTAAAACCTCTGATACAACAAGTTCAATTCCTGCTGAATTGGCAATTGTTTTTGCTGTTCGCTCATTGTCACCAGTAATCATAACAACTTCTAATCCCATATTCTTTAAGCTTTGAACGGCTTCTTTTGATGTATCTTTAATCGTATCTGCAACAGCTATCATACCGGCAAATTGATCATCAATCGCAATTAACATGGCAGTTTTTCCTGATCTCTCAAGTGTTTCCATTGTTTGAAGAGCTGTTGATATAGAAATATTGTGTTTTATCATTAATTTTCTTGTACCAGCAATGATCAATTTCCCTTGCACTTTTGCGATTATGCCATATCCCGGTATTGATTCAAACTCCTCAACATCAACCAGGTCAATATTTTTATTCTGAATACCTGAAACAATTGCCTGTGCTAGAGGGTGTTCAGATTGCTTTTCGGCTGAACCAACCAGCTGTAAAAATTCACTTTCATTAAACCTATCTTCCACAAAAATATCTGTTAGGATTGGCGTGCCATTTGTAATGGTTCCTGTTTTATCTAAAAGAACTGTCGTTAAGCGATGTGTTCGTTCAAGATGTTCTCCACCTTTAAAGAGGATACCAAATTCAGCAGCCCTTCCTGACCCCGCCATAATTGAAGTTGGAGTTGCAAGTCCTAATGCACAAGGACAGGCGATGACTAGGATTGCAATCATCTTTTCAAGTGCTTCTGCAACATTACCGGGTGTTATCCAAACGAACCAAATGATAAATGTAACGATGGCAATTCCAACAACGATTGGAACAAAAATACCGGAAATGTGATCAGCTATGCGTTGGATGGGTGCTTTTGAACCTTGTGCTTCTTCTACAATTTTAATAATTTGTGAAAGAGCTGTATCACGACCCACTTTAGTTGCTTTTATTTTTAATACACCATTTTTATTTAAAGTTGCTCCTATTACACTGTCGCCTGCATTTTTATCAATTGGTACACTTTCCCCTGTTAACATGGATTCATCTAAAGCAGAACGACCCTCGATAATTTCACCATCAACGGGTATCTTCTCCCCGGGTTTAACAATTACGATGTCACCAACCTGTACTTCTTCAAGTGGTATTTCTTGTTCTGTCCCGCTACGGATAACAATTGCGGTTTTCGCCTGTAATCCCATCAGTTTTTTTATTGCTTCAGAGGAACGTCCTTTTGCACGAACTTCAAATAATTTTCCCAATACGATTAAAGTAATAAGGACTGCACTTGTTTCATAATACAGCTCTACCATATGGTGATTAGAACCTATTGATGCAATTGTTAAAAATAAACTGTAGAAATATGCAGCAGATGTTCCTAATGCAACAAGTACATCCATATTGGCACTTTTATTTCGGAGTGCCTTATAAGCTCCTATATAAAATTGTTTCCCGATAATAAATTGTACTGGTGTAGCAAAGGCTAATTGTACCCATGGATTCATAAGCATCTCAGGTAAATAAATAAAAGATGTGAAACTAAAGTGACTAACCATTGACCAAAGTAAAGGAATGGATAAGATTAAGGAAAAAAGAAACTTTCTTTTCTGTGTCTGTAATTCCTTAGTTCTTTGATCGGGGATATTATTTTTCTCTTCATCTTTCAAGCTGGCTTGATAACCTAATTTTTCTACTTGTTTAATTAAATCAGTAGTGTTAGCTTGTGATGCATTAAACTCAACAGTTGCTCTTTCTAATGCTAAGTTGACTGATGCATTTGTGACACCATCCAGTTTGTGTAAACCTTTTTCTATACGATTCGCACATGCGGCACAAGTCATACCACTAAGATTTAGTTCAACC
>Ga0182745_1005441_pt1 | contig 10389 bp, 6 predicted proteins | sample eDN3rd30CKraftBY_FD_128523 | JGI IMG/M metagenome (GOLD analysis project Ga0182745, IMG submission 128523) | Enriched backyard soil microbial communities from Emeryville, California, USA - eDNA 3rd pass 30_C Kraft BY (version 2) (version 2) | ecosystem: Environmental > Terrestrial > Soil >... | reverse complement strand
CGCTTCCTCGTAGTTCTTTACACGGATGGTCGAAACAACCGGGCCGAACACCTCTTCGCCATTGATCCTCATATCGGGCGCGGTGTCGGCGATCAGTGTGGGCTGCATGAAATAGCCCGGCGTTCCGAGCGAAACGGTATCGCCGCCCGCCGCGAGCCTGCCGCCCTCGTCAGTGGCAATGCCGACATACCGCATGTTCTGTTCAAGCTGCGCTTCGCTGGAGGCGGGGCCGACCTGAGTATCCGCATCCAGTGCCGGACCAACCCTCAGTGCATTGGCGCGCTCAGTGAGCGAAGCGACGAAACGGTCATGGATCGCATCTTCCACTATCACCCGGCTGGAAGCCGTGCAGCGCTGGCCGGTCTGGATGAATCCGCCGTCTGCAGCGATGGCCACGGCCTTGTCCAGATCGGCGTCAGCGAGCACGATCAGCGGGTTCTTGCCGCCCATTTCCATTTGCACGCGCGCCTGCCGCTTCATCGCAGCGATGCCGACTTGCGCGCCGACTGCCTGCGAACCGGTGAAGCTGACAGCGGTCACGTCACGATGATCCACGATGGCGCGGCCGACATCGCCGCGACCGAGCACGAGGTTGAACACACCCGGAGGCGCCCCGGCTTCGGCGATGATACCGGTCAGGGCGGCCGCGACCGCGGGTGTGATATTGGCTGGCTTCAGGACGACGGTGTTGCCGAAGGCGAGCGCCGGGGCGGCCTTCCATGCCGGGATCGCAATCGGAAAGTTCCACGGCGTGATCAGGCCGACCACACCCAGCGCTTCGCGATAAGTCGCGACGTCCAGCCCCGGACGAGTGGATTCGAGTGTCTGGCCGTGGCGGCGCAGCGCTTCACCGGCAAAATAGCGGAAGATACGCGCGGCACGCAGCGTCTCGCCGATACCTTCGGCGCGGGTCTTGCCCTCTTCCCGCGCGAGCAATTCGCCCAGTTCGTTCGCGCGGGCGAAGATCGTGGCAGCAACCTTGTCGAGCAGATCGGCACGCACTTCCGGTGAGGCAGCGGCCCATGCGGGGAACGCCTCGTGCGCGGCAGCCACTGCCTGATCAACTTCAGCCGCGCCGCCATCCGGGAAGCGAGCCACGACGTCGTCAGTGTTGGACGGATTGCGGCTCTCCAACGCTCCGTCAGCGCCGGTCCATTCGCCGCCGATGAAGTGGCCCAGGTTGCGCGATGTCATGTCAGATCCTGTCGATGAGGCCGCGCGAGGCCAGGTTCCGCATGAAGCCGGCGATTCCCAGCTCCCACTGCGGCGCATCGCGCGATGTGGTTACGGTATTGGTCAGGCTGCCAAGGCGGCGAGAGCTGATCGTGACGCGGTCGCCCAGCTTGTGGGTGAAACCGGCACCCGGTTCATCACGGTCCTGCGTCGGCGCGAACAACGTCCCGCAGAACAGCACAAAGCCATCCGGGTAGTGATGCTCGCTCAAGGTCTGGTCCACGAGGTCAAGCGGGTCACGGCTGATCTCGGCCATGATGTTTGTGCCTTCGAGGCGGAAGTTGTCCGTCCCTTCGATCACCAGATCGACATTGGCGCTGCGGACATCGTCGATGGTGAAGCCATCGTCGAACAGGCGGATGAACGGCCCGATGGCGCAGGAGGCCGTGTTGTCCTTTGCCTTGCTCAGCAGCAGCGCGGACCGGCCTTCAAAATCGCGCAGGTTTACGTCGTTACCCAAGGTTGCGCCGACGGTCTCGCCGCGAGGATCAACGACCAGCACGATCTCAGGCTCGGGGTTGTTCCACGACGAATCCGACCGGACGCCGATCTGCGCGTCGGGGCCAACTGCTGAAAGCACCGGCGATTTTGAAAATACTTCGGCATCGGGGCCGATCGCAACCTCAAGGTATTGCGACCACATGCCCTCGTCGATCAGCACGGCCTTCAGCGCCTGCGCCTCTGCGCTTCCCGGCACGACGCCGCGAATTCCGGAACCGACCTTTTCTTCCAGAGTGGCGCGAATCTCTGCCGCGCGTGAAGCGTCACCGCGCGCCCGTTCTTCGATCACTCGTTCGATCGCGGATACAGCGAAGGTGACGCCGCAGGCCTTGATGCATTGCAGGTCAATCGGTGCGAGCACCTGCCAACCGGTGGGAAGGCCGACCTCTACCGCGCCAAGGAGTTCACCCCCCGTGTAAGCGCGGCGGTCAACCGCACCCGAAACGGTGGAAGCATCCCGAGTCACGTCGAACAGCAGGCCATCGCGAATGGCGATGACGTGGGGCCCGGCTGGCGATTGCGCGCGACCGAGGAACGTGCCGGACCCGTAATCCGGCGGAAGCATATCGATCAGTTTGCCGGCCATGCCCGCTGTTGCACTCTCCCGTGATAGCGCTACCATAGAAACTGCATTCTTGCCGCGCAAGGGCTTTGAGTGCCGTCGGGGAGGGGAAGAGAAGCGATGCGGGGGATGTTTTCTGGCGGGGCGATGATTGCGGCCTTGTTATGGTCAGCCAATTCAGTGGCTGCACCGGGTGCTGCCGTCGCGCAATTTGCGGAAATAACCTATGAGGCTGGGCCGGAAGTGCCTGTTGAGCCTGGTCGCCATCGCAATCCTATACTGCCTGGCTTCCACCCCGACCCGTCCATCGTGCGAGTGGGCCATGACTTCTATCTTGTTACTTCGACATTCGCGTGGTTCCCCGGTGTGCCGGTGTTTCATAGCCGAGATCTGGTGAACTGGCGGCTGGTCAGCCATGCGATCGAGCGGCCGGAACAGGTCCACTTCTCAAACCTTGGCATAGCGCGAGGCATCTTCGCGCCGGCCATCTCGTGGCATGATGGCAAGTTCTACCTGTTCACTACCTGCGTGGATTGCCGCGGTAACTTCTACGTCACAGCGGATCGGGCAGAAGGGCCGTGGTCCGATCCCGTATGGCTCGATTTCGAGGGCATCGACCCTTCGCTGTTCGTGGATGACGATGGCCGGGCGTGGGTGCTGAACAACGGGGCCCCCGAAGGAGCCCCCCGTTATGACGGCCATCGCGCGATCTGGATTCAGCAGATAGATCTGGTTGCCGGGCGCATGATTGGTCCGCGCAAGGTTCTGGTCGATGGCGGTGTGAACCCGCAGGAAAACCCGATCTGGGCTGAAGGCCCGCATATCTACAAGGTCGATGGCTGGTACTACCTGATGGCGGCCGAAGGCGGCACGGCGGAAGATCACTCCGAGACGATCTACCGTTCGCGCACAGTGGACGGGCCCTATGTGGCCGGTCCCGCTAACCCCATTCTAACTCAGCGGGACATGTCGCCCACAAGGCCTGATCGGGTGGAGGCGACCGGCCATGCAGACCTCGTGAAGCTTGACGACGGGACGTGGTGGGGCGTGTTCCTCGCAACCCGGCCGTTTGCTGGCCAATCGACACTGCTGGGCCGTGAGACCTGGCTGCTGCCCGTGCGGTGGGAAAATGGCTGGCCCACCTTCCTGGATCCGGGCGAGCCGGTGCCAATCGAATCAATAAAGCCCGCTCTGTCGCCGTCCCCAGCAACAGACTGGTCGCGCTGGACTGAACGGTTTGAAGAACAGGCGCTCTCGCCCGAATGGCTGCGAATGCGGACGCCAAGTGGCGAGCAGTGGTACTCGCTAGGCGGCGGCCTGAAACTGACCGCCCGAGCAGACACGGCTGGCGGACGCGGAGAGCCATCGTTTCTCGCCCGACGCTTGCGTCACCCCGTTGCTAGCGTGACCGCCCGCTTGTCATTCGATGCACAGCGGAACGGCGACTTTGCGGGACTGCTGGCTCTCATCGACGATGAACACTTCCTCGCCCTCGGGGTTGAGCAAGTGAATGGCGGCAGAGTGTTGGCTTTGCGCACTCGTTCGTCCGCCGAACAATCTGAACGAGGCGAGCTGAAGCAGACCTGGCCGCTCGCCGCCGAAGGTGAGATAGAGCTGAAACTGGCCATCGACAGGAGCCACTCGGACCTCGCTTGGCGCCCGTCGGGGGCGCTTGAGTGGCGCAAGCTTGCGTCTCGGGTCGACGTTGAGTTCCTTAGTTCCATCCACGCCGGGCTGTTTACCGGCGTATTGGTCGGTCCCTATGCTGTTAGCGGCGACTGAAATTCGCCCTCAACTACAGGGCAGAACCCGCTCAGCATCAGTGCCGAGGCGGACTTCTGCCAGCGAATAAGTCGCCGTGCCCTGCGTTCGCAGGATGAACGGTGCGGTGACCCGCGCCATATCCACGCCGCGATCCCTTAGGCATTTCAATGAGATGCCGTAGCGAACAAACTCACCGCCCTGTGGCAATGCCACTGGCACTTCCGCTCCGCAGGCCTCACCGACGCATCGCATGGCCACGCTGGCGGACTGCGGAGCGGTCTCCATCCTGAGTGTGAACAGCAGCATGACATCGCCATTGGTCTCCCGCGAGACATCCAGCGCATCGTGCGTCGAGAGCGTCGTGGCAGCGCCCCCGCTGGCGACTGCAAACCGCCGAGCGCCTTCCTGCACGCGGTAGTCGGTTGCCGACACCCTCACGCGACCACGCAGGGCTTCTGCCGGTGCGGTGGTTATGCGTGTCTCGTCAACGCGATCAATGTTGCCGATTACCAGTGACCAGCTTGCGGACGGAACCCCTGCCGAGAAGAACGTGCGTGCGTCGCCTGCCGCGAGTGCGGTTATCTCCGGAGCGGGCGTCCACGCGGTTCTCGGCGAAGAGTAAGTCAGACCATAGCCAAACTGGAACAGGGCGCCGTCATCCATATCGGCGGTGCGCGGCCATGCGGTGGGCAGCTTGCCGGAAAAGTCGTGGCGCGCGGTTCCGTCGGGTTTGCCCACGAGCACGTCTGCGAGCCCGCCGCCTTCGGTGCCGGGTAGCCAGGCGACCACGAAGGCATCAGCAGAGTTCAGCGCTGGGTTCACATACAGCGGACGGCCGGTGATCATCACAGCCACGACCGGAATGCCCTGCGCCTTCAGCTTGCGAACCGTCTCGTAAGGCGCGGTCAGTTCGGGATCCAATTGCAGAGTCGCGCGGTCGCCCTGGAATTCGGCGTATGGCTTCTCGCCAAACACGACGACGGCAGCATCGGGACGCTGGGAGAAGCTGCCTTCAGCTGACAGTTCCGCGCTACCACCCGCGCTTGTCACGGCCTGTCTCAGCCCCGCCCATAGTGATGTCGCGCCGGGGAAGTGGCTGTTGTCAACTCCTGTGCCCTGCCACGTCAGCGTCCATCCACCCGATGCGCGAGCGATGTCATCTGCGCCGTCACCAGCGACGAGCAAACGCCCACCGGGCCGTAGCGGCAGCACGCCATCATTGCGCAGCAAGACAAGCGATTTGCGCACCGCCTCCCGCGAAAGGGCGCGGTGGTCAGCCGATCCGAGCAACTCGTAACGTCCCGACAGTGCGCGAGCCGAAGGTTTTCCAGCCTCGAACAGACCCAGCCGGAACTTCACGCGCAGGATACGCGCGACAGCATCATTGAGACGCGCTTCAGGTATTTCGCCCGAACGCGCCTGTGCGAGCAGACTCTCGTACAGCGGCCTCCAGGTGTCGGGTGCCATGTACATGTCCAGACCCGCCAGCAAGGCCTGCGGGCACGAGGCGTTGGTGCAACCTTCAACCTGCCCGTGGGCATTCCAGTCGGAAACGGTGAAGCCGCCGAAATCCATGCGGTCCTTCAGGACTCCCGTGAGGAGACTTTGATTAGCGGTCATCTTCACGCCCTGCCAGCTTGAGAAGCTGGCCATGACCGTGGCCACCCCTTCTTCAATGGCGGGGCCGTAAGGTGCCCCGTGGACGTCGCGCAGTTCCTGTTCAGGGATATTTGCGTCGCCTTGGTCCCTGCCGCCATCTGTTCCGCCGTCGGCGAGAAAGTGTTTGGTAGAGGCGATGACCTTGCCGCGATGGAGAATGCGACCACTGTCAGGTGGCCCCTGCAGCCCGCGCACCATGGCGCCGACGTAGGAGGAAACCAGCGCTGGATCAGACGAATAACCTTCGTAAGCGCGGCCCCAGCGATAATCTCGCGGCACCGTGACGGTGGGGGCGAATGTCCATTCCTGCCCGGTCACGCGGATTTCTGTCGCGGTTGCCGCGCCGATCCGTTCGATAAGCGCCGGATCGCGCATCGCACCAAGTCCGATGTTATGCGGGAAAATCGTGGCACCTATGATGTTTGAGTGGCCATGCACCGCGTCTGTCCCCCAGACGATGGGAATGCCCACTCCCCCGTCGCTGGTGTCGACGGAGGCGGCGTAGAATTCGTCCGCCAGTTTCAGCCAGTCAGAAGCAGGGGCCAGATCGTTGCCGTAAGGCCCACTGTTGCCACCGTTGAGGACCGAGCCGAGATTGTATTGGCGCACCTCTTCCGGTGTGACGCAGCACAAGTCCGCCTGAATGATCTGGCCTATTTTCTCTTCCAGCGACATCCTCGCGATCAAATCGGTGATCCGCGCCTCGTCTGCTGCGCTCGATGGCACCGGATATTCATAAGCGGGCCAAATTTCGGGATGGGCGACGCCCGCGCTAGATGCGACGGTAGTTTGCGTGGCGGTACAGCCGGTGGCCAACAAAGCTGCTGAAACAGCGGCTATCGCGCGGTTCGTTATCACCTCATCCCCCTTCCGCGCGCCATCGTTGGGCGCGCTTCACCTGTATGGTAGCGTTATCATTTCACTATGTGAAGCCATCGCGAGGTCGCGGCCGTTGCCACGGCTTCGCTCGAAGCGAAGTCGATGTCGCTGCGCGCGTGTTTGGCGGGAAGGTAGATGAGCACGGGCTGTTCGACAGCCATCAGCCCCAGCGCGATACGTAGCGTCGTGTCGCTCGTGTTTCACGTCGTGCCCGTCCGCGAGGTGAGTGACAGAATGTAAACGCCCAGCTATTAAGCTCGCCGCGATGGTCCTTCGACTCCCCTTGGGAAGCGTTCGGCGCTTTGCGGCTTTGCTGCTGTTGCTCGGCGCGGTGCTCGGTGGAGCAGTCGATGCGATCGCGTGCGAACCGGCAACTGAAGCCGCGGCCGCCGTGACTACGGTTATTGTGGGTGAAAGCCAGAGCGGCGATCATCAGCTTCCCCAGAGCGACCACGGCAGCGTGTGTACACATGGACACTGCCATCATGGTGTTTCAGCCTTTCAGCCCGTCGCGGCTTGGGCGGACGTGCCAGTGTATCACGAAGACCATCCTCTGCCCCGCGAGCGTCAGCTCGCCTCTATCGTCCCCGACTCCCTCGAGCGTCCTCCCCGCGCCTGATCGCTGTGCGTCGCCGTTGCGGCGCTTCGATGATCAACAGGACTTAAGCGGGATGAATCATGAAATCCTTTTTGTGGGGTGCCCTACTGGCGGGCATCGGCTGCGCTGCATTGCCGCCAGTCGTTGTTGCCCAGGACGCTGAGGCACTGACGCTCGAACGAGCGCTGGCGCTTGCCGGTGCTTCGGGCTCGACAGCAGATACGCAAAATCCGCGGGCAATTGGACCGCGGGCCGATGTCGAAACGGCGGAGGCGCTGGTCACGCAGGCTGGACTGCGGCCGAACCCGGAAGTCTCGCTGGAAGCCGAGAATTTCGCGGGCACGGGGCCGTATTATGGGATGCGGTCCACGGAATATTCCGTCAGTGCGGCGCTCCCGATCGAGCTCGGCGGCAAGCGGGAAGCGCGGCTGGGCGCTGCGCGGGCCGACTTGGCGGTGGTACGGTTGCGTGAACAGCTCGCGCTCGCAGACATCGGATTGATGGTGCGGCAACGCTACGTTTCAGCCGTAGCAACACAGGCGCGGGTGGCGCTGGCGCTGGAGGTGTTCGACCGGAGCGGCGAACTCTACCGCGTTGCGCAGGCCCTGGTTGAGGCGGGACGAGAGCCGCCGTTGAGGGCCATGCGAGCGCGGTCCGAACTGGCCGACGCCGAAGCCGAGCTCAAAGCAGCGCAAGCGGATGCGCTTGCGGCTCGGTTCGCGCTCGGCGCTCTCTGGTCTCAGGAGCCGTCACCTCTGCCAGGCACGGTGTTTCCCGAGATCGAGCCGCCCTACGAACTGCTGTCGGACTACGACGGGCTTGAGCCGCGGCTGGCGGCCGCAGAGCGACAGGCGGCCGAGGCGGGGGTTGCGCAAGAACGATCGTTGAGCCGGCTCGATCCGACTTTGTCGGTGGGCATCCGCCGGTTCAAGGAGAGCAACGATCAGGCGTTCCTAGTCGGGGTTTCGATACCCCTGCCGCTTCGCGGCCGGAACCAAGGCAACATCGCGGCTGCGCAGGCGCGAGTCCGGTCCGCTGCGGCCCATGAGGCGGTAGCGCAGTCGGAATACCGCCAGTCAGTGGCGGAGGCGCGGGCGCGATACCTCGCAGCCGAAGCTAAGGCTGACACGCTGGAAGCCGAGTCCCTGCCACAGGCAGAGGAGGCGCTGCGACTGGCCGAGATTGGTTACCGCGAGGGCAAGTTCGAGCTGACGGAGGTGCTCTTAACCGGCGACGCCCGCGACGGCGTTCGCAGGGCCCTGATCGATGCGCGTGAAGCGCAGGGCAAGGCGGCTGCGCTGCTGATCCGCCTCGCCGCGACCGACGCGCCTACCCGCTGACCCCATTCATGCGCTCGACGGCGCAACAAGGAATCCATCAATGGAACTCCCGACTAACAGAAACCAAATGATGGCCCTCGGCACTGTAGGGGCGCTCGTTCTATTCGCCGGCGGATATTTTCTCGGCCAGTTCAACTCTTCTCCAGTCACCGAAGCTGCTGCCGAGGATGGGCACGAAGGGGAAGAAGAGCACGAACCGCAGGGCTTCGTCGCCATGACTGCGGAGCGTGCCCTCACTGCCGGCATCGCTACTGAGGCGGTCCAGAGCGGCGGGCTTGCCGCCGAGATCCTCGCCCAAGGCATGGTCGCGCCGACCCCTGCCGGTGAATCGGTGCTGACCGCGCGCGCGGAAGGCACGGTCGTGCGTATCAACCGGCGCCTAGGCGATTACGTTCGCGCCGGTGAGGCGGTCGCGACGATGGAGAGTCGGGAGGCCGCGGCTCTTTCAGCCGAACGTAGCAGTGCCGACGCTCGGCTGGCACTCGCCCGCTCGGCCTACGAGCGCGAACAGCGTCTCTATGAAGCCAAGGTGACTGCCAGGCAGGACTTGGAAGGCGCTCGCGCTGCGCTCACCGAGGCGGAGGCTGAGGCGCGCCGAGCTCGTTCTGCGGCCAGCGCCTCGCTCGTCAGTAACGACGGACGCAGCCTGTCGGTTGTCAGCGTGATCTCTGGCCGCATAACCAGGGCCGACGCCACATTAGGGGCATTTGTTCCCGCTGGAACTGAGCTATTCAGGGTAGCCGATCCGAACCGGGTCCAGGTCGAGGTGTCGGTGCTTGCTGCCGATGTCCACCGCATCGCACCTGGCAACGCGGCAGTCATCGAGCTCGCCAACGGCGAGACCCGTGCCGCTGTGGTCCGCGCGGTCACGCCGAGCCTCGACCCGGAAAGCAGGACGGCAACTGTGGTCCTTCAGCCGGACGGCATCGGCGGCCTGACCCAAGGCCAAGGGCTGCGTGCGCGCATCCGTCCCGGCGGCGGGGACGAAGAACGGATCGCGCTGCCCGAAGAGGCCGTGCAGAGTTTAGACCGCCGCGACGTGGTCTTCGTGCGCAGCGACAAGGGTTTCCAGGCGACCAACGTGGTCGCCGGGCAGCGCGGCGGCGGCCGCATCGAGATTATCGACGGGCTTAAGCCTGGGATGAGCGTCGCGACGCGCGGTGCCTTCCTGCTCAAGGCCGAGCTCGGCAAGGGCGAGGCGGAGCACTGAGATGATCTCACGCATCCTCGACGCGTCGATCCGCTTCCGCTGGGCAGTCGTGATCGTCACCCTCATCGTCTCGGCCTTCGGCGTGACGCAGCTGATTAAGCTGCCCATCGACGCGGTCCCGGACATCACGAACAAGCAGGTGCAGATCAATACGGTCGCCTCGAACCTCGGTCCGCTCGACATGGAGAGGCTGGTCACATTCCCGGTCGAGACCGCGATGGCCGGAATCCCCGGTCTCGAAAGCACCCGCTCGATCTCGCGCAACGGCTTCAGCCAGGTCACCGTGATCTTCGAGGATCACACCGATCTCTACTTCGCCCGCCAGCAGGTCGCCGAACGCCTGGGCCAAGCCAGGGGCACGCTCCCAGAAGGAGTCGAACCCGAGATGGGGCCGGTCTCGACCGGTCTTGGCGAAGTGCTGATGTACGTTGTCGACTTCGCTCCCGCAGTCTCGACAGAAAACGCGAGCGTCGCAGGCAAGCCGGGACTCCAATCCGATGGCACCTTCATCACTCCCGCAGGGGAGATCCTCGCCGACGATGTCGCCAAGGAGGGCTTTCTACGTTCGGTGCAGGATTGGGTCATTCGGCCGCAATTGCGCTCGGTGAACGGTGTCGCCGGCATCGACTCAATCGGCGGCTAT
>Ga0182745_1005440_pt1 | contig 10392 bp, 8 predicted proteins | sample eDN3rd30CKraftBY_FD_128523 | JGI IMG/M metagenome (GOLD analysis project Ga0182745, IMG submission 128523) | Enriched backyard soil microbial communities from Emeryville, California, USA - eDNA 3rd pass 30_C Kraft BY (version 2) (version 2) | ecosystem: Environmental > Terrestrial > Soil >... | reverse complement strand
TGATCGTATCAACGCCAGCATCGGCATCGACCTGGCTCGGGCCGGCGGCGTATATGCCAATGTCGAGAATGTCACCCTGACCGGCAGTGCAGCGATCGCTGTCCACGGCTCGGCCCTCAACAATGTGCTGACCGGAAACGCGGCTGCGAATGTCATTTCCGGCCGCGCCGGCAATGACAACCTGACGGGAGGCGGCGGGGCCGACACTTTCGTCTTCCGCAAGGGTTTCGATCAGGATCGGATTCTGGATTTCCAGGACGATGTCGACCGCATCCGCCTGCAGGGTTTTGCCGATGTGACGAATACCACCGAGGCACGCGCACATGCGTCGCAGATTGGTGGCAATGTGCTCTTCGATTTCGGCGATGGCGACCTGATCACCGTTCACAATGCCCGGATTGCTGCCGTGCTGGATGATCTGATCTTCGCCTGATTTGCCCCGGTTGCCCGCCATTCCCCCGAATGACCGAGCGGTGGCTGCTGGCGCGCAAATTCGGATCGAGGTCTTTCCGCAACTCGGGGCGACCTCGGCGGCATGACACAGCGCGTTTCCCGCGCCTCGGCGGAGATTTCAGTCTTTCAGACGACCCTCAGCGCCGTTGCGGGTTCTCTCAGAATCGATCCGGGCCAGACATCGGAATACTTGTCCTCCGATTTGGCCACTTTCTTCAAATGGTGCTTCTGGGCTTCGACAATGCGCCAGCGGGCATTCTGCTCTGCGGTTTTCTGCTCTTTCGGAATCTGCTTGAGCTGGAAGAACTCGGCCATGACCTCCTTGGCCGAGAAGCCAAGATGCTTGATCCAGCCCAGCTCTGAAACATCGTCGAAAATCGTGAAGTCGCGCAAAAGATCGTCGAGATAGCCGTCAAAGCGTAATCCGCGCGGTGCGTCGGTTCTGTGATAATGAAGGATGAACGCATCGACAGCGTTTATTCGGTCGATTTCATGCTGGACCTGTCGTTGCTTCTTTTCCAGCATCTCGGGTTTGATATTCTTATGCGTGAGCGACAGGTTGAAGCGATCATCCAGGGTTCGGAATCCCAGCCCTGCCCGAGCGATCGCTACAGGAAGGGCAATCTGGTCGAGCCATGGGCGGCGGATCGGAATCTCACTCTCCGGGCGGTCGAGTTCCAGGGCCGTTTTCAGCCAGCAATCGGCAAAACTCTCGAATTCTGCGACCGGGGCATTGGGGAAGGCGATGACGCCCCCGTTGAAATAAGGCGGCGAGAGTTTACCCGTTCGGGCGAGGCGGATCCGCTCCTCCGGGACCTCCATCCCGAAAAGACCGTAAGCCTTCGCCCAATGGCCTTCCGGTTTGCCCCAGGTATATCGGCCCTCCGGCGCTGCGGAGACCACTCCTGCACCAACCATGTCGCTGACAGCGAACGGTTGCCAGATCACGGTATCCGTGTCGAGAAAGACCGTGAAGGCATGCGGGCGGGGCTGGGCGCTGGCAATCAGCTTGTTGCCTTGCTTATAGCGCGGCGAAAAAACACCCCCGGTGGGCATGAATTCAAGCCGCGTATTCGTCGCGGCCAGATATTCGCGCAGTTGCGGCGGCAGAAGGTCTGCCTTTTCCTCCGGGCAATAGGCGATCAGGTCGATATGCGGCAGATGTCTGCGTACCGAAGCCGAGAGGAAAATCGCCTCGATCGTCAGTTTTGGAGGGTCAATGACATAGATGAAAGCCGCACTATCGGGGTCGTGCAGAGTGACATTCATGGCAGATACCTCTTAAAAAACAATAATTATTAAGAGGGTGGCGCAATGCCGACATAAAGTCGAGAACGGAGTGGTTAATAAAATACCGGGATTGATGCGACTTCCGATCCCGACCCCAACCTAACGGGTCGGATCCGCCATGGCCGTCAGCACCAGTCCCGCGACGATCAGCGTCAGGCCTGCCACCCGCGCCAGCCCGATGCTTTCCTGCTGGAACAGCGCGCCGATCACCGTCAGCGACACCATCGCCAGCGAGGTGACGCCGATATAGGTCACGCTCAGCGGATAAATTCGGATCGCCGCGACGAAGGCGGTCAGCAGGCTTGCGGCGCTGATCACCGCAAGCCACATCCAGCCAGAGCCGAGGATCGACAGGATCAGGTTGCCAAGCCCTGATGTATCAAGACCTTGGCCTCCCTTCTTCAGAAACAGGTTCAGCGCGACATTGGAGGTCGCTGCAATGAAGATCAGGCCCCAGTGAGTGGTCATGCGAGGTCAGCCCTTGTCGGAACGGATTGCTGCCGAGGTCAGCGCCATCGGCGAGGAATGGAGGGTGCGGGCGCGCCTCATGGCGTTACGCCGCGCGCCGCGATGGCAAAGATTGCGACCATGGCGATCCCGCTCAGCAGGCTCACGCGGTCGCGGAAGGTAAAGACGATCGGGTCGTCGGTCATGAAGCCGCGCCGGGTCATCAGCTGCATCCGGCCAAGCCAGAAGAACAGGACCGGGCAGATCAGCAGCAGCAGATCCGGGTGTCCGAAATTGGCCTGGACGCCCGGATCCTGCGAATAGAGCGCAAAGACCAGCACCGCCGCTTGCGCCGCGCCGATGGACATGGCCTGAAGGATCGGAAGATCGCCCGCCATCATGTTGCGCCCCGAGGTATGGTCCGCGCCGCGCTTGGCCATATCCTCCAGTTCCGCCTGGCGCTTGATCGTCGCGAGCGAGAAGAACAGGAACATCGAAAAGACCAGCAGCCAGGGCGAGATCACGATGCTGGTCGCGGCGGCGCCCGCGACGATCCTCAGCGTGTAGAGCATAGCCAGCGCCACGACATCGGCCATCATCTTGCGCTTGAGCGAGAAGGAATAGGCCGAGGTCGCGACCATATAGGTCAGCAGGACCGCCATGAAGGCCGGGGGCAGCAGCACCGCCGCCAGCAGCAGCGAGAGCACCGTCAGCGCGATCGCGACCATCAGCCCGTGCCGTGCCGATGCCTCGCCCGCGGCGAAGGGGCGCAGCCGCTTGCGCGGATGCGCCCGGTCCGCCGCGAGGTCGAGAAGGTCGTTCACGATATAGACGGCCGATGCGGTCATCGAGAAGCAGAGCATGGCGAGCAGCGCGGCGGGCAGCTTGCCAAGGTCCTGCGCGGTCAGCACCGGCAGCAGGATCAGCAGGTTCTTGGCCCATTGATGCGGCCGGCAGGCGCGCATCAAGGCCCGCCACGGCCAGGTCGAGGGCTCGCCCACCGGGGTCAGGGTCGTTCCCTGATCCGAAGCGGCTTTTTGCAGCGTGGTGCTGGGCCGGACTCCATAGGCGCTGCGCGCCGCCGCCCAGACCGGCAGGTCGGCGCGGCTGTCGCCCACATAGTCAAAGCCGTGCATCCCGAAATTCTCGACAAGGAAGCGCGCCTTGGTCTCTCCCTTCAGGTTCTCGGATGTGACCGGGCTGCCGGTGCCGATCGCGAGGTCGAAGATCCCCAGATGCTCTGCCACCGCCTCGACCTGCCGGTGGTCGGCGGCCGAGATCAGCGCGACCTGCCGCCCCCCGGCCCGGGCCTCGGCGATCATCGCAAGGACGTCGGGGTCATAGGGCAGGGCGTCGGGGTCCAGCAGGATCTGGTCCGCGATCTGGCGCTTGAAATCCGCCCTGCCGCCCCGCAGCCAGCCCGCCGCCCTGATCCCCTGAAGCGGGGATTTCGCCATGAGGCCAAGCAGGGCCTCGTCCAGCGTGTCCGACCGGCAAAGCGTGCCGTCCATATCGACGACGAGGGGGACCTGTTCACTCACATATGTCGATTCATTCAGGGCCGGGCTCGACATGCAATCATTACTCCCGCGGGAAAGAATCCGGTCTCGGCAATTTGAAGCAGCTTCAGCGGAACAAAGTCATCTGTCTTTCTGGACAGTTTGCCAGTTTCGCCCGGCCTTTTCGCGGCAAATCTGCGTCCCGCTCAACTTTTCCGCGATGAGGTTGCGTGCCTATCTTATAATTATCTATAAAGCATTCAAACATTGCGAATCGAATGACAGTTTATCTATTTAGATAGAAACCCCGCCAAGACGGGGCAGAAACTATCTGTAATCGTACTGCCGAGGGACCATGACGCATCTTACCACGCCCACAGATCAACGCTGGAGCCGCGTCGAGGCAGAGGCGATCTATCGCCAGCCCTTTCCCGACCTGATGTTTCAGGCCCAGACCGTACATCGCGCGCATTTCGCACCGAACCGCGTCCAGATGAGCCGCCTGCTTTCCGTCAAGACCGGCGGCTGCCCCGAGGATTGCAGCTATTGCAGCCAATCCGCCCGGAACGGGTCCGAGCTTTCGGCATCAAAGCTGATGGAGGTCGAGCGCGTGCTGGCCGAGGCGCGCCGCGCCAAGGCGGCGGGGGCGACACGCTATTGCATGGGCGCCGCCTGGCGCGAGCCGAAGGACCGCGACATGGCCGCGATCGAGGCAATGGTGCGCGGCGTCCGTGCGCTGGGGATGGAGACCTGCATGACGCTGGGGATGCTCTCGGGCGAGCAGGTGCTTCGCCTGCGCGAGGCGGGGCTTGATTACTACAACCATAATATCGACACCTCCGAGGCGCATTACCCCAAGGTCATCAGCACCCGGACCTTTGCCGACCGGATCGAGACGCTGGCCCGCGTGCGCGAGGCGGGGATCAAGGTCTGCTCGGGCGGCATCCTTGGGCTCGGCGAGGGCGAGGGCGACCGCATCGACATGCTGCTGGCGCTGGCGAACCTGCCCGAATATCCCGAGAGCGTTCCGATCAACATGCTGATCCCGATGCCGGGCACCCCGCTGGAACATGCTGATCCGGTCGATTCCTTCGATTTCGTCCGCGTGATCGCGCTGGGCCGCATCCTGATGCCAAAGACCCATATGCGGCTTTCGGCGGGGCGAACCGCGATGAGCGACGAGATGCAGGCGCTTTGCTTCATGGCCGGGGCCAATTCGATCTTCATGGGCGACACGCTGCTGACCGCCGCCAATCCGGCCGAGGATCGCGACCTGAGGCTGTTCCAGCGCCTCGGGCTGGAGCCCGAGGAACTGGGGCAGTGAGCGTGCTTTCTGCCCATTACGGGCTGCTCGAAAGCCTTGGCCAGCGCGGACGGCTGCGCGGGCTTGCCCCCGCCGTCGGGGTGGATTTCGCCTCGAACGACTATCTCGGGCTGGCCGGGTCCGGCCTGCTTCGCGACCTTGCAGCGGCGGCGCTGGCCAAGGGCGTGCCGGCGGGGGCAGGTGCCGCGCGCCTGCTCCGCGGCAATCACGAAGCCTTCGCCACGCTGGAGGCCGAGGCGGCGGAGTTCTTCGGCGCGCCCGCCGCGCTCTATTTCGGCTCGGGCTTCGCCGCCAATCTGGCGATTTTCTCCAGCCTGCCGCAGGCGCGCGATCTGGTCCTGCATGACGCGCTGCTTCACGCAAGCTCGCTGGACGGGATGCGTCTGGGCAAGGCGCAAAGCCGCGCCTTTGCCCATAACGACCTGCAATCCCTGCGCGACGAATTGCGCGGCTGGCGCAGCGAAGGCGGGGCCGGGCGGGTCTGGATCGCGGTCGAAAGCCTCTATTCCATGGATGGCGATTTTGCCCCGGTCGAGGCGCTTGCGGCGCTGGCCGAGGAGGAGGACGCCTTCCTGATCGTGGACGAGGCCCATGCCACCGGGATCTGGGGGGAGGGGGGACGCGGACTTGCCGCGCGCCATGCGGGGAGTGAGCGGGTCATCCGCCTGCATGGTTGCGGCAAGGCGTTGGGAGTGCAGGGAGCGCTTGTCTGCGCGGCCCCGGCGCTGGTCTCGGTCCTGCTGAACCGCGCCCGCAGCTTCATCTATTCCACCGCGCCCTCGCCGCTGCTGGCCGAGGTGCTGCGCGGCGTGATCACGCATCTGGCAGGGGACGGATCGCGGCGCGAGGCGCTGCTCGCGCGGGTTGGACATGTCGCGGCGCGGGCCAAGGCGATCGGGCTTTGCCCAAGCGGCAGCCAGATCCAGCCGGTGATCATCCCCGGCGACGCCGCCTGCCTCGCGGCCTCGGCGCGGCTGGCGGCGGCGGGCTTCGATGTCCGGGCGATCCGCGCGCCCACCGTCCCGAAAGGGGCCGAGCGGCTGAGGCTGTCGCTGACCCTGAACCCGACCGATGCCGAGGTCGAGGCAGCCCTCGACGCCATCGCTACGCTTATGGAGAAACCCGCATGACCGCCTTTGTGGTGACAGGAACCGATACCGGCATCGGCAAGACGGTGTTTTCCGCCGGGCTGACGGCGCGTTTGCGGGCCACCTACTGGAAGCCGGTGCAATCGGGGCTGGAGGAAGAGACCGACAGCCAGATTGTCGCCGCGCTCACCGGCCGCCCGGTGCTGCCCGAGGCATGGCGGCTGGCGCTGCCGGCTTCGCCGCATATCTCGGCCGCGCGCGAGGGTGTCGCGATCGACGCGGAGGCGCTGGACCTGCCGCCGCCGCGGCCCTTGGTGATCGAGGGGGCGGGGGGCGTCATGGTGCCGCTGAACCGCGAGCGGACCTTCCTCGATGTTTTCGCGCGTTGGAAGCTGCCCGTCATCCTCTGCGCGCGGACGGCGCTCGGGACGATCAATCACAGCCTGTTGTCGCTGGCGGCGCTGCGGGCGGCGGGGGTTCCGGTCCACGGCATCGCCTTCATCGGTGAGGCCGAGCCGGAGGTCGAGGAGACCATCACCCATATGGGTCGGGTCCGCCATCTGGGACGCCTGCCCATCCTCGACCGGCTTTCGCCCGAGAGCCTGCGGGACGCCTTCGACGCGGCATTTCCCGCCGATGCCTTCGCGGGGGAATTTGCATGAACTCGCCCATCTGGCATCCGTTCACCCAGCACGCGCTGTTTCCGCAGATGCGTCCCATCACCTCGGCCGAGGGGGCGTGGCTTCTCGATGCCGAGGGGCGGCGGGTCTTTGACGCGATCTCCTCGTGGTGGGTGGTGACGCATGGGCATTGCCATCCCCGCATCGTGGAGGCGATCCGCGATCAGGCCGGGCGCCTCGATCAGGTGATCTTCGCCGGGCACAGCCATGAACCGGCCGAGCGTTTCGCGGCCGGGCTGCTCGACATGCTACCCGAGGGCCTTTCGCGGGTCTTCTTCAGCGACAGCGGCTCCACCTCGGTCGAGGTGGCGCTGAAGATGGCGCTGGGGCATTTCCGCCATCGCGGCAGCCCGCGCCACCGCATCGTCGTCATGCAGGACGGCTATCACGGCGATACCGTCGGCACCATGTCGGCGGGCGAGCGCGGCGGCTTCACCCAACCCTATGAGCCGCTGCTCTTCGCGGTCGACCGCATCCCCTTTCCCGCGCCGGGGGCCGAGCAGGCGACGCTTGACGCACTGGAACGCTTCGCCCGCCAGCCCGAGACCGCGGCGCTGCTGATCGAGCCGATGGTGCTGGGCGCGGGGGGAATGCGGATGTATCCGGCCTGGGTTCTGTCGGAAATGGCCGCGATCTGCGCGCGCCACGGGATGCTGCTGGTCGCGGATGAGGTGATGACGGGCTGGGGCCGCACCGGCCGCTTTCTGGCCTGCGACCATGCGGGTGTCGTGCCCGATATCCTCTGCCTCTCGAAGGGCATCACCGGCGGGCATCTGCCCTTGGCCGTCACCCTCTGCCGCGAGGAGATCTTCCAGTCGCACTGGTCCGAGGATCGGCGAAAGACCTTCTTCCACTCCTCCTCCTACACCGCCAACCCCATCGCCTGCGCGGCGGCGCTGGCCAATCTGGAGATCTGGCGCGACGAACCCGTCGCCCTGCGCATCGACACGGTGGCGCGCGCTCAGGCCGAGGGGGCAGAGCGGCTGGCGCGCCATCCCTCCATCGCCTCGGTCCGCCGGACGGGGACCATCCTTGCCGCCGAGTTGGGCGGCGACGGCCGGGATTACATGGCCGATGCCGGGCCGATGCTCATGCGCCATTTCGCGGATCGCGACCTGCTGATCCGGCCGCTGGGGCGGACGGTCTATCTGCTGCCGCCCTATTGCAGCACCGAGGCCGAACTCCGCGCCTGCCATGACGCCATCATCGAGGCCGCCGATGTCTTCGCATAGGCCGGGCGTGACCATGGCGGGCTTCGGCCATTACCTGCCCGCGCGCCGCGTCGCCAATGCCGAGATCGAGGCCGATATGGGCCTGCCGCCCGGCTGGATCGGCAGCCGCAGCGGGATCGAGGCGCGCCACTATGCCGCCCCCGGTCAGGCGTTGAGCGATCTGGCGATCCCAGCCGGGGCCATGGCGCTCGTGCAGGCGGGATGCGCGCCGGGGGAGGTCGGGCTTCTGCTGCTCGCGACCTCGACCCCGGACCACCTGCTGCCGCCGACCGCGCCGCTTGTCGCCCATCATCTGGGGCTGGGCTGCGGGGCGGTGGACGTGGCAGGGGCCTGCGCGGGGTTTCTTCACGCGCTGATCCTCGGGGCCGGGCATGTCGGGCTGACCGGGCAGGCGGTGCTGGTCATCGCCGCAAATATCCTCTCGCGCCGGATCAACCCGGCGGATGCGGGAACGCGGGCGCTGTTTGCCGATGCGGCGGGGGCGGTGCTGCTGCGGCCGGGCCGTCCGGGGCAGGGGCCGCGCGCCTCGGTCCTGCGCAGCGACGGGGGCCGCTATGACGCCATCCGCATCGCGCGGGGTGGCAGCCGCCTGCCCTTCGCGCCGGGCAGCGACGACGGCCTCGGGATGAGCATGCCGGATGGGCGCGCGGTCTTTTCCCTCGCCGTGGAGGGGATGGCGGATTCGGCCCGAGAGGTCATGGACCGCGCTGGGCTTGCGGCCCCCGGGCTTGGCGCATGGCTGCCGCATCAGGCCAATGCCCGCATCCTCGACAAGGTGGCCGAGCGCGCCGGGTTGCAGCAGGTCCGGCGCATCGGGACGCTGGCCGATCACGGCAATTCCTCGGCCGCGACGATCCCGCTGGCGATGTCATGGCAGGTCGCGCATGGCGGCGGGCTGCCCGAGGGGCCGATGCTGATTCAGGCCTTCGGCGCGGGAACGATCTGGGGCGCGGTGATCTGGGAGGAGTGAGATAGGGGCGCGACCGCGGGTGCCGGGCCAGTGCGTCACCCTCTGCCCGATCCGGGGACATGGATACCCTCCCGACCAGAACGATCAGCCCGGCCTGCCGTAACCCCGCGCGGGGGCTTTGCCGCGCCCGCGCCGTATGACCCGCCGCAAACGGGCCTGCTATCCCGCTAGCTGCATTTCGAATGCCCGCATGAGGGGCAGGTCATGCAGCCCTCGATCATCCGCATTCCGTATTGGCCGCAATTCGGGCAGGCCGGGCCGCGTGGGCGCTCGCCGACCACGATCATCTCGGCCTTGGGATCGGATTTGAGGCCCATCCCCTCGCCCGCGATGAAGCCGGTCGCGACCATGTGGCGCTCGATCACCCCCCCGATCGCGGCGAGGATCGAGGGCACATAGCGTCCCTCCATCCATGCGCCGCCGCGCGGGTCGAAAACCGCCTTCAGCTCCTCGACCACGAAGCTCACGTCGCCGCCGCGCCGGAACACGGCCGAGATCATGCGCGTCAGCGCCACGGTCCAGGCGTAATGCTCCATGTTCTTCGAGTTGATGAAGACCTCGAACGGGCGGCGATGGCCGGCCTGCACGATGTCGTTGATGGTGATGTAGATCGCGTGCTCGCTGCCGGGGAATTTCAGCTTGTAGGTCGCGCCCTCCAGCGCCGCCGGACGGTCCAGCGGCTCGGTCAGATAGACCACGTCCGCGCCGCTATCGGCCTCGGGCGCGGCCTCGGTCGTCTCGCTGACCGACAGGACCGAGCCGGTCACGTCATTCGGGCGATAGGTCGTGCAGCCCTTGCAGCCCTGATCCCATGCGGCAAGGTAGACGTCCTTGAACGCCTCGAAGGAAATATCCTCGGGGCAGTTGATCGTCTTCGAGATCGAGCTGTCGACCCATTCCTGCGCCGCCGCCTGCATGGCGACATGGTCGAGGGGCGCGAGGGTCTGGGCGTTGACGAAATAATCCGGCAAAGGCGCGTCCCCCTTCAGGTCGCGCCACATCTGGACGGCGTAATCGACGACCTCCTCCTCGGTCCGGCTGCCGTCCTTTTGCAGCACCTTGCGGGTATAGGCATAGGCAAAGACCGGCTCGATCCCCGAACTGACATTGCCCGCGTAAAGCGAGATCGTTCCGGTCGGCGCGATCGAGGTCAGAAGCGCGTTGCGGATGCCGTGCCGCGCGACCTCGTCCCTCACATCCGCGTCCATGCGCGACATGAAGCCCGAGGCCAGGAATTTTTCGGCGTCGAACAGCGCAAACGCGCCCTTTTCCTTCGCCAGATCGACCGAGGCCAGATAGGCCGCGCGGGCGATGGCCTTCATCCATACCCGTGTCTGGGCGACCGCCTCGGGCGCGCCATAGCGCAGGCCCAGCATCAGCAGCGCATCGGCAAGGCCGGTGACGCCAAG
>Ga0182745_1005439_pt1 | contig 10393 bp, 9 predicted proteins | sample eDN3rd30CKraftBY_FD_128523 | JGI IMG/M metagenome (GOLD analysis project Ga0182745, IMG submission 128523) | Enriched backyard soil microbial communities from Emeryville, California, USA - eDNA 3rd pass 30_C Kraft BY (version 2) (version 2) | ecosystem: Environmental > Terrestrial > Soil >... | reverse complement strand
CGGCATGCTGAAGAAATTATGGGTGCTGCCGGTGGACATCCGCCTGTCTGCCCACACCAACCGACTGCGCTTCCGGCCGCGCTCCTATTCCTACATCGGCTCGGTGCCGACACTCGGCATGTTCGAACAGCCGATCACCGACTGGGACATGGTGATGAAGTGGGTGTTCGACCGCTTCGTCGGCGCCATTCTTCTGTTGCTGCTCGCGCCGGTGATGGCGCTGGTCGCGCTTGCAATCAAGCTCGACAGTCCCGGCCCCGTGCTATTCCGCCAGAAGCGCTTCGGATTTAACAACGAGCGTATCGAGGTCTTCAAGTTCCGTTCGCTCTACCACCACCAGGCCGATCCGCTCGCGGCCAAGGTCGTAACCAAGAACGATCCGCGGGTGACGCGCGTCGGCCGCATCATCCGCAAGACCAGCCTCGATGAACTGCCGCAGCTTTTCAACGTGGTGTTCAAGGGCAACCTGTCGATCGTCGGCCCGCGCCCGCATGCGGTGCAGGGCAAGCTGCAAAGCCGCCTGTTCGATGAAACGGTGGACGGCTATTTCGCACGCCATCGCGTCAAACCCGGCATCACCGGCTGGGCGCAGATCAACGGCTGGCGCGGCGAGATCGACAATGAGGAAAAAATCCAGAAGCGCGTCGAGTTCGATCTCTATTACATCGAGAATTGGTCGCCGCTGTTCGACCTATACATTCTGCTGAAGACGCCATGGGCGTTGGTCAAGGGCGAGAACGCCTACTGAGTGCGCGAACTTAGCGCCGCCGCAGCGACGGCAACTGTATCGACGATAGGCGCTCCCGCAACCGTGCGATCTGAGCTGTGAGATTCGCAGGCGGATCGACCACGACGCCCTTCAGGATCATCCAGATGCTCGCCCCGGCGACGGCCGCCAGCATCGCATACTGGAAGATGATCGCATCGGGGCGTGAGACGGCGACGGTCGAACACGCATACCCACCGATACGCACGACAAGGACAAGCAGCACGAGCATGGAGATCGCAAAATTTCGTCCCTGCCGCGTGGTCCGTGGCGGGCCGAGAAATGCGAACGCCAGAATGACGAACACGAACGGATAAAGACCTGCCAGCAAGCGATCATGAAGTTCGGCGCGGAACTGGCCGAGGTTGCTTTGCGCGACGGGATCGTTCTTGGGCGGCGAAATCAGTTCGCCGATAAATCGTTCGCGGGCGTTGTAGTTGTAGGTCTGCGGCGCCTGGGAGAATTGCGACATATCGAAAGCGTAGCTTTTGAAGGCGACGATCAGCGGATCTTTCTTGTCCGCCTCGTAGCGCTGCAGATTGCCGTCGCTGAGCACCAGGAACGAGCCTTTGTCGGTCTTCTGCACGACGCCGTTTTGCGCCGTGATATTGATGCGCTCGGCTGGATTGCGCTGATCGTCGATAAACACGCCGACCAGCACCCCGCCCGGCCGGCGCTCCTGCACGCGCAGCACCAGCTTATCGAGCCGGATGAATTGTCCCGGCTGCAGCACATTCGCCAGCACGTCCGCGCCGATCTCGGTGTGCCAGCGCCGCAGCGCACGCAGGCATTCCGGCGCGAGGAAGATCGCCAGGAACGAAATCAGACACGCGACGACGACCGTCGAAACCATGAACGGACGCAGGAACCGCCACGGCGACAGACCGGCAGCATTCATCACGATGACTTCGGAATCGGTCGACAGGCGATTGAGCGTGTGCGTCACCGCCAGGAGCATCGCAAGCGGCGCGGTGATCAGCGCGAGCACGGGAATTGCGAGGCCGGTGATGCCAATGAACACCAGCACGGTCTGCCCTTGCGCCGTCATCAGGTCGATACCGCGCAATGCCTGCGTCACCCAGATCACGCCGGTCAGCGACACCAGCACGATCAGGAACGACAGCAGCGTCAACCGCACGACGTAGGCGTCGATCGCACCCAGCAGGCGGCGGGGAGATATGAGCGAGAGAACCGTCAGGCTAAAATTCCGTCCGTTAAAGGCACCTGTTTCGCAAAACCGGCCTCCGCCATCAACTCGCGGACCGCCGCCAATACGTCGTCATAGGGAATATCCGCCACACAGGTTGCACAGTGCAATGCCCGATATGGCACGCCCAAAGGATACCATTCCCCTTTCGCGGCGGCGGACGCCATCAGCGTCACCACCGGCTTGTCGAGCGCCGCCGCAATATGCACGATCGAGGTGCCCGCGCTAATAACAAGATCGGCACAGGACAACGTCGCCGCCATCTCCGAAATGACCGTCGCAGGCGGCAACCACTCGACCTCCGCAGCCTTTCCGATCGTTTCCAGCCGCGCCAGATCCCCGGGCGCGGCGATCAGAGCAACGCGGACAGATGGCGATTTGATGTCGCCGACGAGACGGATGAATTTCTCGTCGGTCCAGTATCTAGCCGGGTCGACCGACAGATTGATGACGATCAGCTTGTGTCTGTCACGATCTTCCGCCGGAAAAAGCTTCTCGCGAACTCCCCTGGCGGCAGATTGCGGAAATGCAACCGTGGTACGCACGTCCTCGGGCTTCATCGACACGCCGAGTGGCGCGATCAGCCGCAACATCTGCACCGCCTGATGCTCGGGCTCGGTCGGACGGGCGATGGAAATATCGTAAAGCCCGGATTTTTTACCATCAAAGCCGATCGTGATGTCCGCACCGGACAACAACGCATAGGTCGCCGCCGTCATCGAGTCGCCGGTGAGCATATCGACGGCCACGTCGTAGCGGCGCTCGCGCAACTGCCGAATGAGGCGCATCTGTTCGAGCAGATTTTTCTTCACGACGAAAATCCCGTCGAGATACGACAGCAACGACGCCGCCACGCCGTTTTTCCGGCCGAGCACGATATCGATCTGCGCATTTGGACATCGGGCGCGCAGCGCCTTGAAGAAGGCGGTGGAAATGACGGCATCGCTGATCTTGTCGGTACGGATCAACAGAATGCGTTCGACGTCCACAGACGGGTCCAGCGCAACAGCCTTCCTTCGCGCAAACGCGCGGCGGGAGAGCAAATAAACCTGTCTGGTCGATCGCCAGATCAGGCGATCAAACAGGGAGGACGCCATAGAACGATATTATCCGAGGAACGCTGTGCCTATAAGGGCATAGGCTAAAAATACAAGATCAATCAAAGCCCTCGGACGCCCTGCTCTGTCTTGCCGAGCGGCGTGACGCCGCCCGGCTGCTTTATGGAAACCCGACGAGCGTCTAGCGCCGCAACGAAATCGCAAGTCCGCTCAGATCGGCGTTCACCATCAAGCCGGCCTGATGGCCCTGCATGGTCAGCACTGCGCCCTTCTCGTTGGTCAGTACGATGGCGCTGACGCCTCGCACAGCCGCCACGCCCGCACCCGCTGCGCCATAGACGCCAGCAACATCCGAAGGTCCCCTGATGTTGCTGACTGTGCCGACGAGATCGGTCTTCGAAGCGCCGAAGACAAGGCCCGCACTCAGACCACCGATCGACAGCGGATAACGCCGTCCATGAAACACCAGCGTCCCGCTTCCGCCCGAAGCGCCGATGAACCAGCCGCCCTTGAGCACGGAGATGCGGATCGTGCCGCTGTCGGCATGGGCCGCGGAACTGAAACCCGCGCCCAGAATGACAGCCAACGCAACAACCCATTTTCGCAGCCGGATGGAGAGCATCGCTTTCACCTTCTGTTTTTGCGCGGGGGAATCACCGCCGCCGATGGTGAAAGATAAGGCCCCTTCAAGATTCGAGGCAACTGCCGTGGGCAACCCGGGCGAGTGGCCGGAATTCCCCCCGCAGGCAGGCCGTTTTGGCCAGTTCTTGCCTTGCCTTATGTCGCCAATTTCCCTAATCAGTCGCTTATCGTCGGAGCGTGGCGCAGCCCGGTTAGCGCACTAGTCTGGGGGACTAGGGGTCGTGGGTTCAAATCCCGCCGCTCCGACCATTTTTCAAAGTAAAAATGCCCGAGCTTCGCTCTAAAATCACCTGCCCGCACTGTGGCCACAGCAAGGTCGAGGAAATGCCGACCGATGCCTGTCAATTCTTTTACGAGTGCGAGGGCTGCCATACGCTGCTGCGACCGAAACCGGGAGACTGCTGCGTGTTCTGCTCCTACGGCTCTGTCCCGTGCCCACCAATCCAGTTACAACGCAACGGTGGCAATAGCGAAGGCTGCTGTCACTGAACCGTGCAGGATGACTCCTTCAACAAGAAGTTAGAGGCGTTCGTTCAAATCCTGCTGCTCGGTCGTTTTGCGGATTGCAATTGGAGCCTGCCCATCTCACCGAGGCGGCTCTCCCTTGCGATACTCCGGCCATATGGCCTTTGCGTTCTTCTCGATAAAGAATTTCGACGCCGCGTCCGTCAGATGACCGTTGTCCCGGGACGTCGGCAAGCCGCCGCTGTCGGGAACAGTAATCAGACAGCTGTTGCCTTTACAGAATGTCGCGGCCGGCGAAATAAACGTCACGCCTTCCGCTGCAGCAACGCGCTTCACCATGTCCTCCGCCGCGAACGACCACACCTCGAGATAGGCGGAATCCCAGTCCGGGATTTTATCGATCGCGGTGGAATGCTTGAAGATACTGAACTGGAAATCCCGCAGCGGAATCATCGACGGCGCGATCTTCCATTGCGGCATCTGTCCGATGACGACGATGTGCCGTACGCCCGCCGCCTTCAGCCATTCGATGGTCCGCGTCAGCCCCTTGTCGTCGACCAACGCATATTTGCCCGTGCCATCATAGACGATCCATCGCGCAGCAACGATAACCGTGTCGGGCCGCAACGATTCGATCTTCTGCCGCGCGAATGCATTGGCTTCATTACACCTACGAAAGCGCGCAGCCACAGCATCCGCCATCGGCGCACAGCCAAATGCGATGTAACGCGCGAGACGGAAATCCTGCCGTTCCCGTTGTAGAGCCTGCAAACCGGCGATCAGATGAAAGGCGTATGAATCGCCCCAAACGAGTGTGAGCGGCGAACCAGCCGGCCCGATACCGGCACATTCCGGTAACGGCCGGATATCGACGTCATACCGGCACCCCTGGGCGCTCTCAGCCTCCTTCTCCGTATCTATCACGCGTTTCTGGATCGCGAGCGGAAAGCGATCTGGCAGACCTTCCTTCGCATACACCGTCAATCCCAGGCCGCCACAGACAGCAAGAAGGGTAGCCAACGAAACGGCTTTAGCTGAGAAGCGTCCGCCTGAACGGATCGGACGCTCGATCAGCTTGTAAGTGAGATGCGCAAGAACACCGGCCGCCACGATCAGGCCGAGCGACATGATGACGGTCGGCTCTTTCTGGAAACGGATGATCCGCGCGAACACCAGAAGCGGCCAGTGCCAGAGATAGAGCGGGTAGCTGATCAGCCCGATATAAACGAGCGCGCGGTGGCTCAGGAAAATGCGGTTGGGCCACGCATTCTCGCCCGCTGCGATCAACAGAACCGTACCTGCCACCGGCAACAGCGCCCACCACCCGGGAAACGTGCTGTCGCGGTCGATCATCACCATCGCCGATGCAAGCAGCAGCAACCCCGCCCACCCCATCCATTCTTTGTTTTGAACGGAATGACCAATGCGGGCCTGGAGCAGAGCGAGAACCGCGCCAGCACCCAATTCCCAGAAGCGGGTGAGCGGTAGAAAAAACGCGGCAACGGAATCGTTGGCGGTCTGCACGAGGCTGCCGAGGAACGACAGAATCGTCAGCACGACCGCAGCCGGAATCGCCGCCCGACGGCGTGCGATCACGATCAGGATCAACGGCCAAACCAGATAGAATTGCTCTTCGACACCCAGCGACCAGATGTGCAACAGCGGATTGAACTCCGCACTCGGCGCGAAATAGTCCTGTTGCAGCCACAACGCGATGTTGGCGACGAAGCCTGCCGATGCAGCCGTGTTGATGCCCAGCGTGCGGAAGGCATCGGGCAGCATGAACAGAAAACCCATCCCCAGCGAGAGGAGCAGGACAAGACCGAGCGCCGGGAAGATGCGCCGGATCCGTCGCCCATAGAATTCCGCGATGCTGAACCGACCGGCGGCGACATCCTGGCGGATCAGGCCGGTGATAAGAAAGCCGGAGATGACGAAAAACACATCGACGCCAACGAAGCCGCCGCGAAATACCGAGTGGAAATAGTGGAAGCCGATGACGAACAGGACGGCAATGGCGCGCAGGCCGTCAATGTCTCGTCGATAAGGCAATGACACGTCGATTGATCCCGCGGGTGTGACTAGATGACGGTCATGCCGTCAACCGCCCATCGCCCGGTCGAGTAAGGCACGCGCACTCAACAGGTCGTCGAGAACGGAGCGAAGCTTGGCCTGCCCGTCGCCGCGAATTCTGGTCTGCTGGACTCTGGCTTGTTGATGGCCGCTCTGGTGAAGACCATGACGCACTTCCGGCGGCGCATAGGCATCGGCTCCGTTATGACTCACGGATGCCCGCAAGGTCGCAGGCTTCGTCACTGTCGCCACAGGGACGTCCGGAGCACGCTTGGCCGCAGCCGGCGGCAGCGGGCCGATGCGCTCCGACATCGAAGGCACGAAGTCCATGGAAGGACGCAGCGGCGGGCTGTCGGTTTCGAGTTCGAGCTCTTCGTCCTCGTCAGCCTCTTCGACGTCACCCGAGTCTTCAATCTCTTCCTCGTCGATTTCGGCGGTCTCCTCCTCGTCGTCAGAGGAAAATTCGTGGGCCGCGCTTTGCGGCAACGCCTCGAACGCAGGACCCGACAGCGAGGCCGGTGCGAGGGCGGCCTCATCGAGATTCTGAACCGCCTTGACGCCATGCTCGCGCAAAATGCGCTGCACGCCGCGGATGGTATAGCCCTCGCGGTACAGCAGGCGGCGGATTCCGCGCAGCAGTTCGACATCGTCGGGCCGGTAGTACCGACGCCCGCCGCTGCGTTTCATCGGCTTGATCTGAACGAAGCGCGTCTCCCAAAACCGCAGCACGTGGGCCGGGATATCGAGATCCTCCGCCACCTCGCTGATGGTCCGAAATGCGTCCGGTGCCTTTTCCAAAAGGCAAGCCCCCTGTCAGAATCACGGCATGAATCATCCCGTGATTGCAAGGGTAACGCTTTTTCGGATTTTCGGAAACGATTCGGTGCTTTGCGGATAGGTGGCGGGAACGCCACCCGTCCGGCGGGCTTAACCCGCAGCCACGCTGGTCGGGACCGGTGTGCTTTCCGTGGTATCAACACCGTTGTTGATGCGCTGCTTCAGGATCGCAGAAGGCTTGAACACCATGACCCGGCGCGGAGAGATCGGCACCTCGGTCCCGGTCTTGGGGTTGCGGCCGATGCGCTCGCCCTTTTTGCGCACCATGAAAGAGCCGAACGAGGAGAGCTTCACCGTTTCGCCCTTCTCAAGGCAATCGGTGATCTCCTTCAGAACGAGTTCGACAAACGCAGCCGACTCCGTCCGCGACAGGCCGACCTTCTGGTAAACCGCCTCGCACAAATCGACTCGTGTGACTGTTTTTCCGCTCTCGCTCATGATCCGACCCCAGCTACAGCGTGCAAATTATGCTTAAAAATAAGAGGTTAGTTACAACGGGTCAACCGTGCTCATCATGCAACCGCATGATATTCGGACATAATAATCCGCGGCATTCGACCTAAATTTTACCAACGCAACAGCGCCGAACCCCAGGTAAACCCTCCGCCCATTGCTTCCAGCATCACCAGATCGCCCCGTTTGATGCGTCCGTCATCGGCTGCCGTCGCCAATGCGAGCGGAATCGAAGCGGCCGACGTATTGCCGTGCCGGTCCACCGTCAGAACGACCTTTTGCGGCGCGATATCGAGTTTCTTGGCCGATGCGTCGATAATCCGCTTGTTCGCCTGATGTGGAACAAGCCAGTCGATGTCTTCTGCCGTGGTTCCCGTCGCCGCAAAAGCGTCGACGATCACGTCCGTGATCATGCCGACGGCATGTTTGAACACTTCGCGGCCTTCCATACGCAGATGACCGACGGTCTGCGTCGAGGACGGCCCGCCATCGACATAGAGCTTGTCCTTGTGGCGGCCGTCCGAACGCAGATGCGTGGTGAGAATGCCCCGGTCGGCGCTGGTGCCTTGCTGCTGTTGCGCCTCGAGGACTACCGCCCCCGCCCCGTCGCCGAACAGCACGCAGGTGGCGCGATCATTCCAGTCGAGAATGCGGGAAAACGTCTCCGCCCCGATCACCAGAGCGCGCTTGTAGGTGCCGGCTTTCAGGAAATTGTCCGCCGTTGCCAGCGCGAAAATGAAGCCGCTGCAAACCGCCTGCAAGTCGAACGCCGCACCGTGATGGATGCCGAGCCCGTTCTGGATCTGCACTGCGGTCGCGGGAAAGGTGTGATCCGGCGTCGAGGTCGCGAGCACGATCAGGTCGATCGACTGCGGATCGATTTTCGCGTCGGCGATCGCCGCCTGCGCCGCCTTGAGGCCGAGGTGGGAGGTGAACTCGCCATCCGCCGCGATATGGCGCTGGCGGATGCCGGTGCGCTGGACGATCCACTCATCCGAGGTATCGACCTTGCCGGCAAGCTCGGCATTGGTCACCACGCGCTCGGGCAGGTACGCGCCATGCCCGATCACAACCGAACGCATCACACTCACGAAACAGCCTCCTGCGCGGCCGGCATAAGGGTCAGCGACCCGCCGTCACGGTTGAGAGTTTGATTGATCTTTGTCAGGAGATCGTAACGGACCATCTCATAGCCAACATCCACGGCGGACGCAAAGCCCTCGGCGTCGGTGCCGCCATGGCTTTTAATCACGACGCCGTTGAGGCCGAGAAACACCCCGCCATTGACCTTGCGCGGGTCCATCTTGTCCCGCAGCGCCTTGAAGGCGCTCTTGGCGAACAGATAGCCGAGCTTGGAGCGCCAGGTGCGGCTCATCGCGCTGCGCAGGTATTCCGCGATCTGACGTGCGGTGCCCTCCGCCGTCTTCAGCGCGATGTTGCCGGAAAAGCCTTCGGTGACGATCACGTCGGCGGCTCCCTTGCCGATTCCATCACCCTCGACGAACCCGATGAAGTCGAGCTCCGGCAGGTTCATGGAGCGCAGCAGTTCAGCGGCCTCCTTCACCTCCTCGACGCCCTTGACCTCCTCGACCCCGATATTGAGCAGTCCCACCGTCGGCCGTTCGATGTCGAACAGAACCCGCGCCATCGCGCTGCCCATGATCGCGAGCAAGGCCAGATGGTGTGCGTCGCCGCCGATCGAGGCGCCGACGTCGAGCACGACGGATTCACTGCGGATCGTCGGCCACACGCAGGCGATCGCCGGCCGGTCGATGCCGGGCAGCATCCGCAGGTTGAATCGCGACATCGCCATCAGCGCGCCGGTGTTGCCAGCGGACACGGCAACGTCGGCCTCGCCCTTGCGGACGGCGTCGAGCGCGAGCCACATCGAGGATGACTTCCGGCCACGGCGTAGAGCCTGGCTCGGTTTCTCCTCCATGGTGATGGCAACATCGGTGTGGACGACCCTTGAAGCCGCCTTCATGGCCGGATGCGCATCGAGTTCCCGATTGATCGCGGCGCTGTCGCCGAACAGGATGAATTCCGTGTCGGGATGCCGGATCAGCGAGATTCCTGCACCCGGAACCACCACGGGTGGGCCGAAATCGCCGCCCATGGCATCGAGCGCAATACGAACCTTCTGGGCCATGGCCGGTGTAAGAACCTGATTGTGCGGCGGCCCGACGAGTTTGCAACTGACGGGAAACGAACCGCGATTGGTAATGCGAGACGGCTAATGGGAGACAGTCATACCGCCGTCCCATGAACAATAGCCAGTTCGGAAGCCGATACAATATCTTGACCGGCCTGTCTCGTTCCTTGAACGGTGTGAATCAGTCCTTTTTCGACCTTTTCGGACTGCCCTTCGGGGCTTGCTGGAGAGCCTTCAGGGCCGCGAACGGATGTTCCGCCGGATCCGAGGCCTCGTCTGTCGCCGCAAAGGCCGCATCCGCCTTCCGGGGATAGGGATCGATCCCGAGGAACAGCATGTCCGTCGCGAGCCGTCCAAGATCGATGATCCCGTTGACGATGATTTCCGGCGGGTCCGGTTCATCCTCGTCGATATCCACCTTGGGCGTGGCCGCCGCGGCCGTGTCGGGCTCGGCGAAAATAACGTCGACCTCCTCCTCGACCCGGTTTTCGAGGGGCTCGAGCGTCACCACGCAATCCTGGCCGATCAGACCAGTGACATGGCCCCGCGCCTGGATCGCTCCCCTGACATGGGTGAGATGGAAGCTCGCATGTGCCTCCAAAATCTCCCGCACACCTGCGACCTGCGCCAGCGCGGCTCGCTCGGCCGCATTGGCAGCAAACGTCACCTGCACTCCGGCTGCCGGGATTTTCGCCACCATCATCGGGTGGCTCCAGGGATTATCAGAATGGGGGTGGTGT
>Ga0182745_1005438_pt1 | contig 10393 bp, 8 predicted proteins | sample eDN3rd30CKraftBY_FD_128523 | JGI IMG/M metagenome (GOLD analysis project Ga0182745, IMG submission 128523) | Enriched backyard soil microbial communities from Emeryville, California, USA - eDNA 3rd pass 30_C Kraft BY (version 2) (version 2) | ecosystem: Environmental > Terrestrial > Soil >... | reverse complement strand
TGTCGGAGATCCCGGGAGTCCTCAGGTGTTGACGGTGCTTTCAGGCGCCGCCGGACTGATCGGCGGTGAAGACGATCTGGTCTTGACCCCAGGTTCCTCCGGGGTTGTCTGGCCCACGGCATCGGGTGCGGAATTGACCGCTACCGAGTCCAGCGAGGTGCTCCGGGCGTGGGTGCCGGACTTGTTGCAGGATATCGTCCGGCCCGCGCTGGCGAGCGGGGCCATGGACATGGATATCGGTGCTCTCGGCGGAGCCTCGGATGATGTCCGGAAAGCCATGCAGTCATGAGTGCTTCGTTGGAATCCCGCTATATCGGGACATTGATCGGTGAGGAAATCGTCCGCTGGCCAGCCCATTCCTGTCATGGGATTCGGGGATTTGACCGAGGAATCGGGTGCTGGCATGGCACCCTCCCGGATGAGGCGACCACATCCGTCCCGTACGGGCGATGCCCGCAGCTGCAGACGATCATCGCCCCTGGACTCACAGCGATGACGCCGTCTTCCACGCCCTGTCCAAAGAGCCATCATGCTGAGGCCGCAGCCGAAGCATCTCCCGGCGAAGCCGAACCCTCACAGAATCAATGCTCTCGCTTCGCTGCGCAAGCGACCCCATTGCGTCGCTCAGGATGACGTGGCTCACGCGCGGAGAGGGCTTCTTGCTGAATAATCCGGGCGAATACGGTGAGGGCAGACCCAGAGATCCCTCGACACGGCGGCGTCTCGCTCCGCTCGCCGCGCCGGCTCGGGATGACAGGAGGAGGAGGCGTTTCGCTGCGCTCGTCGCCCCGGCTCGGGATGACGCGTGGTTTGGTGCATGGTGAACACCTGTCCCGTACGGGCGATGCCCGCAGCTGCGGACGGTCATCGCCCATCGGCACCGCAGGTGCCGATACCCCGTTGCCTCACTCTTATCCCAACCTTCGCCCAAAAAGACGTCATGCCGAGCGAAGTCGAGGCATCTTTGGATCATCGGCACCCAGTCTCCCGGCACTTGGGTGGCGCACTTTCCCCCGCTGGATGCGTATACAGGGTAGGGGACACCGCACCTGCTGCGAGACACCGCGGCAAGGCTGCCAGATATCATCTGCCAGTGGCAGCTTTGAAAACCCCGCCATAGCAACGAATTCGGGCAAGACGGCCAGAATGCCAATATGAATCATTTTGGCAGTCTGGCCCCCTGGTACCAGTGAGAACCCGACCAATCATCCCGAGAACAACTATCGCGCTGGCAGAACGTAAGTCCCGGGAGGAGATTCCCTGAGTTTCTAGATACCCAACAGGTTCTTGACCCAATCCCAGGGTTGTGCCTCGGCGACGTGGAGCAGGTATTCCTGTCCCAATTTTGGGATGTACAGGATCACCAGCCAGACGATCGTTTGGCGCCAGGTGTCCAGCCTGATGTTCGGGAAAAACCGGTTCCGGATCAGGTAGAACAGGAACCAGTGTTCAAAGAGGTTGGGAAAGAGAAAAAGAACAGCCCGAATCTGCGTGAGCTCAAAAAGGATGACCCCTGCCAGGCGGTAGACGTACAAGCCGACGGCCGTGAGGCGTGGAATGCGCTGTACCCACGACAGGGCAACGATTAACTCCAGTGTCAGGTAGTAGAGATCGAGGACCTTGTCGATGCTGTGGTAGTGCTCGCCCATCCCGCCTTCGCCGAAGAGCTCAACGATCACCACGTCAAGGGCATCCAAAAGCATGGCGATGATACCTCCGGCAAGGGGACGCTTGAGGATCATCAGCGGGATGACGATGCGCATGGTGATGACGACGATTTGGCCGGTGGTCATATGTTGCGTGCTCCGGTCGGGCGAGTCAGTGTTCAGTTAAGGAACGTCCGGAGTGGGTGGAGGGTTGCCAGAACGCAATCGCCGCTCCACGTTGCAGACGTCCTGCTGGGTGGAAACGGCGATTGCGCGATGTTGGGAGAATCCGGAACATTCCTGATTGTTCGCCAGGACGGGATGCGACGGACAGATCATCCGGCTCCCGCGTTACTGCCCGTCAATCATGTCCATCAGGCGCTGGATTTGCTCAACCCTCTCTGTCACCTGGCGTGGCGGGAACGCCAGGAAGGTCTGGTAGAACTGATTCAGGGCACCTCGCAAGGGTGTCATCAGGAAGAGATGTTCCAGAAGCCAGGTATCGTAGTTGCCGCTTTCGACGATGGCCCGTTCGAAGGGGTCGCCTCGCATATCCACGATGTTGGGTGCTCTGAGTTCCGAGAACTCATTGAACCAGACATCCAACCCTTCGGCGTTTTGCACCATCATCAGGAACTTCCAGCGATCCTGACGGTATCCAACCATGTCACCATCGTCATTGAAATAGAAGAACTCATGGCGGGCAGATGGCGCTCCATTCACCAGATGATCGAGCTGGTTGACGCCATCGATATACGCGCTGAATGTCTTCTCTCCAGCTTGGTATCCCACCAGGAGTTCTTGCTGGACTTCCGGCGCCCCGACTGCGGCGAGGAGCGTGGGGAACCAGTCCTGCAGGGAGATGATTCCGTTGGAGACTACCCCTGCCGGAATCTGGTTTGGCCAGCGCACCATCATCGGGATGCGATAGGCACCTTCCCAGTTGCTGTTCTTCTCGCCACGGAAGGGTGTCATGTTGCCATCGGGCCAGGAGAAGACCTGAGCCCCGTTATCCGTGGTGTAAATCACGATGGTATTGTCGGCGATCCCCAGATCATCCAGGTGCTGGAGAAGCTGGCCCACATGCCCATCATGCTCCACCATACCGTCCGCCTGAATCCCGAGCCCGGTAACGCCTTCCGACTCAGGCTTGAGGTGGGTGAAGATGTGCATCCGGCTGGGATTGAACCAGACGAAGAAGGGTTTGTCGGCCGCCTGGGATCGATCGATGAAGTCCTTCGTGGCAACGAGAAGCTCGTCGTCGATGGTTTCCATACGGGTGGTATCGAGTGGTCCTGCATCTTCAATGACTTGTTTGCCGACGGGGCCGAATCGCGGATCCTCCGTGGGATCGTCGATATCCGACGCCCAGCTATGCAGGAGATTGCGGGGGCCATATCGGGCAGCGAATTCGGGGTCCTGAGGGTAATCCGGATTTTCTGGCTCCTCGTGGGCGTTGAGGTGATAGAGGTTGCCGAAGAACTCGTCGAAGCCCCGCACTGTCGGCAGGTACTTGTTGTGGTCGCCCAGATGATTCTTGCCGAACTGCCCGGTGGCATACCCCATGGGACTGAGGATCTCCGCGAGGGTGGGGTCATCCGGGTGGATGCCGGAGTCTTCGCCCGGGAATCCGATACTCAGGAGTCCGGTCCGGAAGGGGCTCTGACCGGTGATGAAGGCGGCGCGGCCAGCGGTGCAGGACTGCTCGCCATAGGCATCGGTGAACTGCACGCCCTCGCGCGCGATCCGGTCGATATTTGGCGTTTTGTAGCCCATCATGCCCAGGTTGTAGGCACTGGTATTCCAGTAGCCGATATCGTCGGCCATAATCACGAGGATGTTGGGGCGCTCGCCTTCCGGCTGGATGGCTGGCGACTCCTGGGCTGCCGCACTTTGGGCGGCTACCGTGCCGGATACCAGTCCTCCTGCTGCGGCGCTGGCGATGGCCGCCTTGACGACTGTTCTTCTGGAGGCAGAGGTCGTACCGAGAAACGGAAGCGCATCGGTATGGCCGTTTTGAACTTCGCTTTCGTTACTGGTGGATTCATTCATGAGGGCGTTTCTCCGTGAGCGCATCATGTTGGAAAACAGATTCGTGTCGGCCTGCAGTCAATTGAGGTGAGTTGAACGGCCTCCTTTCCTGGTGTCATGAGCGCGCAGTGGTTCCAGAACCATGGTTTCCTCTGGTCTGATCCCGGCACGGTGTGGTCGTTGCTAGATTGCGTTCCATATTGACCTTGTACGTAATATACGTCAAGTGCTTACGTAGACCAATACTTGGCTGGGTATTTCGGAGGGCGCGACCATGTGTCTGAAACTCGCGCGATGGCGATCAACAACAAAGGCGTCGTTGTCGGACTACTGAATTTCGGAGTTCGTACTGAGGCCACGTCCACCGAATCTCCCGGATTTCATATCAGTTGGGATTCTTCCTTGCTGAGATACGGTGAAGACTGCGATGTGAGGAGGGATAATCGCCGTCCATCGGCGCTGAGCCTGTCTGAGCGTGGCGAATGGATCGATCATCGGATGCTCATGTCATGCATCCTGAAAAATGGCTTGAGCCAACAGGATCTCCTGTTGGCTCAAGGCGACGATTATCTTGTTTTGTGGTTACATCCCGTCCAGCATCTCAAGTAAACGTTGAAGCTGTTCCAGTTGATTGGTTACCTGGCGTGGGGGGAAAGCGATGAATGTGCCGTAGAATTGCTTGAGAGAATCCTGCACTGATGTCAACAAATAGAGATGATCGATGAGCCACGTATCATAATTGCCGCTCTCCCTCATGGCCCGCTCGAAAGGATCGCCGCGCAGGTCCACGATTTTGGGTGCCCGTAATTCGGTGAATTCGTTGAACCAGCTATCGAGCCCGACACCTTCCTGCTCCATGAGGATGAACTTCCAGCGATCCTGACGATACCCGAGTAATTGGCCCTTGCCACTGAAATAGAAGAATTGATGTCGTGGGGAAGGTGCTCCGTTCATGAGGTGGTCGAGCTGGTTGTATCCATCGAGATGGGCCGTGAAGGTTTTCTCGCCGGCCTCGTATCCGTGCAGGAGTTGCTGCCTGATATCGGAAACACCTGCTGCCGCCATCAGCGTTGGCACCCAATCCTGCAACGAGATGATGTCGTTGGAGACCACCCCCGCCGGAATCTGGTTTGGCCAGCGCACCATCATCGGGATGCGATAGGCGCCTTCCCAGTTGCTGTTCTTCTCGCCACGGAAGGGTGTCATGTTGCCATCGGGCCACGTGAGTACCTGGGCCCCGTTATCCGTGGTGTAAATCACAATGGTATTGTCGGCGATCCCCAGATCATCCAGGTGCTGGAGAAGCTGGCCCACATGCCCATCGTGCTCGACCATGCCGTCCGCCTGAACCCCGAGCCCGGTAACGCCTTGTGATTCAGGTTTGAGATGCGTGTAGATATGCATCCGGCTGGGGGTGAACCAGGCGAAGAACGGCTGCGCGGCGGCGTGCGCCTTGCCAATGAAATCCTTGGTCGCCCCCAGGAATTCCTCGTCAATGGTTTCCATACGGGTGGTGTCGAGTGGCCCGGTGTCTTCGATGACCTGCTTGCCGACGGGGCCGAATCGCGGATCCTCGGTGGGATCGTCGATATCAGAGGCCCAACTCCTCAGGACGCCACGCGGACCGTATCTGGCCGCGAACGCAGGGTCTTCCGGGTAGTCTTCATCTTCAGGTTCCTCAAGCGCGTTGAGGTGGTAAAGAATGCCGAAGAACTCATCGAAGCCTCGCACTGTCGGCAGGTACTTGTTGTGGTCCCCCAGATGGTTCTTGCCGAATTGCCCGGTGGCATACCCCATGGGTCGGAGAAGTTCGGCGAGGGTGGGGTCATCTGGGTGGATGCCGGTGTCCTCCCCGGGGACGCCGATACTCAGGAGTCCGGTCCGGAAGGGGCTCTGGCCGGTGATGAAGGCGGCGCGACCGGCGGTGCAAGACTGCTCGCCATAGGCATCGGTGAACCGGATACCTTCCCGCGCGATCCGGTCGATATTGGGTGTCTGGTAGCCCATCATGCCGTCGTTGTAGGCACTGGTATTCCAGTAGCCGACATCGTCAGACATGATGACCAGGATGTTGGGACGTTGCCCATCTGGAGACATGGTCTGGGTGGATGGTGTTTGCTGGGCCGTTGCCTTGCTGGTAAGCAGTCCACCCGCAGCGCTGGCAAGGGCTGTTTTCAGGACCGTGCGTCGGGAAGTTGTGTGGCTGGCTGGAGATTCTGACGCCATGCTGTCATCGTCAAGCACGTGATGTTCGAATGTTCTGGATTCTTGCACAGGGTTCTTCTCCTCGGTCAATGCTCCAAAGGGGGAGGAAACGATAGCGGTTGTCCCGATTTCGCTAGTCGGGAGTCGGGCGTGGGATACTCGGCTCCTTCCTGTCTCCTGAAAGGCGCACGAAAACAGAACGCCAGGCAATTTCCTGCCTGCTCCGGGCGCAACGAACTCTTCAGTTTGGAATCCTGTCCATTTCTATCCCTGGTTCAATAAAATGTCAAGTTGGTGGGTGGCGGCAGAGGCTGGCTGATTGTATCGGGGAGCGCTACCATGAGCCTGGAGACTGCGCAATGCCAGGGAGAAACACAGGAGTGAGTGAGGTGACACAGAACACCGGTCCCGACGTTTCGCTGAGCCGGGCAGAGGACGTGACATCCAACATGGTCTGGATTCCGGGCGGGGTATCCACGCTTGGTTCGGATTCCCATTATGCGGAAGAGCGCCCCGCGCGCGAGGTTGAGATCGATGGTTTCTGGATCGATCCCTATCCTGTGACCAATGCGGAGTTTGCCCGCTTCCAGCAGGCGACGGGGTACATCACTGTCGCCGAGCGACCATTGGATGCCGCTGATTACCCGGGTGCGCCGAAGGAGAATCTGGTGCCAGGGTCGATGGTGTTCGTTCCTACCCGCGGGCCGGTGGACCTCCGGGATGCGACCCAATGGTGGCGCTGGGTTCCCGGTGCGAGTTGGCGAGCGCCTCTGGGCGATGGAAGCTCGATCGCGGAACTGGCAGGGCACCCGGTGGTGCATGTGGCGTACGAGGATATCGACGCCTATTGTCGCTGGGCAGGGAAGACGTTGCCCACCGAGGCCGAATGGGAGTTTGCCGCGCGAGGTGGATTGCGGGGTGCCAATTTCACTTGGGGCGATGATGACCCGCAGGATACCGCCCCGCTGGCAAATACCTGGCAAGGGCACTTCCCTTGGCAGAATGCCCGGACTGACGGCTGGGCCAGGACATCGCCGGTCGGCAGCTACCCGCCAAATGGGTACGGATTGTACGACATGGCGGGAAATGTCTGGGAGTGGACGGCGGACTGGTACAGCGTTTCCGGTGCGCAGGACAGTGTGGCGTCATGCTGTCTGCCAAGGAATCCACAGGGCGGGCGTATGCAGGAGAGTTACGATCCGCGTCAGCCGCAGGTTCGGATTCCTCGGAAGGTCGTCAAGGGCGGCTCGCATCTCTGTGCCCCGTCGTATTGCTACCGTTATCGGCCCGCGGCCCGTCAACCGCAGATGGTGGATACGGGGATGTGCCACCTTGGATTTCGCTGTATCGTGCGTCCCGGCGGCACGGGCACAGATCAAGGCTGATTTATGCCCGATTCCGGATCTGACGCCGGGTCCTGACTGTTGAGCGCGGGAGCCGCGAGGCGGATATACCGTCCGACGGAAGCGCGGTTTCGGGGATCGTCCGCCAAACCGAGCAGTTCGAGAAGCTCCACGGTACCCGCACCGTTGCGGGCGGCTTCGACGGCGAAGGTGTGGCGCAGGGTGTTTGGGGTGACATCCTTGGTGATCTCCGCCGCCTTGCGGACACGGTCCACCATGCCATTGACAGCCTGACGGCCAACCGGGAAGAGCACATCCGGGGGATTCCGTTCCTCAAGGAAGGCATCATAGAGCACCGAGAATTCGGCGTTGGCGGCCAGTTTTCGCTCTTTCGATTGCTTCGTCAGGTCGTCGTAGAAAATGTAGACAATGGGTTGCTCCGGGTTTGTGCGGTCGATGTGATCCCGTTTGAGGGCCAGGAGTTCGGATCGGGTCAGTCCGAGGCGCATCATCAGCCAGATCGCCACTGCGGACCAGGGTTCATCCTGCCGGGCAGCAGCCATCAGGGCGTGCTGCTCGTCCGCGAAAAGCGGGACCGGCAACCGCAGCTGGATCGAATGTGGATAGTATCCTTCCGTGGGATCGAATTTGAGCGCCTTGACATCCTCGATCAGGAACTGGAAGAAGCGACGGGCCGAGGTCAGGCGACGCTTCCGCGTGGTCTTGCTGGAGGCTTCGCCGAGATATTTGGCGATATCGCCGCCGGTGATCCTGTTCAGCGGTTTTGGTCCAATGAGGTTTTCCAGGACCGTAAGATCGTAACTGTAGGATTCGATCGTATTTTCCGGGCGGTTGGCGCGCTCCAGGGTGTGCCGGTACCAGCTTCGGGCAAGGGCCAGGCTGGAGCCCGCCGTGAGTGGCGGCAGATCCGTTGGCAAGGTTTTGTCGTACCGGGATTCAGGCAGGTGGGTGAACAGCGGGAGTTGATCGGGGCGTTGCTGATGAGCGTGTTGCTCCGCCTGGCGAGCCCCCGGGAGGTTGCCTGGTGGTTGGTCCCGCTCGTCGGCGGTGACACCGTCGCGGCCCCGGAAGCGGGAATGCCGATTGCCGACCGGGGTTTCGGTTGGTGGGGATTGGGGCTTGTCGTCTGCCATGATGCTCTCCGGAACGCCTGGTGAGGTTGGTGGCGAAAGCAGCTTGCCGAAATTATGCCTCATGCGTCCATGGGATTTGATGCGTTCGTCACCGGGGACAAGCGCGAGCGGCTGTATCGGTCGTGGTTTCGCATCGGGGCAATCGGCTGGTGGGACGCCGATTCGCTAATTTGCCGGGGCAATGGTATACAATCGTACGCCATATGCTAATATCGTCATGAAGATATTGTTGCGGCGGAGCAAAGTGAACTGTTTTGGTGGCGAGGATGCCACAATCGTTCGGATATTCACATTCCGGGGCTTCATGAGATGGTGATGTCCCATTCTCAATAACGGAGTTATGCATGGGCGAACTCGTGGTAGGGCGACCGGCGCTCCAGGTGAAGACAGCGCTGTCGATTCCGCTGGATATGGTCTCGATCATGTCCCTTCTTTACCGGGCAGTGCCAGGAAGTGGACTGGATCCCTGGCTGGTTTCTACGCGCCGGGCGCTCTCGCGCCAGCTTCAGGAAGATCTCGATCTCCTTCATGGATTCACGGGACGCCTCCTGTACTACATGGAAGAACCGGTGATGGCGTTCGAGCCGCTCCGGGATGATCATGCGCACGCGAGCGTGGACGATCTCATTGGGTTTCTGGAAGCCAGGGAGCCGATCGAATTCCGTGAATATGCGATCCGGGCGATCGATCGGGCTCACCGGGATCTGGGAACGGAATTGGCCGCACCCGTTGACGAGAACGAGGCCGAATGGCGACGCTATGTCGAACCCGTGTTGACAACGGCCGATGGTACGGAAGTCCTGGATCTGCTGTTGCGGCCGGAAAACCTGAAAATGCGGACCATCCGGTTGATCCGGACGCTGTGGGATGATTTTTACCAGGACGAGTACGATGCGCGCGAAGGCATGCTCAAGGATGCCGAGAAAGTGGCGCGATCAATCGCGAGCCGGGGGTTTGGCCTCGCCTTCGCGGATCTGACGGGAAACCGGTTACCGGCAACCCTGGCTGCTGGTCTGAACACCGCATCCCATGTGACCTTCTGCCCCTCGGCCCATCTTGGCGATTTTGTTAGTTACATCACGTATCCGCCAGAGTTGGTGATTTTCTTTTCTGCCCAGCATCTGACCGGGACGGTTGTTGAACACGATCTTGTTGCCGAGGAAATCGATAACGGACATGAAGACCGTTATCTCGGCATGGATGTCGACCCGCTGACCGGTGAGGACTTGCTCGAAAGCATCCGGGCGATGGGTGACGCAAATCGGCTCCGGATTCTTGACCTGTTGGGAACGGGTGAACTCTACGCCCAGGAAATCGTGGGTCGGCTGGGGATTGCCCAATCCGCGGTTTCCCGGCACCTCTCCCAGCTCGAACGGGCGGGGCTGGTGAATGTGGAACCCCGGCGCGGGATGAAATACTACGCGATCAGCAGGGACCGGTTGCATATGCTTGCCGAGTCGATTCTCGAGCGGGCACGATAGTTGCGAGGAGCATGCCGCAGGGGTGATTCTGAATCAATTTGGCTCAACCCCTTGTCAACGCGATATCGCGATGATATGATACAGACAGTTCAGTGAGAGACAGGAACCTAGACCGCGAGAGCGGACGCACTTTGACAATTTACTGTATTACGAATGGCTCGCCACCTTTGTGAAGGCAAAGGATGACGCAGGGCCCAACCCGGAGCGCGATGTCAACCAACACTGACAACGAACCAAAACCATCGCGGGCCGTAGATCAATTAGCCGCCACGGGCGACGTTAGCCGGTCGCTTGGCACATAAAAACCCTCTACTTCCTTCTTTAGTGTGCTGATATCTGAAGGAAACAAACGATATTGGTACCACTTCTAAACTTTCCTCTCCGAAGTTCGACCCGGTCGCGGTTGAACTGGTATCCCTCGGCAGCGACCAAACAGAAGTTGTCGCCCGGTGCGTAAGCACCGGGCGCAATTCATTTAACGGGCTTTTCAAATCAATGGTTGTCTGATGGCGATGCGATCTGGTGCGCGTGTC
>Ga0182745_1005437_pt1 | contig 10394 bp, 9 predicted proteins | sample eDN3rd30CKraftBY_FD_128523 | JGI IMG/M metagenome (GOLD analysis project Ga0182745, IMG submission 128523) | Enriched backyard soil microbial communities from Emeryville, California, USA - eDNA 3rd pass 30_C Kraft BY (version 2) (version 2) | ecosystem: Environmental > Terrestrial > Soil >... | reverse complement strand
GCGCCAGCTGCCGCACGGCGTCCGCGCCGCCCTGGCCGCGCACCTGCGCGCGCAGGCTCCGGGCCAGCCCGAGGTACCAGTCCGCGTGCCGCTCGGCCAGCTCCGCCTCCGAGCCCTCCTCCGCGAGCCGGTCGGCGGCGTACTGGCGGATGCTCTCGTACTGCCCCAGCCGCACGTCGCCGCCGGGCAGCTCCGCCTCCAGCACGCGCAGCAGCGACTTGGAGCGCAGCGACTGGAGGACGTCCAGCACGGCGGGCCCGTCCGGAGGCAGTCCCAGCACCGCCTCCGCCGCCTCCAGCGTGAAGCCTCCATGAAACACCGAGCACCGCGCCAGCGCCGCCCGCTCCTCCGGCTCCAGCAGGTTCCAGGACCAGTCGATGGCCCCGCGCAGCGTGGCCTGCCGCGCGCGAGCATCCCTGCGTCCCGCGCGCAGCAGCTCGAAGCGGCGCGACAGCCGCTCGCGGAGCTGGGCCACGCCGAGCAGCGCCATCCGCGCCGCGGCCAGCTCGATGGCCAGCGCGATGCCATCCAGCTCGCGCACGATGTCCGCCACCAGGGGCGCCTCACCCGCCGTCAGCTCGAAGTGCCCCCGCGCCTCGCGCGCCCGCAGCGCGAACAGCCGCACCGCGTCCGAGCGGACCAGCACCTCCAGCCGGCACTCCCCCTCCTCCGGCAACGACAGCGGCGTCAAATCCAGCAGCCGCTCACCGCTCAGCCCCAGCGCCTCGCGCGAGGTGGCCAGGAAGCGCGCGCGCGGCGCCAGTTGGAGCCAGCGCCCCAGCGTGGCGGGCAGGTGCTGCACGACCTGCTCCAGGTTGTCGAGGATGACGAGCACGTCACCGCAGTCGTTCAGCGCGCGCCCCAGCCGCTCCACCGGCTCGGTGGGGTCGCCGTCGCCGCGCAGGGTGATGCCCAGCGCCTGCCCCACGGCGAGACAGAGCGCATCCGCCGTCCGGGCCTCGGCCAGCTCGCACAACCAGACGCCACCTTCCCAGCCCCCCGACTCCAGCTCCAGCGCGCCGACGTACGCCGCCAGCCGCGTCTTGCCCATGCCTCCCGGGCCCATCACCGTGAGCAGCCGCGCGCCCTCCGACAGCCAGCGGCGCAGCACGCCCAGCTCCAGGCCCCGGCCCACCAGTCCCTCCTGGAGCACCGGCACGTTGCCCTGACGCTCCCTCGGCGCGCGCGGCACACCGAAGTGGCGCTCCGACAGGTGCGCGGGCAGCACCTCCACCAGCGCCACGGCGTCGTCGATGCCCTTCAGCCGGAACGCGCCCAGGGGCCGCACCGCGGGCCGGCCCAGGGCCTCCACCGCCTGCGCGGCCTGCGCCCAGGCCGCCCCGCTCACCAGCACCTGACCGCCATGCCCCGCGGCCGCCACCCGCGCCGCCACGTTCACCATGCGCCCCAGGTAGTCGGTGCGCCCGGTGCGCTCGTCGACGCGGCACTCGGGCTCGCCCACGTGCACGCCCATGCGCACCCGCAACCCGCGGAACAGCAGGCCCCGCGGCCCCACCTCCTCCGCCGCCTCCGGCTGCGAGAGGATGTCCACCGGCCAGGCCGCGCGCAGCAGCGCGTCCTGCGCCTCCAGGCACCACGCCAGCGCATCCAGCACGGAGGGGAACGCAATCATGAAGGAGTCCCCCTGCGTCTTCACCTCGTAGCCCGTGCTGCCCGCCAGCAGCGAGCGCAGGACACGGTCATGCTCCTCCAGCGCGCCGCGCATGCCGGCGCCACAGCGCTCCCACAGCCGCGTGGAGCCTTGAACGTCGGTGAAGACCAGGGCGACCGGGCCCTCGGGAGGCCTCGCGGAGGCCGCCGGCTGTTCATGCCCGGGCAGAGCCCTCAGCATGCTCGCCGCCGAACCCGCCAGCCGCCTCGAGGACACATCACCCATCGCACGCTCCTGCGATGCCAGCTCCCGCAGAGGCGATGACACCACGGGGAACCCGCACCGCCCACGCACGGCGGACGCATGCTCCGGGCCTCAACACAGGCAGCATCCATCAACCGACGGAAGCACGCGGGCGCGTCCACAACACCACTGCGCCCTCGCCCCCCGAGGCACCTCCTTCCAACCCACCACGTCCCCCTCCGGCTCCGCTCGACTGTCGGTCATCGTGAACATCGCCCGAGGGGGCTGCTTGACCGCACGCATCCCAGGTACAAATTTGCGCGCTGGCCACCCTGCCTCATGCCCGCACGCCTCGAATGGCCTCACCCTGGCACTCGCACCGCGAGCCGCCCGGCGACCTGGACCCACTTGGGGAGTCGATGAAAAAGACACTGTTCGCGAAGACGTTTCCGATGCTCACCCTGGCGACGACGCTGGGCCTTGCCGGCTGCGAGCCCATGACCTCGGAGGTTCCGCCCCCCACCCACGCGCGGCCGCAGCCGCTGGAGTCGGTCAACGGCCTGTCCTTCAATGGCCTGTCTTTCAACGGTCTGTCCTTCAATGGCCTGTCTTTCAACGGTCTGTCCTTCAATGGCCTGTCGTCGGCGGCCTTCAACACGTGGTTCGAGACGAACCCCTCCCTGGCCGACATGGTGATGCGCCACGTGGTCCGCTGCGCGGTGCCCTCGGGGAAGACGCGCACGTACACGTCGCCGGCGTCCGGAGTGCAGTACACCTGGGCGGGCGGGCTGGGCCTGGCGCCCGGCTGGGCCGCGGGCGCCGCGGCCACGCTCGTCGAGCAGCAGGTCGTCTCCGCGTGCCTGGCGGCCCACGGAAACCGGCTGGGTGAGGTGATGGTCATCTCCGTGCTCGGCCGCGACGCCACGGGCGCCGTCATTCCGTACACGGCGGAGGAGCTCGCCACGTACGAGCGCAGGGAGTCGTGCTTCTTCGGCAACCTCTTCGTCGAGGAAGGCGTTCACGTGGGCGCCGACGTCGCGCCCCTGGGCCCCACGGAGAGCACCTCGCGCGCGTGCGCGGGCCTGCTCCATGACGGCACGGAGGCCCAGGCGCCATGCGCGCCCATGGTGTACGTGGGCGCCTGCGCATCCCACTGCACGCTGGACGCGAGCGGACTCTTCTACGCGTCCTGTACGCTCGACGGCGTCACCTACCAACCCATCACCACGCGGCTGTCCCCCGCGGATGTGAACCAGTGTGGGGATGGGGTGTGCCAGGCCACGGAGCAATGTGGCACGTCCAACCGGTACGACAGCTGCGCACAGGATTGCGGCCCGTGTCCATGAACGACGCGAGCGTCGGCTGCTAGACGCTTGTCTTCACCCACGTGCGGATTGAATGGGAAGGCGCATGGGCGTGACTACTTCCGTGGAACCCCTTGCCCGGTGGTTCCGCCCATGCACCTCACCCCTGCCCACATGTCGTTGCGTCTGCCCTGCGCGCTGCTCGTCGCGAGCGTGCTGCTGGCCTCGCCGTCCCACGCCCAGACCACACCGCTGGAGGACAACAACCGCATCACCGCGGGCTACATCGAGCTGGCCTACGAATTCGGTGGCCTGCTGGACCCCGCGCTCACGCCGGGGGGCGCCAGCGCCGTGCGCCCCAACTGGTACGTCTTCGCGCCACACGCCTCCCGCACGGGCGGAGAGGGGCTGCTCGGCGCGTCCCTGGCGCGGAGCATCATCCGCGCCGCCCGCGGCCGGCCCTCGTTCTCGCTCGAGCAGGCGCTGAGCCGCGCCGGCCTCTCGGGCAGCCTGCACCTCTCCGTGCAGCAGCTGGGCCTTCAGCTGGTGCTGTCCGGCCTGCCCTTCGACGTGGCGGCGTCGCTCGCGTCGCTCACCACCGCGATGAACGGCGCGGCCCTGCTGGACCCGCGAACGCTGCTCACCACCACGGCCCGCATCGTGACGCTCTATCTCAGCGCCCCTGGCTGGCGTCCGCTCGACAAGGCGGAGCGGGTGGTGGACACGCTGGAGCACACGCTGAACGAGGGCAACCTCGCCATCTTCGCGGACATCGGCGGCTCGGGGCGCCTCTACATGGACTGGCGCGCGGGCGCGGGCGCGGTGACGCCCGAGCGCGTGTTGACGGAGTTCACGCTGGTGGACGCGGTGCCCGCGCAGTCCCGGCAGGCCTATGACTACGCGCTCGCCCACGCCTTCGATACGCCGCGGCCGTTCGAGCTCGACACGCTCTTCCCGGGCATGCACTGGAAGAGCCTGCTGGTGGCGGCCTTCGCGCTGTACGAAGAGGCCCGCCTGGCGCCCACCCCGGCCGCGCGCGACGCGCTGATTGCCATGGGCAACAACTACATCGCCTGGCGCGAGCAGCACGACATGGCCCAGCCCGTCTTCTCCCCGGCCGTCCAGCGTCCGGACGAGGTGTCGCGCGTGGAGCTGCTGCGAATCGTCACCCCGCTCCTGTCCACCGACTTCGGGACGATGACGTGGACGTACGCGGACTTCGCCTACAGCCAGCCGGACCGGGATGGGAACCCGCTCACCTCGCCGCCCACTGAGTACAACTGGGCCGACTTCTGGGACCGCTGGACGGGCATCCTCTTCGCATTCGACGCGGCCTATCTTCAGCCCACGGCGCTCTGGGTCATGCCTGGACCCCTGGTAGACCCCACGGCGGAAGCAAATGGAGGCTGAGCGCGAATGGGCGAGTCGGGGCCTGGGGGGGGCCGGAAGCGGGGACGGAGGGCCAGAAGACACGCACCTCCCGACACGCCGCACGCCTCCGCCGGGCGCACGTCAGATGGCTTGACGCCCCCGGATGGCCGGGAGAGCTTCCCGGCCCCCATGAGACTCGCTTCGTCCTCCGAGGCTGGACGCCCCTCGGAGCAGGCCCCCGCCACCGAGCTGCCCGCCCATGCGGCCGACGAGGCTGGCCTGTCCGACGAGGCCCGCTTGTGTGTGCTCCAGGAGATGATGGGCGAGGCCTTCTTCACGCTCGACCCGCGCGGCTGCGTGCGCGAGCTGAACGCGCGCGCCGCCGCCCTGCTGGGGCTGCCGGCCGAGCAGGTGCGTGGCCAGGAGCCCTGGCTCGCCCAGCCCGAGCTGGCGGGCACGGTGCTGCATGAGCGGCTGATGGTGGCGCTGACCGCGCGGCAGGGCGGGCGCTTCCTCGCCGAGCTGCCGTCGCGGACGTGGCTGGAGGTGACGGTCCGCGTGGTGGGCGACGAGACGTGGGTGCTGGCCGCCGACATCACCCAGCGCCAGCACGCCGAGAACGAGGTGGCGCGCACCGAGGAGCGCTTCCGCCAGTTGGGTGAGCGCTTCCAGGTGGCGCTCGACTCCGCGCAGATGGCCGTGTGGGAGACGAACCTCGTCACCGGCCAGGTGTTCCGCTCCGAGGCCCATGACCGGCTCTATGGCTACACGCAGCCGCAGGCGGAGTGGACGCACGAGAAGTTCCTCGCCTCCATCCACCCGGACGACCGCGCGGAGGTGGAGGCGCAGGTGGCCTCCATCTTCACGCATCACGTGGACGTCTACACCTCCACCTTCCGCACCCGCTGGCCGGACGGGAGCTGGCACTGGCTCACCAGCCGCGCCCGCGTGATTCGCGATGCCTCCGGCAACGTGGCGGTGGTGCGCGGCGCCATCCTGGACATCACCGCGCTGAAGGAGACGGAGGCCGCGCTGCAACAGGCGGTGCGCACGCGGGACGACTTCCTCTCCATGGCCAGCCATGAGCTGCGCACCCCGCTCACCTCGCTGCGCCTCCAGGTCCAGACGCTGCGGCGCCTGGGGACCACCACGCCCTCGCAGCCGCTCGGCTCGGAGAAGGTCGCCGCGAAGCTGGACAACACGGAGCGCCAGCTGCGCCGGCTGGGCGCGCTGGTGGACAACCTGCTGGACGTCAGCCGCATCCAGACGGGGAAGCTGGACTTCCAGTTCGCCGACGGGGACCTGGCGGGGGTGGTGTCGGACGTCGTCTCGCGCTTCTCCGAGGAGGCCCGGCTAGCGGGGGTGCACCTGGACGCGGAGGTGGACGCCACGGCCCAGGGCCGCTTCGACCGGCTGCGCATGGAGCAGGTGCTGAGCAACCTGCTCAGCAATGCCTTCCGCTATGGCGCGGGCAAGCCGGTGCGGGTGTCGCTGAAGTGCGCGCCGGACCTCATCCGGCTGAAGGTGCAGGACAGCGGCCCCGGCATCCCCACGGTGGACCGGGACCGCGTCTTCGAGCGCTTCACCCAGGGCGACAACGCCCAGCGGCGCGGCGGCCTGGGCCTGGGGCTCCACATCGTCCGGCAAATCGTCGAGGCGCACGGAGGCCGCGTCCACGTGGAGGAAGCCCCCGGCGGCGGCGCCGCCTTCGTGGTGGAATTGCCACGGTAGGCCCGGCACACACCACGCGCCCTTTCGATTTCCTACACAGTGACGCGTTCCGGGAAGGACTTGGCGCCCTCGGTGAATCAGGGCTTGCCAGACTCGGGCATCATGCAGTCCCGGTTCTTCCGGCTGGAGGCGCGCCCATGTGGAACGAGAGCATCATCATGCCGCGCGAGGACGACCCGGAGCCCTACGTACCCGCTCCGCGGAGGGACCGGCGCGGCGGCGTGGATGCCGCCATGGCGGAGAGCCGGAAGCTGCGCGACGCGGTGCAGCGCTTCGTGAGCGCCCATGACTTGTCAGACGGCGTGCGGTGGCTCAGCGAGCCTGGGCTGCTCCCCGTCCTCACCATCCACTGCACGGACTTCGCGCTGGGCAAGCTCCGCGAGGCCGCGGACTTCGTGGTGGGCTGCGCCGCGCCCATCGACACCTACCCCGCGCTGGTCAGCCCACACGAACAGGTGGCCCCCGAGGCCCTGCTCACCACTCCCGTGTCGCACCTGCACCGCCGCGTGTGAGTCGCGGCGGCAGGCTGCCAGTAGCGCGCCGCGCGGAGCCGATGGGCGGCGGCCTCGCGCTCGGCTCAGTCGCAGCCGACGCGCTGCGTGCTCACCACGACGTTGTCAATCCACGTCTCGGAGCCGGAGGGCCCCAGCGGGTGGACGAAGCCGTAGCCCACGGAGAAGTTGTTGAAGGCGCGCATGCCGATCTGGGTGAAGTCATGCACCAGCGCGCCATCCACGTAGACGCGGGTGTTGCCGTGGGTGCTCGACGCACTGTCGCGACGGACCTCCCACTCCAGGCACACCCAGCGCCCCGCCTCCATGCCCAGCCGGACGGGCTCGGGCTGGCGGTTCCACCCCTGCCCCTCGCGCAAGGACCAGTCATCCAGCGCGAAGCCGCGGTCCTGCATCACCTGGAGCTCGAAGCCGCCGAAGTCCGCGTCGAGGTTGGACAGCACGAAGAAGGTCCCCATCTGCCCGAACATGCCCGGCAGCGACCGCATGAAGACGTGCGCGCGCACGAAGAGCCGCGTCTCGAAGGACGGGATGCGCTTCTGCCACTGCGCGATGGCCTTCCCGGCCTGCTGCCGCTCGTCGATGCCATCCTCCGTGACGATGTGCAGCGCGCCCGGGCCATTGCGCGTCCGGGTGCCATCCACCTGGATGGTGGCGTGCTCCGCGCTGGGCGACCAACCATCGGCCGGGTTGGCGCTGTCGAACAGCTCGCACAGCAGCGCGTTGGCGGGACAGGTGCCGGGCTCGGTGCTGGGCCCCGGGTTGTCGTCGCCCGCGTCGGCGCCGGCATCCATACCCGCGTCAGTACCGGCATCCGTGCCCGCGTCGCCGCTGGGAGTCGGGTCATCGCCCTCCTCCGAGCAGGCCGGCAGCGCACACAGGGAGAGAACCGCGAGGGGAAGCAGGAGCGACTGCTTGAAACGCATAGGTTCGGGTATCCGGGCAGGCCCGCGGGGCCGGGCATGCGCTGAGGGGGTATGGCCGGGTGGGCTCCCCGGACCGGTGCCGACCACCGCACACCCCTATCACTCGCAGTGCCTGCGGGTCACCCGGGCAGGGACGACCCGGGGCCCGCAGCCGATTTCGTGGCGGCCGGCGCCGGAGTCGTGCAGGAATCCGCGCCATGAAACTCTTCTACGCACCCGGAGCCTGTTCGCTGTCGCCGCACATCATCCTTCGGGAGGGCGGCTTCACCTTCACCCTCGAGAAGGTGGACATCCGCACCAAGAAGACGGAGGCGGGCGCGGACTTCCTCACCATCAACCCCAAGGGCTATGTCCCTGCGCTCCAGCTCGATGACGGCAGCCTGCTGACCGAAGGCCCCGCCATCGTCCAGTTCCTCGCGGACCAGGTCCCCGACAAGAAGCTGGCCCCCGCCAACGGCACCCTGGAGCGCTACCGCCTCCAGGAGGCGCTCAACTACATCTCCACGGAGCTGCACAAGGGCTTCAGCCCCCTCTTCAACCCCGCGTTCCCGGAAGAGGGCAAGCAGCTGACGCGCGAGCGGCTCGCGCTCCGCCTGGGTCACATGGACGCGCAGCTGGCGAACCAGCCTTTCGTCCTGGGCGCGCAGTTCAGCGTGGCGGACGCCTACCTCTACACGGTGCTCAACTGGAGCCGTCACACGAAGGTGGACCTGGAGCCCTTCGCCTCGCTGCGCGCCTTCCACGGGCGCGTGGCGGACCGCCCCGCCGTGCAGGAGGCGCTGAAGGCAGAAGGCCTCGCGAAGTGACGGCCGCCTTCATCAAGCTGCTCGTCGCGGACAGCGCGCGCTCGGTGGCCTTCTATGAAGCCCTCGGCTTCGAGCGCGTGGGTGCCGAGCCCCCCTTCGTCCACCTCCGGTGGGGAAAGGCCCTGGACGTCTACCTCGTCACTCCTCCGCCGCAACTGAAGCTGGAGGGGCGGCGCGGCGCAGGGGTCCTCGTCGGCATCCGCGCCGAGGCCCCCCACAGCGTGGACGAGGTGCTCCTGCGAGCCCAGGCCCAGGGAGCCGACGTGGACGGCCCCACGCGTCAGCCTTGGCACACCCGGGAGCTCATCGTCACCGACCCGGACGGCTACCGGCTGAACTTCATCGAGCCGACCTAGCCCCGCGTCCCCCGAGACAGGGCGAGCGGCCTCCCCGAGGCCGCTGCCCGCCGGGAGTTGGAGCAGACGCCGCGCAGCGAACCGGGCATCGGAGGCCATGACGCCCGGAGGGCTACTCCCCGGGCGGCCTTGCGCCGCCGACGTACCGCAGGTGCCCGCGCCGTGGAAGTGGCCTGCGCCGCCCGTTACGGTGCGGGCCGCCCGCCCCATGGAATCCCGCGTCGCCGCCCTCCTCGCCCACGTCCGCGAGCACGCCCAGAACCGCCCTGGCGTCTACCGGATGCTGGGGCCCTCCGGCGAGGTCCTCTACGTGGGCAAGTCGGTGCGGGTGCGCACGCGGCTGCTGTCGTACTTCCGCGCGGAAGACCACGAGAAGGCGGCGGAGATCATCGCCCACGCGCACCGCATCGACTGGGAGTACACGCCCAGCGAGTTCGCGGCGCTGCTGCACGAGTTCCGGCTCATCAAGTCGCAGCGCCCCCTCTACAACGTCGAGCACAAGCGCGACCGGGGCCACTGCTTCATCCACCTCACGCGAGAGGCCGTGCCGCGCCTGCGCGTGGTGGGCCGCGCCAGCGGCGACAGCGGCGACTACTACGGTCCCTTCCATGGCCGGAGCGCCGTGTCCGAGGTGGTGCGTGCGGTGAGCGACCTGCTCGAACTGCGCGACTGCGCGGCGGACACGCCCATGCGGCTGGCGGACCAGGGCCACCTCTTCGCGCTCGAACAAGAGCCGCTGTGCATGCGCGGCCAGCTGTCGCGCTGCCTGGCACCCTGTGCCGCGGGCTGCACCCATGCGGAGTACGGCGCGCGCGTCGCCCAAGCCCGCGCCTTCCTCGAAGGTACATCCGACACGCCCCTGACGCTGCTGCGCGAGCGCATGGCGATGGCGTCCCGGCGGCTCCAGTTCGAATACGCCGCGGAGCTGCGGGACAGGGCCGAGCGGCTGGAGCAGATGCGGGGCTGGGTGGTGGAGCTGAGCCAGATGCTCAAGCGCCTCACCTTCGTGTACACGGTGCCCGGGCACGGAGGCGAGGACCGCGCCTACGTGGTGCGCCGTGGCAGCGTGCGCGCTGAGCTGCCCGCGCCCAGCACCGCCGATGAGCAACGGGCGCTGGAGGCGAAGGCCCGCGAGATTTTCGAGCGGCCGGAGCCGGAGACGCTCGGCTTCCGCGCACACGAGGCGCAGGAGGTGATGCTCATCGCGCGCTGGTTCCGCCGCCACCCCGAGCCCCTGCTTGAAAAGCCCTGCCATCCGGCAGGGCCGTTTTGATTGACACGGGGAGATTGTCCGACGCGGCCCGGGAGCTGGATTTCGTCGACCAGGAGGCGACGTGATGTCTCGCGACACGATGGAGGGCGAGAAGGACCGCGGCAGTGGCAACGAGCTCCTAGCGAGCGGGCTGGGCGAGGGAGCCGTGGGGGCACTCGGCGCGCTCGTTACGGGCGCGGTATGCCCGCTGTGCATCGTGGCCACGCCTGTACCGCACCAGGTTGTTGAGACACCAGGTTGGTCGTAATCAGGCCGCTGGC
>Ga0182745_1005434_pt1 | contig 10398 bp, 11 predicted proteins | sample eDN3rd30CKraftBY_FD_128523 | JGI IMG/M metagenome (GOLD analysis project Ga0182745, IMG submission 128523) | Enriched backyard soil microbial communities from Emeryville, California, USA - eDNA 3rd pass 30_C Kraft BY (version 2) (version 2) | ecosystem: Environmental > Terrestrial > Soil >... | reverse complement strand
CTCCTGTTGTGTCGAGCGCGTTGCGCACAAACGCTGCGTAGTGCTCGGGCGCTTCGGCGCGGCCTGGGAGTGGGATCGACACCAGCGTGGCGCCCGCCGCGATCGAGCCGAGCACCAGCTCGACCGACGGCAGGTCGTTTGTCAGCATCGCCGCAACGACACCGGTCGACGCGCCCGGGTGAAACCGCCTGACACCGGCATCGAGCGCGGCGAGGGTGTCCACCGTGGTTCCCGACGAGGGAAACACCAGCTTGGACCGGTCGAGTCCATCGAGGACCAGCGAGCGAAGTGACACGCTCATAGCCGCTTCTGGCTGATCGCCGCATCGACGAGATCAGTCAGCGAGGCAGTCGCCTCACTCGGCGGGATCAGCGCAGAGCGGACCCGCTCGGTGTCCACCGCGGCACGGCCATCGAGAACGGTCCGCAGATCCGTCTCCAACGAATCGCGCGAGCTGGCGACCCCGACGCCAGCAGCCGCGACGAGCCGGGAGTTGAACGGTTGGTCGAACGCCTGCGCCAACACGACTGCGGGCACGCCAGCGTGGATCGCTCCGAACGTCGTCCCAATCCCGCCGTGATGCACGATCGCAGCCGCACCAGGGAGATGCTCAGACAGAGGCACGAACCCGCTACACAAGATGTCGCGGCAGTCGCCCAGGTGCTCGTCGGCCCACCGGCCCCGAGCCCCGACGAACACCGCACGCACACCGAGAGCCGCGACGACGCGCGCTGCGTCGAGCCACACCTCGCTAGTTGCGACCCCGATGAAACTCCCAAGCGTCACGAACACGACCGGCCCACCAGCCGACACAAAGGCACGCACCGCGCCCTCATCACCCGCGGTCCCGGGGATTGTATCCCAGTACGGGAACCCAACAGGTCGTGCGCCGACGGACGGCTCGGAGCCCAACAAGACGGGATCGTGCAGCAGCACATCTGGCGGCGCACCCCAAACAACGCGGGCACCGTCAGCGGTGCTCAGCTCGCGGCCCGCCACCTGCTCAGCGACCCGCCGGAACCGGCGGGCGAACCGGACGTTCGACGCCCCCAAGCGGACGTGCTGTGGATAGATCGACACCTCCACCTGCGGAACCTTCGCCTCCAGCGCAGCAAGGCGCGCCGCGGTCGCGAACCCGGACGTGACGACTGCGTCGGGCTCCCATGACTCGATGACCGATCGGACCGTTGCCGCGTCCGCTTCGAGCGTGGCCGCGACGTAGCGATCGACCGTGCGGTGCCATGACTCCCAACCGTCGAAACGTGTCGAGAAGATCCTCGGGTCATGCACCACGCGCAGCTCCGAACCATCCCCGAGGCCCACAGTCCTCACACCATGCGCCCTCAGATACAGGCCGAGGCCGCGGCGGGTCGCCACCGTGACCTCATCACCGCGCGCCATCAAACGGTCGATGAACGGAATCAGCGGGAACAGGTCACCGGCCGAGCCGAACGTCGAAACCAGAACCTTGCGGGCGGCCATTCAGACCGACGGGGGCTCGGCCCGCAACGACCGGTAGTACCCATACGCATCGCCCACCGTGAACAGCTCCGGCAATACCGGTGGCGGCACCGTCGCCCCAGCCATCGACTCCACGATCACGATCATTTCGAAAGCCTGCAACGAATCGAGCGCCCAGTCATCAAACAGGCTCACTCCCGGATCGAAGCGATCCTCACCAGCCAGCTGCAATAGCGACGCCAACTCGCTCGCAAACGCCTGCGCTTCGGGACTCCAGGTCAACGGTCCTCCAAGGGAAACGGGCCGACGCCCTCCCCGGGACAGGAACAACGCCAGCATCTGTGCTTGCCCCTCTAACCGCTGACGGAACATAGCACCTGGCCCGGGCGCCGATCGCCACTTCGATGGCCCCGAATCGTGTCGTTCCCGGTGGTCGCATCCAGCATCCAGATGCGGAGATGGGGTCCTTGACGGAACTGTCGATGCCGCCTACGTTGCCAGCGCGGCGGCAGAGGGGCACGCCCAAACTGAAACCTCCAACCGGAGCGAGCCAGGGTGTCCCACCATCTCAACGACGACTGCAGGGCAATGACCCTGACGCGCGTCGTGCGGATTCAGGACTGTTCCGGTGAGCGTCGGCCCAACACCTGGATTCGAAAGGCAACCTCTTGAAACGAGCCGCGCTCCTCGCCGGTGCAGCGATCGCTGCAGCCGGTACCCTCCCCGGAACGTCGCCCGCCGTTGCGAAGGCATCTGCACCGGCCTCTCCGGAGAGCACCGACCGAGTGCTCGCGTGCTACTTCTGGTCCTACGTCACGGTCGTCGCCGATGCTCCCTATCGGACAGGTGGGGACGTCAAGAGCGAAGGCTCCTGGGAGCAGTCGCCCGTGTACTGCCCGTACCCCACTGGCAAGGTCGCCGCTCAGACGAAGGTCTGCGGCGGTTGGGGCTGTAGCTGGGAGACCCGGGGTTCCTCGGGCGACGTGACGCTCAGCTCCTCGCCGATCTATCGATCAGCCAAGCAGGACTGCCGAAACGGGACGAACCGGTATCGCACCCGGACCTACTACACCGCTGTGAACCTCGACTACGAGGGGACTCCTGCGGTGCCAGTCCTGTCATCGTCGACCTCGAGCGTTGATGACAACAAGCAGCCCGAATTCACCTGTTGAGAGCGAAGGACCTGAGCATTATGAAGCACAAGATTTTTCCGTCTGTTCTGGCCGGCGTCGCAGGTCTTGTCGCCGTGTCTGGGGTCGGCATCGCTGCCGCTGCCGGTGACCGGCCGTCAGCGCCACCCGAGGCAGTCGCTCGACCGTTCGACCCGGCGATGGCCGCTCTTGGCGTCGACACCGAAGCCAAACGAGTTGCGATCATGGATGACCAGCGATCGCTCGCGGCGCAGGTAGCGCCTCTCAACCGGAGCGAGCGGGCGATCCAGAAGGACGGTTCGCAAAAGCCGGTCGAGGATCCAGCCGCAGAGCCAGTCGATTCCGCAGCACTCGGCGCCTCGCTTGCGGTCAGTGACTGGAACACGGCCATGGATGAGCTCTACCAGCGCGTGGCCAACGACCCCGGTTCGGTGGCGATCCGCAATCGGTGGCTCGGCTGCATGTCCGGGCTTGGCTACAAGGTCAACGATCGGGCCGAGGTCGTTGAGCAGCTCAACCGCCCCGAGGCAACGCCCGAGGAGATCGAGCGGATCGGCGGCGACATCGACACCTGCGATGCCAAGGACCAGGCCAGCCTCGATCGTGTCGTCCGCAAGGTCTTCCCGGGATGGCAGAAGGACAACGCCGGGGTCATCCAGCGCTACAAGCATGCCCTTGAAACCGCAGGGTCCTAGTCGCATGCGCCGAACCCTGGCTCTCGCTTTTGGAGCAGCGGCGGTCCTCGGACTCCTGACGACTGGATGTACAGGTTCCAGCTCGGACTCATCCGCGTCGGGCTCTGAATCACAAGGCTCTGCGGCAGATCCGGGTGGTCAAGCATCCTTCGAATTCGATAGGTACGAGGTCCAGGCCAAGGTCGCCAGCGACAAGGCGACGTTCTCGGCCAGCGAGACGGGACAGGAACCGACGGGCGCGGCGTCGACTCCGCTTCGTGACGGAGGATTCGCCGTGTACTTGGCGGGCCGCGCCGACGTCATCAATGGCGTCGTAGTCGCTCCACAGGCCATGACCCTCGCCAGTCCTCTCACAGGGGGAGCTGAGATCGTTGGTGACGCGCCGTGTGGAGAATGGGTTTGTACTCAGTTCTCCATGGCGCAGCCGGATGACAGCGAAGGCGTGGAGCTAGTGCTCGACTCCGAGGATGGGACTGCCAGGATCCCGGTCCGAGCGATGCCGGCCGGTCGAACGCAGGCGAGCTCGGGTCCGTTGACATGACGACCGAGGGGCCAGCCTTGGTCGATCCCCGTCAAACCGCAGGGCTTGTCGGAGGGTTCGCCCCAGGTGCAGTGGAAGGGGCCGCATGGGGCATGGTTGGCAGGACTGTCACGGTGCATGCAATGAGTCCGTACTACGAGGACGCGTTCTTCCCGTCAGCAGCTGCGGGCCTCCTGCGCTGGGAGTGGGGTGGGAACCCGCGGACGCCGGAGGGATTCCACCTCAGCCTTTGGAACGGTGCCACCGAAGCATTTGTGCCCGTGGACAAGTACACCGGGAGAGCGCTCGGGATCATTCGCATCTACGGGACGAATGTCTTTCACGGCTTCTGTTCGCTCGCTGTCTTCCTTGAGGAACCCGACTCGGGTCCGCGCTCAGGTCCTGCGGAGGCGCTGTGGCTCGTTGCGTCGCATCTCTTCGCTGATCAGGGCGTCCGCAAGATCTACGGAGATCTGACGGAATCAACGTTTGAACGGTTCTCGTCAGGGTCAGCAAGCCTCTTTACGGTCGAGGGGCGTTTGACCGATCATCACCGAACTGGGTCAAGCTTCGAGGACAAGGTGATCGTGGCCTTCCACCGATCCACTTGGGAGGAACTCGCGAGTGGACCGCTCGCTCAGGTCAGGGGCGGTCTGGAGACTCGCCAAGGCGATCGCTAGTGGCGTTTCGCCGAGCTTGGCTCATCAGGAGACCCCGTAGTGAAGAGTCTCCGGATGATCTGGTGATTTTGGAGGCCGAGGGTAACTTCTACGACTTCGAACTCGCGATAGCTGAGGTCGAGGCTCAAGGCATCGCTGTCCACCGCGGTGAACTCGGGGCAATGATGGCGTTTCATAGTCACCCTGGTCCGAACCCGCACAGATTCAGTGTCATGCGCCGCGATGTGGGGACGGTTTCCGCGATTCTGCGCGACCACGGACTTGCGTAGAGCCCGGGTACCGTCCCCTGGCGCTCTTGGCTGAGTCGTAGCGGCATGAGACAATTGAGGTTGGCCGAGGCGACGGCTGTGCAGACCACAGGGGCGAGCCGTCGCTTGGCCTGTAGGGAGCGACGTGTCGGGCGAGTGTGATGCACCAGCCGACAGCAGGTGGGTATCCCAGCTAACAGAATGGACCGCTTTGCGAACCTGGCTGGCTCGTCGGATAATCGACCGCACGGTGTCGGTGTGGACCTCATACCTGATTGCGAGGTCGGTCTGCCGCATGCCTGCTGAATGGTCGCGCAGCAACGCTGTGCGCTCGCTGGTGCTGAGGCGTCGTTGCTTCTGGCGAGCCGGCCGATGGACCTCATCGTCGATCGAGTCACGCTTTTCCAGTTCAGGGAGCCGCTTCATCAATGCCTCAAGTCCAGCGCCCAGATCCGAAGGGTTCGAGTAGCGTCCCATTACCTCCACTGCGAAACGCCTGGTCACACGACCAGGCGTTCGTCGTTTTCCGGGCTCCGCGGGCCGGTTCGGCCCTCCAGGCCAGCAAGGCCCACACCAGGCCTTGAAAGACACCAGGTCTTGGAACGGCGGTTCAGTGGCCTTTGCGAACAGCTTCGCGCTACCTGGAGGGTTGTAGAGCAGCTTCGCGAACCTGCGAGGACGTATGCGTCGGTCGTTGAAGCTTCTCTCCTCCCCGGTACCGCTCGGTCGAGTTGCACGATGGCATCGAGCCTGCCGAGGTCCTCAAGCGTCGTTCATCCGATTGGTCGACAGGTCCACATCCCCCAAGGGCCGACTCCAACCTGCCGTTCCCGCTGGGCCCGGCTGCGGGCCTGGAGCGTGCCGCAGTTCCTCGTCTGCTCCGTACTGGAGCTACGCGTCGGTGCGACGGTCCGAGATCGGTCCCGCGGCCGTGCCGATGGTGTTGAGGATCTCGTCGAGCTTGAGGATCTCGCCGATGGTGACGACGCCGATGTAGTCGTCGTTGTCGATGACCACGAGGCGATCGGAGTCGGCGCGCTCCAGTGCAGCGAGGGCTTGACCGATGGTCCATCCGAGATCGGCCACGGGCCGATCGGTCTTCATGACGTCGCACACGAGCGTCTCGTCCCAGGTTGTCTGATCGATGGCTGCCACGTCGTGCAGATCGATGGTGCCGAGGTAGGTGGCTCTGTCGACGACGGGAACGCTCAACAGGCGGACCCCGAGCATGTGGTGAGTGAACAGGTCGCTCAGGGTGGCGTCGGGAGGGACGGTCGCGGCATCGGTGCGAACGAGTGAGGCGAGCGGTAGGTCGAGTCGCTGTTCGAGGTGCCCGGCTCGGCGTGCCTGCTGATAGGTCGAGACCGAGCGTGAGCCCATGGTGAGCTGCGACGCCGCGGCCGCGATGAGGCCCGGTACGACGAAGGCGGGCTTGCCGGTGGACTCTGCGACGAACATGACCGCGGCCAGCGGTACCCGGTAGCCGGCGCCGAGGAAGGCGGCTACTCCGAGGACGGGGAACAGCGAGGACCCAGGTGTGCCAACGGCGCCGCCGACTGCCCGCCCGAGCAGGGCTCCTTCGATGACGAGGGGGATGAACAGGCCACCAGCGCCGCCTCCTGCGACTGCGGTGGTGGTGGCGAGTCCTCGAAGGACGAGGAGCCCGATGACTTCACCGACGGCGTGACGAGGCTCGATTGCCCAGGTGATCGTGCGGTAGCCGGGTCCGAGCGCGAGGGTGTCGCCGGTCAGTGCCTTGCTGGCGAGGATCACCGCGGCGAGCACGATCCCAGCACCAAGGATCCGGGCGATGGGGTGGGCGGTGGTCGACAACCGCTTCGCGGCCCGCACCGCGCAGGCGAAGAGCCGGGCAGCGAGTCCAGCGAGCAGGCCGATCGCGACCGCGGATGCAAGGTCCTTGAAGTCGAGCGCGGGTGACCCGGCGACCGGGAACAGAGGGGTGGTTCCGTTGATGGCGACGAATGTGAGGTAGCTCATCGATGCAGCGAACAGTGCCGGCAGCAACATGCGCCGGGCCAGGTCCGCCTGGAACGGCACCTCGAGCGCGAACAAGGCGCCCGTGGCCGGCGCCTTGAAGATGGCCGCGACACCCGCAGCTGCACCGGCGACGAGCAGCGCCTTGGCGTCTTCGCGTGAGAACCAACGTGCCGTCCGTGCCTGCACTGCCGAGCCGATGGCTGAGCCCATGTACACCGATGGACCCTCCAGGCCCATCGCACAACCAGAACCAAGGGTCAGCACACTCGCCGCGACACGGCCGAAGACCGGATGGAGGTCGAGCCGGCGGTCGCGTTCGTGGAAGTTCTTGATGTACTCGTCGGCCGTCGACGGCGATGCTCCAGAGGCAAGGACGCGAAGCACGAGCGCGGTGAGGCCGAGTCCAACCAGCGGGGCGGTGGCTTGCACGGCCAGCGGGGCACGAAAGAGACGGCTGAGGATGCCACTCACCACAAGGCGTTCGAAGGCCGCTACCGCCAAGCCGACGGCCGATCCGACGACCACCGCCAACAACACGGTCCTGCGGCCGCGGCCGGCCGCCGGCAGCAGGCCGGTCAGGTCCATCCCAGCGACCAGACCTGTTCGGGCACCTCACCCGCAGCCCGACCCAGCTCAGAGAGGGCCTCGGCCACCAGCGGACGCCGAGCCGCTGGGATCGCCTTGACGAGGCGGGAGATCTCCTGGAGCCGGGCGGCTGTCACCTGCTGAACGAGGTCTCGGCCCGCCGCGGTGACGTCCAGATCGGTCTGGCGCCGATTTCCGGAGCTTTCTGCCCGGACGATGAGGCCCTTGCGCACGAGGCGATCACACAGCCGGGTCACGGACGAGGCCGCCGTGCCCAAATCGGTCGCCAGTTCGGACACGGACCGCGTCCCCTGGGTGCTCAACACCACCAGGGCCCGGTACTGCGGCAGCGTCACCTCTTCTGGAGCGGCACCGAGGGACCGGGCGGCTACGGCCACAAGTGCCCGCGAAGCCAACAGCACTGCCTCGACGACGTCTTCGTCGGTCATCGAACCATCCTAAGCCAACCTGTGCAATAGGCAATAATTGCATCTTGCACATATGCAACGGCGAGTGTGCCGCAGGCTCAACGCGCAGCCCGCATCGTCCGTGAGATCGCCCAGGGCTCGCCCTGAGGCCGATGTACCGGAGATCGCTTCGCCGTGAGTTGAGCGAGGCCGTTCCGGACGGTGGATCCGACCGGCCGACGCGGGTGGATCGGCACGGCGCGGATGAGCGATCGACCCTGACCTGGTGTGACGCACGTCGACATCGGGAAGGAACCGAGCATGCGTCCCCTGCTTCCCACGCCGCGCGGCCCGATCAGCAGTGCCCTCGTGGCGCACCTGACCGACGGCGAGCCGCTCGACGTTCCTTCGCTCCGAGCTGTCGATCCGCTGGTCGACGACGACTTCCACCTCGCCCTGTGGTGCTGCTACGAGCTGCACCACCACGGCTTCGACGGCGTCGACGACGACCTGGAGTGGGGCCCCGAGGTGCTCCGGTTCCGGCGCACGCTCGAGCGCGTGTTCGAGGGTGCGCTCCGTGCCGAGCACCACCCCGACGCCGTGCCGTCGGATCCGCAGCTCGCGCTCCGGGTCATCGCGACCTGGGCCGGGCCGCCGCTGGCCGCCACCGTCGCCGAGCACGGCGACCTGACCCACCTCCAGGAGGTGGCGATCCACCGGTCGGCGTACCAGTTGAAAGAGGCTGACCCGCACACGTGGGCGATCCCGCGGCTGTCGGGCGTCGGCCGTTCCGCACTCATCGAGATCCAGACCGACGAGTACGGCGGCGGTGTGCCGGGCGAGGCGCACGCCGAGCTGTTCGCCGCCGCGATGGAGGAACTGGGCTTGTCGGGCGAGCTGGGCCACTACGTGGACCGGCTGCCCGGCACCACGCTGGCCACCGACAACCTCGTGGCCCTGTTCGGGCTCAACCGCCGCCTGCGGGGCGCGCTGGTCGGCCACCTCGCCCTGTTCGAGCTGTGCTCGGTCACGCCGATGTCCCGCTACCTCCAGGCGGCACGGCGCGTCGGGGGCCTGCCAGCGCTCGAGCGCTTCTACGAGGTGCACGTCGAGGCCGACGTCCACCACGCCGACCTCGCGCTCCACCGCATGGTCGGCGGCCTCGTCGCCGACGAGCCCGAGCTTGCGGCCGACATCGTCTTCGGCGCCGCCGCGCTGTCGCGGGTCGAGGCGCGGTTCGCCCACGCCATCTTGCGTGCGTGGGACGACGGACAGACCTCGCTGCGGCCGTCGCTCGAGATCGCCCTCGGCGTGGAGGCGCCGGGCGGCCTGGCTCCTGATGCGGTCCGGGCCCCGGTGCCGCGACCGTCGTCGACGGAGCGGGCCGACGGGACGACCGGCGTCGTGCCGTCGGCGGGCTGAACGGTCGTCTCAGGCCATGGACGACCGGGTATCCGAACAGCACGCACCCCATCACAGGAGGCACCGATGCCACGTTCCTGGAGCAAGAAGCGAGAACGGCAGTACGACCACATCAAAGACGGGCTCGAAGAGCGGGGGCGGTCCGAAGACGTGGCCGAGGAGATCGCGGCGCGGACCGTGAACAAGGAGCGAGCCCGCGCCGGCGAGGCGAAGGAGTCGAGCCGCAGCTCGACCGAAGACCTGTCGTCGGGTCGGCGCGGCGGGCTGCGCTCCCATCGGGGCCCAGGCGGCCGCACCCGTGATCAGCTCTACAACGAGGCCAAGGACAAGGGCATCAAGGGCCGCTCGAAGATGAACAAGGCCCAGCTCGCCAAGGCGGTCGGCCGCTGAGCTGACCGCGGCGGATCACCGGCGGCACTGCCGGAGCCCGGGGACGCGGAGACCCTCGGAGCTCCGGCGGTGCCGTCGCGGCCCGAGCTGCTCGACACCTCGAAGGGCGAAGGAGGTGCCCGCCAGGTTCTGTGCCGTCGGCACCAAACCAGAAGCGCCCGAGGCCCCGGACCAGCGGGCGGTCCAGGTCGGCTGATGACCGGTGGCCTTCGCTCCGCGCTGGCGGGCCGCTCGGACCCGTTGGGCGTGGCATTCGCCCGGGCGGCCGTTGGGAGCCGGACGAGACCCCTGCGCCACGGTGGAGGCGCAACAGCCGCTCCGAGCCATGTTGTCGCCGGTCATGCGGCGGGCGGTCCTGCCGACGATCCTCGAGCAGGTCCGCGGCATCGAGACGACGGGCGGGTGGGGCCGCGGCTCGTGCCGAAGGGCCCGGGCGCGCCGAGCGAGGCGGCGAAGGGCGACCACTACGATCAGCCGCCGATGGACTGGCTGCGATCGATCCCCGCGTTCCCCGACGTCTCCACGGTCGTCGTCGTCGACGGCGGGGGGACGGGCAGCCGGGCGGCCGTCGCCACCGGCGATGGCGAGCTCCTCGGCTACGCCGGTGGCGGCCCCACCAACAGCCGCTCGGCGGGCGACGCCGACGCCGCCGAACACATCCGAGCGGTGATCGCGGCGGCTCTGGCCGACGCAGCGCGGCCGCTCGCGCCGACGGCGGTGCTCGTGAGCAGCGCCTCGGTCGACACCCAGGCCCACGCCGACGTCCTCGCCGCGGGTGTGCGCAAGGTGGTGCCGGGACCGGCCACCATCTCGGTGGTCGCCGACACGATCGGGTGCTGGG
>Ga0182745_1005430_pt1 | contig 10403 bp, 9 predicted proteins | sample eDN3rd30CKraftBY_FD_128523 | JGI IMG/M metagenome (GOLD analysis project Ga0182745, IMG submission 128523) | Enriched backyard soil microbial communities from Emeryville, California, USA - eDNA 3rd pass 30_C Kraft BY (version 2) (version 2) | ecosystem: Environmental > Terrestrial > Soil >... | reverse complement strand
TAGGATGACATAAGTTATCCTAGCTTCTTTTTTTATTGAAAATCCTAGACAAGCCGTTTTTACTTTAAGAAGAAGTATAATAAGAATTAAAGGGGGAAAATAAATGACGACACATTTTCATAAAAAACCAAATTTCTATGTTTCACACGTTCAACTAAAAGTATCGAATTTAGAACGTTCTATTCATTATTATAAATCCATTCTAGGATTCAATGTATTGGAGCAGACGGAAACTGTTGCCTATCTGACAGTAGACGGGAAAACAAGCTTACTTTCTTTAGAGGAAACAGCAAATGCCCTTCCCTTACGCCGCGGCCAGACGGGGCTTTACCATTTTGCTCTCTTATTGCCTACTCGCAAAGATTTAGGAAACTTCATTCAACATATTATCCAACAAAATGTTCGAGCAGGTGCGGGCGATCACCATGTAAGTGAAGCCTTTTATTTAAACGATCCAGATGGAAACGGCATCGAGGTGTATGCTGACCGTCCTGAACAAGAGTGGGAATGGCATGACGATGGGATGGTGCATATGACAACAGACCAAGTTGATGTACAGTCTCTTCTTCGGGAAGCAGACGGCAAATGGAATGGTCTACCGAACGGAACAGTCATGGGTCATATCCACTTATCTGCTGCAAATTTAGTGCAAAGCGAAAAATTTTATACGCAAGCTTTATGCTACGAAATTGTAACCCGTTATGGCAATCAAGCATTATTCCTCTCGACTGGTCACTATCATCACCATATCGGTTTAAATACATGGGAAAGTTTAGATGGTTCACCGGTTCCGGAAAATGGGGTTGGCTTAATGTCATTTACTATTGTGTTAGACAATGAGGCACAAGCTCGCGAAATGAAAGATAGGCTTTCTGAATTTGGAGCAATAGTAGAGATGTTTGATGAAGCTCCTAAATTCGGTGGAGCTCAAGCCTTTTCTACCGTTGACCCATCTGGCATTCGGATTATTTTCACTTTGGATGGAGAGTAAGAAATAAATAAAGCTCCAATTGCGTCCTATACACAATTGGAGCTTTTCATTATTTTAATCCAGGAAAGTTCTGCTGGCGCAGTGCTTCGTAAATGATGATGGCTGCTGTATTTGATAAATTTAACGAGCGCACATGATCGCTTTGTGGAATACGCAAGCACTTGTCGCGACGTTCGTAAGCAAAATCCTTTGGCAGTCCTGTCGTTTCTTTTCCGAAAATGAAATAGATATCTTTTTGTTGATCGCTAAAATCATGATTCGAGTATGGTTCATCACTATAAGTTTCAATGAGGAACAGCTCCCCATCTTTCGAATACTCGATAAAATCCTCTAAGCTATCATGATACACGACATTAACCGAATGCCAATAATCTAATCCCGCGCGTTTTAACATTTTGTCATCCGTTGAAAAGCCTAGCGGACGGATTAAATGCAAGGATGTATTTGTTCCTGCACATGTACGGGCAATGTTCCCCGTATTGGCTGGTATTTCAGGTTGATATAAAACGATATGCAATGGCAAATCTTGACACTTCCCTTTACTTACTTTTTCTATTGCGAATTTTTCACTTTTACTAGCGAATTTCTTTCTTTTACTGGCGTTTTCTCACATCTTACTGGCGAATCGCTTCTTAACTGGCGTTTCTTTCACGTTCACTGGCGAATTTATTTCTTTTACTGGCGTTATCCATCTTCTTACTGGCGATCCCAATCTAGCTCCTTATACAGTTAACAATTTAAGTCCTTTTTCAATTTCAACAAGGACTTCTTCATCCTTCTCTACTTCAAGCGCTCTGCGTAACGCTTGTTTTGCGTTGTCTCCACCGATTTTCCCAATGGCCCATGCGGCAGTTCCGCGCATCACCGGGCGTTCGTCTTTATTCATAATAACGATCAAGTCTGGAATGGCTGCTTGTTCTTTAAAATGAGCCAAGGCAATTATAGCGTTACGCTGAATTGGCTTCTTCCCTCTCCAAGACCCTGACATATAGCCAAACTGGGATTTAAACTCTTTATTCGACATCTGCAACAACGGCTGCAATAAGGGTTTTGCCAATTCTGGATTCGGTTTGAATTCTTCATGAATCCAGTTGCTTTTCCCCTTATTCTTCGGACAAACGGTTTGGCAAGTATCACAGCCATAAATCCGATTTCCAAGTTCTTTTCGGAACTCGTCCGGCAAGAAATCCTTTGTTTGCGTTAAGAATGCCACACAGCGCTGGGAATTCAACTGGCCGCCTTCGACTAAGGCTCCTGTTGGACATACATCTAAACACAGTCGGCAATCTCCGCATTCATCTTCAATCGGTGCGTCTGGCTTGAAAGGAATATTGGTGATCATCTCCCCTAAATATACGTACGAACCAAACTCTGGGGTGATGATGGAACAGTTTTTTCCGCTCCAGCCAATACCCGCACGTTCAGCAACTGCGCGGTCTACAAGTTCGCCCGTATCCACCATCGACTTAGTTTGTACATCCGGAACACGCTCTTTCAGCCATTCCTCGATCAAATTTAATCTCTCCCGAACAGCCACATGGTAATCAACACCCCAGGAAGCTCTCGCAAAAATACCTCGACGCGCTCCCTTTTTCCCTGCAGGTGCATCTTCCATTTTCGAAGGGTAAGCAAGTGCAATGGCAATAATACTTTCTGCACTATCTAAAAGAAGCAATGGCTCTGTTCTCTTTTCTATATCCGATTCTTCAAAGCCCGATTGATAGCCTAATTGCTGCTGGCGCTTCAATCGATTTTTCATTTCATGAAAGGGAGAGGCATGCGTAAAACCGATTTTGTCCACGCCAATGGACTTTGCGTATTCAATTAGCTCTGTTTGCAATTGTTCGATTTTCATTTTTCGCATTCAACTCCTTTATTTGGTAAAATATATACTATCCGCTAATTTATGCGAAATTTGATAATTGTAGGTGATTTGCTTGAACATCTCATTAAACAATGCACTACTTCAAACGAACGACCGATTTAAAATCGGCATTATCCATTATACCAAAATTGTCGTGTCAGAATCTCCTCAAATGATAAAAGGCCGTACACAACTTTATGAAGAAAACCTGTATTTGGAATTACAAGAAAATCCCTTGACAAAACGTGAAGGCATCGCGGAATGGCGTTCTGTTTGGAAGTCATTTGGCGCTGATCCAAATCGCTATCGACATTCAGCAGAAAGCTTAATGCGACGCATATCCAAACAAAACTATTTAACTCCGTTCCACTCGGCAGTCGACATCAATAATTTCTTTTCCCTACAATACGAAATTCCCATTGGCATTTATGATGTTGAGCAAATCGTTGGAGATATTGAAATTGCTTTAGGTGATGACAAAACAGGATATGAAGGGTTAAACGGACGTTTTAATTCCTTAACGAATATTTTATATAGCCAAGATCAAGAAGGCGCTTTTGGCAGTCCCTTTGTGGATTCGATTCGAACAGCGGTTACAGAAGAAACAACTGAAGCGCTTCAGATTTTCTATTTAAGACCTTCACTTGATGAAGCAGAGTGCCATCAACTATTAGCAACTGCCGGTAAAATGTTCACACAAGTGAATGGCGGCGACTATGAAAGCTTTTTATTAACAAAAGATCATGTTGGCATTACGATATAGGGGTGAATGCGATGAAAAAAATACCACTCGCTGAAGGGGTTAAGTTAAAAAGTATTTTATCGAAAAAAATTCAAGAACTTATCACTGAAATCCATCAGGTTTCCCATGCTGTTGTAGAAAAAGGGCAACAAGTACAATCATCGGGTCGTACTATCACTGAAGTTGAAACAGAACTTGCACAAGCTCGCAAAGATTCTCGTTTGTTAGACAAACTTATCTATCGCGCGAATATTGATCACACGATTACATTTAAAGGCGAAGAGTTGCCAATCGTCGAGGCAATCGAACTTGCTTCCCAGCTGCGAGCAGAAGCCGGTCTTTATAAACAGCTTAGCCAATCGCAAAAAGAAGAGCTATATACAGCCAGTGATTCTGTTATTTTCTATAATGTTGCCTTATATGAACCTGCACAATACCGTAAACGTGCCGTTGACGTGGAAAAAGATGCCCACCGTTTATCTAATTTAATCAATGCGAAAAATTATCAGGTAGATATTGAATTTGATGATTCCAACTATATCTAAACTCGGTGCGGTGAGACTCCAAACCGAGACGTATGTACTGTCACCCGGCTAACCTAATAGTCTGCACACCGATTACCTGTAACCTGTTACCTTGTGACCGATAACTAATGACCAACTATAGTGAAAGCACAAAAACATTATATAGTAATCTTGTATCGACAGTACATGCGTTAAAAAACCACGATTTTTTGCTTTGGCAAAAATCGTGGTTTTCCTTTTTATAACCTTCTATTCAACCCCAGGCAACACCCGAAGCACTTTTAAATCTGCATCCAAAATTGCTTCAACTCCTAATGGAAGTGCAATATTAGGCTCGCAATGACCAATCATAAAGCCTGCAACAGCAGGTTTACCAAGTGGTTTTAAGTACTCTTCGAAAAGCACCCAAACTTCCTCTAATGTGCCATCCTTAATATCAGTAAAGTTTCCGATTGCAAATCCAGCTGCTTCTTCTAGCTTACGTGAAAGGCGAAGCTGATTTAGCATGCTATCAATATTTTCTAAGGACTCGCCTATATCCTCGAGTAATAGGACTTTATCCTTTGCATCAAATTCAAATTTAGTTCCAAGCGTATTGACGAGGCGTGCTAAATTTCCGCCTGTTAGCTCTCCACGTGCATCACCGCCAACAATCGTTCGCAAAGGCGTTAAGTTTTCATCGTATTGAATTTCAAAAGGTGTAAATAATTGCTGGAACATTCTTTTTGATAAATCCGAGAGCTCACTTGCCCCTACAGAAGAAAGCATTGGTCCATGGAATGTTACGATATTGGCATATTCCTGGAACGCTGTATGGAAATAGGTTACGTCAGAGAAGCCCCAGAAGATTTTCGGATTTTCCGTTAAAGATTGATAATCGATACGGTCAGCAATGCGAGCTGCACCATAGCCCCCTCTTAAACAAAAGATGCCCTTTACTTCCGGATCCTGAATCATCGTATGTAAGTCTTTTAGTCGTTCCTCATCACTGCCTGCTAAATACTTTCCTGTAAGGCCAACCGTTTCGCCCATTTTCACCTGTAATCCGAGACTTTCCAATGTTGCTAGTTTTTCAGGTAAATACTCCATCTCAAATGGTCCGCCCAGCGCTACAACTCCAACTGTATCGCCAGCTTTTAACCGTTGTGGTCTAATTTTCATTTTTTTGCCTCCTGGCTATTGTTTTACTTTCTTCCAAATTATTGAATATCGAGTTGCACTATAAAACTATCGAGCTATAATAGAAATACTATTCTAAATATTAAGGAGAATTAACAATGAAATTTCCACCGTATCTTTTACTCGTTTTTGCTACCGTTCTCTGGGGAGGAAATTTCGTAATTGGTCGTGCGGTTAGTGGTGATATCCCGCCATTTACGCTCGCCTTTTTAAGATGGTGTCTCGCCTTTCTTGTATTCTTCCCATTCGCCATAAAACAAGTAAGGGCTGATTGGCCAAAACTTAAAAGCAATTGGAAAATTGTGCTTGTCCTATCATTTACCGGTGTTTTTGCCTTTAATACACTTGTCTATATAGGAGTATATTATACAACATCGATTAATGCTTCCTTAATGAATTCTACTACACCTATATTTATTTACCTATTATCCTTTTTCTTTTTGAAGGAACGCTTAACACGGTATCAGTTAATCGGTACTGGGATTTCGCTAATGGGGGTCATCTTTATTTTATCGGGAGGCTCACTTGAAAGCTTACAGCAGTTCACTTTCAATAAGGGTGATTTAATTGTCGTCTTGGCTGTTTTTTGCTGGAGTATTTATTCCTTGCTGATTAAGCACTATTCGCAAGTGCTACCCGGCCTCTCAACTTTTTTAGCAACGATTGCAGTTGGTGCCATCATGCTTTTCCCCTTTTCACTTGTAGAATTTTTGACAGCCGACACGCCCATCATCTGGTCACCTAAAACAATCGGGGCGATATTGTACGTCGGGACATTGGCTTCGATTGTTGCCTTTTTATGCTGGAATAAAGGCGTTATCCAAATCGGGGCGAACCGTGCAAGTATTTACTTAAACTTTATCCCGTTATTTGCTGTGCTTTTTGCTACATTATTTATAGGTGAACAGCTGCTCCTTGCTCAAGTCATTGGCGGGCTCGCCGTTATTGGTGGTGTTATTTTAACAAATCGAAAACCTTAAACATGCTGGCTGGAAGGAGCTGAAACTCCTTCCTTTTTCCCTTTTTAAACAATCCTAAAAAAATATTTTTAAATTTTATGTTTAAAGGTTTAAAAAGAGGGTATTAAGAATTGTTAGTAGTTTTTTTAAGAAAATATGATAAAATACATAGTTTTTTATCGTATTCTATTTAAATTATGCAGTATTTATATTACTATTAAATAAATTTCATTGGAAAAGGTAGGAAACGAGATGAGAAGTAAAGTAAAGATTGGCTTACGTTCGAAAATTACCTTTGGGTATGTAATTATCGTTCTGGCCTTAATCGTCTCTGCGTTATATTTAAATACACAGATGCGAACGTTACAGGCAGAACGGAACCAAATTATTAAGTATGACTCTCAAATTCTGACGCTTTCTAATAATATTGAAAAAAGTATATTAGAAATGCAAGCTGGAAAACGAGGATATATTATTTCAGGGGATGACCGCTATTTAGAAAGTTATTATCAAGCAACAGAGCAATGGGAAAAAGATTATAATTCCTTATATGCTCTATTAAAAAACAATCCGGAACAGCTAGAAAAACTATCTGCTATTAAGTCTACGATTGATCATTGGATTGTAACCTCTGGAGACCCTGTAATTGCGATGAAACGAGAAGGCAATACAGAGGAACTTGCTGAGCATTTTAGTGAAGATGAGGGTCGTTCAAGCCTTACTTTGATGGAACAGCAATTTGAAGAATTTAGAATTGCTGAAAGTGAAGCAATTTTAGCTACTACAGACGAATTAGATAAACAAAATAACCGAATTAGCATTGCCCTTACAGTATTTCTTATAATGGTCACTTTGGCCGCTATAACAATCGCAACTACTGTATCCAACTCAATTATCAGAACAGTGCACAGTGTTACAAATTCAATACATAGAATCATCGCTTCTGATGGTGATTATGGTGAACGGATTAAAGTAAACACAAATGATGAAATTTACGAGCTCGCCATGGCTAGCAATGCTCTATTGGATAGTGTAGAGAATCGGGAATGGCTACAAACTAGCCTCGCTGCCCTTTTAACAAAATATCAGGGGGTCTCCTCTATCAACAAGTTGTCAGAGCTCTTCCTTTCCGAAATCACAAAGAGCACAGGCGCAACTTATGGAGCTTTCTATGTAGCAAATAAAAATCTTGACGAAACAGAATACATTAAAAAAGCTTCGTTTTCTGGTTCTGGTCAAGACAGTGGCCGCGAGTCATTTATGCTTGGTGAGGGGTTAATAGGACAAACAGCTAAAAACCAAGAAATCTTCCATTCCAATAATGTGCCAAAAGATTATCGATTAATTCAAACAGGGCTTGGTGAAACACCGCCTAGCAGCATTTTAATCGTTCCAGTCAAGTTTGAGGATGATGTGATTGCAGTAATTGAACTAGCTTCTTTTGATGATTTTAATGCGCTGCAAATTGAACTAGTAGAAAACATAGTAGATTCCTTTGGCCTGACAGTAAATAGTATTATGGACCGTATGGAAATTGTTCGACTTCTAAATGAATCTAGAGCGATGACAGAAGAATTGCAGGCTCAATCAGAAGAATTGCAAACACAGTCTGAAGAACTGCAATCTCAATCTGAAGAATTGCAAATGCAAACAGAAGAGTTAACCATTATCAATGAGCAGCTTGAAGAACGAACAAAAGATGCCGAAGCTAAAACGAAAGAGCTTGAAATCGCGAAGAAAGAGCTTGAAGCTACGGCTGGACAGCTTATTTTAAGCTCAAATTATAAATCGGAATTCCTTGCCAATATGTCGCATGAATTACGAACACCGCTAAACAGTATCCTCATCTTATCGGAAATGCTTGGCGAAAATGGCAATAACAATTTAACAGATGAGCAAGCCGAATTTGCAAAAGTCATCCACTCTTCTGGACAGGATTTACTGGCATTGATTAATGATATTTTAGATTTATCTAAGGTTGAGGCAGGAAAATTAGATATCTTATTTGGCGAAGTGAATATGGGGGAACTTCCACATTTACTGGAGCAAACCTTCACGCCAATCGCTAAACAAAAAGAGCTTGAGTTCAACATTATCAAAGCTCCAAATGTAGACGAGATTTTCTATACGGATGAAAAACGGTTCAACCAAATTTTGAAGAATCTTTTATCCAACGCCTTTAAATTTACAGAAGAAGGCTCTGTTACTTTAGCGATTAACAAATTAGATGAACAGCAATTAGCGACAGATATGCAGCACATAAGTCGTGATTGGCTAGAAATCTCCATCATCGACACTGGTATTGGAATTTCAAAAGAAAAGCATCAGCTTATTTTCGAATCCTTCCAGCAGGCAGATGGTGCAACTGTCCGTAAATATGGTGGTACAGGTCTTGGTTTATCCATCAGTAAAGAATTTTCAAAATTGCTTGGCGGCTGGATTGACCTTCAAAGTGAAGAAGGTAAAGGCAGCACCTTTACTTTAGTACTTCCAAGCTTGCAAGATGGCTTAAGCGATGATTGCCTCCAAGAAATAAATAAAGAACTTACAAAGATAAGCGAAGAAGAACTTGCAGCATCAGAAGCGATTGAAGAGATTTCTTTGCAAACAGAAATTGAGGCACTGCCGGAGCCACCTGCAGTAACAAACCTCCCTTCTCAACTAACAGAGTGCGATATATTCGAAGGGAAAAATGTATTGATTGTAGATGATGATAATCGTAATATCTACGCTCTTAAAACTGCCCTTGAGCACAATGGGATAAATATATTAGTAGCTAAACACGGCTTAGAATGTTTAGATATCATCCAATCTAACAATGATATTGACTTAATCTTAATGGATATTATGATGCCGGTAATGGATGGCTACGAAACAATGACACGCATTCGAAAAGACTTGCAAATGACTGAACTTCCAATTATCGCGATTACTGCGAAGGCCATGAAAACTGACCGTGATAAGTGTATTGAGGCCGGTGCGTCAGATTACATTAGTAAGCCGATTAACCTAGAGCAATTATTCTCTGTCTTACGAGTTTGGCTAGTTTCGCAAGGGAGTGAATAACAACGATGACACAGCAAACTGATTTTGAAAGTTCGATTCCCTTAGCTACTGAATATACAGAGTTGGAAATTGATTTATTATTAAAAGCCGTTTTTCGATTGTCTGGCTATGATTTTCGTTTATATAATCGTTCTTCCATTTCACGACGAATTCACAATCGGATGCGAATCAGTAATCTCTCTACCATTACCGAACTAACGAATTTGATCATTCATGACCAAAACTATTTGCATCAGCTTTTAAATGATTTTTCGATTAACGTGACTGAAATGTTTCGGAATCCAACCTTCTTTAAAGCCTTTCGAGAGGAAGTGATTCCGAAGCTGCGCGATTATCCGGAGATTCGGATTTGGCATGCAGGATGTGCAACGGGCGAAGAGGTCTTTTCCATGGCTGTTTTGATGGAAGAAGAAGGCTTGATTGAAAAAACGGTTATTTATGCAACAGATATGAATGAAGATGTGCTTGAAAAGGCGAAAAATGGCGTCTTTCCCATCCATAAAATGCAGGCTTATACAAAAAATTATCAGCTTGCAGGCGGGAAAGAATCCTTTTCCAAGTACTATAAAACGGATCGACAATATGCTTACTTTCATAATTCTCTATTAAAGAATATTATCTTTGCCCAGCATAATTTAGTGACCGATCAGTCCTTTAACGAATTCCATGTAATTATTTGCCGGAATGTGCTGATTTACTTTACGCAGGTTCTGCAAAATCAGGTTCATCATCTGTTTTACGAGAGTTTAGTAGAGGGCGGCTATCTAGGTCTTGGCGATAAAGAAACCCTGCGCTTTACAGAGGTCATGCCTAGTTATACAGAAGTGAATGGCGCTGAACGGATTTATCGGAAGGTTGAGTAGATAAATGGTGCGCAGCTTACATAGTGGGCTATGGGTTCTCGTCAGCGACAACTTAGTATGAAATAGCTTTCCTTAAACTTTATAGAAATACTAAGAGGCTGGGACAAAACCCAAAAACACCATTTTTCTCGAGTAGAAAAATGGTGTTTTTTCGTTATAGTGAAAATTGATTTCCGTTACGGGTACGCTTTCCGCGGGCACGGCCTGAGCCTGTA
>Ga0182745_1005423_pt1 | contig 10418 bp, 8 predicted proteins | sample eDN3rd30CKraftBY_FD_128523 | JGI IMG/M metagenome (GOLD analysis project Ga0182745, IMG submission 128523) | Enriched backyard soil microbial communities from Emeryville, California, USA - eDNA 3rd pass 30_C Kraft BY (version 2) (version 2) | ecosystem: Environmental > Terrestrial > Soil >... | reverse complement strand
CTGGTTCGAACAATCATGCCGGCAACTCGTGGCGGAGGGAGAGAGCATACTCGCAAGGACCGCCCCTGGATGAGCCGCCTACCCCTCACCGCACCGCAGTCTGGCCGGTGCGGGCACCAAACAGGTTGATCTTGCGATAGGCCGGATCGCCGGTGACTTCCCGTCCGACCCAGGGCGGTAGCGGGACATCGCAGTCGAGACGGGGGAGTTCGACCTCGGCCAGGATCACGTCCGCCATTACGCCATCGTAGGCGTCGACCTGCCAAGTGAAGTCGCGGTATGGCACGAAGGATCGGGTCTTGCTCAGGACATTGCCGTCGCAATGACGGGTCAGCAATTCCTCCGCATCCGCGAGAGGAATGGGATATTCAAACTCCGCATTCACGCCCGGCGCCTCGCGCGCCTTGACGGTAAGGGTCGCCTGCCCGTCGCAGATGCGCACCCGGACCTTGCGGCCGCCGGTCATGGCGACCAAACCGTCCCTCAGATGCTGCTCGCGAACGACGCTGGCGCGCCATTCCTCGCCGATGACGAGAAACTTGCGCTCGATTTCGATTCCCATGCGGGCGGGAGATAGGACCGCGGCGGCGCATCCGCAACGCGACAATATGCAGAACCGGTCCGCGTCCGCCGCCTAGGCCGATGCCTCGGAGGATGCCTCGGCCGGCTCCAGTGGTGGGAGGCTACCGCGGATCGGCGGAGAATCGAGCCATTTTCGCGCCTTGTCGCCATCCTTGAAGACACGCATTGGCCGCTTTGCGGCAGCCAGGATGCCGAGCACCCGCGAGATCTGCTCGTACTTGTCGTCCGGCAACACGACCGCCAGCGCGCCGTGGTCACGTTGCAGGACGTGCAATTCACGCATCCTTACGCCGATACCCAGCATCTCCTGCTCGCTCATGTCTGTGCAGCCACGGGTGCCATCGAAGAGCTTGCGATAGGGAAGTCCATTCGCCCCCACCAAAGCATCGACCATCTCTTTCACGTCGGCGAGATCGACCTTGCCGTCGCAGGTGACGGTGAAAAACTGCCGGCGCGAGTCGATGGTCCAGAATAGAGGCATGAGGTCTGGTCCACGGGGTGTCGAGGAGCGGCCGGACGGCGACGCCCGCTGGCTTGGCTCCGAGCAAAGTCCCTATACCAGCCCGCCCTCCGCTGCAACCAGCGGTGGGCAAGCGCGTTGATAAACCTCGACACCGGACGAACTGGCCGGGTGCCCGAAGTGTAAAGTCTGGAGCTTGGGTTGAACGAGCCGGTGCGAAGTGTCGATCTCACGAACTGTGACCGTGAGCCCATTCACATTCTCGGTGCGATCCAGCCCATCGGCTTTCTGATCGCGTTGACCTCCGACTGGATGATTGCCCGTGTCTCGGCCAACATCGCAGACCATGTCGGCAGAGAGCCCGACGCGCTTCTCGGCAAGCCCCTGAACGCCCTGTTCGCGGGTCAGGCCATCCACGACCTGCGCAACCGGACCATCATGCTCCGGGGGGTCGATGCCGTGGAGAGGCTGTTCGATCTGGAACTTGTGGCCGGACGACCGAACTTCGACGTCGCCATCCACCTCTCCGAAGGCAACGTGGTGATCGAGGCCGAACCATCGTCGGGAGAGCATCGGGAGTCCACAGGCGTCGTGCGCTCCATGATCGCCCGCCTCGACCAGTGCGCCGATCTGCCGGCCTTCTTCCGGGAAGGCGCGCGCCAGGTGCGCGGCCTCACTGAGTTCGACCGGGTGATGGTCTATCGCTTCGCGCCCGATGGCTCGGGCGAGGTTGTAGGTGAGGCGTCCAAACACGGGATCGGAACCTTCCTGGGCCTCCGCTATCCGGCGAGCGACATCCCCCAGCAGGCACGCGAGCTCTACAAGCGCAACCTGCTGCGCGTCATCGCCGATGTGGACGCAAGTTCGGTGCCGATCCTGCCCTCGCTCGATCCGACGGGCCGGCCGCTCGACCTGTCGCTCTCGATGCTGCGCTCGGTGTCGCCGATCCACATCGAGTATCTCCGCAACATGGGCGTTCGTGCCTCCCTGTCGATCTCGATCATCGTCGACGGTCGCCTGTGGGGCCTTTTTGCCTGCCACCATTATTCGCCGCGCTGCCCGAGTTTCGAACGTCGTGCCGTCAGCGAACTCTTCTCGCAGATGTTCTCCATGCGGCTGGAGCGGCGGGAACGGCAAGAACACGTGGCCTACGAGCGGCGGGCGCGCGACGTATCGGACCAGCTCCTGGGCGCCATCGCCTCGAACGAGACGCTCCTGCAGGATCCAGACTGGCTGGCCGACATCCTGATGCGCGCCCTTCCGGCTGACGGCATGGGCGTCTGGATCGCCGGTTCCTATGCCTTTTCTGGCGTCACCCCGCCCACCGACGAGTTCCGCCGCATTATCCGGGCGTTGAACGGCACCGCGGCCGGCAAGGTTTTCGCGACCGACCACATCGGCTCTATTCTCGACGGTGCCGGCTCGTTCGCCTCGACGGCGGCCGGACTGCTCGCGATCCCGATCTCCCGCTCGCCGCGGGACTATGTCGTGCTGTTCCGCTCCGAACTGGTCCGCGCCGTACGATGGGGAGGAGACCCGCACAAACCGGTCGAGTTCGGGCCGAACGGACCCCGGCTGACCCCGCGCCAGAGCTTCGAGGAGTGGAAGGAGCTGGTGCAGGGCAAGTCGCAACCCTTCAGTCCGGCCGAGCTGCGTGTCGCGGAGACGCTGCGCGCGACCCTGATCGAAGTGGTGCTGCGCCTGGCAGACGAGGCAACGGCCGAGCGCCAGCAGGCCAGCGCCCGGCAGGAGCTGTTGATCGCCGAACTGAACCACCGGGTACGCAACATATTGGGCGTTATCCGCGGCCTGATCCGTCAGTCTCAGCCGCCCGAGGATCCGGCTGGGGCGCAGGCGATCCGCGACTTCGTGCGACTGGTCGACGGCCGCATCCACGCCCTTGCCCGTGCCCACAACCAGATCACCGACGATCATTGGGGACCGGCACCGATGCAGGCACTCATCGATGCCGAGACGGCAGCGATCGTCGGCGACAAGGAACGTCTGACCTCGGAGGGCAAGCCTCTTCTGCTCAAGCCGCAGGCTTATTCGACCCTGGCGCTGCTGCTGCACGAGCTCGTCACCAATTCGACCAAGTACGGCAGCCTCTCCGTGCCGACCGGTCGCACGCGACTCGGCTGGCACCTCGATCCACGGGGCGACCTCATTCTCCAATGGTCCGAGAGCGACGGCCCCCCGGTGAAACAGCCACGCCGCAAAGGCTTCGGCACGACGATTATCGAACGCTCGATCGCTTACGATCTCGGCGGTGCAGCCGAGGTGAATTATGCCCTCAAAGGTATTACCGCCACCTTTCGAATCCCGGCGCGCCATGTCGTCGAGCCCAAGCCGGGCTACGCGGGGCCCGCCCGCTACAAGCGCTCGGCACCGGGCCATCCCCAGGCGCCTCCCAGCCAGATCCTGAAGGGCCAGTCGGTCTTGCTGGTCGAGGACAGCCTGATCATCGCCCTCGATGCCGAGGACATCCTCTACCGGCTGGGTGCCGACAGCGTGGTGACCGCCGCGACCATCGAGGCGGCGCTCGACGCCATCGAGCACGCGCGCCCCGCGCTCGCCCTGCTCGACATCAACCTGGGCGACCGCAACAGCTTCCCGATCGCCCACCGCCTGCACGATCTCGGCATCCCGCTGTTCTTCGCCACCGGCTACGGCGAACAGGCACAGCTCCCGATGGAACATCGCAGCCGTATCGTGGTGCAGAAGCCATACACACTCGAGGCGGTGGCGCGGGCCGTCTACGAACTGATCGGCGAACCGGCGCCGGCGGAGGGGACGGCAGCGGCAAGGCCTGATACAAGGGCTGATGGAAGCACGTCGACACTCCGATGAAGGCCGGCGCGTCGCCGCCCTCCGGGCGTACGACATTCTGGACACACCGCGCGAGGAAGAGTTCGACGAGGTCGTCCGCGTCGTCAGCGCGATCTGTGGCACGCCGATCTCGGTCATCAACCTGATCGACAGCGAGCGACAATGGTTCAAGGCCGAGATCGGCCTCGGCGTGCGCGAGACGCCCCTGCCCGCGTCGATCTGCTCGCACGCGATCCTGCAGCCTGACCTGTTCATTGTGCCCGACACGCTGGCGGATCAGAGATTTTCCGACAATCCGCTGGTGACCGGCGATCCTCGCCTGCGCTTCTACGCTGGCGCGCTCCTCAAAACGCCGGAAGGTCTGCCGCTCGGCACGATCTGTGTCCTCGACTACAAGCCGCGCGATCTCGACGAGAACCAGAAGGCACTGCTGCGCCTGACCGCGCGGCAGATCATGAAGATGATGGAATTGCGCCGCCTGAATGCGGCGGAACGCATCGCGCGCGAGCGGGCCGAGACCCACGCTGAGGCGACCACCGCCCGGCTGGCGCATGCCAACCGTGAGTCGGATTTGCGTGAACAGTTCATCGCCGTGCTGGGGCACGACCTGCGCAACCCGCTGGCCTCGATCCAGGCCGGCGCCCAGTTGGTCAAGCGCGGCAAGCTCACGCTCGACGAGATGCTGCAGCTCACCCAAGGCAGCATCTCGCGCATGTCGGCCTTGATCGACAACATCCTCGACTTTGCGCGGGGCCGGCTGGGCACCGGTATCGACCTCGCACGCACCGAGGTCCTGCTCACGCCCACTCTGACGCAGGTGGTCGACGAGTTGCGCGCCGCGGCACCCGACCGCCGTATAGCCGCCAACATCGCAATGAGCGAGAGCGTCTTCTGCGACCCCGGTCGCATCGGTCAGCTTCTCTCCAACCTGCTCGGCAACGCCGTCGTCCATGGCGCACCCGGAACGCCGATCGACGTCGAGGCGAAGGTGAAGGACGGCACCTTCGAACTCAGCGTGCGCAATGCCGGCGACCCGATTCCCGACGCGGCCCTGGCCAAGCTGTTTCAGCCCTTTTTCCGCGGCGAAGCCCGCCCCAGCCAGCAGGGTCTGGGCCTTGGCCTCTACATCTGCAGCGAAATCGCCCGTGCGCATGGCGGCACCCTCACCGCCTCCTCCACACCGGAGGCGACAACGTTACTCTTCAGGATGCCGGTCAAAGCGGAATTCTAGGACGCACGCCACGAATGCCGGCCGGCTGCCTCCGGATTGCCCCACCTCCCCCACAGCCGCTAGAAGGGCCCGCAGCAAAAATCAGGGAAACGGCATGACGGGTGTGAAGGCGGCGAAGGTCGAGCGGCGCGGCGACTATGGATGGTGGATGCCGGTCTCGAGCCGCTGGTCGGACTGCGACGCCTACGGCCACGTCAACAACGCCGTCTACTACAACTGGTTCGACACGTCGCTCACCACACTCGCCATCGAGCGAGGCATCCTGCGCGCGCCGGGCCAGACCTCGATCGGGCTCTGCATCGCCAGCGGCTGTGAGTTCCTCGCGCCGGTCGACTTTCCCCAGACGGTGGATGTCGGCATCCGCCTCGGGCGCATCGGCAACAGCTCGCTGCGCTACGAACTCGCGATCTTCGCGCGCGACAGCGAGGCGCCGGCTGCCGTGGGTCACTTCGTCCATGTCTATGTCGATGCCGCCACGCGTAAGAGTGTCGCGCTGACAGAGGCGCAAAAGGCGGCGGTGGCAGACCTGCTCGCGGGCTGACGCCGACCTGACCCGTACCGAACGAGCGTCATTCCGCCGCCACGAAGCTTGATGAAGATCAAGGCTCGGGCACGCGCCCGGCCCGAATATGGGGACCTGTCTCGGGGAGAGCCCAGTGTCGGTCGGATCGCCGTTCAACTTCTTCCAGGAATACTGGATCGATGCCTGGCAGCGATCCGTCCTGACACTGGAGGCCCTGCGCGAGCGCGGGAACACCTTCGTCGAGCGCAGTGCGGCGGACGTCCCGCATGTGCTGGGCTTCGCCTTCGAACCGATCCTCGATGGCCGCAGCCTTCCGCGACCCGTGAACTATTTTCTCATCAGGATCGTGCCACCCGAGGGCACGATCATCGATCCCGCCAAGCCGCCATTCGTGGTCGTCGATCCGCGCGCAGGGCACGGCCCGGGCATTGGCGGCATGAAGCAGGACAGCGAGATCGGCGTCGCCCTGGCAGCTGGCCACGCCGCCTACTTCGTGGGCTTCCGGCCCGAACCCGAGCCGCAGCAGACGATCGAGGATGTCTGCCGAGCCGAGGCGGCTTTCCTTGAGGCCGTCGCCGCGCGCCATCCCGAGGCCGAAGGCAAGCCGGTCGTCGTCGCCAACTGCCAGGCCGGCTGGCAGATCATGATGACGGCAGCCATCTGCCCCGACCTATTCGGACCCATCCTGCTGGCGGGATCGCCGCTTTCCTACTGGGCCGGCGTGCATGGCCGCAATCCGATGCGCTACCTCGGCGGCACTCTGGGCGGGACCTGGCTGACTGCGCTGGCGGGCGACCTCGGCAACGGCATCTTCGACGGTGCCTACCTGGTCGGCAATTTCGAATCGCTGAATCCCGCCAACACGTACTGGGACAAGCCCTTCAACCTCTACTCGAAGGTCGATACGGAAACGACGCGCTTCCTCGACTTCGAGACCTGGTGGGGCAGCCCCGTCCTGCTCAATGCCGGTGAGATGCAGTGGATCGCCGACAATCTCTTCGTCGGCAACAAGCTCACGTCGGGCGAGATCGGCACCTCGGACGGCACCCGGGTCGACCTGCGCAACATCCGCTCGCCGATCATCGTGCTGTGCTCATGGGGCGACAACATCACACCGCCGCAGCAGGCGCTGGGTTGGATCACCGACCTCTACCGCCACGAGGACGAGATCGTCGCTAACGGCCAGACGATCGTCTACACGTTGCACCAGACAATCGGGCATCTCGGCATCTTCGTCTCGGGCAAGGTCGCGACCAAGGAGCATGCCGAGTTCGCCTCCTGCATGCAGATGATCGATCTGTTGCCGCCGGGCCTCTACGAGGCGGTGATCTCCGAGATCGACGCCACGACGGCCAATCCCGGCCTGATCCACGGCAAGTACCTGTTCCAGTTGGAGGCGCGGACGCTAGACGACATCCGCAAGTTGGGCGGCAACAGCGAGGAGGACGAGCAGCGCTTTGCCACCGTCTCGCGCGTTTCGGAGGTCACTCACGGCCTCTACCGGACCTTCGCCCAGCCAGCGGTGCGGGCAATGACCACACCACAATCGGCCGAATTATTGCGCGCCACCAACGCCCATCGCCTGCGCTTCGCAGCCTTCTCCGATCGCAATCCCGCGATGGCGCCAGTCAAGCCTCTGGCCGACTATGTGCGTGCTCACCGCGAACCCGTGTCGCCGGCCAATCCACTGCTCACCCTGGAGAAGGTGACCTCCACCTGGATTTCGACATGCCTTGAAAGCTACCGGCTCGCCCGTGACGCGATGACCGAGGCCATGTTCCTCGGGACTTACGGATCGCCGGGCCTGCAGGCGGCGGTCGGGCTTGCGGCAGGCACCGCGCCGGCCCGCCGGCAGATCGGCCGCGATCTCGCGCGCGAAGTCATCGCCGGCCGCTGGCGCGCCGAACTGGAGACTCGTTTCGAAGTCGGCGGCCTGCCAGAGGCCGTGGTACGTGCCCTGATGCATGTCCGCCTGCCGAGCCGGACGGTCGATGAGCGTGGCTTCGCGGTGCTGCAGGCGGTGCGGCAGATCCTGCCCGCCAATCGCCGCATCGGCTTCGACGAACTGAAGCAGCTCTTCCGCGACCAGTATCTGCTGGTGCGGCTCGACGAGGAGCGCGCAATTCGCGCCATCCCCAAGCTGCTCCCCGACGACCCGGAGCTGAGGGCTGCCGCGTGGCAGGTCGTTCAGGACATCCTATCGGCCTCCGGCAGCCTGACGCCGGAGGAGCAAAGCCTCATGCAGCGGTTGGAGCCCATGTTCGTTGGCGCACGCACTCTGCCGCAGGAGAATCAGGATGCCTGACGCCACGCCGCCGACCGAGGGTCCGCGCGAGAAATACGACCGGCTGATCGCGGTCGCACGCGCCCATCCGCCGCTGGCCACGGCCGTGGTCCATCCCTGCGACGAGGTCTCGCTGGAGAGCGCCGTCGAGGCGGCGCGCGAAGGCCTGCTCGCCCCCATCCTGGTCGGCCCGCCCGCCCGCATCCATGCCGTCGCTGCCAAGGCGTCGCTCGACATCGATGCCTTCGAGATCGTCGAATCGGCCCACAGTCACGATTCGGCTGCCAAGGCGGTCGAGCTCGTGCGCTGCGGCCGCGCCGAGGCACTGATGAAGGGCAGCCTCCACACCGACGAGCTGATGGGCGCCGTCGTTTCGGGTGCGACGGGCATCCGCACGGCGCGGCGCATCAGCCACTGCTTCGTCATGGACGTGCCGCGGCACCAGCAAGCGCTGATCATCTCCGACGCCGCCGTGAACATCGCACCGACGCTCGAGGATAAAGTCGACATCGTGCAGAACGCCATCGACCTCGCGCATGCCCTCGGCATCGCCCAGCCGCGCGTCGCAATCCTGAGCGCCATGGAGACGGTGAACCCCAAGGTCGGCTCGACCATCGAGGCCGCCGCTTTGTGCAAGATGGCCGATCGCGGTCAGATCACCGGCGGTGTCCTCGACGGCCCCCTCGCGCTCGACAATGCGATCAGCCTCCAAGCGGCATCCATCAAGAACATCGCCTCGCCGGTCGCCGGCCGCGCCGACGTGCTGATCGTTCCCAATCTCGAAGCCGGCAACATGCTGGCCAAGAGTCTCACCTTCCTGGCCGGGGCCGACGCCGCCGGGATCGTGCTCGGCGCGCGCGTGCCGATCATCCTGACCAGCCGCGCCGATTCGCTGACCACGCGACTCGCCTCCTGTGCCGTCGCGTCGCTGGTCGCGGCCGCGCGCCGGGCCAGTGCGGCCACGGCGATCGCCTGAGGATTTCCATGACCGAGCAGATCCGGCCCGTCCTCTCGGGCAAGAAGGCCCTCATCGTCGGCATCGCCAACGACCAGTCCATCGCCTATGGCTGCGCCCGGGCGTTCCGCGAGGCCGGCGCCGATCTCGCCGTCACCTGGCTGAACGAGAAGGCGCGGCCCCATGTCGAGCCGCTGGCGCACGATCTTGCCGCGGAGATCACCGGCCCGCTCGACGTCGCGGTGCCGGGCCAGCTAGAGGCGGTGTTTGACGGTGTCGCCAGCCGCTGGGGGCAACTCGACATCATGGTCCATTCGATCGCCTTCGCTCCGATGGCCGATCTGCGCGGCGGCCTGCTCGACTGTTCGGCCGAAGGCTTCGCCAAGGCGATGGACATTTCCTGCCATTCCTTCATCCGGATGGCGCGCCTCGCGGCGCCGCTCATGAAGGAGGGCGGCACCATGTTCGCCATGAGCTATTACGGCGCCAACCGGGTCGTGCCGAACTATAACGTCATGGGACCAGTAAAGGCCGCGCTCGAGGCGGCCTGCCGCTACCTCGCCTACGAGCTCGGGCCCCGGCGCATCCGCGTCCATGCAATCTCGCCCGGCCCGCTCAAGACCCGCGCCGCCTCAGGACTGAAGGATTTCGAGCTGCTGCTGAACGAGGCCGCCCACAAGGCACCGCTGGGCGAGCTCGTGGACATCATGGATGTCGGCTACACCTGCGCCTATCTCGCAACGCCCTTCGCCCATCGCGTGACCGGCGGCACCGTCTATGTCGACGGCGGCGCCAGCATCGTCGCCTGAGCCCAACCCATGAGCGAAACCCCATGAGCGAGACCGGCTGCATCGCCGTCCTGAACGCTGGCTCTTCCAGCATCAAGTTCGCGCTCTACGACTCCGGCGCCGACGGTGCCCTGCTCTATCGCGGACAAATCGAGCGCATCGGCGTCGGCCCCCACCTCGAGGTCCGAGACGCCGCGGGCAAGGTCGTGGCCGAGAAGAGATGGTCGGACGACGCACTCGACCATCACGGCGCCACCACCGAGATCATGGCGCACGGCCAGGAACTGCTCGCCGGCCGGCCGGTCCTCGCCTTCGGCCATCGCGTGGTGCATGGCGGCACGAAGTTTGCGACCCCCGTCCGCATCGACCGGGCCATCGTGTCGGAGCTCGAGGCGCTGGTGCCGCTGGCGCCGTTGCACCAGCCGCACAATCTGGCGCCGATCGAGGCGATCATGGAGGCGGCGCCGCACCTGCCGCAGATCGCCTGTTTCGACACCGCGTTCCACCGCACCCAGCCGATGCTCGCACAGGAATTCGCCCTGCCGCGCGAGCTGACCGCGGGCGGCGTGCGGCGCTATGGGTTTCATGGGCTGTCCTACGACTTCGTCACGAGCCGCCTGCGCGCCACCCAACCGGCGCTGGCGCAGGGCCGCCTCATCATCGCCCACCTCGGTAATGGCGCCAGCCTGTGCGCCACAAGGGACGGGCGCAGCGTCGCCAGCACGATGGGCTTCACGGCGCTCGACGGGCTGATGATGGGAACCCG
>Ga0182745_1005420_pt1 | contig 10421 bp, 6 predicted proteins | sample eDN3rd30CKraftBY_FD_128523 | JGI IMG/M metagenome (GOLD analysis project Ga0182745, IMG submission 128523) | Enriched backyard soil microbial communities from Emeryville, California, USA - eDNA 3rd pass 30_C Kraft BY (version 2) (version 2) | ecosystem: Environmental > Terrestrial > Soil >... | reverse complement strand
GTCCTTCACGACGTGCGCGTGCAGCAGGTCCAGCGCGAGCAGCGGGTGGCGCAGGTGATAGAGGACGCCCATGAACAGCACGACGTCGAACTTCTCGCCCAGCGCGCCCGCGTCGTACACGTCGAGCTGGTGCAGCTCCACGTCCACGCCCAGGACCTGGGTGGCGAAGCGGGCCTGGGCCAGGTAGCGCGCGTCACTGTCGATGCCCACCACGCGGGCCGCGCCGCGCCGCTTCATCTCGATGCTGTAGAAGCCCCCGTTGCAGCCGATGTCGAGGACGGACTTTCCCCTCAGGTCCGAGGGGAAGGCTCTCTGGAAGGTCCTCCAGAACACCGAGGGGAAGTCCCCCAGGGGATGCCGGGGTGCCGTCTGCACGCCATGCAGGTCGAGGTTGTGGAACCATTCCCCCAGCGAATGCACCTGATGTCGAAGCTGCTCGGCCGTCAACCCGGACGGGGTCATGGCGCCTCCGTCATGCAGTGGGAATCCATGACGAGGGTGCGCAGCCCGCAGGAACTTTCCAAGTAGGACCGGGCGAACGGCCCGCCGCCCGGCACTGCCCACTCGTGGCCTGCACTACCTTTGGCCATGTCCCTGCGGCAACTCCTGTTCGGCAGGCCCATCCCCAACGAGCAGGCGGAAGAAGAGAAGATTGGCTCGCTGACGGGCATCCCCGTGCTCGGGCTCGACGCGCTGGCCTCCGCGGCATACGGCCCCGAGGCCGCGCTCACCGCGATGCTCGTCCTGGGCAACGGAGCGCCGCGCTACATCGGATTCCTCACCAGCGTCATCGTGGCGCTGCTGCTGGTGGTCCAGTTCTCCTACCGACAGACCATCGCCGCGTACCCCGACGGCGGCGGCTCGTTCTCCGTGGCCCGGGCGAACCTGGGGGTGAAGCCGGCGCTGCTGGCGGCCTCCGCGCTGGCCCTGGACTACGTGCTCAACGTCGCGGTGGCGATTTCAGCCGGCGTGGGAGCGCTCGTCTCCGCGGTCCCCAGCCTCTTCCCCTACACCTTGCCGCTGTGCCTGCTCCTGCTGGGCTTCCTCATGGTGATGAACCTGCGCGGCATCCGCGCCGCGGGCACCGCCTTCATGCTGCCCACCTACCTCTTCGTCGGCTGCCTGGGCATCACCTTGCTCATCGGCGCCTGGAAGGTGCTGAGCTCCGGAGGCAGCCCCGCCCCCGTCACGGGGCCGCCCCCGCTCCCCGCGAGCACCGCCACCGCGAGCCTGTGGCTGCTGATGCACGCCTTCGCGAACGGCTGCACGGCGATGACAGGCATCGAGGCTGTCAGCAACGGCGTCCCCATCTTCCGCGAGCCCCGCGTGCGCAACGCCCGGCGGACCCTGATGGGCATCGTCGGCATCCTGGTGCTGCTGCTCTGCGGAGTCGCGTGGATGAGCCATGCCTACGGGATTGGAGCGACCCCGCCAGGCCAGGCGGGCTACCAGAGCGTGCTCTCCCAGGTCGTCGCCGCCGTCGCTGGCCGCGGCGTCTTCTACTACGTGACGCTGGCCGCCATCGTCTGTGTGCTGTGCCTGTCCGCCAACACGAGCTTCGCGGACTTCCCCCGCCTGTGCAGGGCGCTGGCGCTCGACAACAACCTGCCCTCCGCCTTCGCGCACGTGGGCCAGCGGCTCGTGTACTCCACGGGCATCATCACCCTCTCGCTGCTGGCCGCGGCGCTGCTGGTGGTCTTCAATGGCGTGACGGACCACCTCATCCCCCTGTTCGCGGTGGGGGCCCTGTCAGCCTTCACGCTGTCCCAGCTCGGCATGGTGGTGCACTGGCGCCGCATGCGTGGGCCTTCCGTGCGCCGGTTCCAGTGGATCAACGGCGTGGGCGCGGTCTGCACGGCCACGGCCCTGAGCGTGGTGGCGACGGCCAAGTTCCTGGAGGGCGCCTGGCTGACCGTCATCTTCATTCCCCTGGCCTACGCGCTGCTGCGGACGAACCGCCGCCACACGGAGCGCGTCCACGCCGCCACGGCGACGCACCACCCCATCCCCGTGCGCCCGCTCGCCGCGCCCGTGGTGGTGGTGCCCCTGCGGAGCCTGGACCTGGTGGCACAGAAGGGGCTGCGCCTGGCGCTGTCCATGTCCCCGGACGTGTACGCCGTCCAGGTGCGGGGGCAACCGGATGCGCCGGACGGGCTGCAGCAGCGCTGGGAGTGGCAGGTGGCCGCTCCGCTCCGCGAGGCGGGGCTCCCGGTGCCTCGGCTGGACGTGCTCGTGCCGTCATACCGGCAGCTCGTGGACCCCTTGCTGGGCTATGTCCAGCGGCTCACCGCGGAGCATCCACACCGATATGTCGCGGTGCTCGTGCCGGAACTCGTCGAGCGCCGCTGGCATCACTTCTTCATTCCCAGCCACACCGCCACGCTCTTGAAGATGATGTTCCTGTTCCGCGGTGGCCCCCACGTCATCGTCATCAACACGCCCTGGTACCTGAGCGCCCTGCGGCGGAAGCATGCGCCCGAGCATTGACCCGCGCGAGCACGCACCGCCGCTGCGGGGGCTTGCTCAGCCGAGGTTCTTCATGCGGACGACGAGGTTCTTGTCGCTGCTGCCCAGCGTGCTCGCATCGTCGGTGGGGATGACGTAGCCCTCATCCGCCCCCACGTGCTTCCGGTAGAAGTCCACGACGCTGGCGTCCTGGACGTTGGACGTGGTGCTCTTCTTGATGCCGTACACGGAGCCATCCGCGTTGCGCGCCTTGATGGCGTCCGGCGCGGAGGCCAGCAGGTCGTCGTGCGTGCCCGACACCCGGCCGCCCTCCTCCGGCTGAATGGTCATCGACGCGTTGTGGCCCTCGATGTAGCTCACGTCGTAGTACGTCTTGCCGAAGCCGCCGTCGAACTTGACCTCGCCCAGCGTGGCCGCGCTGCCATCCCCCGCCGTGCTCCGGAAGTTGCCGGACCAGTTCTCCGGGAACTGCACCGTCCGCGTCTTGCCCGGCTCCAGGGTGATGGAGTCCAGCGTCTTCTCCCCCGCATTGGGCGTGAACTGGATGGTCATGGGCGACCTGCCATCGTTGGAGAAGGTGATGGTGTTGCCCTCCTTCGACACACCCGGCGCGTCCGCGACCGCCTTGCTCCGAGGCGCGGCCGAAGCGGCGGCGGGCTCGGGCTGGTCCACGCCCCGCGGCGCAGGCGCGGCGCCCGCACCGTCCACGGCCGCCGCTGGCCGCGCGCCGCCCTGTGGCGGCTGGACGCCTTCACCGCCCAGGACGCGGGAGACGTCGGTCAACATCCGCGCCAGCCCGGTGAGACGCTGCGCCAGCGCCTCCACGCCGTGCCCCTTCGCCGCGCCGCCCGGCGCATCGAACCCATCGCTCTGGAGCAGCTGACGCAGCGGCTCGAGCTGGCGCATTCCGGTGATGGCCGGCCGCGGATTCGCGGGGCGCTCGATTCCGGAGGCGCTCGGGAGGGAGGGGCTGGAAACGCACGAACGGGAAACGGGGGAGAGCGCCATGAGAGGGGTCCTCGGCTCGGGGTGGATGCCGAGGCGTAAAGCAGGCGTCGTGCCATTCCCCACATACGCACCGGGGTGCCGACAACCTGCTGAAATCGCTCGGACGCACTCGCCCCATCCCCCTGGAGCGCAACACCTGGAATGGCGTCCTCCTGGTGACTGCGCTCCCGCCTGATGTCTCCAGTCACCACCTTCGCGCCACGCGCCTCTGCCACCAGCCCACTGGAATGCCACACGGCGCTCACGGTTGACCGAGGCCCCCGCTCACGGAGGATCCACCCCATGCGCCGTCTGACCGCCGTTCCCCTGCTCACGCTCCTGGGTTGTGGCTACGTGCAGGTCGGAGTGCCTGGGGGAACCGTCGACCTGGGGCGCCCTCGGGATGCGAGCATCGGCGTCTGGGTGTCGCCCCCACCGGCTGGGACGCTGGAGGAAGGGCCGGAGCGCGAGCACCAGACACCGGCCGATGACGACGCGGCGAAGCCCTGAGGCAGGCGCCTACAGCAGCCGCTGCCCCAGCACGTCGAACGCCTCCAGGATGCTGGCGGCGGCGGGGCTGGCCGGGTACTCCTCCGCCAGCAAGGTCCAGAGCATGGTGTCGCGGTAATCACCGTCAGGCGCCAGCAAGCGTTTGCGCAACGTGCCCTCATGCGTGAAGCCGAGCTTGCGGGCCACCGCGGCGCTCCGGACATTGCGTGGGTCGCAGTGAATCTCCACACGGCGGATGCCCTCCAGCTCGAATGCGACACGCGTGAGCGCCGCCGCGACTTCGGTCGCCAGGCCCTGTTCGATGTGCTCGGCCGCAATCCAATAGCCAATTTCCCGAGCGCCCTCCCCCCCGCGAGTATGCAGGCCGGAGCCGCCCAGGACCTCCCTGCCGCTGCGGTCGAGCACGGCATAGGTGAAGTCCTGTCCCAGGTCGAAGAGGCCGCGGAAGCGCCGGAAGACGGCGGCCTGCTGCGCCACGCTCATCGGGTAGTGCCGCGCCCACTCCATCCAGGGGCGCAGGTGTTCGAGGCTCGATTCGATGGCGCGGAGCGCGCGTGCTGCGTCCGCGGGTGACCAGCAGCGAATCAGCGTTCGCGGGGTCTGAAGGGTGTACGCGGGCCCGTTGGGAGTCGGAGTCATGATGAACTGGGGGAGACGCTGGCAATGCGAACGGACATAGGAGCGGAGAATGGAGCACGCGGACAAGCTCCACCGCGATTGTGCCGACAGGGAAGCACCTGGGGAGATGAAGGAGGATGCGCGAGGTCTCCACACCCCGGCGGCAAGCCCGCCACCACGCGTTTCCTCCCCAGCCCCGGGGCGTTCGATGGCCTCTTCATCTCGCGTCTCCCCACGTGGAGCGTGTGGCAAACCCGCCCGCGTGACGCCAGCATCAGGGCTTTATTCAAGGCGCTGGCGTTTTCGCTCCTCCGGCCCGAAGCGCGCAGCCCGGAAGCATGCCCCCCGGGCGGATGAAGGTCGTCTCGTCGTTGGCCCTCGGTGGCGCGCCGGCCCAAGCCTACGGCCCGGCCACCACCTCGTGCGACTGGGACGCCCCCACGCCATCGCCCGACACATGCACCTCCAGAGTGCCCGTCCGCGCGGCGCGGAAGTAGAACACGGCTTCCTGCTGTGGCCCCTCCAGCGACAGCATGCCGAGCTGCGCCAGGGGCTGCGTACACGCCGCATCCCTGAAGAATGTCACCGCTCCCTCCGAGCCCTGAGTCTCCAGTCTCAGCGTGGCGGAGGCCAGGGCGGCGAGGTTGCCCAGTGGGTCCTGGCTCTGCACCACCAGGGCCTCCGAGCAGGCGCCCGCGGCCACCACCTGCGGCGGCGTCAGGAACGCCACCCGCTCCGCCGCTCCCGCTTCCACGACCACGTCGAAGGTAGCCCCCGGGAGCGTGGCTGGGTCATACCCCATGCCGCTGATGTGATTGCGGCTGATGATGTTGCCGCCGCCCAGGTCGGAGATGGCCGCCTGATAGGGGGCGCCGTTGGCCACCGCGCCGTGGTGCAAGGTGTTCTCCACGACGACCAGCCCCGTGGAGCGGGAGAGCGGACCGCCGCCCGCCTCCTCCTGCACCAGGTCGATGCCGATGTCGTTCGACTCCAGCGTGTTGCCTCGGATGAGGATGCCCTCGCACAGCGGGATGCCATACTCCGGCCCGCCGTAGACCAGGATGCCAGCGGCCACATAGCCGGGCCCCGAGTAGGCGTTGCCGCTCACCACGTTCCCCACCAACTGCCCCGTGGCGCCCGCGCTCAGGAAGACGCCGTTCCGCGCGATATGCGCCACAGGTCCGCCCCCCTCCACCACGTTGTCCTCCACGGCCATCACCACCCTGCCCGAGCCCATGATGCCGATCTTCTGGTAGCCGGCGACATGGTTGCGGCGGACCTCCACCTGCGTCGCCTGGGCCGCGTCCTCGGCGTTCCGCACATCGATGGCCACGCCCTCCTGACAGGTCCCCAGTTCCCCGTTCTGGCGCACGTCCCATACGCGGCTCTCGGTGATGGAGCCGCTCGCCCCGACGAAGCGGATGCCTCCCAGCAGTTGCTCGCCGTCATCGCATGCGACGTCCGTGAGTCCGCGCGCCTCCACCGTCACGTCGCGGACATGGGCCGTGTCGCCCCGGTTACGCAGCACGGCGCCCCGGAAGCGGCCCCCTTCCGGGTCCACCGCCGTCACCACGTGCCCCGCACCATCGAAGGTGTACCCATCCGGGACGTACACCGTGCCTTCGGTGGTGCAGTCGGCCGTCAACGTCACCCGTGTTTCATCCAGGCGGGCGGAGCAGGGAGGAAAGGCTCCACATTCCCGGCCCGCCCATTGGACCTGGTAGGTGTGCATCGCGCTCATCCCCGAGGCGTTGGTGACGGTGAGCCGCACGGAGGGCGCCCGCTCCGGCGGGACGCAGGACGGCTCGGACCAGCGCACCTCCCCTTGCGTGCCTTGCTGGAGCGACGCCCCCAAGAGGCCCGTGTTCGCCGTCCAAGCGAAGGTGAGCGGCTCGCCGCGAGGGTCCTCCGCCACCGCGTGGAGCAGGACCACGTCCCCGCTCACGGCCTCGGTCCGTGACTGGGACACGGAGACGATGATGGGCGGCAGCCGCTGCACCACACACAGGTCCACCACGCCCTCCCGCGCGCCCCCCCAGCCGTCACTCACCACGACACGCAGCTGGCACGCCCCGCAGGCCCCCACTGGCGGCGAGGTCGGCGTGAAGCGCGGCGACGCGGCGCTCGCGTCGTCAAAATCACCGTCACAGCTCGCCGTCCATGCGTACGAAAGCGCGTCTCCATCATCATCCCAGCCCTGCGAATGGAGCTGGACGGAGCTGCCGTAGGGGACCTCCGCGGCGGGCTGAGAACCGAGCTCCACCAGCAGGGGCCAGCGGTTGAGGTGGCTTGCCGCGTCCACACCGAAGCCATGGTCCGTGGCCACCCGCACGGGGACGTCCAGCACCGCGGCCACGCCCTCCGAGTTCGTCACCTGGAGCGTCAACGTGACAAGCCCTGACTCGCCGGGCGCCGTCCAAACGGGTGCCGCGCTCCGCGGGTCGCTGAAGCTCCCGGCCGGGGCGCGCCAGTCGAACGTCAACGGCTCACCCCGAGCAGCATCCTCCGCCACGGCCCGGAGCGCCACCTGCCGCCCTGGCCGCACCTCCGCGACCGACGCCAGGACCGCGTCGATGATGGGCGCCACATGCGTCGGTGGGTGCCCGGGCGAGGAGGGCCTGGGCACCAGAACGGCCAGGGCCGTCCGATGAGCCGCCAATGCGATGTCCGCGCTCTCGACCTGCGCCACGACACCGCCGCCCTCCCCCACCACCGTGGCGCGCACGCGGGCCTCTTCTCCGGAGGCAATCCCCCGCATCAGCCCCTGCCACACTCCGCCACCGCCACCGAGCACGGCGTCAACCGCGCTGCCACTTCCAGGCGTGACGGCGGCGCGCACCTCCGTGACGGGTGTGGCTTCCATCGAGCGAGGCAGCACCACCAGCACCCGCACCGACGCGGAGGGCTCCAAGCCGATGGGCGGCGAATCCTCCAGGCGGCAGCCCGTCGCGGCCAGCAACAACACGCCCGCCAGGCGGAGCAGGTGCAGCGTGTCCACAGGCTTCATGGCGGCATCCTCCAATCGGACACAGAGACAGAAAACCGGACAGGGGTGCCCCCAGGCACCAGGAGCCTGGCATCCATGCAACGCGTCAGCGGGTCTTCCGGCGAGCCCCCCCGCAGTGCAACGCCCCGTCGACTGCACAACGGGCGCTCCGCACTCCTCCCCAGACTACCAGGACTTACCTCGCGGACACGGTCTCCCCACCCACGGCCCGCAACGAGCGGCTGTCCACATTGAGCGACAGCACCGCCCGAAGCGCCCATGTTGTCCTGCACGGCCACACACGCCCTGCCCCTTCAGCCGGGCTCGGCTGCAACAACGGCATCACGTCTCTCACCGATGCGACCGCGACGTTCCGGTTGACGCGAAGCGGCGCGGCGTCACAAGCGGGCCCGTGAGAACATGCAACAAAAACACAAATACAACCCAATCTCACTCAATCCCAACCACACAGTGCCACGGCCGTGGCGCGCCGCAAGTCCCGACGGAGAGGGTGCACGAATTCCACCGCTTTCCACGCCCTGGAGACACCCCGCTGAGAGAGAGGCAGCGCGTCCAGACTGTTGGATTGCGAGTGATTGAGACGACCTTGGGGAGGGCTGTGCCGCGAAGGGCTCCTTCCCCAGGTTGCCCGAGGCTCGTCAATCTCAGTCAGGCTGCCGGCCGCTGTAACACGGCCCGGACAGTGTGAGCGATTGATTCCAACGAGCCTCAACAGGAGAGGCGAATGAACCGGTTGGTCGTATGGTTGGTTTCGTGGTTGGCCATGGCCATGGCCACGGGTGGAAACGCAGCAGTGGCTGCCCAGGTCGAAGCGCGCTCTCCCGACCTGATGGCGGGCGTGGAGGAGCAGGCTCCAGCAGAGCTCGCTCCCGTCACGACGAGCTGGATCTACCGGGACGCCATGGAGGCGCCGTGGCAGGACTACTCCTGGGCGCCGCACTCGCTCACCAACACCTCGCCGGTGGCGGCGGGCCGCTACTCCATCTCCACGACGATGCGCGCCTGGGAGGCGCTGTATTTCAATACGTCTCCGCTCGTAGCGAATCCCGGCGCGTTGTTCACCCTGCGCGTGCATGGCGGGACGGCGGGAGACAACGTCGTCATCCTGGCCAGGGCCGTGGTGAATGGTGTCCTCACCCCTGGCACCGAGCTGGGGCCCTACTGCGCCGGTGGCCGCGTGCGCGCCAACACCTGGGTGACGTGCGACGTCCCTGTCTCCGTGCTCGTTCCCCAGGGGAAGGCGTTGACGGGGCTGGTGCTCCAGGAGGGGCGTGGGTTGAGCCTGCCCACGCTCTACTTCGACGACCTGGGCGTGCGCGGCCTGTCCCCCCCACCTCCACCCGTGGAGGTGGCCATCAACCCGACCTCCGTCACGCTCCCCACCGGGGGCACGCGGACCTTCACGGCCACCGTGACGGGCACCACGAACACGGCGGTGACGTGGTCCGTGCAGGAGGGCGCGGCGGGTGGAACCATCACCCAGGCTGGCCTCTACACCGCGCCCTCGAACGCTGGGACGTATCACGTGGTCGTGACGAGCCAGGCCGCGCCCTCGCAGTCCGCCGTGGCATCCGTCACCGTGGAGAGCACGCCACCGCCGCCGAGCGGCAAGTGGGTGTCGGGCTACTACACGGGCTGGAACGCCGACCTGTACCCGCCGGAGAAGGTGGACTTCTCCGCGCTGACCCACATCCTCGTCGGCCGTGTCACGCCCAATCCTGACGGGACGGTGAACACCCAGTTCGACAACTCGAACGGGCCCGCCATCGCCCGGACGCTGGCCACGCGAGCCCACGCCGCGGGCCGCAAGGCCCTCTTCATGGTGGGCGGCGCGGGCGAACATGACGGCTGGGTGGGCGCTGCCTCCAACGCGAACCGCGCGCGCTTCGTCCAGAACCTCCTCAGCGCGATGGACGCCTTTGGTTATGACGGGCTGGACATCGACTGGGAGCCGGTGGAGGCCGCGGACAAGCCCTCCCTGCTCGCGCTGGTGCAGGCGCTCCGCGCGGCGCGTCCGCAGATGCTGCTCACCATGCCCATCGGCTGGGTGAACAGCAATTTCCCGGAGGACGCGGACCCCTGGTACACCAACCTGGCCCCCTACCTGGACCAGATGAACGTCATGACCTACGAGATGACCGGCCCCTGGGGCGGCTGGCTCTCCTGGTACACCTCCGCGCTGACGGGTGAGTCGGGCTACCAGCCCACGTCCGTCTCCTCCAGCCTCAATGCCTGGGCGAACGCGGGGCTGCCGAAGGCCAAGCTCGGCATGGGCATTCCCTTCTATGGCATGGCCTGGCGACACATCACCGGCCCGTATCAGCCGTATACCGACTGGTCCGACTACGTCGGCAGCGACAACTCCTTCACGTACCGAAAGATTCTCCAGTTGTCGGCCACGGGCACCTACCACTGGGACACCGCGGCGCAGGCCAGCTATGTCACCTTCTCCACCCCGGTGGAGGACGGCACCGTGCGGTGGATTTCGTATGACTCACCGCAAGCCATTGCCGCCAAGGGCGCCTTCGCCCATGACAACGGGTTTGGCGGCACCATCATCTGGACCATCAACCAGGGTTGCACGGACCCTGCCACGGGTGCCAATCCGCTGCTCGACGCGGTGAAGCAAGCCTTCCTCCCGTGAGCGGCTCCGGACAGACACATCGGGTCCGCCGTTGCGTGGCACCGCGCTGCCCAGGCAGCGCGGCCCGCCATGCCACGAGGAGGCCCGGGCGGCTGGCGCTGACTCACGGCCGCGCCGGGTGCAGGAGCGCCCCATGCGCTCCAACGCCGGAGGCCTCAGGCCTGGAGCACGTCCGGACGCAGGGCGTTC
>Ga0182745_1005419_pt1 | contig 10421 bp, 7 predicted proteins | sample eDN3rd30CKraftBY_FD_128523 | JGI IMG/M metagenome (GOLD analysis project Ga0182745, IMG submission 128523) | Enriched backyard soil microbial communities from Emeryville, California, USA - eDNA 3rd pass 30_C Kraft BY (version 2) (version 2) | ecosystem: Environmental > Terrestrial > Soil >... | reverse complement strand
TCGAACTGCTGCTGCGAGGCCTGGGCGCCGACCATGGTGTCGGTGTCCAGCGGGTCGCCGCGCTTGATCTGCAGCACCTTCTTCATCACCACTTCCATGAACTGCGGGTAGATCGACTCCTGCACCAGGGCGCGCGACGGGCAGGTGCACACCTCGCCCTGGTTGAAGAACGCCAGCACCATACCCTCGGCGGCCTTCTCGATGAAGCTCGGCTCGGCCTGCATGATGTCTTCGAAGTACACGTTCGGCGACTTGCCGCCCAGTTCGACGGTGGATGGGATGATGTTCTCGGCAGCGCATTTCATGATGTGCGAGCCGACCGGGGTGGAGCCAGTGAAGGCGATCTTGGCGATGCGCTTGCTGGTGGCCAGCGCTTCACCGGCTTCACGACCAAAGCCTTGCACCACGTTGAGCACGCCAGGCGGCAGCAGGTCGCCGACCAGCTCGACCAGCACGGTGATGCCCAGTGGGGTTTGCTCGGCCGGCTTGAGTACCACGCAGTTGCCGGCGGCCAGGGCCGGGGCGAGTTTCCAGGCAGCCATCAGGATCGGGAAGTTCCACGGGATGATCTGCCCGACCACGCCCAACGGCTCGTGGATGTGGTAGGCCACGGTGCCTTCGTTGATTTCGGCGGCGCCGCCTTCCTGGGCGCGGATGCAGCCGGCGAAGTAGCGGAAGTGATCGACCGCCAGCGGGATGTCGGCGTTGAGGGTTTCACGGACTGGCTTGCCGTTGTCCCAGGTTTCGGTGATGGCCAGCAGTTCAAGGTTCTGCTCGATGCGGTCGGCGATCTTCAGCAGCACATTGGAGCGGTCCTGCACCGAGGTACGGCCCCAGGCGTCGGCAGCAGCGTGGGCGGCGTCGAGTGCCTTATCGATGTCTTCGGCAGTGGAGCGGGGGAATTCGGCGATCAGCTTGCCATTCACCGGGGACGTGTTTTCGAAGTACTGCCCCTTGACCGGAGCTACGAACTCGCCACCGATGTAGTTGCCGTAGCGGCTCTTGAATGTAACTTTGGCGCCTTCCGTACCGGGATGTGCGTAACGCATGATGATTCTCCTGGGTGTCACAAGTGCTGAGGGTACGTTGTTCTTGTTTTTGCAAGAGCAGGACCGGAGGCCCCGCCCCAGGGCCCCGTCAGGAGGCCTGCGGTGTCTCACCGCGGGCCAGGCGCTGGTTGATGTCCTCGATCACCCCTGGCAGGTCGACGATGGTGTCGATCAGGTAGTGCGGGCGGGAGGGCTCGAACATTTTGACGATGCGCGCACGCTCTTCAGCCAGCTTGTCCGATGGCAGTGCCTTGTAGAGCTGGTAGGGCAGCCCCAGCGCGTTGCCCGAGCAGGTCAGGGCCACCGTCCACATGCCGGCCTTGCGGCCTTCCAGGATGCCTGGCCAGGTGTCGTCTACCTTGACGCAGGCCGCAACATCATCGATGCCCAGCGCGATGACGTTGGCCAGTGCCTGCGAAGGCCAGGGCCGCCCATTGGGCGTCTCGTCGGTGGCCACGACGTGGTCGGCGACATAACCGTTCTGCCTGGCGAGTTCCACCACCTTGTCCATCACGACTTTCGGGTAGCCGGAGCAGGAGCCGACCTTCATGCCCCTTCGGCGAACATCGGCGATGGTTTCGAGCGCGCCCGGAATCAGTGCCGAATGGACGGCGATCTTTTCGATCTGCAGCGGCATGAAACGGTTGTACAGCGCCGTCACATCGTCATCGGTAGGCGTGCGGCCGAACACCTTGCGATAACGTTCAGCAATTTCGGGTATGTCGCATAGGGTGCGGATGTGATCCCACTTGCCCATGCCCATCGGGCCACGGGCTTCCTCCAGCGACACCGTCACCCCGAACTCGGCGAAGGCTTCGACGAAGATCTGCGTCGGCGCGAAAGAACCGAAATCGACGACGGTGCCGGCCCAGTCCAGGACGACGGCTTGCAGTTTTGACGGCTTTTCATAATTCATGGACGTTGCTCCAGTGAGTGTTTCAAGGACAGGTCGAGTTCAGGAATTGGTGCCAAGAGCGACAGACTGTACGGGCGTTGAATCCAATGCCGTGTTTTCCACCGTCTTGGGGCGGCTGTTCCAGAATGGGATCAGCATCGAGGCGGCCAGCAGTGCGGCGCCTGTGAACACCACGAATACCGTGATGGTGTCGAAATAACCCGGCAGCAAACCACCGAGCACCGCACCTACCGATCCACAGCCGTTAACGAAGCCGGCGGCGGACGCTGCGCCATCCTTGCTGCCAAAATCGATGGCTGCCGAACCGCTGATCATGGAATCCGGCCCGTACAGGGTGAGCCCCATCATGAACAGCAGGCCCACCACCACATACAGGCTGCCGCTCTGCATGGCCGGCACGAACAGGGCCAGGCAAGCCGTCAGTACCACGAGGCTGAGGACGCAGGCTGGGATGCGACGGGCGCCGAAGTACTTGTCCGAGGCAATACCGATGAGAATTGGCCCAACCAACCCGGCCAGTTCGAAAGAGGTCGGGACGATGGCCGAGGCCACCTTGCCAATCTCGGGCATGCGTTCATAGATGATGACCGGGCCCCACAGTAGGATGGCGTAGCGGGCGGGCTTGAGCATGAAATAGGCGAGGCCCAGGAACAGCACGGTTCGGTTCTTCATCACCGTACGCAAACCGGCCCACATGCTTTCGCGAGGCACCGCTACCTTGCTGACGGGTTCAACCTCGATCTCGACGGGAGGGAGCCCCACGTCTTCCGGGCGATTGCGCTGCAACAGGAAGAACAGTACAGCAACCACCAGCACGACAGCGGCGCTGCTGAAGAACGCGATGCGCCAATCGTGATAAGCGTCGTACGCCCACCAGCCCGCGAAGGGTGTCGCCACCAGCCCGCCGAACGCGTAGGAGGTACTCCAGTAGCCCAGTACGCGGCCACGCTCACTGGTACTGAAGAAACTACCCACGTTCTTGCACAGCCCCGACCAGCCTGTGGACTGGGCAAGCCCTTGAATCAGCATGCAGGAAGCAAAGATCGGCAGGGTCGCATAGGTGCCCATGAGCACGGCGGCCACCGCGGAGATGACCAGCCCGCTGAGTACCACGACCCTGGGGCCGAAGCGGTCGGAGAAGTTGCCCCAGAGAAACTGCCCCACGGCATAGGCCGTCAGGTAAAGGGCGTCCAGGTTGGCCATCATGGCTTTTTCAAGTACGAAATCCGGGTCTTCGCCAATACCTAGCTTGGCGACGGAAAATGCCTTGCGTGTGAAGTAGAAGGCGGCATATGCAACCCAGGTAATGAGAAAAACTTGCACACGCCAACGTTGTAGCGATTTCCAGCCGGTTGCGAGAGGACTTGCATTATTGTTCATGGTGTTCTGATCCCGTAGTGGGTGCCAGACAGCGCAAAGTCATTGGTTTTGTTGTTTTCGAGACTGAACAATGCATCCATGCACACCTCGTCATCCGCTGCCCGCAAGCGGGCAACAGACACATTTTCCAGAGGTGCGGCCGCTGACTTCCGCCTGGCGATGCCTGGCAGAATTCAGCAGCTCCATGGTTGAAAAAAGGTCCTTGTCCAAGGGGGCGATCCACTCGCCCCCCAGCTCGATTCGACAAGGCCCTTTAAACGGTGTGATCAGGCAGTGGCGTGCTGCATGTCGACATTCATCGCCACAAGGCTGTCGGCGATGGCGCGCAGCAATTGGTGGACGACGTATTCGTCGATCTGGCCGATGCAGCCGATACGGAAACTTTCAGCGACGGTAAGTTTGCCGGGGTAAATAATGAAATTGCGCGACTTCAGTTCATCGTAAAAACGCTTGAACTCGAAGTTCGGATGTTCAGGGCTGAAGAACGTGGTGATGATAGGCGATAGCCAACGGTCTTCGAGTAGCGTCTTGAAACCCAACTCGCGCATGCCGGCCACCAGCACATCACGGTTGCGGGTATAACGCGCCAGCCGCCCATGCACGCCCCCTTCGGCGTCGTGTTGTTCCAGCGCCTTATGGAAGGCCACCACGCTGTGGGTAGGAGGCGTGAACCGCCATTGGCCGGTCTTCTCCATGTAGACCCATTGTTCATACAGGTCGAGGCTCAGTGAGTTGGCGCGGCCTTTCGCGGCCTCCAGAACAGAACGGCGAATGATGACAAAGCCGAACCCCGGAATACCTTCGATGCATTTGTTGGCGGAAGACACCACCACGTCGAACGGAATGTCCTGGACGGTCAGTGGCACCGCGCCGAAGGAACTCATCGCATCGATGATCAGGCTCTTGCCATGTGCCCTCACCACGTCCGCGATTTCGCGCAGCGGGTTGAGGATGCCCGAACTGGTTTCGCAGTGGACGAGGAACACGTTGGTGACATCGGGATTGTCCTTGAGCAGGGCATCCACTTCCTCGGGTTGCGGCGGCAGGTAATCCCCCTTGTCCAAGGTGATGAAGGCGCGGCCGAGGTACTCCAGGGTCTTGGTGGCGCGTTGACCATAAGCACCGTTCATCAGTACCAGTGCCTTGCCATCACGGGGAATGGCGGTGGCCAGCGCCGCTTCTACCGAGTAGCTGCCACTGCCTTGCAGCGGCACGCAGGCAAAACTGTCATCCTCTACCCCCGCCATGGCCAGCAGGCTCTTGCGAACATCCGCAGTCACCTGGTTGAAGGCCTTGTCCCATGAACCCCAGTCGCGGAGCATGGCTTCCTTGGTGGCCCTGGACGTGGTCAACGGACCTGGCGTCAGCAGGTAGGGTTCGCCCAGTGCCGGTGTTGCCAGCGCTTGAGCAACGGGAAATTCAGCTTTGGTCATGATCTTCTCCGGCAGTTTTGTTTTTGTAAGGAGTGATGCATGGAGTGATCAGAACATTCGCGCTTAAATAAATGAAATCGATTTATCACATTTCACAAATAAGTTTAGCTTATGGTTAGCCACAACCTGTCCCATGGCCTGGCTCCAGCGTGGCTGACCGATGCGCGGTTGAGTAACTTGCTCAAGGGCTCGCTTCAAGGCTTCGGCCGGCAATGAAGGTTTGCGACCTCGCCCCGGCAAATCCACCAAACCCTGACGACGTAGTGCTTGAAACCGCGTGCTGGCAACCGTGCTCGATTCCCTTATGCAGCTCACTCGTGTCGCCGGCGCCAGCGGTAGTGAAGACCGGGTCTCTTTGCGGCCCATCGCGGCCCGCTCAAAGCAGGCTTTTCAGTTCGAACCCCATGTCGCTCACCTGTGCAGCGCTCGGCGAAACTCCCGCCGCTAGCAACTTGCGAGCAAGAATATGTTCCATCGGCTGGTTCACCGAATCCACCCCAACCAACTGCTCATTGCGGTAGTGGAACACCGAGAAACGCCCCAGGGCTATGTCGCCACGGGTCACGCAGTGGGCAGGTGAACGCTGCGATGTTGCGGGTCCAGGGCGCTGACGCGCGTATTCAGGCGCAGGTCGATGCGTTGCGTCTGATAGAAACTTGCCGCTTCCAGCAGCAGGCGGGCGTCGGCATCACCCGTGTCGTTTGGGAAAACACTGCCCGCAGTAGATGCGGGCGCAGGATCAGGGCCGCAGGAAGTCGTTGAGCAGGCGCTCGACCTCGGTGGGGCCTCGTGGTTGCAGATATGGCCGACGCCGGCGATGACTCGCAGCGTGGCGGCCGGGCATTGCGCGGCCATTGCCTGCATGGCCGGCACCGGGCCGCCACCGTGGTCGTGTTCGTCGGCCACCAGCAGGGTAGGCACGCGTAGTTGCCGTTCTCGGCCCCCCAGATACGTGCCGCCGCAGCGATGCTCGACGTGGAGCGCGGCGCCAGCCTGGCGGCGGCCCTGGAGACCTTCCAGCAACGGCGCTGGCCGCGCTGCCGGATGGTGGTGGAGAATTCCCGGCGCCTGGGCGAAATCGAGATCCAGGGCGGTGACAAGGCCGAGCACATGCACATCATGCACGCACCGTTCGCGGCGCTAGCCGAGCCGATCTGAGGAGAAGACCATGGGAATGCTGGATAATCATGTGGTGCTGGTAACCGGCGGAGGTTCCGGCCTGGGCTTGGGCATCGCCCGATACTGCCTGGCGCAAGGCTCGCAGGTGGTAATCTTCGAGGTGGTGCCCGGCAAGGTCGCGCAACTGCGCGACGAATTCGGCGAGCAGGTGCTGGTCGTGTCTGGCGGGGTGTTTTGTCACGACAACAATTATTGAATTGATTCCAAATTCGGCATCAATGCCATCTCAAATACGAATTATCAGAATCAAATCCGCGCCTTAGACTCGGGCTCATGAATTGATCAGACCCTGTGGAGTCAGTGCATGGTATCGAAGCAGACAATCGGGCTACGCCGTGTGGTCGTGACTGGCATGGGCATCGTCTCGTGCCTGGGCAACAGCCCCTCGCAGGTCCTGCAGGCACTACGCGACGGGCGTTCGGGTATCGCCTTCAACCCGGCTTACGCCGAGGCCGGGCTGCGCAGCCATGTCAGCGGCCATCTGGACGTCGACCTGGAACGCATCGACCGGCGCCATAGGCGCTTCATGGGCGACGCCGCGGCCTACGCCTACCTGGCCATGGCCGACGCCATCGCCGATGCCGGCCTTACCCCCGAGCAAGTGTCAAACCCCCGAGCCGGTTGCGTGATGGGTTCGGGCGGCGGTTCCAGCGAGGACATCGTCGAAGCCAACCGCCTGCTGCAAACCCAAGGTGTGCGTAAGGTCGGACCGTATCGCGTGCCGCGCACCATGACCAGCACCGTGTCGGCGTGCATGGCCAGCTTTTTCAGCATCAAGGGCCTGAATTACTCCATCGCCTCAGCATGTGCCACCAGCGCCCATTGCATCGGCCACGCCTTCGAACAGATCCAGTTCGGCAAGCAGGACGTGGTGTTCGCCGGCGGCGCCGAGGCCGAGCACTTCAGCCAGAGCTGCATGTTCGACGCCATGGGCGCGTTCTCCACCAGCTACAACGAGCAGCCGAGCACGGCCAGCCGGCCCTATGACGTGGCCCGCGATGGCTTCGTCATCAGCGGCGGGGCAGGGGTGCTGGTGCTGGAGGCGTTGGAGCATGCCCAAGCGCGCGGGGCGACTATCCTGGCCGAGGTGATCGGCTACGGCAATGCCTCGGACGGCCTGGACATGGTCTCGCCCAGCGGTGATGGCGCCCTGCGCGCCATGCAGATGGCGTTGGCCAGCTGCGAAGAACCGGTGGACTACCTCAACACCCACGGCACCAGCACCCAGGCCGGCGACCTAGTGGAGCTGCAGGCGGCACTGCAGGCGTTCGACGGCGACCTGCCGCCGTTCAGTTCGACCAAGTCGCTGAGCGGCCATGCGCTGGGCGCGGCCGGGGTGCATGAGGCGATCTATTCGTTGCTGATGATGCGCCACGGCTTCATGGCTGCGTCGCACAACATCGACACACTCGACCCGCAGGTCGAAGGCCTGCCGCTGGTGCGTAGCGTCCGCGAAGGGCAACAGGTGGACTGCGTGATGTCCAACAGCTTCGGCTTCGGCGGGGCCAATGCTTCGCTGGTGTTCAGCCGCCGAGGGCTGGAGGCGTACGCTGATAGGTAAAGGGTGAACGGCCCGTCAGAGGCCGAACCTACGTTGATTGCGGCCCATTCGCTGCGCAAAGGTTTCGTACTGCCAATCGCTTGTTTTCCAACAGACAGTGAGGTGGATATGTCAGGTACGTCGCAGCAGCCGGTGTCACCGGCGCAGTTGAAACGCGTGGTCTGGGCCGCGTCCATTGGCAACTTCGTCGAGTGGTTCGATTTCGCCCTCTACGGTTTTCTGGCGACCACCATCGCCCAATTGTTCTTCCCCTCCGGTGACAGCACCACGGCGCTGCTCAAGACCTTCGCCGTGTTCGCCGTCGCCTTTGCCTTCCGCCCGTTGGGCGGGCTGGTGTTCGGCATGCTGGGCGACCGTTTCGGGCGCCGCCGTGTGCTGTCGATCACCATCCTGCTGATGGCCGCGGCCACCACCCTGATCGGCCTGTTGCCCACCTACGCCAGCATCGGCCTGGCCGCGCCCTTGCTGTTGACGCTGATTCGCTGCGTGCAGGGGTTCTCTGCCGGAGGCGAGTACGCCGGTGCCTGCATCTACCTCATCGAACACGCCCCCGCCAGCCAGCGCGCCCGTTATGGCAGTGCAGCGCTAGTGTCCACCTTCGCCTCGTTCGCGGCGGCGGCCATCGTCACCTATGCCCTGAACACCTGGCTAAGCGCCGAGCAGATGGCGAGTTTTGGCTGGCGCCTGCCGTTCCTGATCGCGGCGCCGCTGGGTCTGGTGGGGCTGTACCTGCGTTGGCGCCTGGATGAAACCCCGGCGTTCAAGGCCCTGGCCACGGCCGAGCACGGTGTGCATGCGCCGCTTGGCCAGACGCTGCGCGAGCAGGGTGGGGCGATGTGCTGCCTGGCGGCCTTTATCTCGCTGACTGCGCTGTCGTTCTACATGTGCACTACCTACTTCGTGACCTACCTGCAACTGCAAGGTGGCCAGCCCCAACCCACGGCGCTGCTGATTTCGTTGCTGACCTTGCTGTTCGCCGCCGCTTGCTGCCCCTTTGCCGGACGCTTTTCCGACCGCGTGGGCCGGCGCCCGACCATGGTTGCCGCCGCCGCCTGGCTGGTGCTGACCATTTACCCTGCGTTCTTGCTGGCGCGCTCCGGGTTGTTCTACCCGGCCCTGGCGGGCGCGTTCCTGTTGGCCATCGGTGCGGTGCTGTGTGGTGTGGTCACGGCGGTGCTGTTGTCGGAAGTGTTCCCCACCCGCAGCCGCTACACCGCTTCGGCCATCACCTACAATATGGCCTACACCCTGTTCGGCGGCACCGCGCCGCTGATCGCCACCTGGCTGATCGAGCGCAGTGGTGACCCTCTGTCGCCTGCCTATTACCTGGCGGGTATCGCCCTGTTCGCCCTGGCGGGCGGCCTGTCATTGCCGGAGACGGCGGGGCGGCCTCTGAGCCACGCCACCGATCAACCCGCCAACCCCTTGGTATAGAAGTCCAGACCCCAAGGGGCCCCGCAGTTCAACAACAACCATAAGACCCACGTGCGAATCGGCTCGGCGGCGCAGCTGCCGAGTGCATTTCGCGATCACCAGGAGTGACGCAGAATGGCCCGTATAGGCGTAGATGTCGGCGGTACCAACACAGACCTGATCCTGGAAACCACGGAGCGCGACTCCATCGGCCGGCGGATCTTCTCCCACAAAGTGCCCACCACCCTCGAAGACCAGTCCATCGCCGTGATGCGTGGAATCCTCGAGCTGTGTGCCAAGGCCGGAATCGGCACCGAGGAGGTGGACCTGATCGTCCACGGCACCACGGTAGCGACCAACATTTCCATCGAACACAACGGCGCCGAGGTGGGCATGCTCACCACCAAGGGCTTTCGCGACATTCTGCACATCGGCCGGCACAAGCGGCCCTACAACTTCTCGTTGCAGTTCGACGTGCCGTGGCAAAGCACGCCGCTGGTGCGCCGGCGCAACCGCATCGCCATCAACGAACGCATCCTGCCGCCCCATGGCCAAGTCGAGACGCCGCTGGACGAACAGGAAGTCCGCGAAGCCGCGCAGCTGCTCAAGGCCCGTGGCGTGCAGGCGGTGATCATCGGCTTCATGTACGCCTTCCTCGACCGCTCCCATGAACTGCGCGCCAAGGCCATCGTGCAGGAGGTGATGCCCGAGGCGTTCGTCTGCTGCTCCACTGAAGTGGTGGACGTGATGCGTGAGTACGAGCGTTTTTCCACCACGGCCATGAACGCCTACGTCGGCCCGCGTACCGCCCACTACCTGACACACCTGGCCAACCAGTTGCGTGACAACGGCATCCAGGCCGACCTGCGCATCATGCAGTCCAACGGCGGCGTGGCTACGGTGGAAAGCTGCTGCGAGCGGCCGGTGAACATCCTCATGTCCGGCCCCGCCGGTGGCGTGATGGGCGGGCACTACTTCGCAGGGCTGGACGGTGAGCGCAACATCATCACCGTCGACATCGGGGGCACCTCGGCGGACATATCGACCCTGGTCGACGGCCAGATCAAGGTGATGAATCCGCGCGACTCCTACGTGTCTGGGCACCCGGTGCTGGTGCCGATGATCGACCTGATCACCATCGGCGCCGGTGGCGGTTCGGTGGCCTTCATCGACCCGGCCGGTGGCTTCCAGGTCGGCCCGCGCTCGGCCGGCTCCAACCCCGGCCCGGCCTGTTACAACCGCGGTGGCGAAGAACCTACCGTGACCGACGCCAACATCGTGCTGGGCCGCCTGGACCCGGACCAGATGCTCGGTGGCGACCTGAAGATCGACCCGACGCTGTCGTTCCAGGCCATCGAGACGAAGATCGCCAAGCCGCTGGGGCTGAGCGTGCACCAGGCGGCGTTGGGCATCCTGCGGGTGGTCAACAACAACATGGCCCTGGCCATTCGCTCCAACTCGGTGGCCCGTGGTATCGACCCACGCGATTT
>Ga0182745_1005418_pt1 | contig 10423 bp, 13 predicted proteins | sample eDN3rd30CKraftBY_FD_128523 | JGI IMG/M metagenome (GOLD analysis project Ga0182745, IMG submission 128523) | Enriched backyard soil microbial communities from Emeryville, California, USA - eDNA 3rd pass 30_C Kraft BY (version 2) (version 2) | ecosystem: Environmental > Terrestrial > Soil >... | reverse complement strand
GCTGGCCGGGCGTGGTGCGATGGCTAGCCGTTTGATCGGCGCCTACATGTGTTGCTATTCGCTGGGCAGCGGTTTGGGGGCGGTGTTGGCGAGCTGGGTGTTTGCACACTGGGGCTGGGTTGCCGTGTGTGGGCTTGGCATGGGCATCAGTGCGGTCGCACTGTGCTACTGGCTATGGCTGCAACGCGCGAGGGCGGCCGAGGCCGCCCTGCAATGTTCAGGTCAGAACTTGTAGCCAAGGCCGACCATATATACCCACGGGTCGACGTCAACGTCGACCTTGGTCTTGCTGTAGCCAAGGGCGGTCGGGCCGTTGACGCTGGCCTTGGTATCGATGTCGACGTACCAGACCGAGGCGTTTACCAGCAGGTTGTCGGTCAGCATGTAGTCCATGCCCAGTTGGCCGGCGATACCTACCGAATCCTGCAGCTTGAGGTTGCTGAAGCCTTGTTGCTTGCGTGCGCTGCTCAAGTCTTCGTCAAAGAACAGGGTGTAGTTGATACCGACGCCAGCGTACGGCTGGAAGCGCGAATTCGGCTCCATTGGGTAGTACTGCAGCGACAGCGTCGGCGGCAGTTGCTTGATGTCCGCCAGCTTGCCGTCCAGCCCGCCGCCCAGACCTTTTACGCCGACGGTGTGCTTGAACGGGGTAGCTGCCAGCAGCTCCAGGCCGATGTGGTCGGTGAGCATGTAGGCAAAGGTCAGGCCCAACTGGGTATCGCTGTCCAGGGTCGCCTTGGTGCCCGACACCTTGTTACCGTCGAACTTGAGGTCGCCGCTGCTCTCGTTCGGGGCGGTGGTGATGGCGCCTGCGCGCAGGATCATGTCCCCCGCCTGATAGGCGTGGGCGGCAGGGGCGGCGAGCGCAAGGGCCACAAGCGAGGCACCCAGCAAGGACTTGTTCATGGAAGCTCCCAAAGGACGTTATTAATCGAGTAGTCCAATGGTACGGAGCTGGTTGAGCGGAAAGTTTGACCCAGCTCAACGAAGCGTCTTCACGAATTCGAAACAGTTCTCATCTCAGCTCATAAGCGTAGATTTTCTCGGCTTCCATCTGGTAACCGGCGTCGGCCAGCTCGCTGCTGGAAGCTCTAACCTGCATCTTTCCCTCGATCCAGTAGGGCTGGTAGAGGTCTTCGACGCGCACGCCCATCTCGCTGAAGATATGCACGATCTGGTTCGGCGGTGGCGGCGGCACGTGGATGCACGCACCGTAGTAAGGGACCAGAAGGAATTCGGTGGTGCGGCCTTCTTCGCTGACCTCCAGTGGCACGATGTAGCCGGGCAGCTTGACCTGATGGCCGTCGAGGCTTTTTACCACTGGCGCATCGGGCGCCTGCTGGCGCGCGGGTGGGGCGGATTCGGCAGACAGGGCGTTGCTGAGCTGTGACATATCGTGCAGCGGGGTGAGTTGCGGCGGGATGACCGGTGCACCTTCAGGGATCAGTGCTGGCCAGTCCAGCTCCTTGGGTTCGGCGGCCCATAGAGGCATCGCTACCAGCAACAGCAGGGCCAGCAGCATTTGCATTGCCGGCCTCTTCGCGGGCATGCCCGCCCCCACAGGTACTGCCCAAGGTCCGAAGCCTGCGGGGCTTGCTGTGGGAGCGGGCGAGCCCGCGAAGCAGGCGGTGAGGTGTTTGATCATTACGCGCACTCAGAGGTGGATGGACAGGCCGTCGGCCAGCGACTGCCGGTAGGCCCGCCACGCCGGCACGCTGCCCATCAGCAACGCCGCCCCCAGGATGATAGCCAGCAAGGTCCATTCATGAGCACTCGGCAGAGCCAGTGGCAAATACAAACCATAGTTGGCCTGCACATACCCCTGTGCCAGGGCGATACCCGCATATAGCAAGCCAAGCCCGGCCACGATCCCGACCGACGCCAGTGACAGTGCTTCCATTACCAGCAACCCTGCAATATGCCAAGGCCGGGCCCCGACCGAGCGCAAGATCGCCATTTCCCGGCGGCGTTCGTTGAGGCTGGTGAGAATCGCCGTGAGCATGCCGATCAAACCGGTCAGCACCACGAACAGTGACACCACGAACAATGCCTGCTCTGCAGTGCCCATCAGGCTCCACAGCTCCTGCAGGGCTACCCCAGGCAGGATCGCCAGCAATGGCTCGCTGCGGTATTCGTTGATTTCCCGCTGCAGACTGAAGGTTGCGATCTTGCTGTTCAGGCCAAGCATGAATGCAGTGATGGCAGCAGGTTGCAGGTCCATCGTACGGGCCTGCTCGGCGCTGATGCGCCCGGCGCCACGGGCGGGTACGCCGTTGTGCCAGTCGATATGGATCGCCTCCATGCCGCCCAGGCTGATATGCAAGGTGCGGTCGACAGGTGTGCCGGTGCGCTTGAGTATGCCGACCACGGTAAACGGCTTGTCGTCGTGCTTGACCAGACTGATTGCGGCCACACCGTGGGCCAGCACCAGCCTGTCACCCAGCTTGTAGTGCAATGCCTCGGCCACTTCTGCGCCGAGCACCACCTCGAAGGGGTCGTTGGCAAACTCACGCCCCTGGCTCAGTTCCAGATGCTGGCGGCGGCCGTACTGATAATGGCTGAAGTAATCTGTGGTGGTACCCATCACTCTGTAGCCACGGTGCGAATCGCCCAGCGAGATCGGGATTGCCCACTTCACCCGTGGGTCCTGCGCATAGTGCTGAAAGCTGTCCCAGCGGATGTTATTGGTCGCGTTGCCAATGCGGAACACCGAATACAGCAGCAGGTTCACCGAGCCAGAGCGTGCACCGACGATCAGGTCGGTGCCGCTGATGGTGCTGGCGAAGCTGGCACGGGCTTCGGTACGGACACGCTCTACAGCCAGCAGCAGGCACACCGACAGGGCAATGGCGAAGGCGGTCAGAAACGCGGTGAAGCGGCGGTTGGCCAGGCTGGCCAAGGCAAGGCGGAGCAGGTACATCAGGCCTCCCGGGGCTTGGCGGCACGGTTCAGTTCAGCAAGCGACAGGTGGCGGTCGAACAGCGGTGCCAGGCTCTGGTCGTGGCTGACGAACAGCAGGCTGGCGCCGGCGGCGCGGCACTCATCGAACAGCAGGCGGATGAACGCTTCGCGGGTGTCTGCATCCAGAGCCGAGGTCGGTTCGTCGGCAATCACCAGCTCAGGCTGGCCGATCAGTGCGCGGGCGGCTGCGACCCGCTGCTGCTGGCCGATCGACAGGCTGTCGGCGCGGCGGGCAAGGATGGCAGGGTCGCCCAGGCCCAGGTGGGTCAGCAGCGTGCTGGCCGCCTGGTCAACACTGCCATGGCGCTGCTCGGCGCGTGCCTTGCGGCTGCGCGAGAAGCGGCAGGGCAGCTCGACGTTTTCACGTACCGAGAGGAACGGCAGCAGGTTGAACTGCTGGAAGATGTACCCTGTGTGATCGACCCGAAAGCGGTCGCGGGCGCCCTGGCTCAGGCTGCCGAGATCCTGGCCGAGCAACTGGATGCGGCCCTGGGCCGGCACGTTCACCCCGCCCAGCAGGCCCAGCAAGGTCGTCTTGCCACTGCCGCTAGGGCCTTTGAGAAACAGTGCTTCACCAGCGTCCAGGCGCAATGCCGGAATATCCAGCAGCGGCGGGTGGCCTGGCCAGGCAAACACCAGGTCATGCAGATCGATCAACGGCTGGTTCATTCAGAAGGCGACCGCTGCCTTGGCCGGCGTGGTTTCCACGCCTTTCTGGCCATTGGGGCCTATCAGTTGCACGTTGATTCTCTGGGTGGCGGGGAAGGCCTTGAACAGCGGCGCCAGGTCCAGCTGGGTCAGTTTGTCGGGGTTGGCGCACGTCAGCTGATAGTGGGCGCCGATGTCGCTGTGCTGATGGCCGTGTTCGTGTTCGTCACTCTCGTCATCGGCCTTGGAGGCGTCACCGAAGAGAGGGCTTTCCAGTGCCTGCTGGTCTTCTTTGCAGTTTGCGGCGCCAGAAAGACCGAACAGCTTCAGTGGTTGTTCAAGTTGCTGACGCACGGCGGCGACTTTGGCCTTGTCGGCATCGCTGCTGGCGGCATGCTCGAAGCCGACCAGGTTCATTGCCGGGCTATCCAGCTCCAGTTCCAGGGTATTGCCATCGAGTACCGCGTTGAGCTTGGCCACGCCATGCTCGTGGGCGCCGAGCGAGCCGTGGGCGTGGTCATGATCATGGTCATCGTGGGCATGGGCAACGGCCAGTGGCAGCAAGGCGAAGGGCAGGGCGAGCAGCAGGCGACGCATGGACGACTCCGGAGCGGGCTGAAAGATTCGGTTATGTTATAACAACTTTTCTGCGTGCTGCCAGTCTGTGTGGCCAAGTTTCATGTTGCGGTAGCATGGGGACATTGACGTGACCTCAAGGAAAGCATCGTGAGAATTCGTGGACAGATTGGTGACTGGCCGGTGGACCTGACCATCGAGCTGACGCCTGAGGAGTGGGGGCAACTGGGGCGGCAGACCGAGGTGCCGGTGGCAGCCCAGGCGGCTGCGACAGCTGCGGTGGCCGGGCCGCGCCAAAATGACGCTCAGTGGGCTGCGGCGCGTGATGTGTTGCGTCTGGCAGGACAGATGAGCGGGCCGGAATTGCTGGACCGGCTCGAAGGATTGGCCGGGAGTACGGCGGCGGGCAAACGGCTGCTGGTGCGTTTGCGGCACAGCAGTGAGGTCAAGGTGGAGAGTGGCGTGGATGCGCCGGTTTATCACTGGTTAGGGTGAGCGCTGTTTTCGCTGTTGGAGCAAAGCCTGCGCGGTCGCCTGTAGGAGCGGGTTTACCCGCGAACACCGGCGGAGCCGGTGCCATCCACCGCGTTGGCTTCTTCGCGGGCATGCCCGCTCCCACAGGTACAGCGCAGGCTTCAAGGTCACTCAGAACATCGCCGCCGACAGCTTGCGACGATAAACACCAACCAGCGGGTGATCGCCACCCAGCAATTCGAACACCTGCAACAGCGCCTTCTGCGGCAGCCCGTTCTCGTAGCCACGGTTACGCTGGAACAGCTTCAGCAGCCCTTCCAGCGCCGCCTCATACTGCTGGCGCGCCAGTTGCTGAATGCTCAGCTGATAAGCCGCCTCGTCGTCTTGCGGGTTCTGTGCCAGACGGCTTTTAAGGTCAGCCACTTCCGGCAGGCTGGCGGCTTGGCGCAGGAAGGTCAGCTGGGCCTTGGCACCGGCCAGTGCAGCTTTGTGTTCGTCAGTCTTGACCGCATCCAGTACCACTTGCGCTTCGCCCAACTCGCCACGCTCGGCCAGGCAGCGGGCATACAGAATCAGCGCTTCGGCATTGCTGTTGTCCTCACCCAGCAGCGTCTGCAACAGCGCTTCGGTTTCGGCAAAACGGCTTTCGGCATACAGCGCTTTCGCCTGCTCCAGTGGCGAGGCGGTGGGCGCGGCTGGCATTTGTACATGCGGCTCGAGCATGGCGCGGATCGCCGATTCCGGTTGTGCCCCGGCAAAGCCGTCTACCGGCTGGCCGTCCTTGAACAGAACCACTGTCGGCAGGCTACGGATGCCGAACTGGGCAACCACCTGTTGCTCCACGTCGCAGTTGATCTTGGCCAGCAGCAGCTCGCCCTGGTAACCCTCGGCAATCTTTGCCAGCAATGGCATCAGTGCCTTGCAGGGGGCGCACCACTCGGCCCAGAAGTCCACCAGCACCGGTTTGTGGAAGGAGTTCTCGATCACCAGTTGCTGGAAGTTGGTATCGGTGGCGTCGAAAATGTAAGGCGTGTCTTGGGTCATCGCGACTCTCGCAAACTCGTGTATGGCAACACTATAAGGTGTCGCGGCTGGCGTGGTACAGGCTGACCCGGCGGAATTCGTGTGGCTCGGCCAGGTCCGGCAGGGTCAGTGCTTCGAGCACGCCCAATTGCTGGTACAACGGGTGGCGAAAGTCACGTACTCGCGAGTCGGCCACCAGGGCCTGGCGACCGCGGCTCAGGAAGGCATCCAGCAGCGGCAGGTTGGCGCGGTCGTACAGCACATCGGCAACCAAGATCAGGTCGAAGCGGTCTTCCTCGGCAAAGAAATCGCTGCTGTAGCTTAGTGTCACCCCGTTCAGTGCCGCATTCGCACGGCAGGCATCAAGGGCCAGCGGGTCGAGGTCGCAGGCCATCACTTCCAGTGCACCGGCGCGTGCAGCAGCAATGCCGGCGATACCAGAGCCGGCGCCAAAGTCCAGCACGCGCTTGCCCGCCACCCACTCCGGGCGTTCGGCCAGGTAGCGGGCCATTGCCAGCCCACTGGCCCAGCAGAAGCTCCAATAGGGCGGCTCTTCGAGAATGCGCCGGGTTTCTTCGCTGCTGAAGGCGCGATCCATGTTCTGGTCGTCGATCAGCCATAGCTTCAGGTCGCAATCGGGCAGTTCGCTGACGATCAGGCGCGCCTCGCCGATCAGGCCGCTGAGGGCCTGTTGCAGGGCCAGTGGCGCCACTTAAGGCGCCTTCTCGAAACGCAACGGGCCGGTGGCCTGGGTCTGTGCCTGGGTAATGCGCACCGGGGGCAGGTGCATGATCAGCTGGCCGGAGTTGCTGGCGCGGCCACGCAGTTCGACCCGGGCACCAGGCGGGAAGGCTTCGGGGTTGAAACGCAGGTGGTAGGGCAGTGCCTGGCCAGTACCGGTCAGGTTACTGCTGGCCAGCAGGCGCTGCGGGCGGTCGCGTTCGTCGATGACCAGCAAGGCCAGTTCCACGTCGGCACCCGCCGGGACTTCCAGCAAGGTGCCGCTCAGCTCGCGCTGGTAGGCCGGTAGCGGGCCCAGTACCTCGGCCTTGGCCGAGCGGGCTGGCGTGGGCGCCGGGTTGTCGGTCTTTGGCCTGTCGCTGCCGCAGGCAGCGAGCAGAGCGGCGCAGCACAGCACGACGAGCGCTCGGTAGTGCATGGGGGAGTCCTTCACGGGCATATTTCCCATGGATGTTAACCCCTTTGGCTTGTCTTGCCAGTGCAATGCGCTACCATGGCCCTCCCTTTTTTTGTTGCCTGCCACCATGCACTGTCCCTTTTGCGGTGCCAACGACACCAAGGTCATCGACTCTCGCCTCGTCGCCGAGGGCGAGCAGGTGCGCCGCCGCCGTGAGTGCGTGGCCTGCGGCGAGCGTTTCACCACCTTCGAAACCGCCGAGCTGGTGCTGCCCCGGCTGATCAAGCAGGACGGCACACGCCAGCCCTTCGACGAAGAAAAGCTGCGTGCCGGTATGCAACGGGCGCTGGAAAAGCGTCCGGTCAGCGTCGAGCGCCTGGAGGCTGCGTTGGCGCATATCAAGAGTCGGCTGCGTGCCACTGGCGAGCGCGAAGTCAAATCGCTGGTGGTCGGTGAAATGGTCATGGCCGAGCTGCGCAAACTCGATGAAGTGGCCTATATCCGCTTCGCCTCGGTGTACCGGCGCTTCCAGGACCTCGACGAGTTCCGCGAAGAAATCGACCGCCTGGCCCGTGAGCCAGCTAAAGAGTGAACATGCCCAGCCAAGCCGCCATCCTTGACGCCCACTACATGGCCCGCGCGCTGGAGCTGGCGCGCAAAGGCCTGTACACCACCCACCCGAACCCGCGGGTAGGCTGCGTGATCGTACGTGATGGCGAGGTGGTTGGCGAAGGCTGGCACGTACGCGCCGGCGAGCCGCATGCCGAAGTGCATGCCCTGCGTCAGGCCGGTGAGCTTGCCCGCGGGGCTTGTGCCTACGTCACCCTGGAGCCATGCAGCCACCATGGCCGTACGCCGCCGTGTGCCGAAGCGCTGGTCAAGGCCGGTGTGGCGCGTGTAGTAGCCGCCATGCAGGACCCTAATCCGCAAGTGGCGGGACAGGGCCTGCGGCGCCTGGCCGAAGCCGGAATCGAAGTGGCCAGCGGGGTGCTCGAAGCCGAGGCTCGCGCCCTCAACCCAGGCTTCCTCAAGCGCATGGAGCACGGCCTGCCGTTCGTTCGCGCCAAGCTGGCCATGAGCCTGGATGGCCGCACAGCCATGGCCAGTGGTGAAAGCCAGTGGATCACCGGCCCGGCCGCCCGCTCGGCGGTACAGCGCCTGCGCGCCCGTTCCAGCGTGGTGCTGACCAGCGCCGCCAGTGTACTGGCCGATAACGCACGCATGACCGTGCGTGGCGCCGAGCTGGGCCTGGATGCCGAAACCACCGCCCTGGCACTCAGCCGCACACCCTTGCGAGTGTTGATCGATGGCCGCCTGCGCCTGCCACTGGCTGCGCCGTTCTTCCAGGCCGGCCCGGCTCTTGTGGTGACTGCTGTCGCAGATGACCCGCGCTATGCCGCTGCCGGCCACGAATTGCTCAGCTTGCCGGGCGACAATGGCCAGGTCGACCTTGCGGCGCTGATGCAGGCCCTGGCCGCCCGCGGCGTAAACGAAATCCTGCTGGAAGCTGGTGCCGGCCTGGTGGGTGCCTTTGCCCGGCTGGGCCTGGTCGATGAGTTCCAGCTGTTCGTCGCCGGCACCTTCCTCGGCTCCCAGGCCCGCCCATTGCTGGACTGGCCACTGGAAAAGATGAGCGAGGCCCCGCGGCTGAAAATTACCGAAATGCGCGCAGTGGGCGATGACTGGCGGGTCACGGCCATCCCCCTGCCGGCGCCCGGCGTATAATGCCGGGCTTGCCCCGCGCAAACCGTTTTTGAGGAAGACCCCATGTTCACCGGCATCATCGAATCCATCGGCACCATCCGCAGCCTGACCCCCAAGGGTGGTGACGTGCGCGTTTACGTAGAGACCGGCAAGCTCGATCTGGGAGACGTCAAGCTCGGCGACAGCATCGCCGTCAACGGTGTTTGCCTCACGGCCGTAGAGCTGCCGGGCGACGGCTTCTGGGCCGATGTCAGCGTCGAAACCCTCAAGCGTACCGCCTTCATCGATCTCAAGAGTGGCAGCAAGGTCAACCTGGAGAAAGCCCTGACGCCCACCACCCGCCTGGGCGGGCACCTGGTCAGCGGCCACGTCGACGGGGTCGGCGAAATCATTTCGCGCAGCGATAACGCTCGCGCCATCCAGTTCCGCGTGCGTGCACCAAAGGAACTGGCCAAGTACATCGCCCACAAGGGTTCGATCACCGTCGACGGCACCAGCCTGACGGTCAACGAGGTCAATGGCGCCGAGTTCGAGCTGACCATTGTCCCGCACACTCTGTCCGAAACCATCATGGCCGATTACCGTGCAGGGCGTCGGGTAAACCTTGAGGTCGACCTGCTGGCCCGTTACCTGGAGCGCTTGCTACTGGGTGACAAGGCCGCCGAACCGAGCAAGGGCAGTGGCATTACCGAAAGCTTCCTGGCCGCCAATGGCTTCTTGAAATCCTGATTGAGAAGGGGGTGCCGCGTGGCGCTCAACAGCATCGAAGAACTGGTCGAAGACATCCGCCAGGGCAAAATGGTCATCCTGATGGATGACGAAGACCGCGAGAACGAAGGCGACATCATCATGGCAGCCGAATGCTGCCTGCCCGAGCACATCAACTTCATGGCCAAGCACGCCCGTGGCCTGATCTGCATGCCGATGACCCGCGAGCGTTGCGAAACGCTGAAGCTGCCGCTGATGGCACCGCGCAACGGCTCTGGCTTCGGCACCAAGTTCACCGTGTCGATCGAAGCCGCCGAAGGCGTCACCACCGGTATTTCCGCCGCCGACCGCGCACGCACTGTGCAGGCTGCTGCTGCCAAGGACGCCAAGGCCGAAGACATCGTCAGCCCAGGTCACATCTTCCCGCTGATGGCCCAGCCAGGCGGTACGCTGGCGCGTGCCGGCCACACCGAAGCCGCCTGTGACCTGGCGCGCATGGCCGGTTTCGAGCCAAGCGGCGTGATCTGCGAAGTGATGAACGACGACGGCACCATGTCGCGCCGCGCCGAACTGGAAGTGTTCGCCGCCGAGCACGGCCTGAAGATCGGCACCATCGCCGACCTGATCCACTACCGCATGATCCACGAGCGCACCGTGCAGCGTGTCTCCGAGCAATCGGTGGAGAGCGAGCTGGGTGAGTTCAACCTGGTCACCTACCGTGACGCGGTCGAAGGCGACGTGCACATGGCCTTGACCCTGGGCAAGATCTGCGCCGAAGAGCCGACCTTGGTACGGGTACACAATATGGACCCACTGCGTGACCTGCTGCTGGTCAAGCAGCCAGGCCGCTGGAGCCTGCGCGCGGCCATGGCCGCCGTGGCCGAGGCCGGCAGCGGTGTGGTCTTGCTGCTGGGCCATCCGCTGGACGGCGACGTGCTGCTGGCGCACATCCGCGAAAGTGCGGGCGATGCGCCGACCAAGGCACCGACCACCTACAGCACTGTGGGTGCCGGTTCGCAGATCCTGCGCGACCTCGGCGTGCGCAAGATGCGCCTGATGAGTTCGCCTATGAAGTTCAACGCGATATCCGGATTCGATCTGGAAGTTGTAGAATACGTGCCCTCCGAGTGACTTGAGGCGGCATTGACGCCCTCTGCTCGAGTCCAGACCCCTGTCGAGGCCGCTTGTATG
>Ga0182745_1005417_pt1 | contig 10425 bp, 15 predicted proteins | sample eDN3rd30CKraftBY_FD_128523 | JGI IMG/M metagenome (GOLD analysis project Ga0182745, IMG submission 128523) | Enriched backyard soil microbial communities from Emeryville, California, USA - eDNA 3rd pass 30_C Kraft BY (version 2) (version 2) | ecosystem: Environmental > Terrestrial > Soil >... | reverse complement strand
TTTCAAAAAATAAAAAAGCACTTCAAACCCTTACCACTAAAGGATTTGAAGTGCTTTTCAGTTGGTCCAAACTTTTTCTATCTGAACCTTATGACGTCCCAGGAGGGATTCGAACCCCCGACCCGGTTAAGTAATCGTTAAATCAACCGTACACAATGCGAAGTTTTGAACGGTCATTGATTCCGTAGAATTGACCGCCTACCTAACTTCTATTAAGTACGATTATAAACGACTATCAAATAGGTTGCAATCGATATTATGGAAATAATATTAAATCGTTGTATAACGAGTTCTCAATTCTATCCTGTTTTATCGCCTTCATCATCGGTCTTATCCCACGTTCGCGTTTCCCTTGCTTCTCCTCACCTATCGCATGCCTAAAACATTGATAATATGCTAATTCTCGAATTTTAAATCCGTCTACCGCAAACTCAGGTATAAAACTCCGTATATACCGCAAGTCATGATCTACTATATCATCAGTTATTCCGTTTAGTCTGGCTACTTCGTTATATGTCATTTACAATACTCCTACCTAAATTTACTACAGCGCTGTACCTACATAATATATCAAAGGACGGCGGTCTAAATATCCGCTAATATTACTGTATTTGTTACTCTAAATCAAAGGTATGTCGACGGATATTATTCCGTTTAATTTTGCGATAATGTTATGATACGGAGATAAATCACTAACGCAAAACTGACGCAAATATAACGCAATGAGACGATTCGAGACGGGTAGTTTGCCCGTATGACCACATTTCAAGCGCTCTCAATCGCAATGTCAGCGCAAAAAAAAGAACGACCAACAACGAAAATCATCGTTATTGATCGCTTACTTTACACTATATATCCCGCTAGGACTCTTTGAACGTTAATAATACTATCGGTTTTATTGAATTTCTTTTGCAATGGAATTTGACTACCTGATACCCATATTTTTAACTCGGCATCAAAATCGAAAGTCCCCATCGTTTCAACCGAAAAATGTACGATACTCTTGTACGGGATAGAATGATACTCCGTTTTCTTTCCTGTCATCCCTTGTTTATCGATTAAAATTAGTCGTTTATCTGTAAAAACAAACATATCTCGTATGACTTTGTAGGCATGTTCGATTTTTTCAGAAGGAATTAACACGTCTTTTAGTTCTTCCTTTAATTTATCTGTGCTTTGTTCTGATGCGTTCCCCATTAGTCCATCTAATATCCCCATTACTTAATACCTCCTAGATAATATTTCCTTGAATATACCATAAATTGTAATTTTATTATATAAATTATGTTGTACATTTTTTAACCTAATAACTATATATATTACTTTAGGAAAGATTATCGAATGTTTATAAATGTATATTAGTTAATGAAGGCGTAAATACCCCCGAAGTGTAAAAATATTACGCGTAATTTCTCGGAGCTTGACGACGGGATTCCGGAGGGTACGCCTGGGGTCAATGAAAATAAAAAGAACGGTCGAGCATCGTTGCTTAACCGTTTATAATGCAAAATCTTCCATTGTTTTATCGATTTCATCGGAAGTAATTCCGATATATTTAAGCGTAATAGATGGCGCTGAATGGTTGAATATGTGTTGCAGCGTAGCTACGTCCTTATTGCGCTTGTAATGGTGGTAACCGAATGTCTTGCGCATCGTATGCGTTCCAATATCGTCACGTCCTAGTGCTTCTGCCGCCTTCTGTAGCGCTCTATATGCCTGCGTAGTAGAAATGTGACTAGCGCCCTTACGACTGACGAATAGGTAATCATCGTTATCCATACCGCGCGTATAGTCCTCGATCGCCTCACGTGTTGACTTCGGTAATAAGAATCGTTTAGGCTTGCCGGTCTTTTTCTCCGTTATAACGACATGCTGCTTACCTCGTACATCGCTTACCTTTAACGGTACAATGTCGCTCACTCGTAATCCCGTATTGATTCCGAAGTTAAACATAAATAAGTCTCTAGCACTCGCATATCGAGATAATGCCCATCGTACATCCTCGATTTCTTGTGCCGATCGTAACGGCTGAACGTTCTTTTCACTCGTCATATTTCCACCCCTTTTCATACAATATCGTACATTCAATGTATTATATCGATATTTTATAAGAGGAATCCAATAAAGTCAACCGTTTGTATGTACGAAAATATACAAAAACGTACATACGAATCAGACGGCACCCCATGAGTTCGGAAAGGCTCCGTCCAATCCGCATCGCTCCCCGGTGATTTTGCGTATATATTACCGTCCCTTACCCGTGCAAATCGATGAAATTCCCGTTCAAAGTGTTTTGATTGCGCGTGCATTTAAGCCTTCTACCCGATATTATAACGGTCCAAAACGTTCATAAAAGCGTAAAAATGTAACATTAAAATGGCGTAATATCGGCGTTTTTGCACGATTTTTAACCGTCCTATTACGACAGTCCTAACACGATTCTAAGGTAATCCATATCGCCAAGAATAGCGTTTGCAGTGATCTTTTTCCGTCTACGTCTATCTGACTCTCGGCGGTAATGCTCACTCATTAACTTGTATTGGCGATCCAACTCGTAAGCATACACGTAGTCATAACGGTACCATCGGTATAACGTCATACGGGCCACTCCGATAATGTCTGCGACTTCTTCTTGCGTTACATATCCGTCATTTTCAGCGAGTACAACTATGGCTGCGACTTTATCCATATGGCCTTTCAATTCACGTTTAAGTCTCGTTAGTTCTACGTCAGATACCTTATACGGTTTGCATATTCGGTTGTGTTGACTCATATTATCGCTCCTTTACAAAAAAATAACGGACAACACCCCGTTAAGAGTGCTGCCCGTTGATTAAATTATCGCTCTGCCTAAGATGTATACGAGTTGGCCGTCGTTTGCAGTAACGGTTATAACTCTATCCCCGACCTTTAAACTGTTATCGATTTCGTAATTCTCTGTTACTCCGCTGTCTAAGTTACGAAGCCTAACGTTATACTTCGTTAATTGTTCGTCAACTATAATAAATGGATCCGGCGTGACTATGGACTCTCCGTCTAGTTGAGCGCTAAGTGGAGCGACCGTTACTACTGTACCTAGCTTAAATGTCGTCGGTACTACCGACATACTACCGAACAAAGCATGGAATAATTGACTACTTCCGTTTCCTGGTACTGTCATCTTTTCACCTCTTAACCGTAATTAAAGTACGGATTGTTATGATTACGTACTCCTCGTTCTCGTTTAATCGCTTGTGCTAATTGCCATGCAATTTTATCAATATCCGCATCTTCTCTTACGATGATTTGGTCGGCTAATTTAGCGATTGTAATACTTCCTCCACCGCCGTTACCTTCACGATAAGCCTCCGCTTCTTGGCGAGGTAATACCATTTCCCCTTTATGCAGGGTCGCTTGATACCCATTAAATCCTACATAATCGAGGCCGTGGTAATGGCTTCCGTCTGAACCGCCAAGAACAATCTTTTGCACAAACTTCGTAGCATTTCCGCCTAGTGACGACATCCAATCCGGTACTTTGACTTTCTTTAACAAGTCTGCGAAATTACTTACGTAATCTGCTGCTTTACTAATCCAGCCTCCGATTGTCGAGAATGTATCGCCTACTGCGTCGAGTTTCGGCATGACTGTTTCTAGCGCCTTAACTAAGCCCGAAGATAGATAATCAACCAATGGCTTTAACGCTGTATCCCATACCCACATAACGACTGTTCCGACAACTTCGAAAATCGAAGCAAGTAATTTAAGGATTGGCCCGACTACACTCCACATGATTGAGAAAAGTTTTGTCGCGTAAAGGATCGTCGGTGCGATGATATTATTAAACGCTATAACTACCACGTCGCTTACGATAGAAAATGCGTTTCCTAATAACGATAAAATCGGCCCTGCTACGCTCCACAACGTCGATAAGACTGTTGTAACGGTATTCGCTACGTTGCTAAATACCCTTTTCAGCATATCGACCGTTGGTTGCAGCGCCGACCATCTTTGCATTAGACTCGAAGCAAATTCGCTCGCTTTAACTTTAAGCGATTCAATATCCGCAATTATGCTCGGAGGTATAAACGATTTTACAAACTCTATTCCTTGCCCAAACATCGTCTTTAGCTCGCCCATTTTCGTCTTAACGGTATCGATCATGTCTCGGACTTTACCGATTCCTTCTACTAGATTGATAGCGAAGGTTAAGCCGTCGTTAAGCCCTTTACCGAGCATATCCGCAAATGCGCCGGAATTTTTAGTATCAAAGAGATTGTTCATACGCGTTAGGAACTTTCCGATTGTGCTATTACTTTCTTCTCCGACAGTTCGGAAAAACACTGATGCACGTTCCTTCATACTGTTCCATTGACCGATTGTACTAGAACCTATGGCGTCTACTACTCCTGTTGTAATATTCATGTCGTTTAACGCCTTATCAAGTCCTTTAATTTGGTCCTCGAACGATAAGCCCTTCATTGCGTTTAAGGCGTTCTTATCGATGTTGAATACTTCTTTTAAGGACTGCGTATCGCCCGACGCTAACTCACGCATACCACGTACCGCCTCGTCGATTGTTTTAGTAGGATCGGATGCGATTAATCGCTCTACAATTCCCCAGGCGTTTTCTAATTGGCCAACGTCCTTAGTCAACGTTAATAGTCCTTTTGTTGAGCCGAACATATCGCCACTGTTTAATAACGGAGAATTGACGGCAAACGAATCGACCATTTTCAAATATTCTTGCGAAGCCTTATTATCGTTAAACATGGCTTCAATCGTTATTTTTGAAGTTTCGAACTGTGCCGCTTGGCCTATCGTTGCACTAAACGCCTTTTCTGCTGTTTGAAGTCCTAAATACGCCCCGGTTAAGCCTAATAACGTGTTTCTAAGCCCATCGAACGAACTTCTTGCGCGACTGGCTGCAGCTGCGTTGTTGTTGATTATCGTTGTATTGTGAGAGATAGACGACGTGTTATTATTAACCGTGTTTGTATTGCGTGTAATTGACGAAGTATTATTGTTAATCGTCGTCGTATTACGGTTAATCGTGTTTGTCACTCGATTCATACCGCTAGACTGCCTATTCATCGCATTATTGAATTGTGCTGCCGTTTGAGTAGCCTGTGTCATTGCCCGATTTAACTTTTCAACTTGTTGAGTAATCCGTTTAATTGGATTAGTCGCCTTGTCTACGACCGTAAATATGGATTTTAATTCGTAACTCATTGCACGCTCACCTCGTTAATACGGCGATTAAGCTCATTAGCACGTGCACATGCGTCTAAATAGCGTTGTTTTGCCGTCCCGTCGCCTTCTGCATATGCAATCGCATTGTTTAGCGCATCTAACGTATGCCTTGCGCTTACTGCGTAGATATTCATTGATAAAGCAATCTGCAATAACGGTGCTTTCATCGCTTCCGCTCGTTCGATTGTTGCGCGATCAACTTTACCGTTCTTCTTATCAATCGCGTTGAGTATCGAGCCTGCTTTCGCAATTACTTCCGTAGCTGCTTTCGTCTGCTGCAGTTGTTGTAAGTTCATTTCCGCACTTCCTTTCATAGAGTTTGAGCGCACCTGGCCGCGGTGGTACGCCCATTTTTGGAGGAATTAAAATATGAGCTCATACCTTAATAGTTGGCGGGGCATAACGCCCCATAATAGAAAAAGCCCCACCGAAATTAATCGGCAAGACTTTGCGTTAATTATGCGTTGATAGGTTTAATCGAATGCGTTGTGATTGCTGCTTCGATTTGAGCCAATGCTTCTTCCGGTCTATTCAGATACGCCGCTGCCTTATCCCCGATAATCGATGAATACGATTGATATGGCGCTGTACCCTCTAAGTAGAATTTAACGTCACCATCGCCGAAGAATTGTAGTGTTTCCGTTGCCTTTTCTCGTTCCGGCGTTGTTGCCTTCGCTTCGATGCGTTCTAATACTTTAGATAGCGCATGACGATTTTGTAACGTTCCTTCGATTCCGAGTACATTGCTCGCTAGTGCCGGGAATTGCTCTTTCACTTGTTGAGCGTAATACGGATTGTCGCCGTATTTACCGATAAACGCGTCGATAGCTTCGATTGAACGTTTAGCATTTGCGCCTAACATCGTAGCAGCTTTAAGGTCCGCTAATGCCGATTCGAAGAGTTTAAGTTCAACGGAATCCTCCGGTTTCTCTAAATCTGTTGCATGGATAGACTGCGCTAACTTTTGCGCTTCTGCAGCTGTCTTTTTATATTCGGCCTTCATTTCTGCTAACACTTTGAATAACTCTTTACCGTATTTCCCTTGTAATTCTTCGATTAGATACGCCTTTTTAACGTCTGAATTATCACGATCATGTTTGATTTTATCGACTTCCGCGTAATAGCTCTGCTTAAATTCAAGCGCTAGTTTAGTAGGATTCCGGCGTGCGATTTCGTATCCTTTTTCGATTAATGCGTCTAATTTTTCGATGTTATTCATATTCAAATTTCCCCTTTATTTGTTAGTTGTTTTACAATTTCTTGGACCGCTTGACTGCCTACGGCGTACCGTGCGTCTAGCTTTGCGACCTCTTTCGGTAATTCTATTTTTGTTGATTTGCCTGGCTCGTCAATATAGATACTGTGCGTCACTGAATCGTAGAATAGTTTCGTCATTTACTCACTCTCCCGGAAAATACTTCGGTTTTGCGGGCCTATCGCTAATCATGCGGATTCCATTACGATTGAATTGCTTTATTGGCTTTTTCTCTGGCTTCCCTTTTTTCTTATACAATTTGCTTTTCCTCCCATTTTTTAATTTCTTCCGCTTCCAGTTTAAATCCCTGTGCGAAAGCTGAAATTTCGTCCGTCGATGGCTTCTTGCGCAACATGCGACCAGTAAAGTCCGTCACAAACGCCATCCAAAGCTCGTCAGTAAACTTGTCTGACGCTATATAAAAGTCGTAGACGTGTTTCTTCCCTTTCGAAGAGTTACAACCACGACAACAAGCTACAATATTGTCGTCAATGTTTAAACCGACGAAAACGTGATCAATCGTAGCTTGATGTTTATCTTCTCTTCTGTGATTCATTTCTACTCCGCAGTAGGTGCAGTTCGTGGTATTGATTAATTCAATAATTCGGAGATCTGTGTAATATGTGGGTTTACCGCTGCGAATCTTGTGCTTTCGCAATCGCTCTCGTTGATAACTCCCATTAGCATATCTACGTTTACTCCTACATTGTTTACAAAGCTTTTCATAGCCAAGTTTTGTTCCGGCGTGCTTACACATTTCTTTTAAAGACTTTTCCTCGTTACATTGAAGACATATTAATTTTTCCATGCACAATCTCCCCGTCACATTCATATTTTTCTAATCGCTTACGTTGTTCTACGAAATCAAAAAACGTGTCATCTAAGTCAAATACCAACATCACCTTCGCTTTTAATTTTTGTGTGATAAATTCTGCATTCTCGGCGCTTGTAACAGTTGCCGGTGTAACTCCGATTCGTTTCGCAAACTCTCTGACCGTTAAGCCGTGAGCCATACGCATATCACGCACCAAATTGTTTTCCATTTTAATCAGCCCCTTGTTTTAAATTGTTATAGTAAGTGATACTTTGTTTGAGTTTTAGTAAAATAAAAAGCCGATGATTCGCGATTTCATCGGCTCTAATTAGTTGGAAATTAGGTATCGCTAAATATTGATTTTCAAAGGGGTTTTGCCCTTATTTTTTCTAGTTTTTTCAGCATTACGTAGATGCCAACAGGGACTGTATTTTGTCGCGACATATCGTGTACTACCATCCGCTACGACCGGTCTATATTTCACGGTTAAGTCGCATACATCTATACGTTTGTCACGTGCGTAAAAAGGTTCGTAACACATCTTGCAAACTTTTATATTCACTTTCTTTAAACCTTTTATTTTCCGAACAATTTCACGAGCACTACCTCCGTATATTGACTGTAAATACTTCGCCTCATTAAACGGATCTGCTTGCAAATCGTCGATAATCTCGGCAATTTGTTCAACTGTAACATGATGTGTAATTAGCGGTAGCGATTGTTGTTCGGCTAGGTCATCGTATGAAATGGTGTTCGGCGGTTGATATTCCTCGCCATCGTCTAACTCATGGAAATTCACCTCACGTCTCTGCCTACTCTTACGACGGTGGTGTTCCTGTTCTTCCGTATATGACGGATAAGGCTTGTACTTCTCTAAATCCGTATCATTGACGGCAGCGATGAAATCCCCTAAAATATCGTATATATTAGTTTTTTTAAAACTTGTCGTTTTGTAATAAGCAGGATGATATACGCTAATGTCTGGTAAACTGTACGCGTATACTCCCCACAATTCTAGCTGCTCGTCGATGAACTCTTGCGCCAACAAGATTCGTTTATCGTCGGAGTAGCTTTTTCTTTTTGGATAATGCTCGAACCAAAAGGCTCGAATGTCTTTTTCTACTTGTGAAGCGTTAGCCGTTTTTGTTGTTTTATTTGTCGTTTTAGTTGCCATTTCCTCTCTCCTCTTTGTACGTTTTTTAACCTAATAACTATATATATTGCTTTATGAAGGCCTAACGGATATTAGCGAGACCAACGGTTATCATACTCCCGTCTACCAACCGCCCCTTTTATTTCCGTAGAATCGCAAAGTAAGAGTGCGACGTCGACTAGGTTATCAGCCGGCAATACCTCTACGCTCTGTTCGTTCGCTTTCGGTTTTTCAATCAAAATACGGTATCGATTCGGCTTGTAAAGTGGTCGCCCAAGTTCTCGGCTGCGTCCCTTATCTATCTCGCGCTTTCGTACATACTCGATAAATCCGACTTCAACGAGCTTTTTAATCGCAGTCACCACGCAAGGTTTAGATGCGCCCGTCATTTTCATTGCGGTTGTCATCGTCAGATAAAACGTAGATCCATAGCGCTTTGACGTGACGAGCATCGCATACGCTAATTGCTTTTGACGGAAGGTTCCCACGTTTAGAACGGCAAGTATTTCCGACCGATATATCGTAATAGGCATGTCCGCATTTCCTAGCTGATAATTCCGTTCATAGGCAAGTTTGACGATACGTTCGGCTTCGCTCTGCCAAAACTCTGGCGTGCTATTCTTGCTAAAATATTCCGGTGGCGTATTCCAAAGCGTCTCCATAATGATTCCGATGGCGTCACCTTGGTCGTAGCCTTGCGAATTGCAGAAGGCAGCTAGTAAAACAGTCGTTTCATGGCGCGTGTTGCTTCGTAATAGTTGCCCTGCCGTTAAAATTTCCGTTACTTTTGCAAAGGCTTGCGTTTCTGAAACAGCGGTAACATTTACGTCTGTACGCCTTTCGATTTCCTTAAATTCCGCTTCCTGTGAGGGCGATATGTCGATAAGGGCATCTAGTATCAGCGAATGGTCCAACGACTCTATATCGTCGAGGTAAGCAAAGGATTTCAAAGGCTCGAATGTATCACGATCCACAAACCAACAGCGAGCGCCAGTCTTTTGGTGTATGCCCAACGGCAGCTTTACCGCTTGCTTATAGGTCGGTCGATATTCGATTTTATTGCTAGGCAAGTCAGCGACCGTAATAACCCGTTGATAAAATCCGAAGGCATCGTCGGCTTTGATTGGCTCGTCGAGGAATAAATCGACGTGATAGCCCTTATTACCGCTGAATGAGACGTGAATATCGTTCGAGCGTATATTAAACTCGGATTCTAGTACGTCTATTAATTTGCGAGTCGCCCATTTCGCCATTGGTTGATCGTCAGCGTAATCTACATCGAATGTTATGAACTTGTTGACGGTATTTCCGTTAAAGACTCCGTAGGTTTCACTGCCGTCTAAGTGTAGCTGCAGCATCCAGTCGCTTAGAATGAGAGCATTTGAATGTTCGAAATTGTTAAACGTCGAGTATTGACCGCCTTTTTGCTTGATGTACTTCCTACGAGTAGTAATGTAAAGCTCGTTAATTTTTTGTATCGTTGTGTCGTTCTTATTGTGTCGTTTAACCATTTCATCGCTCCTTTACCGCTGATAACTCTGCGAGTTTTTGGTCGAAGAAGTCGTTTCTTTCAAAGACGAACACTAACTTTCCCACCCGTTTGTTCGAAGTCTCAACGTCTATCAATCTACAACCTTGCGAAAGTAGCGTTCGGGCAGTACTTAAGTTCAAAATGCACTTTTTATCCATCTGAAAACCTCCTGTATCGTTTTATCTATGTCAGCGCCGATATGCTCGACGGAATTTTCTCTCCTACTATATTCTGCTCGGTAAAATCCGAAGTTGTTAACACGTTCGAACCCTCTACTTTTCATGGCGCACTAAAACATCGAAAAGTGCGACAGATTTCATAAAAAGTTCTCCTACCTTCTTCTATACAAAAAAATAGGTAGTTTTACAGAAAAGCTCCATCTATTTCACTTATATACTCAGATTGGCTATTTCGCGCACTTTGGCGATTAGAGGAAATCG
>Ga0182745_1005416_pt1 | contig 10427 bp, 10 predicted proteins | sample eDN3rd30CKraftBY_FD_128523 | JGI IMG/M metagenome (GOLD analysis project Ga0182745, IMG submission 128523) | Enriched backyard soil microbial communities from Emeryville, California, USA - eDNA 3rd pass 30_C Kraft BY (version 2) (version 2) | ecosystem: Environmental > Terrestrial > Soil >... | reverse complement strand
CGCATCAATGGCGAGCGCGAGATGCCGGATCTTCGTCGTCAGCGAACCCTTGCCTGGCGCCACAGTCCGTGATCCCTGCCTCCAGTGGACGCCGCCGCACAGGGACGTCCGCACAGCCAGCAGTATAACAGGCGAGGGGGCGGAGCGTCAGCCTCGCCGGATATGGGAGCGATTGTTTGGTTAAGCAGCGTTGCAATCCTGACATGGTCCCGGCCGGGGCGCCGGAGCCCTTCTGGCGCGTCACGGCGCTGGAAGACATGGACGACCGGCAATGGGAGAGCCTGTGCGACGGCTGCGGACGCTGCTGCCTGATCAAGCTGGAGGACGAGGACACCGGCCGCATTCACTACACCGACGTGGGCTGCCGCCTGCTCGACCGCGACACGTGCCGGTGCCGGGACTATCCGAACCGCCAGAGCCAGGTGCCTGATTGCGTGCGGCTGACGCCGGAGATCGTCCGCTCCCTGACCTGGTTGCCGCCCACCTGCGCCTATCGCCTGTTGCGCGAGGGCGCTGATCTGCCCTGGTGGCACCCGCTGGTTTCGGGCGATCCGGAGACGGTGGCGGCGGCTGGCGTCTCGGTGCGCGGGCGTCTCAGCGGCTCTGAGCAGGACATGGAGCCGGAGGAACTGATCGAGCGCATCGCGCGCTGGCCGGACCGCGCGCCGCGCCAGGCGAAGGGGCCGCCCGCCGCGGTTGCCGGACGGCTGGCCGACGCAGCGCGGAGCCGCGGCAGAAAGCTCCCCTAGCGGGTTCAGGCCGGCGCGGCTTCAGCTGGCTTGCGCTTCTTCTTCGGCCGGACGGCGGCTGGCTGGGTCATGCCGTTGTGGCCGGGACCGGAGAGCACCACCACCTTGGAGCCCAGGGGCGTGCGGGCGTAAAGATCCATGACGTCCTGGTTGACCATGCGGATGCAGCCTGACGACACGCGCGATCCTATGGTGCGCGGTTCGTTGGTGCCATGGATGCGGAACAGCGTGTCCTTGCCGCTCTGGTAAAGATAAAGGGCGCGGGCGCCGAGCGGATTGCGCAGGCCGCCGGCCACGCCCACGCCGCTCTGCAGTTTGACGACGACCCGCTTCAGTTCCGGCTGCCGGTCGATCATCTCCTTCGGCGGATACCAGTCCGGCCATTCCTGCTTGCTGTTGATGGTGGCTTCGCCCGACCAGCCAAAACCTTCGCGACCAACGCCGACGCCATAGCGGATGGCGGAGCCGCCGGGCTGCACCAGATACAGATAGCGGCGGGACGGATCGATGACGATCGTGCCCGGCGCCTCCGGCCCGTTGTAGGCCACCTTGCGGCGCAGGAACGCCGGATTCACGCTGCCCTGGGGCACGCCTGGGATCGGAAATTTGTCATCCGGAACCGGCGCGTACATCGCTGTGTAGTCGTCCGGGGTCGGATCGCTGAGCGGCGTCGGCGATGGCGGCTGGTTCGCGGGCGCAGCGGCGCTGCCGGGAGCGCCGGCCGTTTTTTGCAATTCATTCTCCAGGCTGCCGGGGCCGCGCGTCTGGCAGGCGGCGAGGGCGAGCGTGGAAGCGGCCAGGAGAAGGGAACGGCGAGACAGAACCTGCATGACAGCTCCGGCGATATGGGAGGCCCGGGCGCACGGCCGGCCCCGGTCCGGCTGCGCGTATGACCACGGGACGTGTTCGAGAGGGGAGACGCGCGGGTCAGCGTCTGGAAAACGTTGGGTGACAATCAGGATATGGCGACGATGGCGTAAAGCGTGTGGCGCTGCAACACATCTGCGCCACAATCACGCGCGCCAGCATCCTGCCCCCCTGCAAACGCCCGGCCAGCCTTGACCTTGGGGCGTCCCTCCGCAACAGTCCGCCATGAAAAGAAATGGGAGAAAGCGCCATGACCGAAGATGAAATCCGGATCTGGACCGGGCCTGGCGACTACGTCGATTCGGACCATCCCGACATCATCGCCTTTGCTCGCGAGGTCGCCGGCGCGGCCGCCACGCCGCGCGAACGGGCGCGACAGATCTATCGGGCGGTGCGGGAGCTGCGCTACGATCCCTATGTGACCTGGGGACCGGAGGTGTTCCGCGCTTCCAGCGTGCTTGCGGCCGGTCGCGGCTACTGCGTTGGCAAGGCGGCGGTGATGGCGGCGGCCTGCCGGGCTGTGGGCGTGCCGGCGCGCGTCGCCTTCGCCGATGTCACCAACCACCTGGCGACGCCGCAATTGCTGGAGCGCATGGGCTCCAATATCTTTTACTGGCACGGTTTCACCGAGGTGAATCCGGAGGGGCGCTGGATCAAGGTGAGCCCGACGTTCAACGCGTCCCTGTGCGACAAGCTTGGCGTCGCGCCGCTGGAATTCGATGGTGAAAACGATGCCCTGATGCAGGCGTTTGACGGAGCCGGCAACGCCTTCATGGCCTATCTGGCCCAACATGGCGCTTTCCACGACGTGCCGGCCAAACACATCATGGCGGAGATGGCGATGCGTTATCCGAAGCCACTGAGCCGTGACGGCGCCAAACCAGATATGGAGGCGGAGGCCGCGGCCCTGGCCGCCGGCTAGAGCTTTTTCGAGAACTGTGGAAGCCAGGTCTCGTCAGGAAAATGCGCCACCAGGAGAGCTGACGGGTTTTCGGTGAGCCGGAGTTTGCCGAAAAACCTCCCGGCGCTGCTGCGCCTGAACGCTTTGGGGTTGCAAATGGGCGCCGGCGCCCGTCGACGCCGGCGCCAGATCGTTAACCACTTCTCGGTCAAATTCGGCAACGACCTCAAAATTCGGCGCGCTGGTTTCGACCGGGCGCGGACGCCCCCCGGAACGGCATCGCTGGCGGACGGGGTCCTGGCTTTTCACCGGGTCCGGAACCGTTTCCGGCGCACCGGACTTTCCCAACGGGCAACGCGCGCCGTAGCGGCTCGCATGCAGTGGAGCGACAGATGAACTTCAGAAGCATGAGAGGTTTGGCAATCGCGGCGCTGGCCGGGGCCGGGATGAGCATGGCCGCCAGCGCCGCCAGCGCCGCCCAGTGCGGCAATGGCCCTGAAGGTTTCGGCGCCTGGTTGACCCAGTTCAAGCAGGAAGCGGCCTCGGCCGGCATCAGCCCGGCCGTCATCAACGCCGCGCTCGGCGACGTGGCCTATGACAGGCGCATTATCGGCCTCGATCGCAATCAGAGACATTTCAAGGTCAGCTTCGAGAAGTTCATCGCCAATCGCGTCAGCCCCGGCCGCATCGCCAAGGGCAGGCAGATGATGCAGCGGCACGCCAGCACCTTGCGCCGCATCGAGTCGCAATACGGCGTGCCCGGCGAGATCGTCGTGGCGATCTGGGGCATGGAGACGGATTATGGCGTGGTGCGCGGCAATATCCCGGCGTTTCGCGCCCTGTCGACACTGGCCTATGACTGCCGCCGCTCCGAATTCTTCACCCGGCAGTTGATGGACGCCCTGCGCGTCGTGCAGCGCGGCGACCTGAGCCCGCAGCAGATGCGCGGCGCCTGGGCTGGCGAAATCGGCCAGGCGCAGTTCATGCCCTCGGCCTATTATCGCTATGCCGTCGACTTCGATGGCAATGGTCACGCCGATCTCATTAACAGTTCTGCCGACACCTTGGGCTCCATCGCCAATTACTTGCGCGGTCACGGTTGGTCACGTGGCGCCGGTTATCATCCTGGTCAGCCGAATTTCGCCGTGATGCGCGAGTGGAACAAGGCGGAAGTCTATGCCCGCGCCCTTGGTTATTTCGCTGACAAGCTGAAGAACTGAACGGGGTTCCGGCTCGCGACGCCGGTCTGACGGCGCGATGGTTGTTTGTGGGAAAATAGTCCTTGACAATCGCGCGCTGCCAGGCTATGGTTCATGCATGCTCAAGAATTGTGGCTGGGGCGTTCGATGCGCCGCCGTATTGGCGGGCTTGGGCGGTCGGAAAACTTAAAATGTTTCCGTTTCTTTGAGCCGCTTACACTAGGTTGTCTGTTTGAGATGAAGCCGCGCCTTTGGCGCGGTTTTTTGTTGCCCCGTGCAATGTGGCAATTCTGCCGGACATCCGGAGGTCTCATGTCCATGTCAAGAAAGGGGGCAGGGCGGGCTGGCCAGTCGGCGCAAGCAGAAACAGCCGGCAAGCCGGACGTGACAAAACGGAAGCCGGCCCGGCGTTTGCCGGCGCGGCGCGTCCGGACGTCCCCCGATGCGGGAATCGTAACCGGATCTGTAAGGCGGCCGCAATTGGTGGCGCGGCTGTGGGCCGCCGCCGAGCGTCACATGAGTGAAATCGAAACGGCTTTGGCGGCGGCGCCCGGCGACGGCGCTGCTCGTGAGCGCGAGGCGAAGCTGATGGCCATGCTGGTGCGGGTGGCCGCCGGCCTCGCCGCGCTGGAGCGCACGGTCGCCGGCCAAATGTCAGGCAGGGAGGTCCAGGGCGATGACGCTGGCGCAGGACTGCCCGACGATATCGACGGATTCCGCCGCGAGCTTGCGGAGCGCATTGCTGCGTTGCGCCGACGCGGGGCTGTTGACGACGTTTCTGGATGAGCTGTCGCCGGGCGCCCTCGCGCGGCTGGCCGCCGACTGGCCGCTATTCGCCAGGCCTGACCAGATGCCTCCGCCCGGCGACTGGACCATCTGGCTGATGATTGGCGGGCGCGGCGCCGGCAAGACCCGGGCGGGCGCCGAATGGGTGCGCGGCATGGCCCTGGGTCTGCAGCCGTTTGCCCTTGCGCCCGCTGGACGCATTGCTTTGGTGGGCGAGACCTACGCCGACGTGCGCGACGTCATGATCGAGGGAGTCTCGGGATTGCTGTCGCTTGGCGGGGCAGGCCGGCCGGCCTGGTCGCCGGCGCGGCGTCGGCTGGAATGGCCGAACGGCGCCATCGCCCAAGCATTTTCCGCTGAGGATCCGCAAGGTCTGCGCGGCCCGCAGTTTGAGGCGGCCTGGTGCGATGAGTTATGCAAGTGGCGCAACGCCGACGAAACCTGGGACATGCTGCAGTTCGGCTTGCGTCTTGGCGCGCATCCACGACAGCTGGTCACCACGACGCCCCGGCCGATGCCGCTGTTGCGCGCCCTGATGACGGACCCGCGCGCCGTGCTGTCGCGAGCCCGGACGCGGGACAACGCCGCCAATCTGGCTCCGGCGTTCCTGGAAGCCGTGGTCGGCCGCTACGCCGGCACGCGGCTGGGACGTCAGGAACTGGACGGCGAACTGGTGGAGGAGCGCGCCGGGGCCCTGTGGTCGCGCGTCGCCATTGAGGCCGCGCGGGTGGCGCAGGCGCCGCCGTTCGCCCGCCTTGTTGTCGCCATCGACCCGCCGGCCAGCTCCGGCCGGCGCGCCGACCGTTGCGGCATTGTCGCTGCGGGGCGGGCTGCTGACGGCCTGATCTACGTGCTGGAGGACGCCACCCTGGCCCGCGCCACGCCCGCCGCATGGGCCGCCCGCGCCATCGCGCTGTACCACCGCCACGCAGCCGATGCGCTGGTGGTGGAGGTGAACCAGGGCGGCGAAATGGCGACCGCCGTGCTGCGCCAGTGCGACGCCGCGGCGCCGGTGACGCCGGTGCGGGCGACGCGGGGCAAGTATGTCCGCGCCGAGCCGGTCGCTGCATTGGCCGAGCAGCGGCGTCTGAAGTTCTGTGGAACATTCCCGGAGCTGGAAGACGAACTTTGTGATTTTGGGCCGGACGGCCTTTCCGGCGGGCGCTCGCCTGACCGGATGGACGCGATGGTCTGGGCCGTCACCGCCCTGATGGGCGATAGCGCGCCGCCACGCATCCGGACGCTGTGACGACGGCGCGAGCCTGGATCACGGTCGCATCATGACAATTCAGGGAGAACGCCATGCCGCGTCTGTTGCGCCGGTTGCTGGACCGTCTGTCGCCGTCGCCGGAAGCGCCCGTCGCGCAGGAGCACATGGAGCGCCGGTCGGCGCCGGGCGCATTCGTGGCGTGGTCGACGCCAGGACGGCCGGTGTGGTCGGCGCGGGATTACGGCGCCTTCGCCCGCGAGGGCTTTCAGGCCAACGCCATCGCCCATCGCTGCGTGCGGTTGGTGAGCGAGGCGGCCGCCGCGGCGCCGCTGCTGCTCTATGAAGGCCGGCGTGAGCTGACCAGCCATCCGCTGCTCGATCTGCTGGCCCGGCCCAATCCGCACGAGGGCGGCGGCGTGCTGCTGGAAGCGATCTATGGTCATCTGCTGGTGGCCGGCAACGCTTACGTCGAAGCTGTGCAAATCGATGATGTTCCGCGCGAACTCTACGCGCTGCGGCCAGACCGCATGCGCGTGGTGCCCGGCCCCGACGGCTGGCCCGAAGCCTGGGAGTACACCGCTGGCGGGCGCAGCGTGCGCTTCCGCCGCGCCGCCGGTCGCATCAGCCCAATCCTGCATCTGAAGCAGTTTCACCCCGCCGATGATCACTACGGCTTTTCCGCCATGGAAGCGGCCGCGACGGCGCTGGATCTGCACAATGCTGCCTCGGCCTGGAACAAGGCGCTGCTCGACAATGCGGCCCGGCCGTCCGGGGCGCTGGTCTATTCGGGCGCCCAGGGCGTTGGCCTGAGCGACGCCCAGTTTGCGCGGCTGCGGGCCGAAATGGAGGCGCAGTTTCAGGGCGCCGCCAACGCCGGGCGCCCCCTGCTGCTCGATGGCGGTCTCGACTGGAAGCCGCTGTCGCTAACGCCAAAGGACATGGATTTCATCGAGGCGCGGTCGGCGGCGGCGCGCGAGATCGCCCTGGCTCTCGGGGTGCCGCCGCTGCTGCTGGGGCTGCCGGGGGACAGCACCTACAGCAACTACGCCGAGGCAAACCGCGCCTTCTGGCGTCAGACCGTGCTGCCGCTGGCGCGACGCACCGCCGCCAGCCTGGCCCACTGGCTGGCGCCCGCGTGGGGTCATGGTTTGCGCCTTGAACCCGATCTGGATGCGATCGAGGCGCTGTCGACCGAGCGTGAGGCGCTCTGGCGGCGGGTCAGCGCGGCGCCATTCCTGAGTGACGGGGAGAAGCGGGAGGCTGTCGGCTATGGGGCTGGCAAGACATGATGAATGTGCAACAGTCGTTTTTCTTAAGTATTAATCTCTTGTACATAAGTTGATTTCATGAACTGATCTGTTAAATGATTAATGTTCATGTATGATTTCTGGGGTGGTGAATGAGCGTTGTTTTGTTTTTGTCTGGAGCGACAGGTGATTGTGGACGGCGGGAGCTGGCGAACTGTTGCAACGGATTTCGTAATACGCCGCCCGGTTGGGTGTGGCGGGAGCAGGGGCCGGGCGGCGCGTTGAATCTTGCGCCGGAGGACGCCTGGCGTCGGCAGGGCAGACTGGGCGCCGCGCCGCCGCCGCCCCGGCAGCATGACGACGACGCCAGCGCCAGCCCGCTGCGCAACAACGCGGCCGGCCGGCTGCCAGAACAGATTGCCGCCACAGGCGGGGAACTGGAGCGACCGGCGACTTTTCAGGAGATCGGCGCCTATGAGAACGCCTGCGGCGCGCCTCTGCCGCGCGACTATGTGGAGTTCTTGCGGGAGGGGCAGTTTGCGGCGCCCGTCATGCGCTTCTTTGATGCGCCTGATGTTGGCGGCGGTTTCGACGCGCTACAGTGTTTCTTCGGCTTCGGCTTGCCATGGCCCACCTGCAATCTGGATTACGTGCGGCAGCTCTATGCCGGCGGCGCCCCGGATCGGGTTGTTCCGATCGCTGGCAACGGCGCTGGCGACTATGTCTGCCTTGACCTGCGTGGCGGCGATACGGCCCGGCAGGCTCCGGTTGCACTATGGCGGCTCGATCATTTCTGGCGCGCTGGCGAATGGCGGGAGCAGGATTTCATTCGTCTGGCAGGCAGTTTTTCCGAGTTTGTCATGGGACTTCGACAGGCGCCGCGCCGCAGCGTGACTGGCGAAGGGGCGTCGCGTCCGGCGCCGTCCAGCCAGCGCGCGCCATCACAGGCGGCCGCTCCCTTGATGACCTTCGGGCCGTTGCTCGGGCGCTGGTCCGCCTGACGGCGGTCGTCTGTTTCATGCCCGTCGCGAAGACGCGAATGTTCGCGACCTGTGAAGCTCAAATCAATGTAACGCATTTCACGACAAGAAATGCTTGGCGTAGATCGGGTTCATCAAAGCCGGAATGAGACGAACTCATTGAGTTTTTCATGAGTCCAGGGGGGGAGCCAGCGATGGGATCAGTTCTCGACGCGTTCGTTTCCCGCGCCGATCTGGCGGATCTTGCGCTGCTGATGTGGGCGGTCGGCGTCACCGGCCTGTTGTTGGTGGCGCTGCAGCAATTGGGCGTCGCCAACCGCCGGTTTGACCTGTTTGTACAGGAACTGGCGCGGTTCAATCGCAAGTTTGGCGACAGGTAGGCGACGCATGACCGCTCATGATGAACCTGGGCAATCGTTATTTCGACGCATTTGTCCGGCGCGATGCGAATGTCCGCTCCGCTGAAAATGCGATGAGTATGGGGGACTGACGATGGGAAGGTTGAAGCAGGCCGCCCGGGCCATGCGCCGCCGCGTCGAGGCAACGGGCGGGGCGCCGGAGCAGCCATTGTTTACGGCGGTCACGGTCGGCTGGGGGCGAAGCCGCAAGCGACATAAGCAGGGCGGCGCCGCCGTGGAGGTGATCGCCACCTTCGTTGGCGTGCTTGGCCGCCTTGAGGCTGCCCAGCCAGCCAACCGCCCGGGGCTCCATCCGGCGCCAACCGCCGGTTCCGGGATTGCTGTGGAGGGCTGAGCATGGGCGTTCATGTGGCGCCGGATGTTTTGCCCGATGGAATTTTTTCAGGCTACGCCAGCCTGTTCGGGGCGCCGGATCTGGGCGGAGACGTCGTGCAGCGCGGCGCGTTCGCCGCGAGCCTGATGCGTCGCGGAGCCGGTCAGGTGCGGATGTTGTGGCAGCATGATCCGGCCCAGCCGCTGGGGCGGTGGCTCGACATTCGCGAGGATGCGCGTGGCCTGCGGGTGCGCGGCCAGCTCAATCTGGCGGTGCAGCGCGCCCGCGAACTGCAGGCGCTGGTGGCCCAGAAGGCGGTGGACGGCCTGTCCATCGGCTTTCACGCCACGCGCGCCAGCCGCGACGGGCGTAGCGGTCTCAGGCGGCTGCTCCATGTTGATCTGTGGGAAATTTCGCTGGTGACCTTTCCCATGCAGCCAGCCGCCCGGATTATCGAAACGCGCGGCGGTGGGCATGAACAATGCCTGCTCGCCAGCATTCACCGCATGACCCGGGCGCTGCCGCCGGGTTAGCGCATTTTCAGAAAGCTGGAGCCCGCTTTTCGTGAAGAAAATGCGCAAGCTTAAAGAGATGTAGTATTTTCGGTGAACTGGACTTAACCGAAAATACTCGGAGCGACAGCTCGCAATATTTCTCCGCTTTGGATGATGTTGACGCCGCCGGCCGGCATGGCCGGCGGTTTTTTGTTGCCTGCAAGCCAGGCGCCCGCACCTAACGATGGAGTGGTCATGACCGCGATCGCCATGCCGGAGCCAGCGTCCCTGATGGAGCACAAGGCCCTCGACGCCGCTCCCGCGACGTCAGACGTCGTCCACGCTTTTGAAGAGTTTTCGCGCAACTTCGCCGCCTTCCAGGAGACCAACGACGCGCGGCTGCTGGCGCTGGAAAAGCGCGCTCACGACGTTTTGCTGGACGAGAAGCTGGCTCGCATCGATGCGGCTCTGGATGAAAGCCGCCGCCGGCACGATCGCGCCGTCCTTGACGGCGCCCGCCCCATGCTCGGTGCGCCGGGGGAGGCTGCCGATCCACTCGAGCGCCAGCACAAGTCGGCTTTCGCCGCTTATGTGCGCAGTGGTGAGGCCGCCGGTCTCAAACAACTGGAAACCCGGGCCCTGTCGGCCGGCTCCGGTCCTGACGGAGGTTATCTGGCTCCGGTCGAGGTGGAGCGCGATGTTCTTGGCCGGTTGGCGGCGTTGTCGCCGATCCGCGGCGTTGCCTCGGTGCGGATGATTTCGGCGGGGACCTACCGGAAGGCCTTCTCCAGAACCGGCCCGGCTGTCGGTTGGGTCGCCGAAACCGCCGCCCGGCCGCAGACGGATGCACCCGTGCTGGCCGAGCTGAGCTTCCCCGCCATGGAGCTGTATGCCCAGCCGGCGGCCACCCAGACCCTGCTCGACGACGCCATCGTCGATATCGACCGCTGGATCGCCGAGGAGGTGGAGCAGGCCTTCGCCGAGCAGGAAAGCGCCGCTTTCGTCAATGGCGACGGCGTCGCCCGGCCGCGCGGCTTCCTGAATTCGGCGAAGGTGGCCAACGCCAACTGGGCATGGGGCAGCCTCGGCTTTGTCGCCACTGGCGCGGCCGGCGCCTTCGCCGCCAGCGACCCGTCTGACGCGCTGGTCGATCTGGTGTACGCCCTGAAGGCCGGCTATCGGCAGAACGCCGCGTTCGTCATGAATCGCAAGACCCAGAGCCTGATCCGCAAGTTCAAGGCCAGCGACGGCAGCTATCTGTG
>Ga0182745_1005411_pt1 | contig 10435 bp, 7 predicted proteins | sample eDN3rd30CKraftBY_FD_128523 | JGI IMG/M metagenome (GOLD analysis project Ga0182745, IMG submission 128523) | Enriched backyard soil microbial communities from Emeryville, California, USA - eDNA 3rd pass 30_C Kraft BY (version 2) (version 2) | ecosystem: Environmental > Terrestrial > Soil >... | reverse complement strand
GGCCGCGGTTTCGCCGTGGTGGCCGACGAAGTACGCAACCTTGCCCAGCGCACCGCCCAGTCCACGGCGCAAATCAACGCCATCATCGCCGCCGTGCAGAAGGGCGCGGTCAGCGCGGTGCAGGCCATCGAAAGCGGCAGACGCAGCAGCGAGCGGGGCGTGGAGCAGGTGCAACTGGCCGGTCGCATTCTCAGCGGGGTGACCGATGCGGTGCAGACCATCCGCGACATGAGCCAACAGATCGCCACCGCCGCCGAGGAACAGACCTTGGTGGCCGAGGATATCTCGCGCAACCTCAGCCAGCTTGTGGCGATCGCCGCAGGCAACGAGGCCAGCGTCCGCGAGACCGAAACGGCTGGGCGCAGGCTGCGCGAACTTTCGGCCTCGCTTTCCGGGGTTGCCGCGTTGTCATCCAGACCAGGTGATGCCCGGGCGTGATCAACAGGGCGGTGGGGGCAAGCGCTCAGATCGCGTTAAGCGCGGCGAGGTTGCAATATTGCCCTTTGAAATACAGCAAGGGCTGCGTAGCAGCAGCTTCTTGTAGGTTCAACGCTTTCACTTCGCCAATCACGATCAGGTGATCACCTGCCGCGTGTTCGGCGTGAATTTCGCAATCAAGCCAGTACAGGCTGCCAGCAATGATCGGATTACCCAACGGCGATTCCTGCCATTCGACGCCATGCCATTTGTCCGTGCCTCGCCGAGCGAACTGGTTGGAGAGCTTGGCCTGCTCACCTGACAGGATATTGACTGCGAACCGACCGGCCTGGCGAATTCTGGGGTAGCTGGCCGAACTGGACATTACGCTGAATGACACCAGCGGCGGGTTCATCGACACGCTATAGAACGACTGGCAAGTGAAGCCAATCGGCTCGTTATCAAGGTGCGATGTAATCACCGTGATACCGGAGGCGTAGTGCCCGAGCGCTTCGCGAAAGCTCAATGGCTCGATAGCAGTACTAGGAAGTGACATAGTAGGCCCTGAATATTGGGTACAGCTTGGGGTGTCAAGGAAGGCCTGAAGCAGCCCGCTCATTGTGGCTGACTTCAGCCTTTGCTCATTTGCGCCTTAAAACCAACGCTTCATTTTCCTTGGGCACCCCTTCCGACTTAAGCTCGGCATGGGTTCTAGAGCTCGCTTCGGACGATTTCTGCACCGGCACTCAAAGCATTCAGCTTGCCTCTTGCTACTTGACGAGACAAAGGGGCCATGCCGCAGTTGGTGCAAGGGTAGAGTTTGTCGGCATCTACGAACTGAAGGGCTTTTCGTAGGGTATTGGCGACTTCCTCGGGTGTTTCAATGGTGTTGGTCGCCACATCGATGGCCCCTACCATCACTTTTTTACCGCGAATGAGTTCAATCAGGTCCATGGGGACACGAGAGTTGTGACATTCCAGCGAGATGATATCGATATTGGACTTTTGCAGCTTGGGAAACGCTTCTTCGTATTGCCGCCACTCTGAGCCCAGCGTCTTTTTCCAATCGGTATTGGCCTTGATGCCGTAGCCATAGCAAATGTGTACAGCCGTTTCACATTTAAGCCCTTCAATGGCCCTCTCTAAGGTGGCAACCCCCCAATCATTCACCTCGTCAAAGAAAACGTTGAATGCGGGTTCATCGAATTGGATGATGTCGACGCCAGCGGCTTCCAACTCTTTGGCTTCCTGGTTGAGAATTTTGGCAAATTCCCAGGCCAGTTTTTCACGGCTTTTATAGTGGCTGTCATAGAGCGTATCGATCATGGTCATGGGACCAGGCAGTGCCCACTTGATGGGTTGCTTGGTTTGCTGGCGCAAGAACTTGGCGTCCTCAACGAAAACAGGCTTTTGGCGAGCCACAGCACCCACGACCGTCGGCACGCTCGCATCATAGCGGTCGCGAATTCGAACGGTTTCACGTTTCTCGAAGTCAACGCCACTGAGGTGTTCGATAAACGTGGTGACGAAGTGTTGGCGCGTTTGTTCACCATCACTGACAATATCGATACCTGCCTGCTGTTGTTCTTGCAATGACAAACGCAAAGCGTCTTGTTTGCCCTCGATCAATGCCTCGTCTTGCAGTTTCCAAGGAGACCAAAGTGTTTCGGGCTGTGCAAGCCAAGAGGGTTTCGGCAAGCTGCCAGCAGTTGAAGTGGGTAACAGTTTTTTCATGATTAGATGACCTTGTGCTTCTGATTAGTCAAAGCGCGTAATTGGCGGACCACTGCTCAAGAATGGCGTGGTAGGGTTTGATGAAGTGCGCCTCGGCAAACTTGCCCTGTTCAATAGCCAGCCGGCTACGCTCTTCTCGGTCATAGACAATTCGAGTCAGTGAGTAATCCTGGTGCTGCAAGCTGGGTTGATAGGACCTGCCTGCTGCAGAGTTCGCATTGTAAATCTCAGGGCGGTAAATCTTCTGGAAGGTGTCCATCGTGCTGATGGTGCTGATCAGCTCAAGATTGGTGTAGTCACCCAGCAAGTCGCCGGCAAAATAAAAAGCCAAAGGCGCGACGCTGTTCGAAGGCATGAAGTAGCGAACCTTCAAGCCCATTTTCTTGAAGTACTCATCCGTCAGGGAATATTCATCTTGCTGGTATTCAACGCCCAGGACAGGATGCTCATTTTCAGTCCGATGATAGGTTTTGCTACTCGAAACGCTCAGGCATATGACAGGCGGCTTGTTAAAGTGAGCTTGGTAGGCACTCGAGTTCACGAAGCTCTTGAATAGCTTTCCATGCAAGTCTCCGAAGTTGTCGGGCGTGCTGAATTCGGGCTGGTTCTTGTTGTGCTCCAGCAATAGCACACTAAAATCATAATCGCGCACGTAAGAGGAAAAGTTATTGCCTGCAATGCCATCGATGCGTTCGTTGGTTTTTCGGTCGAAAATATTCGTTTTCAATATTTCAATCAAGGGCAGGGCGTTTTCACTGCCTTCAACATCAACACTCATCTCGACGGAAATGATTTCAAGCTCGACAGTGTAACGGTCACCTTTGGGGTTGTCCCAGTGCGCCAGGGCATTGAAACGATTGTCAATCATCCTCAAGGTGTTGCGCAAATTCTCTTGGCGGCTCTTTCCTCTCGCCAAATTGGCAAAGTTGGTTGTGATGCGCGTGTTGTCCGAGGGGCGATAGTTTTCATCGAAGCAAATGCGCTTGATGGCAAATGCAAATTCATTGCTCATTTTAGTCTGACATCCTGATCGCTAATATTTTCAGTGCATCCTGATTTGTGCGAAACGGGACGCATGGCGCCCCGTCGGTGCAACGTGCAGATGAATCAGGCCGTGGCGCGCAGTTCGCGGGCGGCGGCGACCATGTTCACCAGTGCCGCTTCGGTCTCTGGCCAGGCGCGGGTTTTCAGGCCGCAGTCCGGGTTGACCCACAGGCGTTCAGCCGGAATACGCTGGGCGGCTTTGTTCAGCAGCTTGATGATCTCGTCCTTGGTCGGTACGCGGGGTGAGTGGATGTCGTAGACGCCCGGGCCGATCTCGTTCGGGTAGTCGAACTTCTCGAACGCCTCCAGCAGTTCCATGTCCGAGCGCGAGGTCTCGATGGTGATGACATCGGCGTCCATGGCGGCGATCGATTCGATTACATCGTTGAACTCGCTGTAGCACATGTGGGTGTGGATCTGGGTGTCGTCACGCACGCCGGCTGCACACAGGCGGAAGGCCTCGGTTGCCCATGCCAGGTAGTGGGCCCAGGCGCCCTTGCGCAGCGGCAGGCCTTCGCGGAAGGCGGCTTCGTCGATCTGCACGATCTTGATGCCGGCAGTTTCCAGGTCAACCACCTCGTCGCGAATGGCCAGGGCCAGCTGGCGAGCCTGCACTTCGCGGCTCACGTCTTCGCGAGGGAAGGACCACATCAGCATGGTCACAGGGCCGGTCAGCATGCCCTTCATCACCTTGTCGGTCAGCCCTTGGGCGTAGGTGATCCACTCCACGGTCATGGCCTTGGGGCGGCTCAGGTCGCCGACGATAACGGCCGGTTTCACGCAGCGCGAACCGTAGCTTTGTACCCAGCCGAAGCGAGTGAACACGTAGCCATCCAGTTGTTCGGCGAAGTATTCGACCATGTCGTTACGCTCGGCTTCACCGTGCACCAGCACGTCCAGGCCCAGGTGCTCCTGAATCCGTACAGCGTGGCGAATCTCGCTGTGCATGGCTTCGACATAGTCGGCTTCGGTCAGTTTGCCCTGCTTGAACGACTGACGCGCCAGACGAATCGCGGAGGTTTGCGGGAACGAGCCGATGGTGGTGGTCGGATAGGCTGGCAGGCCCAGGCCGGCGCGCTGTTGCGCGATACGCTGTTCGAATGCCGATTGGCGCTGACTGTCGGCGGGTTTGATGGCAGCCAGGCGCGCTTGTACCGCCGGTTTGTGAATACGGGGTGAAGCAGCGCGGCTAGCCTGGATAGCACGGCTACGTTCCAGCGCGGCGGCCACGTCGGCGGCACCTGGCTCATTGACGGCCTTGGTCAGAACAGCCACTTCCTCACACTTCTGCACGGCGAAGGCCAGCCAGTTCTTCAGCTCGGCATCCAGCTTGTCTTCACGCGCCAGGTCTACCGGGCTGTGCAGCAGCGAGCAGGACGGCGCGACCCAAAGGCGATCGCCAAGGCGTTCGGCAGCGTGCTGCAGCACAGCAACGGCTTTTTCCAGGTCGCAGGCCCAGACGTTGCGACCGTTGACCAGGCCCAGCGAAAGCACCTTGTAGGCTGGCAGGCGATCGAGGATGGTCGGGTACTGCTCAGGTGCACGGACCAGGTCAATGTGCAGGCCATCTACCGGCAGGTTGGCGGCCAGGCCAAGGTTTTCTTCCAGGCCCCCGAAGTACGTCGCGATCAGTTTCTTCAGCGGCGCGCGCTGCAGGATGTTGTAGACGCGCTCATAGGCGTTCTTCCATTCCTGTGGCAGGTCCAGGGCCAGAATCGGCTCGTCGATCTGGACCCATTCAACGCCTTGTGCAGCCAAGCGGTTGAATATTTCGTCGTACAGCGGCAGCAAACGGTCAACCAGTTCAAGCTTGTCGAAGTCGGTGCCTTTGGTCTTGCCCAGCCACAGGTAGGTCAGCGGGCCGATCACCACAGGTTTTACCGCATGGCCCAGGGCCTTGGCTTCATCGACTTCTTCGAACAGCTGCTCCCAGCTCAGGACGAACTGCTGGTCGGCAGTGAACTCAGGTACCAGGTAGTGGTAGTTGGTGTCGAACCATTTGGTCATTTCCTGGGCGTGAGCACCGCCGCAGCAGCTGTCGCTGCCGGCGCCACGGGCCATGGCGAACAGGGTCTGCAGCGTTGGCTTGGCACCCGCATGGCCACGGAAACGCTGAGGGATCACCCCGAAAGTCAGGGAGTGGGTCAGCACCTGGTCGTACCAGGCGAAGTCGCCGACTGGCAGAAGCTCGATGCCGGCGTCCTTCTGTACCTGCCAATGGGTGGCACGCAGTTCGCGGCCCACCGCACGCAGGCCAGCTTCGCTCAGCTCGCCTTTCCAGAAGGCCTCTTGGGCTTTTTTCAGTTCGCGGTCGTGACCGATGCGTGGGAAGCCAAGGTTGTGTGCCAACGCCATTTTGATCTGCCCCTCAAACGGAAAATTGAATGAGGGAATTGTCGGGATTCAGCCTTCATGAGACAAACTCATTTTTTTTGTGTGCAACTATAATTCTGCTCATGATCGATGTGAGGCATTTGCCCATCCTCCATGCATTGCAGGAACAACCACCGGCCACCTTCGGGTGGCCTTTTGGCTTTAGCGGGTAATACTTCTCTGTATCTGTATACGCAGGCGTGTTCCTGGTGGCGCGCGCCGCTGGGAGGTGCAAGGTGAAAAAGCTATCGATTGTGGGTGCCGGTATGGTGGGTGAGGCAGCAGCTCAGATCATCGCCCGGGAAGAGTTATGCCGTGAGTTGATGTTGATCGATGTGCAGGGTGAGTTGGCCCAGGGCAAGGCACTGGACGTCTGGCAGGCGGCAGTCGAGTCGGGTTCTGATACCAGGGTTTACGGCGGGGCCAATGCCGAAATGCTGCAGGGTTCCGAGCTGGTGGTCATTACGGCAGGTGTGCCCCGCAAGCCTGGCCAGTCGCGTCAGGATGTATTGAGTATCAACCTGCCAATTCTCGACGGCATCATGGGGGATATCAAACGTCATGCGCCGGCGGCGACGGTGTTGGTGGTGTCCAACCCGGTCGACGTGCTGACCTATCGGGCCTGGAGCCTCAGCGGTCTGGGGCGCGACAAGGTGTTCGGGCAGGCGGGGGTGCTGGATACCGCGCGCATGAAGTGCTTCATTGCCGAGGCGACAGGGTTTTCTGCTCGGGATATCACCGCGCTGGTACTTGGCGGGCATGGCGATAGCATGGTGCCGTTGATGCGCTACTGCCAGATCGGGTCGGTGCCGCTGTCGCACTTCTTGTCCAGTGAGCAGATAGAGCAGATTGTGCAGCGCACACGGCAGGGTGGTGGCGAGATTCTGGGTTTGAAGAAACTGGGCAGCGCCTGCGATGCGCCGGGTGTGGCCATTGCCCAGATGGTGGATGCCATCGCCAATGGGCGAAACCGTATTTTGCCGGCGGTCGCGATTCTGGAGGGCGAGTACGGGCGATCAGGTATCGCCATGGGTGTGCCCTGTGTGTTGGCCGAGGAGGGGCTTGCGCGGGTGATCGAGTTGCCTCTGGATGCGCAGGAGCAGGCGATGTTCGACCACTCTGCAGATCAGGTGGTGCGTGATATTGCTGAAATGAATGCTTTGTGAGCGAGGGGAGTGGCTGGGGCGCATGCCTTGGTTTTGAGCACCGCTCGCGCACTATTTCATAGGCATGACTGGCCCGAAACCAATGCAGGAGCAGCCTTGTGCTGCGAATGGGCGCAGAGCGCCCCCAGAATTTCAGCAACACTGCAAATTGCTGGGGCTGCTCTGCAGCCCATTCGCAGCACAAGGCTGCTCCTACCTCGACCGCATCGGTCTCACGTCATGTGTATACGGGGGCGCATGGTGTGCGTTCGCCCCGTTGTAAATGAAAACCCTTATCGTTAAAGTCAGCGCCTTCCTCCCCCGTCCGGGTCGTCCCCAAGCATGAAGACCGAAGAGCTGGAACTGGCTTTCAAGACCCATGCCGGGGAGTTGCGCGCGTTCCTGTACCGGCAACTGCGCAACTCCGACACCGCCGCCGACCTGGTACAGGAAACCTACCTGCGCATGCTGCGCCAGCCGCCGCAGGGCCCAGTGCTGAACCTGCGCAGCCTGCTATTTCGCATTGCCCGCAACCTGGTCATCGACCACAGCCGCAGCCGTGGCACGCGGGGGCTACATGACGAGGGCATGGCTTACCTCTTTGAGGTGACCGGCGAAAGCCCCGAGCCTTTTGCCGAGGTCGCCGCCCGGCGTGAGCTGGCGCTGATGGCCGAGGCGTTGAAGCGTTTGCCGCCGCGTTGCCAGGAGATTTTCCTGCTGTGCCGGCTGGAGGGCATGGCGCACAAGGCGGTGGCCGAACAGTTGGGCGTTTCCGTGAGCACGGTCGAGAAGCAGCTGGCCATTGCGCTGGACTTTCTGGGCCAGAGCTTGCAACGTTGACGGCCATGCACAAGCCCTCCGCTCACCTCGCCCCTTCACCTGACGTACGCCGGGCTGCCCAGGCCTGGGTGGTGCGCCTGACTTCGGGTGATGTGCAGCCCGGCGATGTCGAGGCGGCGCGGGCCTGGTGCGCGCAGGCGCCAGAGCATCAGCAGGCGTTTGTCGAGGCACGGCGGTTGTGGGCCTTGAGCGGGCAGCTTCAGGCCCCGCCGCGCCGGCGTGCGCCGGCCCGGCAATGGGCGCTGGCCAGCGCGGCCGTGCTGGTGCTGGGGGTGGGCGTGACGCTGGCTTGGCAGGGGCAGTGGGGTGCGGACTATCGCACCGGGGTAGGGGAGCGCAGGGTTGTTGCGCTGGCTGATGGCTCGCGTATTTCCCTGGATGCCGAATCGGCTGTGGACGTCGAGCTGACAGCCCATGCGCGGCGCATCACGTTGCGCAAGGGCGAAGCGATGTTCGAGGTGGCGCATGACCCGGCGCGGCCATTCACGGTGCAGGCGGGCGAAGTGCAGGCCACGGCGCTGGGTACCGTGTATGCCGTGAGCCGCGAAGGCGCGGCGGTGGATGTGGTCGTCAAGCGCGGGCGGGTGGCGGTCAGCGATGCGCAGGACCGGGTCGAGCTGGCGGCCGGGGAGGCGATCGAGCGGCAGGATGGTCGGCTGGGAACCCGGCATGGGCTGGATGTGGACAGCGCGCTGGCCTGGCAGCAGGGGCGGCTGGTGTTCGAGCAGGCGCCGCTGGCGCAAGTGCTGAAGGCACTGGAGCGGTATCGGCCGGGGTGGTTGGTGATTGGCGATGAGCAGCTGCGGGGGCTCAAGGTCAGTGGCACGTTCCAGCTGGACCGGCTGGATGAAGGGTTGGCCACCCTGGAGCAGGTGTTTCCGTTGAGCATTCGCCGGTATTCGGACTATCTGCTGGTGTTCAAGGCTCGCGATTGAGCCCAGATAGGCCCCTGTGGGAGTGGGCTTGCCCGCGAAGAATGCGGCGCGATGTATGGCACCGGCTGCGCCGGTGTTCGCGGGTGAACCCGCTCCCACATGGGGCGCGCAAGCTTCAAGCTTTTGAGCAAGGCTGTTGCTCTCACAGTCGAGCGTCGAAAACTATTTTTACGGGTCTGTCGCAGTCATCCGTCATCCCCATGCAAAAACGAATACTTAGTATTTGAATGGGGGAGTGTTGATGGACCGAGTGCAATTGCGCAGGGCGTCTATGACGTCATTTTCGTTGCTGTGTGCGCTGATACCGGGCCTGGCCCTGGCCGAGCCGCGTGAGTTCGACATCGCCCCGCAACCGCTGGCCAGTGCGCTCAACCGCTTGGCTGCGCAGGGTGGGTTGCAGGTGATCTTCGATGGCAATCTGGTGCAGGGCAAGAGCAGCCGTGGTGTCAACGGCCGGCATGAGCCGGAAGCCGCACTGTCCGAGCTGCTGCAGGGCAGTGGCCTGACCTGGCGCTCCACCGGCAGCGCCAGCGTTACCCTGGAGCCCGCCGCGCAATCGTCTGGCGTGCTGGAGCTGGGGGCGACGTCGATCGTTGGCCAGGCCTACAGCTCGGTAAGCCCGGACGATGGCTATGTGGCCAAGCGCTCGTCGGTCGGCAGCAAGACCGACACCCCCCTGATCGAAACCCCGGCCTCGGTATCGGTGATCACCCGCGAGCAGATCGAGGCCCAGCAACCCAAGACCGTGGCCCAGGCGCTGCGTTACACGCCCGGGGTGAATACCGAGCTGGCCGGGCCACAGTTCGTCGTCGACCAGTTGTCTATCCGCGGTTTCCAGCAAGGTACCGGGCGCATGTTGCGTGATGGCACCCGTACCTTCCTGCCGGAGTTTCTTGGCTGGGATGCGCCAGAGCCCTATGGCCTGGAGCGCATCGAGGTGCTGCGTGGCGCCAGTTCGGTGCTGTACGGTGCTTCAGACCCCGGCGGGCAGATCAACCTGGTGAGCAAGCGCCCCACCCAGCAGCCTTTGCACGAAGTGCAGTTGCAAGCCGGCAACCTGAATTACCAGCAAGGCGCTTTCGACCTGGGCGATGCGTTGGATGACGAGGGCATCTGGAGTTATCGCCTGACCGGCCTGTTCCGCGAAGCCGACGCCCAGACCGACCACATCACCAACCGCCGCCAGTACATCGCCCCGGCGCTCAGCTATCGCCCCAGTGCCGACACCGAGCTGACCCTGCTCGGTGAATACCAGCGCCAGACGGGTAACTTCGCCAACGCGCTGCCGGCCAGCGGCACGGTGTTCCGCGACCCGCGTGGCCGGCTGGACCGCGACACCTACGTGGGCGATAGCGCCTACGACTTCATGACCAACGAAAAGACCTCGCTGGGCTATGTGTTCGAGCATCACTTCGATGAGGTGTGGACCCTGCGCCAGAACGTGCGCTACAGCGATTACCGCCAGGCCAGCAGCGAAATCGCCTTGTTCGGCCCGGCCGGGGGCGGGCAGTACTCGCGCTATAGCGACCAGCGCAAGGGCGATGGCCGTCTGTTCACCGTGGACACCCACGTGCAGGCCAATTTCGCCACCGGGCCGCTGGAGCACACGCTGCTGGCCGGCGTGGACTACAACAATGGCAAGTTCGACCAGCAGCAGTCGCTGGACTTCATCCTGCAAAGTTTCGACCCGTTCCAGCCGGTGTATGGCCAACCATTGACCACCGTGCCTTTCAGCTTCGCCAGTTATGAACAGAAGCTGTCCCAGACCGGCGTCTACCTGCAGGACCAGATTCGTATCGACAACTGGGTGCTGCTGCTGGGCGGGCGCTATGACTGGGCCGCCAACCAGAAGGACGACCGCGCCCCGCAAACGCAGAAGGACGAACAGTTCAGCGGCCGTGCCGGGTTGGTCTACCTGTTCGACAATGGCCTGGCGCCGTACGTCAG
>Ga0182745_1005409_pt1 | contig 10440 bp, 10 predicted proteins | sample eDN3rd30CKraftBY_FD_128523 | JGI IMG/M metagenome (GOLD analysis project Ga0182745, IMG submission 128523) | Enriched backyard soil microbial communities from Emeryville, California, USA - eDNA 3rd pass 30_C Kraft BY (version 2) (version 2) | ecosystem: Environmental > Terrestrial > Soil >... | reverse complement strand
TCTTCCTGCTGGCGATCGCGGCGCTGGCGCTCCCAGGCGCGCTCGAGGCCTTGCCCGAGGGGGAGGCGGGCGGGGGCGCGATCGAGCGTATGTTCGAGCCGTCTCCCGACGAGACGACGGGCGCCGACGTCGAGCTCGGGATCGACTACGATCGCCTCGAGGAGCAGGTGCTCGGCCTCCTCCCCGACGGAGCGGTCGTCTCGGTCGCCCGCGCGCTCGTGGATCGGCGCGTCGAGCTGAGCGTCTCCGGCGACCGGGCCCTCGTCCTCGTCCGCATCACCCTCGATTGACCGAAACGCCGGTGGGCTTCCTGCATCCAAGCAGGTAACGATCGACACGAGGAGGATGAAACCAAGATGGCTCTGAAGCTGCGCAGCCCCATGCCCAACCTCTCCGGCGCGACCGACTGGATCCGCGGGGGCCCCGTCGAGCCCGCCCAGCTCGAGGGACACGTGACCCTCGTGCACTTCTGGGCGGTGAGCTGCGGGATCTGCAAGCCGCACCTGCCCACCATCTCGGAGTGGCGCAAGACCTACGAGCCCAAGGGCGTGCGCTTCGTCTCCATCCACATGCCGAGGCAGGAGGCGGACACCAACGTCGACGACGTGCGCAAGGCGGTGGAGGAGTACGGCGTGGAGCAGGTCACCGCGGTGGACAACACCCACGCGATCACCGACGCCTTCGAGAACGAGTACGTCCCGGCGTACTACGTGTTCGATCAGCTGGGGCGGCTGCGCCTTTACATGTCGGGCGAGAAGGTGCTGCCCTCGGTCCAGCAGACCATCGACAGGCTCCTGGCCAACCCCGCGGAATCTTGAGAGCCCGTCACGGGCTCTCGCGAAGCCGGAGGCGAAACCGTTCCCGCCCCCGGCGGGGGCGATTTCGTCGGAGGCTCTGAGCGTCCGGTCGAAGAACTGGCGTTCAGATGCAAATTATGAAAGAAGGCGGGCCATGAGCAAGGTCCGCTTTCTCGTTCTCGCCCTCCTGCTGGGGATCTCCTCCACCGCCGGCGCTTCGCCCGTGCGGCAGCCGAACTCCAACGCCCTCGGCTTCATGCTCGGCGGCCCCACCGGCGTCGGCTTCAAGCACTGGTTCGGCGGGTCCGACGCCTTCGACCTCGGTGTCGGCGCAGGGCCGGGCCTGCGCGTCCACGCCGATTACCTCTGGGGCATCGCGCAGCTCCTCTCCAACACCAGCGACATGCAGCTGGACTTCTACCTGGGCGCCGGCGGGGTGCTCGGCTTCGGCGGCTACGGGTGGTGCGGCTGGTACGACGGTCGGCGCGGCCACTACTGCCACGACGACGCGTACATCGGCGCGCGCATCCCCATCGGCCTCGACTTGGGCCTGCGGCGCGCGCCGCTCTCGTTCGGCCTCGAGGTGGCCCCCGGCCTCGCGATCTCGCCGCACGGCGCGGGCTCGCTGGTCGACGCCTTCCTCTTCGCCCGCGTGAAGCTCTGACCCGCCGCCCATCGGCAGCGCTCCTCATTTCCTTTCGCGCCGCGCCCGAATCGAGATATTTGGGGCGCGAACGATTTTGGGGAGTCACCGATGACGACGAGGTCGATGTTTGCAGTTCTCTTCCTTCTCACCGCCTGTGGCGGAAGCGGCGATGGCGGTGGCGGTGGCGGGGCCACGCCAGAGCGCGTCCAGGCGCGCACGGAGCCCGGTGCGCCCATCGGCGCGGCCGTCCACGCGACGATCGGCGCCGCCGGCGGCGAGGTCACGTCCTCCGACGGCCGCATCACCGTGCGGATCCCCGCGGGAGCCCTCGCGTCCGACGTCGACGTGAGCGTGCAGCCCATCTCCAACCTCGCCCCCGGCGCCAAGGGCGCCGCGTTCCGTCTCGAGCCGTCGGGTATCGAGTTCGCCGCGCCGGTGACGATCGAGTTCCGTTACGAGGACGCCGATCTCGAGGGCACCGCGGCCGAGGCGCTCTACGTTTCGTTCCAGGACGAGCAGGGCCGGTGGTGGCTGCAGGGCGGGCCCGAGGTCGATCCGGCGGCGAAGACCGTTCGCGTGGCGACCTCCCACTTCAGCGACTGGTCGCTCCTCGCCGGTTGGAGCCTCGATCCGATGCGCGCCGAGGTGAAGGTGCGTCGCAACCGGGCGCTTCGGGTGGTCTTCTGCGGCGAACCGACGAAGGAGGAAGACAAGGTACTCGCGGTCTATGTCTGCTCGCCTGCCGCCGACGACGTCCTCGATCGTGTCGACGATTGGCGCGTGAACGGCGTCCCGGGCGGCACGGAGGAGACCGGGACCATCACGGCGACCGGGGATTCGGAGGCGGTGTACAAGGCGCCTGCAGCGCCCCCCGCGAGCAACCCGGTGGCCGTCTCCGCGCTTCTCGGTTCGTCCCTCGGAAAGGTCATGCTCGTCTCCAACCTCGAGGTGGTCGACGAGGCGTGCGGCGAGGTCGGCGGCAGCTCCGTCCCGTGTGGATGGACGGGGAACACGACCTACGAGGCGAGGGACGGAGCGACCGGCTCGTTCCACCGCGTGACGGCGAACTCCACCTGGCGCTTCGACGGCTGGGATCCGAACCAGCCGGGCCTGGCGAGGTACGTCCCCGTGTCGGGCCAGGCCACGGTCGTCGAGTTCAACTTCTTCTTCTGCACCGTCGACGTCAGCCCGCCGACGCACTCGATCGGCGATCCTTCCGCCGACGCCCTCCGGTACCTCAACATCGACTACACCGTCTCCCCGCCCAGGATGCTCACCTTGCGCGGGCAGACGAACTGGCAGGTCACCGAGACGTTGAGCGGCGGCGAGGAGTGCCTCACGCCCGGCACGATGGAGGAGGAGGGGACCTTCCAGTGGGTGGACGAGGGCGGCGAGGAGTCCGAGGTGAAGAACGGGGCGTTCTCCGGCCACTACCGGTACGAGTTCGGGCCGGACCAGTTCGTCGACTCGACGTGGTCCTTCAGCGCCACGAAGTAGCTACTCGTTCCCAGGGAAGGCGATCGTGCTGAGGAGCGCCAGCTCGGACTGCCGCGAGTCGAGCCGCGTGTGCTGCACCACGATCGGCACGTCCGACTCGATCACGCTCGAGTAGTCCGTGGAGCGCGGGATCGGCTCCGGATCCTGGAGGTCGTTGAACCGCACGTGGGCCGTCCGCCGCGGCCCCACCGTGAAGCGGTAGGGTCCCGCCGGCTCGCGGTCGGCGAAGAAGACGCGGATGGAGACGTGCGCCGGCTGGTCGCCCGGGTTCAATACACACGCCGTCTCGTGGCTCAGGAAGGCGCGCCCTTCGCCGTGGCCGCCCTCGGGGATGTAGCCCTCGGCGATCGCCCACGATCGCCGCCCGATCGAAGTCCCCATGCGGCAAGCATGTCCACGCGCCGCGGCGGGGGCAGGGTTCTCACCCGGGCGAAGAGCTGTTAGATCGCCGGCTCCTCGAGAGGTGATGCGGATGGAAGGCGCGCTGGACTGGCTCCGACAGAACCCCGCCGCCCACGCGGCGGGCGGCTTCTTCGTACTCTTCGCGGTCGCCTGGCTCTCGTGGACGGTGACGCGCCGGGTGGTCCTGCGCATCGTCGCCGCCGTGATCCGTCGCAGTCCGTCCACGTGGGACGACGCGTTCCTCGAGCGGAACGTGTTCGGTCGTCTCACGGGCGCGGTGCCGGCGGTGGTCGTGCACCAGGGCCTCGCCTTCCTCCCCAATCTCCCGCAGAGGGCGTCGTCGCTCGCCTCCCGCCTCGCGGTGGCGTGGATCTGCCTCGTCGTCGCCCACGCGCTCTCCGCGGCGTTGATGGCCGCCAACGATGTCTACTCGCGCTACCCGGCCGCGAAGGACCGGCCGATCAAGGGCGTCCTCCAGGTGCTCGCGGTGGTGGGATGGATGGCGGCGGGCATCCTCGCCGTCGCGGCCCTCGTCGACCGCTCGCCCACGCTGCTTCTCAGCGGCCTGGGCGCCCTCACGGCGATCGCCATGCTCGTCTTCCGCGACAGCCTCCTGTCGCTGGTGGCGGGGATCCAGATCACCACCAACAACCTCATCCGCGTCGGCGACTGGATCGAGATGAGGCCGTTCGACGCGGACGGCGACGTCATCGACATCGCCCTCAACTCGATCCAGGTGCGCAACTGGGACAAGACCATCACGGTCATCCCCGCGCACAAGTTCCTCGAGCACTCGTTCAAGAACTGGCGCGGCATGCAGGAGAGCGGCGGGCGCCGGATCAAGCGCTCCGTCTTCATCGATCTCTCGACCATCCGCTTCCTCACCGACGAGGAGGTCGATCACTTCGGCCGGTTCTTCCTCCTGCAGGACTACATCGCTCGCAAGAAGGCCGAGCTCGAGGAGCACAACCGCACCGTCGTGCACGATCCGACCGTCGTCGCCAACGTGCGGCGCCTCACCAACGTCGGCACGCTGCGCGCCTACGTCACCGCCTACCTGCGCCAGCACCCAGGCATCCACCAGGACATGACGTTCCTGGTGCGGCAGCTCCAGCCCACGCCGGAGGGTCTGCCGCTCGAGGTGTACGTCTTCACCAACGACGTGCGCTGGGCGGTGTACGAGGGCATCCAGGCGGACGTCTTCGATCACATCCTCGCGGTCGCGCCGGAGTTCGGCCTGCGGGTCTTCCAGAATCCGTCGGGCCACGACTTCGCCAGCGCGATGCGCGGCCGCGCTCCCGTCGAGCGGGAGAACGTCGCCGTCACCCCGAAGGGCTCCCTCCTGCAGCGGGACTGACGAGCGGCCCCCGCGGGGCCTTCGGCCGATTCCGGCCGACGTGCATACGTTCGCGCCGAATCTCCCTGGAGGGTACGGCATGGACGAAGCATCCCAGGCAGGGCGTGAGCCGCAGCTCGTGCGCCATGAAGCCGAAGCAGAGCCGGTGGCGCACGGCGCGCTCGACGGCATCCCCACCAACCGGGCCCTGTCGGGGCCGCTGCCCAACCAGGCGCTCCATTGGGGCGACGAGCCCTTCCAGGTCCTCCCGGACGGGCAGGGGGAGGTGGCCACCCGATCGCCCCTCGAGCGCGCCGCGCGCAGGGCGCTCCGGAGCTTCGTCGACGCCAACCGCATGGCCTCCCATCGGCTCAACCTGCTCTGCGAGAAGCGCTTCGGCCGTGTCGACGGCAGCATGGACTTCCACACCCACCTGGATCGCGCGCTGCGGCCTGGGCTTCGCGTGATCGACCTGGGCGGCGGAAAGCACCCGGCCATCTCCGTGGAGACGAAGCAGCGCCTCGGCCTCCAGGTGGTCGGCGTCGACGTCTCCGCGGACGAGCTGCGCCTCGCCCCGCCGGGCGCCTACGATCGCGCCGTCGTGGCCGACGCCACGCGCTTCGTCGAGCCGGCGTCCGCCGATCTCGTCATCTCGCACGCCCTCGCCGAGCACGTCCGCGACACGGGCGAGCTGTGGCGCCGCATCCACGAGTGCCTCGTGCCGGGCGGCCGCGCGCTCCTGTTCGTCCCCAACGGCCGCGCGCTCTTCGCGCGCCTCAACCGGCTCCTGCCCGAGGACACCAAGCGCCGGCTCCTCTACCGCCTCTACCCGGGCGCCGTACACCACCAGGGCTTCCGCGCGTACTACGACCGCTGCTCGCCGTCGGAGACGACGCGCCTCCTCGCGTCCGTCGGCTTTCGCGACATCATCGTGCAGCCGTACTTCAGCTCGAACTACTTCGTGTTCTTCTACCCGGCCCACCTCGTGAACGTCGCGATGCAGGTGGCCGCCAAGGCCCTCGACCGCGACGAACGCTGCGAGAGCTTCGTGGTCGAAGCGGTGAAATAGGCACGGACGACGGGTTGCCGCTAAGATCGTGGCATGTCGCTGCACCGCCTGGCAGAGGAGCGAAGCCTCGCGTTCCACCGTGTAGTGGCCGACCGGATCCGAAACGATCCTCGGCTCCTCGAGCCCGTACGCGCTCGGCTCGACGAATGGCTCGAGCGGGGAGATCGATCGTCCTCCTACGCTGCCGAGTGGAGGAGGATCGTCGACCTGCCCATCCCGAAGCTCGTGGAGTTCCTGGTCGATCCCGGAGAGCACGCGCGGGAGCTGCGGCAGTCGACACCTTTCGCTGGCTTCCTCACGCCGGCAGAGCGGTGGCAGCTCTGGGCCCAGGTCCGCGAGCAGTTCGAACGCGACGAGTCGCCGACGGGAGATGGCCCGTGACGCGGCAGGAGCTCGAGCACTTGATCCGTGCTGCGTCCGTCATCACGGATGACGACGGGATCGTGGTGATCGGGAGCCAGGCGATCCTGGGCCAGTTCCCCGATGCGCCCTCTGGACTCCGTGTATCCATGGAGGCGGATCTCTTCCCGATGCACAGGCCGGAGCGCTGGGATCTGATCGACGGCTCGATCGGTGAGGGGTCTCCCTTCCACGGCACGTTCGGCTACTACGCGCAGGGCGTGGGGGCCGAGACCGCGGTATTGCCCGATGGATGGCGTGAGCGGCTCGTCCCCATCCGCCAAAGCGGGACGACGGCAACCGGTTGGGCGCTCGAGATCCACGATCTCATCCTCGCCAAGTACGCCGCCGGGCGTGAGAAGGACTACGAGTTCGCCAGGGAGGCGATCCGGCATGGCCTGGTTCGAGAGGACGTGCTGCTGGATCGGCTCGGCTCGCTGCCCGTTTCCCGGCAGAGCGGTGCAATCATCGAGCGGCTGATCCGGAGTCATGTTTCCGGGCGTTGATACGCCAGCGCTCTTCGGCGAGGAACCCGGCCACGCGAAGCCCTCGTCACCTGCGGACGGCGAAGCTCGTGAACTCGCTCGACGCGGGGAGCCACCGCGCCCCGACGTCGTCGACCCGGGCGGCGGGGGGGCCGCGGCGGCACCACGCCAGGAACGACTCGAGGGCCTCGTGGGGGCCTTCCGCCACCGCCTCCACCGAGCCGTCGTCGACGTTGCGCACCCAGCCCACGAGGCCGAGCTGGCGGGCCGCCTCGGCGCAGCTCGCGCGGTAGTACACGCCCTGGACACGGCCGGTGATGCGAAGCTCGACGCGCTCGGCGCTCACGACCCGAGCTCCTCGCCGAGCATCTCGAGGAACTTCGCCTCGTCCAGGATGGGGATGCCCAGCTCCTGCGCCTTGCGCAGCTTGGTGGTCGGTCCCTTCTCCTCGCCGACGATGAGGAAGTCCGTCTTCTTGGAGACGGAGCCGGTGGTCTTGCCGCCCGCCTGCTCGACCCTCTCCTTGGCCTGATCGCGGTCGTACCGCTGGAGGGCGCCGGTGATGACGACGGTCTTGCCGGCGAACGGGCCCGCGGCGGCGCCCTCCGCCTGGGCGGGAGCGGCCTCGGGGACAGGCGCCACGCCGGCGGCGAAGAGGCGCTCGATCACCCGCTGGTTCTGCTCGGCGTGGAAGAAGGCGGTGACCGCCTTGGCGCGCACCGGACCGAAGCCGGGCAGGGTCTCGATGGCGGCCTCGTCCGCGGTGAAGAGCGTTCGCGCGTCGGGGAAGTGCGCGGCGAGGGTCTTGCTCATGGTCTCGCTGACCAGGTGGATCCCGAGGGCGTTGTAGAAGCTGCGCAGCCGGCGGTGCTTGCTCGCCTCCACCGCGTCGGCGAGCTTGCCGCCGACCAGGTCGCCCAGCGTGTACACCTTGTCGCCGACGACGCGATCGAGCTTCGACCAATCGGACGCCCGCAGATCGTAGAGATCGCTGAAGTCCCTCACGACCCCCTTCTGCACGAGCTGCGCGGCGATCTCGTCGCCGAGACCCTCGATGTCCATGGCGCGGCGGCTCGCGAAGTGGATGAGCCTCCCCTCGAGCTGCGCCGGACAGGACGCGTTGAGGCAGCGCCACGCGGCCTTGTCCTCCTCGCGGAAGACCTCGGTGCCGCACGAGGGGCAGCGCTTGGGAAAGTGGAACTCCTTCTCGGCGCCGGTGCGCACCTCTTCGACGACGCGGACGACCTCTGGGATCACGTCGCCCGCGCGGCGCACCACGACGCGATCGCCCTGGCGCACGTCCTTGCGGCGCAGCTCGTCCTCGTTGTGGAGCGTGGCGCGCGAGACCACCACGCCGCCGACGTGCACCGGCTCGAGGAACGCCACCGGCGTCAGGATCCCCGTGCGGCCCACCTGCACGTCGATCTTCTCGACGCGGGTGGTCTCCTCGTCGGGAGGGAACTTGTAGGCGACGGCCCAGCGCGGGCTGCGCGCGACGGCGCCCAGTTCGTGTCGCAGACCGTCGTCGTCGATCTTCACGACGACGCCGTCCACCTGGTACGGCAGGTCGTTCCTTCGCGCGAGCAGGCGGGAGCGATACGCCTTCGCCTCGGCGATCCCGTCGGCCCGCGCGTCCTCGCCCGAGAGCCGGAAGCCTAGAGATTCGAGCCAATGCAGGCGCTCGCCGTGGGAGCGGAAGGTGCCGGCCTCCTGGGCGACCTCGTAGGCGTAGAAGGTGAGGGGACGGCTCGCCGTGATCTTGGGATCGAGCTGGCGCAGGCTCCCCGCGGCGGCGTTGCGCGGGTTCGCGAAGAGCTTGGGCAGCGCGCGCCTGCGGCCCTCGGGCTCCGACTCGCGGCGCGCGAGCTCCGCGTCGCGCGCCTCCTCCTGCCGGCGGTTGAGCGCCTCGAAGTCCTTGCGCAGCATCACCACCTCGCCGCGCACCTCCAGGCGACCCGGGACCGGCTTGGCGAGCTTCAGCGGGATCGAGTGCACGGTGCGCAGGTTGGGCGTGATGTCCTCGCCCACCTCGCCGTCGCCGCGGGTGGCGCCGCGCACGAACACGCCGTCCTCGTACACGAGCTCCACGGCGAGGCCGTCGAACTTGGGCTCGCAGAAGAACGGGAACGGCGCGCCGCCATCCGCCTCGTCCTGGATCCACGGGTGGAAGCGAGGATCCAGATGACTGTCGTCGCGCTTCCCGGCGGTCTTCGCCTTGCGACGCAGGCCGCGACCGTCCTTGGAGTCGAGGAGGTTGCGCATCCGCGTGTCGAAGTCGTCGAGATCCTCGTCGGAGAAGACGTTCGCGAGCGACAGCATCGGCACCCGATGCACGACCTTCTCGAAGCCCTCGGCGGGCGCGCCGCCGACGCGCTGCGTGGGCGACTCGGGCGTGACGAGGTCCGGGTGTTCCGCCTCGAGGGTCTGCAGCTCCCGGAAGAGGGCGTCGTACGCGGCGTCGGAGATCACCGGCTCGTCGAGGACGTAGTAGCGTCGATCGTGCTCGAGGATCTCTTCGCGAAGCGCCGCGATCCGCTTCGCGGCGGCGGTCTTGGAGAGGTGGTCGGACATCGGGCGCGCAACCTATCACCACGGCCCGCGGCTTTCCGCACGGACTCGTCGGGGCCGCACGCGCCGCCTTGACAGCCGGCTTTTGGCGGCTATAGGTTCCGATCGGCTCCAAGCCAATCCCCACCCACCCAAGTCGAACCTCCGCTGCGCATTCCGCGGGGTGCGACCCTCCACACGTCGAACGACGCCGCCAGCTCGCTCACCAATTCCGCGTCGCGGCGTCACGAATCCAAGAGACTGACCAAGCCGTGTCCGATACCTCTTCCGACAGCCCCGCCCGGGCGCCGCGTGGCCGCAAGGCCGCGGCAGCCGTCGAGCCAGAAGCCACCGCCACGACGCCTGCGTCGTCCCCCGAGTCGGAAGGCGCTCCGGCGCCGGCCCGCGGCAGGAGGGGCCGTCCCCGCGCCGCGCGCGCGGCGAAGGAGGAGGGGCAGGAGACCGCTCCGCACGAGGAGACCCGCATGGAGCCCGAAGCCGTGACGGCCCCCGAGCCCGCCGCCGTCGAAGCGGAGAGCCCGCGCGAAGCGCCCGAGCCGCAGCCGCGCCATCCGCGCGGCCCGGAGCCGGTCCGAGGCGAGATCCCGTCGCCGGCCACCACCGCGGCCGCCAGCCGGCGCGGCAGGGATCGCGGCCGGCGCGGCAGGAGCGAGCGCCCGCAGGCGCCCAAGACGCCGATCTTCGACATCGAGGAGGATCAGGAGAGCCTCGCCGCCGCGGAGGAGGAGCCGGGCGCCGAGGAGGTCGTGATCAACCTCTCGGAGCTCAAGCGCCTCAAGACGGCGCAGCTCGCGCACATGGCCCAGGACCTCGGCGTCGAGGGCTCCGGCGGCATGCGCAAGCAGGACCTGATCTTCGCGATCCTCCAGGCGCAGGCGGTGAAGCGCGGCCGCGTGTATGGCGAGGGGACGCTCGAAGTCCTCCCCGACGGCTTCGGTTTCCTGCGGTCGCCCGATTTCTCCTACCTGCCCGGGCCCGACGACATCTACGTCTCGCCGTCGCAGATCCGCCGCTTCGGCCTGCGCACCGGCGACTCGATCAGCGGCCAGGTCCGCCAGCCGAAGGAGGGCGAGCGGTACTTCGCCCTGCTCAAGGTGGAGTCGATCAACTACGGCGCGCCCGAGGAGAACACGCAGAAGGTCCTCTTCGACAACCTCACGCCGCTCTATCCGAACGAGAGGCTCAGCCTCGAGCACGAGTCCGCGGAGATGACCACGCGGATCATCGACCTGCTCGTGCCG
>Ga0182745_1005406_pt1 | contig 10447 bp, 8 predicted proteins | sample eDN3rd30CKraftBY_FD_128523 | JGI IMG/M metagenome (GOLD analysis project Ga0182745, IMG submission 128523) | Enriched backyard soil microbial communities from Emeryville, California, USA - eDNA 3rd pass 30_C Kraft BY (version 2) (version 2) | ecosystem: Environmental > Terrestrial > Soil >... | reverse complement strand
CTTTCTTGCACTTGGTATCAACCATAAGACTGCCTCGGTAGACGTACGCGAGCGCGTGGCGTTTACCCCAGAGCAGCTGGTAGACGCCCTGCAGCAGCTCTGCCGACTGACGTCCAGCCGCGAGGCGGCGATCCTGTCGACCTGCAACCGCAGTGAGCTCTATATAGAGCAGGACCACCTGTCCGCCGACGCCGTGCTGCAGTGGCTGGCCGACTATCACCGCCTCAGCCTCGACGAGCTGCGCGCCAGCGCCTACGTGCATGAAGAGCACGAGGCCGTGAAGCATATGATGCGCGTGGCCTCGGGCCTGGACTCGCTGGTTCTCGGCGAGCCTCAGATCCTGGGCCAGATGAAGTCCGCCTACGCCGTGGCCCGCGAAGCCGGTACCGTCGGGCCGTTGCTCGGGCGCCTGTTCCAGGCTACCTTCAGCGCCGCCAAGCAGGTGCGTACCGACACCGCCATCGGTGAAAACCCGGTTTCGGTTGCGTTCGCCGCAGTCAGCCTGGCCAAGCAGATTTTTGCCGACCTGGGCCGTAGCCAGGCCCTGCTGATCGGTGCCGGCGAAACCATCACGCTGGTCGCCCGCCACCTGCACGAGCAGGGCGTACGCCGTATCGTGGTGGCCAACCGTACTCTGGAACGCGCCAGCATCCTGGCCGAGCAGTTCGGTGCGCATGCCGTGCTGCTGGCAGACATCCCACAGGAACTGGCCAACAGCGACATCGTGATCAGCTCCACCGCCAGTCAGTTGCCGATCCTGGGCAAGGGCGCGGTCGAGAGCGCACTGAAACAGCGCCGACACAAGCCGATCTTCATGGTCGACATCGCTGTCCCTCGCGATATCGAAACCGAAGTCGGCGAGCTGGACGACGTCTACCTGTACACCGTCGACGACCTGCACGATGTAGTGGCGGAAAACCTCAAGAGCCGCCAGGGCGCGGCCCAGGCGGCCGAAGAGCTGGTATCCGTGGGCGCCGAAGACTTCATGCTGCGCCTGCGCGAACTGGCTGCGGTGGACGTGCTCAGGGCCTATCGCCAGCAAAGTGAGCGCCTTCGCGACGAAGAACTGCAAAAGGCCCTGCGCCTGCTGGCCAATGGCGGCAACCCCGAAGACGTGCTGGCCCAACTGGCCCGGGGCCTGACCAACAAACTCCTGCATGCGCCCAGCGTGCAGTTGAAAAAGCTCTCGGCCGAGGGCCGCCTCGATGCGCTGGCCATGGCCCAGGAACTCTTTGCCCTCAACGAGGGCTCCACGGACAAATCCCCGCAATGAAAGCGTCGCTGCTGAACAAACTGGAAATCCTCCAGGACCGTTTTGAAGAACTCACCGCCCTGCTCGGTGACGCCGAGGTTATTTCCGACCAGACGCGTTTTCGCGCCTACTCCCGTGAGTATGCCGAGGTCGAGCCGGTTTACGCTGCCTATAAAGAGTGGCGTAAAGTCCAGGACGACCTCGAAGGCGCCCAGGCGCTGCTCAAGGACAGTGACCCGGACCTGCGTGAAATGGCCGTGGAAGAGGTGCGTGAAGCCAAGGAGCAACTGCTGACGCTGGAGGCGCAACTGCAGCGCATGCTGCTGCCCAAAGACCCCAACGACGGCCGCAACGTGTTTCTCGAAATCCGCGCCGGTACGGGGGGCGACGAGGCAGCCATTTTCTCTGGTGACCTGTTCCGCATGTACTCGCGCTACGCCGAAAAGCGCGGCTGGCGCCTGGAGATCTTGTCCGAGAACGAAGGCGAGCACGGCGGCTACAAGGAAATCATTGCCCGCGTCGAGGGCGAGAACGTCTACGGCAAGCTCAAGTTCGAGTCCGGTGCGCACCGGGTTCAGCGTGTGCCCGAGACCGAGTCCCAAGGCCGTGTCCACACTTCCGCGTGCACGGTGGCGGTGCTACCCGAGCCGGACGAGCAGGCTGCCATCGAAATCAACCCGGCCGACCTGCGCGTGGATACCTACCGTGCCTCCGGTGCCGGCGGCCAGCACGTCAACAAGACCGACTCGGCGATCCGCATCACCCACTTGCCCACCGGTATCGTGGTCGAATGCCAGGAGGAGCGCTCGCAGCACAAGAACCGCGCCCGTGCCATGTCCTGGCTGTCGGCCAAGCTGAACGACATGCAGACCAGCGCCGCGCAGAACGCCATTGCCAGTGAGCGCAAGTTGCTGGTGGGCTCCGGTGACCGCTCCGAGCGCATCCGCACCTACAATTACCCACAGGGCCGGGTGACCGATCACCGCATCAACCTGACCTTGTATTCGCTGGACGACATCCTCAGCGGTGGCGTAGACGCGGTGATCGAACCGCTGCTGGCCGAATACCAGGCCGATCAACTGGCCGCCTTGGGGGACTGATGACTGTCATCGCCAGCCTGTTGCGCAACGCGCAGTTGCCCGAATCGCCCACTGAGCGCCTGGATGCCGAGTTGCTGCTGGCTGCGGCCATCGGTAAGTCGCGCAGCTACCTGCACACCTGGCCTGAGCGTATCGTCAGCAGCGAAGATGCCGAGACCTATGCCAGCTACCTGCAGCGCCGCCGTGGCGGCGAGCCAGTGGCCTATATCCTTGGGCTGCAGGGCTTCTGGAAGATCGACCTGGAGGTTGCGCCGCATACCCTGATCCCACGGCCGGATACCGAGCTACTGGTCGAGACGGCCCTTGAGCTGCAACCCGCTTCGCCAGCCAAGGTTCTTGACCTGGGTACGGGAACGGGTGCCATCGCCCTGGCGCTGGCCAGCGAGCGCCCGGCCTGGCAGGTGACAGCGGTTGACCGTGTGGAGGAGGCTGCTGCCCTCGCCGAGCGCAACCGTCAGCGGTTGGGCCTGGCCAACGCTCGGGTACGGCTAAGCCACTGGTTCGACAGCCTGGCCGGCGAGCGTTTCGATCTCATCGTCAGCAACCCGCCCTACATCGCTGCTGAAGACCCGCACCTGGCGACCGGAGACGTGCGCTTCGAACCCAGCAGTGCACTGGTGGCCGGTGCCGATGGCCTGGACGACCTTCGTGTGATCGCTACCCAGGCCCCAGCGCACCTGTTGCCTGGTGGCTGGCTACTGCTGGAACATGGCTACGATCAGGCGGCAGCGGTACGTGCTCTGCTGGCTGAACATGGCTTTATCGAGGTGGCCAGCCGCACGGACCTGGGCGGCCATGAACGCATTACCCTGGGGCGACTGCCATGCTGAGTGATCAGGAACTGCTACGTTACAGCCGCCAGGTGCTGCTGGCTCAGATCGACATTGATGGCCAGCTGCGGCTCAAGCACAGCAAAGCGCTGATTGTCGGGCTGGGTGGCCTGGGTTCGCCAGTTGCCCTTTACCTGGCCGCGGCCGGAGTGGGTGAGCTGCACCTGGCCGACTTCGATACCGTCGACCTGACCAACCTGCAACGCCAGGTCATCCACGACAGTGCCAGCGTCGGCATGAGCAAGGTCGACTCTGCCTTGCAGCGCTTGCAGGCAATCAACCCGGAAGTCAGCCTGGTTGCTCACCGCCAGGCACTGGACGAGGACTCGCTGGCGGCTGCGGTGGCGGCGGTCGACCTGGTGCTGGACTGCTCCGACAATTTCTCTACCCGCGAGGCGGTCAACGCTGCCTGTGTCGCCGCCGGCAAGCCGCTGGTCAGCGGTGCGGCAATCCGTCTGGAAGGTCAACTGTCGGTGTTCGACCCGCGGCGCGACTACAGCCCGTGCTACCACTGCCTTTACGGGCACGGTAGCGAAGCTGAACTGACCTGCAGCGAAGCAGGCGTCATTGGCCCGCTGGTGGGGCTGGTGGGTAGCCTGCAGGCGCTGGAGGCGATGAAGCTGCTGGCGGGCTTCGGTGAACCGTTGGTCGGCCGCTTGCTGTTGATTGATGCCCTAGGTACCCGTATCCGCGAGCTTCGTGTCAAGCGCGACCCGGCGTGCACGGTCTGTGGCAAGCGCGATGGCTGAGCGCTCGGCGCCGGTAGGCGTCATGGACTCGGGGGTTGGCGGTTTGTCGGTGCTCGCCGAGATCCAGCGCCTGCTGCCCAACGAGACGTTGCTGTATGTGGCCGATTGCGGGCATATACCCTACGGTGAGAAGTCGCCGGACTATATCCGCGAGCGCTGCCGGCACATTGCCGGGTTCTTCCATGAGCAAGGCGCAAAGGCCATGGTGTTGGCCTGCAACACCGCCACGGTGGCGGCAGTGGCCGACCTGCGAGAGTTGTATCCGACCTGGCCGTTGGTGGGCATGGAGCCGGCCGTGAAGCCTGCTGCAGCCGCCACCCGCTCGGGCGTGGTCGGTGTGCTGGCCACTACCGGTACCCTGCAGAGTGCCAAGTTCGCAGCCTTGCTCGACCGCTTCGCCAATGACGTACGGGTTATCACCCAGCCTTGCCCAGGGCTGGTCGAGCTGATCGAAACCGGTGACCTTGCAAGCCCGGCATTGCGCCAGATGCTGCAAGGTTACGTGCAGCCGCTGCTGGCAGCAGGTTGCGATACGCTGATCCTCGGCTGCACCCATTACCCTTTCCTTCGCCCATTACTGGCCGGCATGGTGCCGGAGGACGTGGCCATCATCGACACCGGCGCGGCTGTGGCGCGTCAGTTGCGACGGCTGTTGGGTGCCAATGATCTGCTGGCCGAAGGCCCGGCTGGCGTTGCACGCTTCTGGACAAGCGCTGATCCAGAAATCCTAAGAAAAATCCTACCTGTGCTGTGGCATAAGTCCGGCGATGTGCAAAGCTTTGCGTTGTGAAAAAAACGTGAAAAAAGGCTGAACTATCGTTCCACTTCTGCTTTCTACCGCTTTGCCTGAGATGAGGCGGACACTAACAACAGCATCAGGAAGAAGGATGTTTCTCATGAGGAAACTGCTCGGCTTGGCAGCGGCTGCTGCCTTTGTTATGGGACAATCGATGTCGGTACAAGCTGCAGATGTTTCGTTTTCGGTGGGGCAGACCGGCGATTCGACCATGGTCTACCGGCTAGGGCTGCAATCGAACTGGGATGCGAGCTGGTGGCAGACCAGCGTTGGTCGGCTGACCGGCTATTGGGATGGCGCCTACACCTACTGGGATGGCGACGAGACCGCGAGCAATCACAGCCTGTCCTTCGCGCCAGTGTTCGTCTATGAATTTGCCGGGGAGTCGGTGAAGCCTTACATCGAAGCGGGGATCGGGGTGGCGGCGTTCTCCAGCACCGAGTTGGAAAGCAACGAGCTGGGTTCGGCTTTCCAGTTCGAGGATCGCATCGGCTTTGGTTTGCGCTTTGCCGGCGGGCATGAGATTGGGGTGCGGGCGATTCACTACTCGAACGCCGGCATCAAAGAGCCCAATGATGGTGTAGAAAGCTATAGCTTGCATTACCGAATGGCGCTCTGAGTTCACCTGCATTCCCCCCTTCGCGGGCAATGCCCGCGAAGGGGGTAGTACTGAATTCAGGTGTTAGCGCGTCAGTGGCCACAGGCTACTGACGTTCAGCGTCTCCAGGACCAGTTCCGGTTCTCGCTGAGGCCACCGCCGCAATAACTCCTCAGCGGCACTGTCGGGCGTCCACGCCTCCGGTATCGCCTGTGCCGACGTCACCGTTACCTTCAGCGATTGTGGTCCTACAATGGTCAGTGCTACCCCTTGCTCCTCAAGGGCCTTGCGCTGCTCACGCATCCACTGCGGCAAGTTGTTCCAGCCCGCAGTCACCTGTGTCGGTGCAAACAGCTGCAACGCCGAATAGCGGTTGAAAAGCCCCATCACCTGGGGCGACTGCCCCTTTGCCAGCAACGGCAGCGCTTTGCTCAGGCAATGCTCTGCGGCAAGCTGGTTGGTAGTGACGATTGTTTCGATCAGCTCAGCGTCATTGACATCGGCTGACAGGTAATCGCTGGTGCCGGTGTTGATGATCAGACCGTCCAGCGAACACCAGGCATGGCAAATCTGTTGGCATGCATGGGTGATTTGTTGTTCTTCATGCAACTGCCACGGCAAACGCAACAATTGGCGGCCGTAGCGTGCCCCCAAAGCATCCAGTGCAGCGCCATCCTTGCCGCTGGCGGCAACGCGATGCCCTTCCTCGAGCATCCTCTTCACCAAAGCCAAGCCAAGTCCGTTGCTTGCGCCCGTAACCCAGAAACTGCGTGAGTTATTCAAGACGTTATCCCCTGATTCTGCCGGCGTGGCAGCCCTTTGAACGCTTCCAGGGCCCGCTGGCGACTGCTGCTGAGATCTACGATTGGACTTAGGTAAGCAGTATTACCGAAAAGGTCCGTCGATTTAATGGGCTGATGGATGGCTTTTTCATCGAGCGCTTGTAGTTCTGGTACCCAGTGGCGAATGAAATGCCCCTGAGGATCGAAGCGCTGCGACTGCGAAATCGGGTTGAAGATACGGAAATAGGGCACCGCATCGGTGCCGGTGGACGCACTCCACTGCCAGCCCCCGTTGTTGGCGGCCAGGTCGCCGTCAATCAGGTGGCGCATGAAGTGCCGCTCGCCCTTGCGCCAGTCAATCAGCAGGTTCTTGCTGAGGAACATGGCCACGACCATGCGCAAGCGGTTGTGCATCCACCCGGTGTGCAGCAGTTGGCGCATGGCGGCATCGATGATCGGGAAACCGGTGCGGCCCTGCTCCCACGCCTCCAGGTCTGCCGGGGCGTCACGCCACGGCAGGGCCTCGGTCTGGGCACGGAAGGCGCGGTGGCGGGAGACCTGTGGATAACCGCTCAGGATGTGCTTGTAGAACTCGCGCCACAGTAGCTCGTTGACCCAGGTCTGCACGCCCGTGCTGCCACTGTCGAACTCGCCCCGGTTGCAGGCCAGTGCACCGTGCAAGCATTGGCGGGGCGAGATCACGCCGGCGGCCAGGTAGGGTGAAAGCTGGCTGGTACCGGGCTTGGCAGGCAAATCACGCAAGTGCTGGTAATCGTCGATGGCTTCGTCGAGGAAGCGTGACAGGCGGGACTGTGCCTCAGCCTCACCTGCTGGCCAGTGGGCGCGCACTGTGTGCGTGGTTGTTCCGAATCCCTCTACGTGTAGCGGGACCGGATCGCTGCCGATGTTCAACGGTGCCTGGCGCTTCACTCGCCGGGCCAAGGCCGGCAGGCTGCGGTGCAAATGTTCCAGGCAGGTTTTCTTGAACTGGCTGAAGACCTGGAAGTAATCGCCACTGCGGGTAAGCACGGTGCCCGGACGGAAGAACAGCTGGTCGAGGTAGCTGTGTGCCTGGATGGCCGACTTTTCCAGCAGTGCCCGGGTGGCATCATCCCGGCGCTGCTCATTGATGCCGTACTCCTCGTTCCAGTGCACGCTTTGCACCTGATGCTGGCGGCAGACATCGAGCACCGCCTGTGGCGCCTGGTCCCAGGTTTCGATTGTGCGGATCAGCAGGGGTATGTTCAGCTTTTCCAGTGATTGGCGCAGGTCATTCAGGTTACGCAGCCAGAAGTCGACTTTGCAGTCGGCATCGTCATGGGCTTGCCATTGCCCGGGGCTGACAAGCCACAGGGCGATGGTCGGGCCGCGCTCTGTGGAGGCGCTGAGTGCAGTGTTGTCATCGATGCGCAGGTCGCTGCGCAGCCAGGTCAGGTGCATGGGGGAGTTTTCTCTACAGGCTGTCGATCGTGGGCTTGAAGCACGCGCAATGCCGCCTGCGGGGTATCGAACAGGAAAAGATCGGGAAGCTCAAAAGCCTTCAAGCGGGCTTCATGCAGCGCCAGCGTGGTACCGCCCAGTAGCTTGGGGACCGGCAAGCCTTGCAGGGTGCGCAGCAACGCCTTGTCGTCGATGCGTGGCCCGAGGTGCAGGAGTAAGGCGCGTGGTTTCAGCACGTTGACGGCGCTTAGCAATTGCGGGCCTGCGACAGGCTGCTCGAGTACCTCGACCGGGAAGCCGTTGCTGGTGAGCAGCCAGGCGCACAACCATAAGCCTGGACTGAAGGTGCGTTCGCTGTCTTCAGCCAGCAATACGGCAGGGCCTTGCAGCAGCTGGTTGTCGTGATACACGCGGGCACCGAGCTTGCTGCGTAGCCAGCTGTGGAAAAACACCTGCTCCAGCCGAGCGTTGAAGTAATTGCGCCAGCGCAGGTCGAGCATGTCGAGTAGCGGCAGCAGCAATTGCTCGCACAGGGTGACCGCCGGGTACAGCGCCATGGCCTGGTTAAGTTGCTGGTCGAGGGCGCGCTGTGACAGGCTGGCGATGGCCTCGATCAGCTGGAATTGCCTGGCTTGCCAGTCACCCTTTGGTGGAGTGCTGGTAGGTTTGTCGAGCAACTCGCGGACTTGGCCGACCGACGCGCCACGCTGCAGCCAGGCCAGGACGGCCTCGACGCGTTCGACCTGCTCAAGTGGATACAGGCGATGCCCCTTGGCGGTGCGCTGTGGCTTGAGCAACCCATAACGGCGCTCCCAGGCGCGCAGGGTGACGGGGTTGACGCCGGTGCGACGGGCCAGTTCGCCGATGGGCAGCAAGTCCTCAGACCGCATTGCGCAAGCCCAGGCTCTCGGGGTGCGGTTGCAGGTAGGCTTGCTGCTGCAAGTAGGGGTCTGGGTGCTTGCGCAAATGGTGTTTGAGCAGGGTCAGTGGCACTACCAGTGGTACCACGCCTTGTTGGTATTGGCCGATGACTGCCTGCAATTCAGCCTTGTCCTGCTGCGTCAGGGCATCCTTGAAGTAACCGCTCAGGTGCTGCAGCACATTGCTGTGGGTGCCGCGGCTGGCACAGCGGCGCAGGGCCTGCATCAGCTGGCTGAAATAGCGTGAGCCGATGCTCTGTGGTTCATCATCCCTGCTCATGCTGCCAAGCAGGCGGCCGAGGGTACGATAGGCCTGGGGGTTGTTGGCCATCAGCAAATACTTGTAGCGCGAATGAAAGCGCACCAGAGCACCACGGTTCAGGCCTTCGGCCAACAGGCGCTGCCAGTCGGCGTAGGCGTAAACGCGGCTTATGAAGTTTTCGCGCAGCACGGGGTCATGCAGACGGCCTTCTTCCTCTACTGGCAGGTCCGGGCGCAGCGCGCAGAAAGCCTGGGCATAGACACCACGGCCGCCATGCACGGCCGGGTGGCCATTGTCCTGATAGACCTTTACCCGTTCCAGGCCGCAAGAAGGAGACTTCTGCATGAAGATGTAGCCGCAGATGTCGTCAAGTTCGTTGGCCATCTGCTCACCATAGGTGCGCAGCGGGTCGGTCAGGTCCTTGCCGGGGTCGCGGGTGCCGACCACTTCGGGCTGTTCGGGGTTGCCGACCAGGCGAATCGGGTCACGGGGAATACCCAGGCCGATTGCCACTTCCGGACACACGGGTAGCCAGTCGAAGTGATGTTCCAGCTGTTTACGGCACAGGTCGGAAGCCTTGTGGCCGCCGTTGTAGCGCACGCTGTGCCCGGTCAGGCAGGCGCTGATGGCGATGCGTGGCTTGCTGTGTACGGAAGGGTCGTGCATGGCTGCCTCCGAAAATAAACCTGTACGTGACGCAAATCTTGTACAGGTTTATTTCAGCACAGCGCTGAAGTTATGCAAACTAGTATTTTTGTATAGTTCTGCATCACTCAAGGTGTTCGAGCAAGCGCCGAGCTGCTTCCTGGCCACTGAGCCAGGCGCCCTCGACGCGGCCGGACAGGCACCAGTCCCCACAGGCGTACAAGCCTTGGTCAGCATCCGCCAGTGCCCCCCACTCATGGTTGCTGCTGGGGCGGGCATAGAGCCAGCGGTGGGCGAGGGCGAAGGTGGGCGGCGGTACCACGCAGCCGACCAGCTCGGCGAATTCGCCCCACAGCTGTTCGATGACTTCTTCCTTGGGCAGGTCGATGTGCTGCCGGCTCCAGTCTGACGTGGCGTGTAGTACCCATGTGTCCAGGTGCTCATCGCGGCCGGGCTTGCTGCGATTGCGGGCCAGCCAGCCCAGCGGGCTGTCCTGCACGAAGCAGCCTTGCATTGGCGTATCCAGCGGTGCCTCGAAGGCAAGGGCGACGGCCCAGGTAGGCTCCATTTGCACGCCAGCGGCCACGGCAGCCAGCTTCGGTGTGGCGGCCAGAAGTGGCGTGGCCTGCGGTGCCGGGACGGCGATCACTACACGGCTGTAGGGGCCGTGGCTGCAACCTTCGGTGTCCTGCAGGTGCCAGTACTGCTTGCCGCGAAACACTTCCGCGATGCGGCAGCCGAAGTTGACGGTGACGTCCTTGAGCAAGCCTCGGGTGATGGCGCTCATGCGTGGCACGCCCACCCAGCGCGTCTGCTCGTCGGGGGAGGGGGTGAGTTCGCCATCAAGGTAGTTGTACAGCTGAGGCTTCCACTGCTCGGCCCAGCCAGCGGCCACCCATTGCTGCACCTGATCGACAAAGCGACGGTCACGGGCCGTGAAGTATTGGGCTCCGAGGTCGAGCGCGCCGGCCTCGCTGCGCTTGCTGGCCATGCGCCCGCCACTGCCGTGGCCTTTGTCGAACAAGTGCACGGATTGCCCGGCCTTCTGCAAGGCCTGGGCGGCTGACAAGCCG
>Ga0182745_1005404_pt1 | contig 10450 bp, 9 predicted proteins | sample eDN3rd30CKraftBY_FD_128523 | JGI IMG/M metagenome (GOLD analysis project Ga0182745, IMG submission 128523) | Enriched backyard soil microbial communities from Emeryville, California, USA - eDNA 3rd pass 30_C Kraft BY (version 2) (version 2) | ecosystem: Environmental > Terrestrial > Soil >... | reverse complement strand
GTTCGGGCCGCCGCCCTTGCTCCAGGCCATGCAGGAAGGCTGATGACCGCCATTGCACAGCCGCAACAGGTCATCGAGTTCCGCGACCGATTTGGGTGCCACGCCATCCTTGGCCGCCGAACGCTTGGCGGAATTTCTCGTCTTGGTGGCGCCGTGCATTCCTGGCACCAGCTTGGCGTCCGGACCGCATTTGCGGTCGGAATAAATGCGAGTGCCATCCGGAGCGATGCATGTATAAACCTGCGCGCTAACGCGCGAAGACACCAGCACCGACGCCACGATCCCCGCTCCGACCAGGCACGTCACCGCCCCCACGGACATTGATCGTAGAGTTCTCGTCACGATCTCCACCCCGATCATTGCCAGCCCTCAGCCGGGATGACAATTCGACCAGCGGGCCAATCCTTGCAGCACCAGATCGGGCAACGCGTCATACTGACGGTGCAACAACTGTCCGATGGCAGCGGCGGAACCACCGCTCAAGATCAGCGTGGGAGCAGTTCCCGCCTGTGCTCGCAGCATATCGCAAGCCCGTTCCACCAGGGCGGCAAGCGCATGAGCGGCCCCCTGTTGAATGGCCGCCAAGGTATTGTCGGCAAACAATCCTTCGCCACTGCGTCCTTGCTCGGCGCGCCGTGCAATATCACTGGTATTCCGCAACAGGCTGTCCACCATCAGGTCCGGACCGGGCACGATCGCCCCGCCCAGATGCCGGCCCGAGGCGTCGAGGCCGTCGATGGTCATGGCGGTGCCGATACCGACGATGCAAGTCAAGCCCGGCCGCAGGCCATGCACCGCTATCAACGACAACCAGCGATCCACTCCTAGATTGGCCGGTTGCGCATAGGCGTTGCGCACGCCACAGGCCTCAGCGGTCGAGTCGACGAACTCGGTTTCGAGACCCCATTGGTTCGCGACCGCCTCACGCACCAGCTTTGCAGCCGCCTCGCCCGCCACGTTGCTGACCAGTACACGCTCGGGAGGCGGACTGGAGTCGAGCACCCTCTGCGTGAACCGGGCCTGGTCCCAATCCGAATACGCCTGGGCGGAGCGGACTCCGAGCCCCTCCCTGGTCAGGGTCGCCCACTTGATGCGGGTATTGCCGATGTCGATCAGCAACCGCACTAGGAGGCCGCCCGTAAACTGACTTCGCCCGACACGAAACGCCGCAACTGGCCGTCCACATCGATCAGCAGAGTGCCGTCGGCATCGACCCCTCGCGCAGTGCCGAACGTGGTTTCCGCGCCATTGATCACCTTGACCGGGGTATGAGCGAGCGCATCGAGTTGCCGCCACCGCTCCACCCAGGGGGCGAATCCCTCGGCGGCGAAGATGGGCAGCATGCCGAGCATTTCCTCCAGTACCGCACCGGCCAGCACGCTGCGCGTCGGGGTCCGGTCCTGCAGGATTTCATGCACGTCGGCAATCAGCGCCGCCTGCTGCTCGGCCAGGGCTATGCGCACCTCGGCCGGCATCCGCATGTTCAAACCCAGGCCGATCACCACTTGTGACGGTCCAGCCGACTCGCCGCGCATTTCAATCAGGATGCCGCCCAGCTTGCGCTTGCGCCACAACAAATCGTTGGGCCATTTCAAGCCCACGTCCGTGGCGCCAAAACGTTGCAGGGCATTCACCACGGCCACGCCGATCGCCAGGCTGAGCGCCGAAAACGTCGGTGGCGACTCGCGAAACGACCATCCCACCGACATGCAGATACCACTGCCGAAGGGCGCCAACCAGCTGCGTCCACGCCGGCCACGTCCGGCGTTTTGCAGCTCCGCCAGGCATAGCTGGGCCTGCCCCGGAACGGCATCGCCATTGTCATAGACGTAGCGATTGGTGGAATCGACACTGAGCAGAATATCGATCCGCTGCAACCGCTCACGCACGGGCGGGGACAGCGAGCCAAGCAACTCCTGCTGGTCGAGCAGATCGACGGCGCGCGGCAGGCGATAACCTTGCCGCGGCACCGATTCGACTTCTATACCCAGCTCGCGCAACGCACCGATGAGCTTCCAGACGCCAGCTCGCGAAATACGCAGGCGCTTCGCCAGGCGCTCGCCCGAATGAAACGCGCCATCGGCCAGCAACGCGAGCAGTCTCCGACGGCGCGCCTGGGAGGGTGACGGAGTTGGCGACGTCGCGGCGGACATCAGCGAGGACGGAACAGCCACAAGCGTTGTGCCCGGTTCTCACTACCGTTGCACAGCCGCTCGATGTTGGAACGATGGGTGTAGCACACGAACAGCACCATGGCGGCACCGAAAACCAGCAATGCCGTGGCGGGCTGCTGCCGCGTCACCAGCAAGTATGCCGGGAACGCCGCCACCGCCAGCATGGTGGCCAGGCTGACATAGCCGGTCAGCATGACCGTGATCAACCAGACCGCCAGCACCGCCGGCAAGGCCACCGGCAGCAATCCCGCCAATACGCCCACCAGGGTGGCCGCGCCCTTGCCACCCCGGAAACCGTACCAGACCGGATAAACGTGCCCGATCACCACCGCCGCGGCACAGGCCACGGCCAACCATTGGCTGTCCACCTGCGGATCGAACCCCACACCGGGCAGACTCAACCCCGGCAACCAGGCCGCCGCCACCCAGCCCTTGCCGATATCGATCAGCATGACCCAGAATGCAAACCCATATCCCTGGGTTCGCAGGGCGTTGGTGCCGCCGGCATTGCCACTGCCCATGGTGCGAATATCCACACCGCCGCGCAATCGCCCGACGATCAGGCTGCCGATCACAGCGCCAAGCAGGTAGGCCAGCAGGGTTTTGAGTCCGAGTTCAAGCATGCGGCGAATTGTCCGGCATTCCTTGCAGCCCGCCTAGCGGGGCAGATGCACTTCAGCAATCATGCAGCGCACGCTGCCGCCCCCCAACCGCTCGATGGTGGGGATGGGGCTGCTGACGATCGGCCCGGCCGCATTTTCCAACACAGCGCGTTGCTCCACGGTCAACGAGTCATGGGCGGCCTGGGACATGGCCACCACCGCGCCACCCGACTCGGTGCGCAGCTCCAGCATGTTGCCGGCGAATTGGTTCATCTGCCCGAAACTCAGATCCAGCACCACGCGGCCACCGGTGCGCAGCATGTCCAGCACGGCTGCCCGGCGCGCCGGATCGACGCACTCGCTGCAGATCGCGGCGAAACGCGTCCCCACCGACATCAGTACATTGGTGTGATAGATCGCCGCACCGCCGGCATCGAACGCATCGAACGCCACCACTTCATAATCCAGGCGCTGCGCGAACTCCCCCAATACATCCATATCGGTGCGCGGCGACAGGCATGCATAGGCAATCCGCTGGATGCGATCCAACACCAGGCTGCCGGTACCTTCGAGAAACTTTTCCTGCGCCTCGCGATGGGTGAGATCCAGGGTGCGGCTGACATGAAAGCCATGGCTGGAATGCAATGCCTCGATCAATTCCAGGCGCCGTTCCTGACGCCGGTTCGGCGCCAGCATGGGATACAGCACCACCGTGCCATCGGCATGGAAACTCACCCAATTGTTGGGGAACAGAGAATCCGGGGTGTGCGGCTCGAGGGTATCTTCGAACACATACACGTTCACCCGGGCGTGTCGCAGGGCAGTCACCAGCGCATCGAACTCCGCCAACGCCGACTGCTGCACCGCAGCGGCAGCATCGGCAGCGTCGAGTTGCTGGAAGCGATTCGAGGCGGCGGTCTGCAGATTGCCGGCGAAACTTACCGGCCGAATCATCATGACATGCGCGCTGGTCTGACTATCGGTCATAAACACCCTACCGGGATAAGCGGGTCGCGAGTATAGGCGACTTGAGGCACCTGGATTTGATACCAGACACTTGTCTGGTATATTTCCTTCATGAGTTCTCTGACTCCCAGGCAATGGTCGGTACTGGCTTTCATCCAGGACTTCGTGGCAAGCCACGGACTGCCGCCGACCCGCGCCGACATCGCCTCGGGGCTGGGACTCAAGAACCGCCAGGGCATCGATCAGCACCTGCGCGCACTGCAAGCCAAGGGGGCCATAGAACTGACCCCGGGCATCTCGCGCGGCATTCGACTACCTGAATCCCCAGCTCCAGCTGCGCCCGAACCGGGCCTGCCCCTGTTGGGTCGGATCGCCGCCGGCTCCCCCATCCTGGCGCAGGGCAACATCGAAGATCGGGTGCTGGTGGACCCCACCCTGTTTCGCCCGCACGCGGATTTCGTACTACGCGTGCGGGGCGACAGCATGCGGGAAGCGGACATCCTGGACCGGGACCTGTTGGCGGTGCATCGAACCACTGAAGCCCGGGACGGCCAGATCGTGGTGGTGCGCCTCGGCGATGAGGCGACGGTCAAATATTACCGTCGATCGGCTTCGCGGGTACGGCTCGAACCAGCCAATCCCGACTACCAGCCCATCGAGATCGATCTGCGCCGGCAACCCCTGAGCATCGAAGGCCTGGCGGTGGGAGTCATTCGCACTACCTTGCTGCGCGAACCTGGGTCGCAGCATTCTCCCGTCTCTGACGCATCGCGCTGACAGGTTGGCATGAGCCAGGTACAGCGGCAAACCCGTCTCGAGCATCTCATGCGCTTGTGCAATCTCAATCGCGAGGGCGCGCCGCCCATTGCGGTCGAAGCAAGTGGTTTCGTGGAACTGGATGCCGTCCTGCCGGGTGGTGGCTGGCAAAGCGGCACCCTCGTGGAACTGATGCCGGATGTCACCGGAATGGGTGAGTTGCGGCTGTTGATGCCGGCCCTGGCACGCTTCACCCGGGAAAACCGCCACGTCGCTCTGATCGAGCCTCCCTGGATCCCGTTCGCTCCCGCCCTGGCTCGCCACGGCATCCGGCTCGAACGCTTGGTCGTGGTGCGTGCCCGGCAGGCCAGCGATGCGCTGTGGGCACTGGAACAGACCTTGCGTTGCAGCTCCTTCGCCGCGGCGCTGGCCTGGCCAATGACTTTGCAGGACCGCGAAATACGACGTCTGCAGCTTGCCACCGAGACGGGACGCAGCACGGGCTTCCTGTACCGCCCACCTGCCGCGGCGCTGCAGGCTTCCCCGGCGGCGCTGAGAATCAGGCTGCGCGCGCAGCCACAAGGCCGGCTGGATCTGGAAATCCTCAAATGCCGCGGGGGGCGCGGTGGGCGCTCGATAAGCCTCGCTCCCGCCTTGGCGTCCGCCGCCATCCGCCAGTGAGCGTGGCGCATTCCCATGCTGTGGCTGTGCATTTCCCTGCCCCAATTGCCTCTGGAGGCCTTGCAGGACGAAGCGCCTGGCACGGCCGTCGTGGTTACCTATTGCAAAGGCAACTCACGTTGGGTGATTTGCAGTAATCCCGTCGCGCAACGCGCCAACATTCAAGCGCCCATGAATTACACCCTGGCGCTCGCGCTCCAACCGCAGCTCACGGCACTCAACCGTAGTCCACGCGCCGAACAAACAGCGCTGCAGCGGCTGGCGGGCTGGGCTTACCAGTTCAGCAGCACCGTCATCCTGGGGCTGGCCCCCGATGAGCCGCACCAGGCGCACCTCGCCTGCCTGTGGCTGGAGATCGGCGCAAGCCTCACTCTGTTCGGTGGATTCCGCCAGTTCATGACCCGCCTGGAAACGCAGTTGCAGCAACTGCGCTATACCTACCAGTTGGGAGTCGGCCCCACCTTGGAAGGCGCCGCTCTGCTGGCTCGCGCGGGAATCCGACTTGCCATCCACACTCCGCACGCGCTCTTCACACGCATACGCGCATTGCCTATCGGCAAGCTGGCTCTCGAGCCGCGCATCGGCAGCCAGTTGCACATCACCGGTGTGCGCACCATCGGTGCATTGCTGGAATTGCCACGGGCAGCGCTGGCCAGGCGCTTCGAACCGGCGGTCAGTCACTTCCTGGACCGGCTCATGGGCACGGCCGCCGATGTCCGACCGGCCTTTCAGCTGCCGAAACGGTACTCGGCATGCCAGGAGTTCGAGTTCGAGATCGTGGGCAGCGAGGCGCTGCTATTCCCTTTGCGACGCATGCTGCACGAGTTTGCCGGGTATCTGCGGGCGCGCGATACGGCCGTGCAAAATTTCACCCTGACCCTGGGCCATCGGACTCCGGGCCATCGTCAAAGGCAGAACCAGTGCCAGGCCACCGTGACAAACCTGTCTGTCGGCATGGCCGCCCCGGAACGCCACCCCGAACGCTTTCTCACACTGGTGCGCGAACGGCTGGAGCGCACCGAGCTGCCCGCCGGCACGATCTCCCTGACGCTCTCGGCCGATCGATTCGCCAGTCCCAGCGCGCTGCAGACGGATTTATTGAACCGCACCCAGCAACAAACCGAAGAGTTCTCGCACACCTTGGATCGCCTGGTGGCGCGCCTGGGTGCGGACAACGTCCATGGCCTGCGACCCAGAGCCGACCACCGTCCCGAAATGAGCTGGGCAAGCACCTCGGTAACGGCCAGGCCCGCTTCATCAATCACGCCTGCTGCGTGGCCCGAGCGACCGTTATGGCTCCTGCCCGAACCCAGGCCGCTGCAACGGTCCGTTCCACCTGATGTCACCTCCGCTCCGGAACGGATCGAGGCGGGCTGGTGGGATGGCACGGACGTACAGCGCGACTATTACATCGTACGCACCAGCCAAGGGCCGGATCTGTGGGTCTACCAGGACCTGCGCGATCAGCACTGGTATCTGCATGGCTTCTGGTCATGAGCTACGCGGAACTGCACTGCCTCAGCAACTTCACGTTCTTGCGAGGGGCATCGCATCCGGGCGAGTTGGTGAAACGCGCCCGTGAGCTGGGCTACCGCGCGCTCGCTCTGACCGACGAATGCTCGATGGCGGGAGTGGTGCGCGCGCACCAGGAAGCCAAGCGCTGCGGTCTGCAACTCATCATCGGCGCCGAGTTTCATACCGCCGACGATTGGCACCTGGTACTGCTGGCCCCCACACAACGGGCCTACGCGCAAATCTGCGGGCTGATCACCGCTGCTCGCATGGCAGCGGAGAAAGGTCATTACCACCTGACACGCCAACACTTCGGTCCTCATCTGAACGAGTGCCTGGCCTTGTGGCTGCCCACCGCTCAACCGCGGCTGGCGCAAGCAGAATGGCTGCGGGAGCTATTCCCGCAACGCTGCTGGATCGCCGTGGAGCTGCATCGTCGACCTGACGACGCACAACGCCTGGCGCAATTGGAACAGCTCGGCCGCTTGGCCGGCATACCGCTGGTCGCCGCAGGCGACGTCCACATGCACATCAGGGAGCGACGCATCTTGCAAGACACGCTCACCGCCATCCGTCACAAATGCACGCTCGAACAGGCCGGCCACCGTCTGTTTCCCAATGGCGAACGCCACTTGCGCGCCCGCGATGAACTGAGCTCCTTGTATCCGCGGCCGTTGCTCGAGGAGACGGTGCGCATCGCCGAACTCTGTCGTTTTTCCCTGGGCAGCTTGCGATATCGCTACCCCAGCGAACTCGTCCCTCAAGGCTTGAGCGCCTCCCAATACCTGCGTCAGCTGACCGAGCAAGGATTGCGACGGCGCTGGCCCAACGGCGAGTCAGCCGCGGTACGTGCCACGGTGGAAAAGGAACTGACCCTGATCAACGAACTCGGCTACGAGCACTTCTTCCTCACTGTCAACGAACTGGTGGAGTTCGCGCGTGGCCTGCAACCGCCCATCCTGTGCCAGGGCCGCGGCTCGGCCGCCAACTCGGTGGTCTGTTATGCCCTTGGCATTACCGAAGTCAGCCCGGAAAAGGCCAACCTGCTGTTCGCGCGTTTTTTGAGCCGGGAACGCAACGAGCCTCCCGATATCGATATCGACTTCGAGCACGAACGTCGCGAGGAAGTCATCCAACATGTCTTTGCGAAATATGGACGACAGCGCACCGCCCTGGCCGCCACCGTCATCACTTATCGAACCCGCAGCGCGGTACGCGATGTGGGCAAGGCCTTGGGCCTGGATCCCGACCTGATCGATCGCATCGCCAAATCCCATGCCTGGTGGGACGATGCGGTCGCGTTCCGCCGCAGCCTGGCGGCGCTGGGTTTCAACCTCAGCCTCGACGTGGCCCAACGCTTCTGCGCATTGGTGACCGAGCTGCGAGGGTTTCCTCGCCACCTATCACAGCACGTGGGTGGTTTCGTCATCTCCGAGGAGCCCGTCACCGAGCTGGTGCCCATCGAAAACGCCGCCATGCCGGATCGCACCGTCATCCAATGGGACAAGGAAGACCTGGAGTCGCTCGGGCTGCTGAAAGTCGACGTGCTGGCACTCGGCATGCTCACGGCGTTGCGACGCACCTTCGATCTGGTGGCTCGAATCGGCGGCCCCCACACCGCCATGAACAAGATCGCGGACGGCGATCAGGACACCTACGACATGATCAGCAACGCGGACACGGTCGGCGTGTTCCAGATCGAATCCCGCGCGCAGATGAGCATGCTGCCGCGCCTGCGGCCTCAGAAATACTATGACCTGGTCGTCGAAGTCGCCATCGTCCGCCCCGGCCCCATCAAGGGCGGCATGGTGCATCCCTACCTGGCGGCGCGCCGGCTGCGCGAGGCGGGAGGACAGGTGCAATATCAGAGCAAGGCGCTCGAACCGATACTGGAAAAGACCTGTGGCATACCGATCTTCCAGGAGCAGGTCATGCAAATCGCCGTGGTGGCCGCGGGCTATACCGAAGGGGAAGCTGACGAATTACGGCGAGCCATGGGCGCATGGCAACGCAGCGGTCACATGGGTGAGCACAAGGAAAGGCTGTTCCGGGGAATGCGCCAGCGAGGCTATTCACAGGAGTTTGCCGAGCGCATTTTCAAGCAAATCGAGGGTTTCGGCGAATACGGCTTTCCGGAATCGCACGCTGCCTCGTTCGCGTTGCTGACCTATTACTCCAGCTGGCTGAAATGCCATTACCCGGCTGCGTTCTTCGCCGCGCTGATCAACAGCCAGCCCATGGGGTTCTATCAACCCGCTCAGCTACTGGAACAAGCCAAGCGTCAACAGGTCGCCATCCTGCCCATCGATGTGGCCAGCAGCGACTGGGACTGCACTCTGGAGTGTCAATCACCCTGTCACTCGTCCGGCTCGGATCCACGCCATGACCGTGCCTATGCGATCAGGCTGGGCCTGGGACTGGTGCGCGGGTTGCGTCAACCGGAAGCCGAAGCAATTATCACCGCGCGGCGCGCCACGCCTTTCACCAGCATTGCGGATGCTTCCGCACGCGCCGGCTTGCCCAAACGCGCTGCACAAGCACTCGCCATGTGCGGCGCTTTTCGCTCCATCAGCACGCATCGTAATACCGCTTACTGGAGCGCACTGGGCGTGGAGCGCTTGCCGGGGATGCTGACAGGCAAATCAGCCGACGAGGCAATGATTGCCTTGCCCGCCCCCAGCGAATGGGAGGAAATACAGCGCGATTACCGCCAGCTGCGATTCAGCACCGGCCGGCATCCGCTGGCGGTGCTACGCCCGGGCTTGCGCAAGCTGGGAATCATGAGCCGCCAGGAGCTGAGCAGCGTTGCTCCCGGCAGAATCGTCCGCGTCAGCGGCCTGGTGACTCACCTGCAGCATCCGCAGACAGCCAAGGAAGTGACCTTCGGTTCGCTGGAGGACGAAACCGGCATTCACAACATTATTTTCTGGCCCGGGATCTTCGACAGTTACCGCCAACGAATCCTGCAGGCCACGCTCATGATCGTCGAAGGAGAGCTGCAAAACCAGGAAGGGGTGGTCAACGTGGTGGCGCGGCATATCGAAGATATGTCGCACTGGACACGCGCGCTGCCGCGCAACTCACGAGACTTTCACTGAGCTCGAGTGAGCTGACTAGTTGAATTGGACCAACGAGGAACTGGTCACAGTGTCGCGCTGCTTGGCGGCAAAGCGGGTTGCCGCCAGGTCCTTGCGAATCTTCTTGGTATCGTCAGCGGTCTGGCGCCGCGACTGGCTGAGATCGGCCTTGACGATGGAAACATCGATCAGCTGGGCCTTGGCGATGCGGCGACGTTCAAGCGTGTTCATCTGACACCTCGATAGCGGCCAAATGGAACAGGCCCCACCAGGGTTACCCGGTGGGGCCGTCCAAATTTAAGAGCCTGGCAGTGACCTACTCTTGCATGCCCGAAGGGCACACTACCATCGGCGCAAAGCATTTTCACTTCCGAGTTCGATATGGGATCGGGTGGTTCCTGCTCGCTATTGCCGCCAGGCAAACTGGCTCACGTCAACGGCTACCGCGAAGTAGCCGCACGGAATTCGAAAAGTTGTTCGACGCACTCATGTCGCATTGAGTATCGAGATCAAGCACCCTGCTGCATCAGCCTCGTCCAAAGACGAGCCATGCAGGCTCATTGGGTGTTATATGGTCAAGCCTCACGGGCAATTAGTACTGGTTAGCTCAATGCATTACTGCACGTACACACCCAGCCTATCAACGTCGTAGTCTGCGACGGCCCTTTAGGGGAATCGAGTT
>Ga0182745_1005402_pt1 | contig 10452 bp, 10 predicted proteins | sample eDN3rd30CKraftBY_FD_128523 | JGI IMG/M metagenome (GOLD analysis project Ga0182745, IMG submission 128523) | Enriched backyard soil microbial communities from Emeryville, California, USA - eDNA 3rd pass 30_C Kraft BY (version 2) (version 2) | ecosystem: Environmental > Terrestrial > Soil >... | reverse complement strand
GGTGTGACCCTGCGGCACGTGGCGCAGCAGCATGGCGAAGGCCAGCGGCACGATATCGGCCGGCCGCTCGCGCAGGGCCGAAAGCGCCATGGGAAATACGTTGAGCCGGTAGTAAAGGTCGGCGCGGAAACGGCCTTCCTCCACTTCGCTCGGCAGGTCGCGGTTGGCGCAGGCGATGATCCGCACGTCCACCTTGACCGGCGCGGTCGCACCCACGGGCACCACTTCGCCTTCCTGCAACGCGCGTAGCAGCTTGGCCTGCAACGGCAGCGGCATCTCGGCGATTTCGTCCAGCAACAGGGTGCCGCCATCGGCCGCGCGGAAGAAACCTTCGCTCGCCGCCGCGGCGCCGGTGAAGGCGCCCTTCTGGTGGCCGAACAGCAATGCTTCCAGCATGGTTTCGGGGATCGCGGCGCAATTCACCGCCACGAACGGCTTGTCCCGGCGGTTGCTGCGGTTGTGGATGAAGCGTGACAGCACTTCCTTGCCGGTTCCGGTCGGCCCGTTGATCAGCACCGGGATGTCGGTCACGGCCAGCCGGTCGGCCAGCGCCAGCACGGAAAGCGATTCAGGATCGGCCGCCACCGGCCCGCCGGTTGCGGAAACCAGCGCCACCAGCGCGGAAAAGGCGGCTTCGGATGCCGGATCGTCGTAAACCAGCGTCGCACCGTTTCCGGCGCGGGTGATTGACGGGGTCACGCCGCGTTCCACCGCGATGGCCCCCGGCAAGGCCCGCAGGCCGCTTTCCGCCCGGTCGCCCAGTGTCACGGGGCGGGTGGGAAACAGCGAGGAAACCATTCCCGCAAACTTTCCCGCCAGCGCTGCGTGCTTCTGTTCGAACCCTGCGGTTCGCTCAATCGACCCCATCTGCAGCCCCCTGCGATTAACCATGTCCATCACACGTGCGGAAATGGAGCCGAGTTGGGAAACTTCGTCTTAAGGTTAACAATTCCACATATGCTTAAGGGATTTTACTGAGGCGCAGAGAATGTTCGGCGCCCCCTAAAAAACTTCCAGCAACTGCCGGTCTTGGTCTCAGCTGCGATCGCGAGGGGAATCACGGGGCAGCGTTCGAGAGACCATTCGGGAGTTTTCAAATGACTGTCATCAACACCAACATCAGCGCCCTGCGCTCGGCCAATGCGTCTACCGCCGCCGACAAGGCACTGGGTACCGCCATGGGCCGCCTTTCGACCGGCAAGCGCATCAACAGCGCGAAGGACGACGCCGCCGGCCTCGCCATCGCTCAGTCGATGACGTCGCAGATCCGCGGCATGAACCAGGGCGTTCGCAACGCGAACGACGGTATTGCCCTGGCTCAGACGGCGGAAGGTTCGCTGAACGAAGTGTCCAACATGCTTCAGCGCATCCGTGAACTGGCCGTGCAGAGCGCCAGCGGCACCTACTCGTCTTCCGACCGCACGAACCTTCAGGCGGAAGTCACCGAGCTGACGTCGCAGATCAATGACATCCTGACCAAGAGCAAGTTCAACGACGAGACGCTGTTCACCATTGGTGACAGCAGCACCGCTGCCAAGTCGTTCTCGATCCAGACCGGCTCCAACTCGGGCGATACCGTTGCGGTCAGCATCAGCGCGCTCGACTTCGAAGCGATTGTTGGCACCGGCGCAGCGGGCGGTTCGGGCAGCCCGGCGCAGACGATGGCTGCTGATGGCACCTACACTGTCGCTGCGGGCGATAACTTCGTTGGTCAGAGCCGCACGGCAACTGCTCAGGATGCTTCCAACGGTACGATCGGTGGTTCGTCGCCGACGTCGGGCACCAGCTATACCCTGGCTGTTGGTGACGTGATCTACCTGACCGCTGGTACTGAAACCGTTGCGGAAGTTCCGGCCGGCGCAGCTACTGACGCCCTGTCGATTGCCACAGCTGACGACGCTTCTGACGCGCTCGACGTGATCGACACCGCGCTGAAGGACGTTGCCACGGTCCGTGCCACCCTCGGTGCGTCGCAGAGCCGCCTTGAATCGGCGGTCAACAACCTCAGCGACAACATCGTCAACCTGACGGACGCCCGTTCGCGGATCGAAGACACCGACTATTCGGCTGAAACGACCGCTCTGGCGAAGGCTCAGATTCTCAGCCAGGCCTCGACGGCGATGCTGGCTCAGGCCAACCAGAGCCAGCAGAACGTTCTGTCGCTGCTGCGCTAATATAAAGCCGAACTTCGGCTCTAAAGTTCAGGCCCGACGCTGGAAACAGCGCCGGGCCTTTTTGTTTTGCCCGGTGTGGGCTGCGACGACGCCCCGCCTGGCACGGCATTGCCTATAGCGAAGCTCGTTCGATGATGGCGGACAGTCGGCACAAGACCCGCGGCGGACATTGGCGGAAGACTCACTTGCTGGCGTTCAACCGCGGCAGGAACATGCCGGTTCGCGCCTTGTACGCCGCATACTCTGAGGCAAGGTCGCTCCGGGCTAAACTGCGCTCGTCTGTTATCGCCGCATGGACGAATAGGCCCAAGTTGCACACGAGAATCGTGAGGCTGATTGGTCCGGGATATGCAACCGCCACAGCCAGGAAGGTGAGGATGTAACTGGAGTAGAGGGGGTGGCGGACGAGGCGGTAGGGACCCTCGTCGCACAGCGCATCTGGCACATCCCCCGTCCAGGCCAAGTGGAAACCGCGACCCCTGATCACGTCTCGCGCCCACTCGTACAGCGCCAGTGCCGCCAGGAGCAGCGTCGCGCTCACTAATGCATTGCTTAGGGGAAGCGGCTTTCCGACATTGAGGAACAACGTCCCTATAGTGCCTGTGACAAGGAACGAGAACTGGGCGATTCCTGACGGCGTTTCGTCTCCAGGGTTGACCTCGAACGTGCGCGCACCAGCGAGTGTAAAGTAGTAGAACGATAACCCCAATACGAACAGGTAAGCAGTCGACCACGGGGGTAGATCGGCGAGCATACCATATCATAGCGCCCGAAGACGGGAATGTCAGCTAACCACCCCTTAGTCGTCATCACGGCGCTCGCCACTCGATCTCAGCAGCGGACTGTCGGAGAACGACCCCATTGCGGACATCGAGTTCCTTGATAAACGTAGGGCGCGATGCTCGACAGCTTGAATCAGTGGGCAAACTTAAACTCCGATACAGCCTATCTCGTCGGGTTCTCGATCATCGTCGGGATTTTCTACGGTCTGTTCCCCTACAAGGTCGGGTTGAACGTGGCGACTTCGACGGGCATTCCGTTTAAAGTCATCAATGTATGGGGGCAGATTAAGAAGCCGCACCGGCTTGGGCTGAGCTTAGGCGCGGTCGCTGTGTTCGCTCTTGCTCATTTGGGGCTAGGCGCTCCGCTGCTGGCGCTGATCACCGGAGGCCTGCCCATTGCTGCCCTCGTGGCTACCGATTATCGTCAAATGCAGCGGGATAGTGGCGAGGCAGCCTAGTGTCTGTTTCCCACCCACTGCGGACATTGGCCCACGCAGTAAGGTTCGAACGCGCCTAGGGGGATCGAATGAGCACGACTAACGAGCAGCGTTGGAAGGCGGGAGGCGGCGCTCTTGTCGTCCTGGCAGTGCTGCTTCCTCTATGGGGCGAGCTTCATGTGCCTGGGCAAACGGCCTGGAATGTTCTCCTATTCCTAATGCTCTCCGGATTGTTTGTCGGGACGATCTTGCTGCACCGACACTTGTTGAAAAATATCGATCAGGTTGGAGAAGCCCGCTTCGATACCCGCAACAAGGAATGACCGCTTTCCACCCTTAGTCGTAATTGCCGCACTCGCTATTCGATCTCAGCAGCGGACGGCCCGAAAACGACCCCTATCTGACATTCAGAATCACGGTTATGTGTTGGCCGTGGCTCTTCGTCCGACCTTCTCTGTCGCCCTCAGCCTTTTGCTTGTTGCGTGCTCCGCGCCCAACGAGGGCGCAGCAAACGATGACAGCGTAAGCCGCAATAACGGCGAACCTCGTCAGTATTCGGGCGTCTGGCTCTATGCGTTCGAAGGTTCGACCTTCGTGGAGGGCGCGAAAGAGATACCCAAACAACGCCCTTCTTTCGAGACCACTGCCTGGCTGGCGTATCATCCTGATCAGAAACTCCCCGGGCAGTTCGTCGAGCAGTCTAAGTACGATAACTACGACCTGGAAAAGGAGTGCTATCCCGTGCATCCATTCCTGGTCACCTTCGTTGGTCGGCGCACGACGGATCCCCATGGGTCAGGCCACTTCGGGCTATGGGGATCCGAGTTCATCGTTGAAAACATGATCTCGTCCAAGCCTCTCGGTCGACCATTCTGCTATGGCGGCTAACCACCCCTTAGTCGTCATTGCGGCATTCGCTATTCGATCTCAGCAGCGGACGGTCCGGAAATGACCCATTGTGGACATTCGACCGCGCGCTACACTCCGACCCATGGGGAACGCGATGCGAGCAACAGTCGTAAAGGTGACGGTCGCCGCCCTTGAAGCTGCGGTTTTGGGAAGCTTCTTCGGAACTGTCGTCTTCCTAGGCGGCGGCGCCTTTTTCGATAGCGTTCCTTGGGATCTAGAAGATGTCCTTATTCTTCCGTTCGTCATTTTATTGGTATCGTTCTTTGCATTGATGATCGTTTTGCCAGCGACCGCTCTTTTCGGGGGCGTATCGGCGTTTGTTTTGACGCGGTTTCCCAGATCAGCAGCAATGGCTGCGGTGGTTACTGCGGCGGGCGGGATGGCAGGCTGGGCCGTTTGGGCGCTCATTCAGGGTGACCTCCCCGGTGTGGGCATCTGTTACGGCGCTATTACTGGCTTGTTCTGGTATCTGCGCTTCCCTCGGCGGAAGGTCGACGCGAAGGAAGGTCGCCGGTTTCATCATACCGCCCTAGATCCGGATGTCCGCTAACCACCCCCTTTGAAGACCTTCATGGTTGGCACGGTTCGGGCTCGCGATAGCGGTCTGGACGCGCAGTTCACCAAGCGCCGGTGGTAGTGAAGCGGTAAGTGCTTACGGTTCCGCGCCATTTGCAAAACCTCCCTCGCGCTCGATACAAATCATTACAAATTTGAAGCCCTTGTTGGCTGCTTAACCCTTGGAAAAGCAGCTTCATCGAGGCAAACTGTTTGCAACCGTAATAATTGTCGACGTTAATCGGGAGAGGTATCACATCATGCGCAAGTCTTGGCTCTATTCCGGGCTTTTGTCCGTACCGCTTCTGATGGCCACTGGCGGTATCGCCACGGCCCAGGATCATGGCCATGACACCGCAGCCGAAACGGCGCCTGCGGAAATCACGCGGACGGTGAAGTGGTCCGACCGTTCGGCCTGGCCGTCGGGCAAGGTTCCCGTTGCCGGCGACGAGGTTACAATTCCGCGCGGGACCGAAGTCGTGCTCGACGTGTCCACGCCGGTGCTGCGCAGCCTGACGGTGCAGGGCAAGCTGACCTTTGCCGACACGCGCGATCTCGAACTCTCGACGGACTGGATTTACCTTCCCGGCGGCCATCTCCAGATCGGTACCGAGGCGAAGCCTCACACCCACAAGGCCACGATCACGCTGACTGACCGGGTCAAGGGTGAAGACATCAACACGATGGGCGACCGTGGCATCATGCTGATGCGCGGCACGCTGAGCCTGCATGGCAATCGTGAGCATACCTGGAGCAAGCTTGCCAAGACCGCTGCGAAGGGCAGCAACCGTATCGAGGTGCTCGATGCCCGCGGCTGGCGCGCTGGTGACGAGATCGTCCTTGCCTCAACCGACTTCGATCCGCGTCAGGCGGAAACGCGCACCATCACTGCGATCAGCGGCAACACCCTGACCCTCGACAAGCCGCTGAACTACATGCACTTCGGCGAGGTCACGTTCGACGTGGACCAGCGCGGCGAAGTCGGCCTGCTGACGCGCAACGTGAAGATCCAGGCGTCAGAGGACGCTGCGGAAAGCTACTTCGGTGGCCACATCATGGCGATGGCTGGTTCCAAGATGCAGGTTTCCGGTGTCGAACTGGCGCGCATGGGGCAGCACCTTACGCTGGCCCGCTACCCCATCCACTGGCACGTGCTGGGCGAAGGCAAGGGCCAGTACGTCAAGAACTCGTCGATCCACAACACGTTCAACCGCTGCGTTACGGTGCACGGCACCAACAACCTGACGATCCAGAACAACGTCACCTTCAACACCGTCGGTCACTGCTTCTTCCTCGAGGACGGGATCGAGACGGGCAACCAGTTCATCAGGAACCTGGCCGTCCAGACCAAGTGCCACCCGACACTGGAATGCGTCCCCACCAACATCGCGCCGAACGGCGAGATGCCTCCGCTGTTCTTTGACCGAGCGGCCTACCGGCAGGAGAGCTTCCATGGTGGCAAGACCTTGCTGCCTTCGGATAACACGGTCTCGTCGTTCTGGATCACCAACCCGGACAACAGCTACATCGACAACGTGGCAGCTGGCTCGGATCAGGCGGGCTTCTGGCTGTCGCTCCCTCACCATCCCAATGGCGAGTTCCTCGGTACAGAAATCGCCTCCAAGACGTTTCCGCGCCGACTGCTTCTACGCGCCTTCCGCGGCAACACGGCCCACTCGAACTACGACGGGTTCATGTTCGACCGGAACATCGCCGACGACAACACCTTCGCGCTCGCCGGCAACGCATACATGCCGCTGAAGGACCCGTTCGATGTCCAAAGCGAGATGCTCGAAACGGTCTTTACGGACCTGACAGCCTACAAGAACCGGAACCAGGGTTTCTGGGGCCGCGGCGAACTCTTCACCCTGCGCAACGCGAAGTTTGCCGACAACGCCATCGGCATGACGATGTCGTCCGGCGCCTTTGGTACCGAGAAGTACACCTCGCTGGTGACGGACTCCCTGTTCGTGGGTGAAAGTGGCAACGTCGGCAACCCCGAGACACCCGAAGAGCTTTCAATCGGTCGGAGTGTTCCAAAGCGCATGATCCCGGATTACCCGATCCGCGCTTACGAATATTACGATTACCGCAACGAGGTGGAGAACACGACGTTCGTCAATTACCAGGACAACGCCCTGCGCAAGACGGGCGCTCTGTCATGGCTGATGTACAACAGCTCGGGCGTCACCACCGCCAGTACCATCAAAACCGCGACCTATGTCAACGCGAAGCCGGTGTACTTCCCGCCGATGGACAAGCGGTTCGACAACGACAACCGTGGCGGCGACTCGTGGAGGACCTTGTCGATCCTCGACCTGGACGGCACCACGGGCGGCATTCCGATGTCACACATCAACCTGCATGATGGCGAAAACAACAGCGTCGTTACCGACGATACCTGCGTCATCAAGGCAGACTGGAACGCATCGGTTTGTAAGGGCGACGTTGGGCGCCTCTATTTCAACATGCGCGGGGGCGGCGGATTGTCCATGGGCCGTGCAGGCATCAACGGACCGCGCCCGGCTGGATCCGGCCCCAGCCCGCTGCTGTCCATGACCCCTCCCGCGCCGCAAGCGCCCATCACGCTCGTCCACAAGGGCCAGACCTTCAAGGTCGCTGGTAGCCAGAGCAATGTGCGTGCCGGCACCGAGATAAAGGTGCAGACGGAGCGGCCCGAAGTCTCTTTCAGCGTTGCCGAGATGGATCAGGGCTCGTGGGTGATTTTTGAAGTGCCCGGCTTCAGCAAGGCGACCGGCGGTAAGGAACAGTCCAGCCTCAACGCACTGCGTAACGCGAACGAGACTTCGTATTACAAGAGCGGGGACGGCATGTGGGTCAAACTGGTCGTGGCCGATCCGCCGACCATGCCGGTCAGGCCGCTTGATATTCAGGCTAGCCTGTCGCTGAGCAGGTAAGTCTGTCCCGCGAGGGCGACGGGCCGTTCGCGGAAACACTGACGTATCGGGACGGAGGTGGATCAGACGATCCGCCTCCGTTCTGTTTTAAACAGGGGAACCTTGCAGGCGCATATGAAGTGATGCGCTTCCTCGCCGACCTCGAGCGCAAAGCAGCGGGTCGGCAAACGACGCATTGCGGACACTCCCGGTAATCGGCATTGCTTCGGTATGAGCGCTGCTCCCAGAACACTTTTGGCTTTGAGTATTGCAGTCAGCGCGACAGCTCTCCTGTTGAGTTGCGCTAAAGCGCAGCAGCAGGTCGCTAATCACCGATATGATGTGCCTTCCGCCAATCTGATTTCCAAAAGTGATTACCCGTTCTTTCTGCCCAAGTCGGAAGACGATGGGTTCATCTTTATTCTCAACCCTCACGCGGACTTGCGCCAGCGGAGAAGTGTGTTGGTCCAAGAGCGGGAAAGTGTATGCATTCGAGCCAATGGAGGCGGATACGTCTCCCGGACTATTTGCGGCGCTCAGAATGTCGAATGGAAAGGACATGGATGGCGAAGGCAGGGCGATGATACGTTCTGGACATACAGCCCAGCTACTCCGGCTGGCGCGAACGCTCCTTTCGTCAGCTGCCATAAGATGGAAATCAAAGGACACTCCGGTCTCTGCTCGGCTGTCCTCGATCTTGGGGACTTAGTGGTCACGATCAGCTTGAACGATGATGAGCTTCCCGCCCTCGAAGAGATATACGAACGAGCAGCGTCACTGCTCCGCTCATGGGAAGTCTAGGATCGTCCGCTTTCCACCCCCTTAGCCGTCTTGCTGCGCTCGCCACGCGATCTCAGCGACAGATGGACGGCAAATGACCCCGTTGCGGACATCGTCCGTTCTCGGCAAAATAGGGGCATGTCCAACAAAGATCGCCTTTGGGAGCGGTACTGGCGTATCACCGAAGGGCGCGCCGTCGGCTACGCGATGCCGATACTTTGGCTTCTCGCGCTGCGAGGTGACGATCTTGCCATGACAGAGCTCGGAGCAAGGCTTTTGCGGGAGGGGCGCATCGCACAGCCTTTCAGTCAGGCTGGCCTCGCCTATCGTGCCTTTCGACGGGGACAGCGGAACGGCGCACAACACTTGGCAATGAACGCCTTCAATCGGGACGACCTTTCGCGGTACCGCTATTGGCTCGCTCGCGGAGCTAGAGCGGGCGATCATGACGCGAAGCGAGAGCTTTCTCGATTTGAAACCCGCCTGCCTCACCAGAACGCAGCCCGGATCGGGCGACGGCGCCCCTACAGACGCTACGACTTCGACTGACACAACGTCCGCTCTCCCTATTGCGGAGGTTACGACCGCCGTCAGAGTTGGTCCTCACGGACGATCTTATAGTGGTAGTAAGCTGAGTGGACGCCATCATCATTATACCATTCGCGGTCGCCGCCAGCGTGCTCGCAATCGGTTCCTTTTGGCGCCAGATCGAGTAGCGCGAAGGGAAGTTGCCTACGAAGCCAAGTCCGTCTGCGATACGGCTGGCGGGAGAAGGGCGACACTGGGAGCATGCTCGCCTATAACGTCGTCAATGTCCGCTCTCCACCCCATTGCAGACAGCCCGCAGGATGATAGCAAGGTGGTATGTATGCTCTTAGCTTGACCTATAAGCCCGAAGACGACTGGCACGGCGAGTTGTTTGCAGTAGTCGAGAGTGGTGAGTTTCGCGGGTGCGGCTCGGCTTGGTTCAGCACTGAACAGCTTCGCGAGTTTCATCGCGCTACCGGGACCTACCCCCTTACATTGAGTGCTGAGCCGAAACTAGAAGGCGGCTACTACGACGAGACGGGCATGGCATTGAAGCAGTGCCATCTCAGCATACAGCTAACACCACATGACCCGCTGGGGGCAGTGCGCGTCACCGTTAGTGTCTCAACTCAGGCTTCGTGCGACGACGATCGGGAGTTGCGGCAATCGCTGACGGCCCGTTTCCTCGTAAATTACGGCGACATCGACCGATTCCGTGCCGACCTTGCGGCAATGCTCGAAAGCGCAGCTGGCGAAGCCGTTCTGACGGGTGCATTGTGGCCTTCGCATGGGTAAGGGGCCAGCACGCTGGCCATCATTCTCGCGATCACCCTTCTGGTGCTGGTGTTCTTCGAATGGCGAAGGGAGCCCCGCAAGCCCACGGCCGAACGATGGCGTGCCGGGCACCGGAAAAGCTGAGGTCCGCTCTCCACTCCGAAATAGCCGGTCAGCAGGCGCCCCCCTTGCTGACCCGTCGACCAAGCCTACAGTATCTCGATGAGCCGAGGCCTTATCGATCCAGAGAACACGGTCTGGCGGAAGGCGATCGGCTGCCTCGTTGCAGTGTTCATTGTTCCCATCGGCGTGTTGGCGGCGCTTCTGGCGACGCCATTTGCGCGCCCGATCAAGCGAACACCGGAAGAGGTCGTATCCTGCCTGCGCGATTTCATCGAGGGAACTGGTGGCCCTTGGGACTGGGATGATTTCGTTTCGATCCCAATCGCCGATCCGCGATTGGAAGCGATCAGAAAGCGCGCAAGTAAGTTTCCTGACGTCGGGCCAGGCGAACTGGAGGCACTACTCAGCGAGGCCGAGGTGCTTGGCCTCAGTCGGCTGATGCCGAATGGTTGAACTACCGGTTCGCAGCCGGAAGAGATCTAGGGCACGCTTC
>Ga0182745_1005401_pt1 | contig 10453 bp, 9 predicted proteins | sample eDN3rd30CKraftBY_FD_128523 | JGI IMG/M metagenome (GOLD analysis project Ga0182745, IMG submission 128523) | Enriched backyard soil microbial communities from Emeryville, California, USA - eDNA 3rd pass 30_C Kraft BY (version 2) (version 2) | ecosystem: Environmental > Terrestrial > Soil >... | reverse complement strand
GCCCGCCGCCGCGAAGGCGACGGCCAAGGATCATCCGATCCGCGATCAGCTCGCGGCGACGCGCGACACGATCAAGTCGGAAGCCTCGAAGAAGGCCGCGTCGCTGAAGGAAGAGGCGACGACGCTGAAGAATCAGGCATCGGCCAAGGCCCGCGACGCCGCGACCAAAGGCAAGGACAAGGCCGCCGAAGCCGTCGGCAGCCTCGCCCGGATGCTCGAGGACAGCGCCGGCACCGTCGACAGCAAGTTCGGCAAGCAATATGGCGACTATGCCCGTTCGGCCGCCTCAACCGTCGCCGGCCTCGCCACCACGCTCGACAAGAAGGATCTCGACGAGCTCGCCGCCTCGACCAAGGACATGGTCAAGAAGAATCCGGCAGTCGCGGTCGGGGCTGCGGCGGTGATCGGCTTCGTGCTGGCGCGGATGCTCAAGGGCGGCTCGAACGACTGACAGCCGCTTGCCCTCCTCCGACCCCAACCTCCCGCCCGCTGCCGGGCCGCGCAGCTTCGACGGCGTCAGCCACGGCTATGCGCCCGACGGACGGCCCGTCGCGCCGCCGCCGGTGCCGCTCGAGAAGATCGTCGATGACGTCATCGACAATCTCTCGGCGACCGCGAAAGCCGAACTGGCCCTGCTCGAAGCGCGCAGCGAACTGGCGCTGCACGGCGCAAGCTGGACCGCGGCGTGGGGCGCGATCGCGGCCTCGGCGCTGGGCATCGCGATGCTCGCGCTCGCGTTCGGGGCGATCCTGGCTCTCGCGCCGCATATCGGTCCGCTGCTCGCGACGCTGATCGTCGTCGGCATGCTGCTCGCTATCGCCGCCTTCGCGGGATGGCGCGCGCAGCGCAGCTATGGCGACATCCGCACCGCCTTGCGGCGCGATCTGACGGGTGAAAGGAGCGAGGACTGATGCCAGGAACGCGCAACCGCCTGATCAACGCCGCGCGCCGCTCGATGCTGCAGCGCGCCGAACTGCACCGACGGCTTGATGTCGCCAAGGCGGCCTTCAAGCCAAAGGCGCTGCTCGATCGCGGGAAATACCGCGTTGGTGAAAAGGTCGACGATGCCGCGCATATCGTGCGGCAGGAATTTCGCGACAATCGCCTGCCGATCGCGCTCGCCGCGGTGGCGGGCGTGGCATGGCTGTTTCGCGAACCGATCAAGGACCATGTGCCGAAGCTGGCGCAAAAGGCGCAGGATCTGGCGGACGCCGTCCTGGACAAATTCCGGCCCGATGCGGCCGAGCCATATCTGGAGGAAGACGATGAAGCCGCTGAGTGAAACCGCCAACGACGCTCGCGCGAAAGCGAGTGAACTTGCGGAGAAAACCGCCGAAAATGCGCGCGCGACCGCCGAGGCGGCGAAGGCGCGCATCCAGGACGGCTACGGCCGCGCCCGTGCCGCGACGAGCGAGCTTGCCGCGAAAGCAGGCGAACAGGCCGACGCCGCGCGCGAAGCCGCTGGCGAGGCTTATGCAAAGGGCAAGGCGCAGGCAAAACGCGCGAACAGCAAGCTCAAGACCGCGGCCGAGAAGCAGCCGCTGGCACTCGTCGCGGGGGCCGTCGCGATCGGCGCGCTGCTCGGTTCGCTGCTGCCGAAATCGGTTCGCAGGGATCGCGCCGACGACGAGGAATGAGCCGACTTGCCGTAGCGGCAAAGCGCTGGTAGGGGCGCGCATCCTCCCCTCCCCAGCGCTAACCCGCAAGGAAAGCTAGCCATGAGCAAATTGCACCTCGTGTTCGGCGGACGCGTCAGCGATCCGCAGGGCCTCGATTTCGTCGACCTGAACGCGCTCGACGTCGTCGGCCTGTTCCCCGATTACAAATCCGCCGAAAAAGCGTGGCGCAGCGCCGCGCAGCGCACCGTCGACGATGCCGAAATGAAATATGTCGTCGTCCACCTGCACAAGCTGCTGCAGCCGGACGCGGAGTAATCCGCAGGGCCGCCGCGATAGTTCCCGTCATTGCGAGCGCAGCGAAGCAATCTCCAGCTATCGGCCTTGCGCAAGGCCGATAGCTGGAGATTGCCGCGTCGCCTTCGGCTCCTCGCAATGACGGCTAATTAGAACTCAGCGGAAATTGTCGGCGTAGGCCTGAATCTTCAGCGTCCGGACCGGCGTCGGCGCGATCTCGACCTCGATCCCGTTCTTCTCCGCATAGGCGACCGCTTCGTCGCGGGTCGCGAAGCCCAGGCGAAGCTGGCGCCGCGTGTCGCCGCTGCCCGCCCAACCCATCAACGGATCGGCCTTGCGCGCCTCGGCGGGCGCGAATTCCAGCATCCAGCGCTGCGTGCCGGCACGGCCCGACTGCATCGCATTCTTGGGTTTCTGGAAAATACGCGCTTTCATCGACACTCGTCCTGACAGGGTGACTCTGCCGCCGCCTTAGCCTCTGGCGTTTCCAACGAAAAGAGGGAAAGCCGTCGCCCCCGCGCAGGCGGGGGCCGCTGTCGGTTTTCGCAGCGATGCCGGAAGGGACCTCCAGCGCCCCCCCGCCTGCGCGGGGGCGACGCGTTTTCTATCACCCATCGCGCCGCGCCTGCGCCGCCTTGGTGAGCAAAGTCGGCCGCGCGGTCGCCGGGTCGTCGGGCCAGCTATGTTTGGGATAGCGCCCGCGCATCTCCTTCGCGACCTCGGACCAGCTCCCGCTCCAGAAGGAAGCGATGTCGCGGCTCGTCTGGATCGGGCGGTGCGCGGGCGAGGTCAGCGCTAGGACGAGCGGCACCGGCGGATCGCCGATCGCCGGGTGCCGCGCGAGGCCGAACATCTCCTGCACGCGCACGCTGACCGTCGGCCCGCCGTCGGCGCCATAGTCGATCGCATGACGACTGCCCGCAGGGGTCACATAATCGGCGGGCGCGAGCTTTTCGAGCAATTGCCGCGCAGGCCAGTCGAGCATCGCCGATAGCGCGTCGGCGAGCCGCTGGTCGCCGATATCGCGCAGCCCGCGCGTCTTGTCGAGCAAGGGCGCGAGCCAGATGTCGAGGCTGTCGGCGAGCGCGGGCGCCGACAGCGTGTCAAGCCCCGCGAACGACGCGCGCTGGCGCAGCGCCTGCGACACCGGCCCCCAGCCGATGAGCCCGAGTCCCTTCTCGCGCACCGCCGCGAGGCGCACCGCGACATCGTCCTCGGCGCCTTCGGTCCGCCCCGCCTGCCCGCTCGACAGCGCGATCGCGCCGAGGCGGCGCTCGCGGCGATGGTCGACGCGGTCGCTCGCCGCATCATAGCGGCTCGCCGAGCGGCTGACGATCTGATCGGCGAAGATCGCCTCGACCTCGGCGAGCGTGATCGGTGCCGCACCGAGAATGCGGACCCCCGCCGCGTGGCCCTGTGCATCGGCGATGGCGAGCCATTCGCTGTTCGCAAGCGGATCGAGCGGGTCGAGCTTGTAGGCGCGGCCGCCGGCGCTCAGATAGTCGCCGCGCTGCCCCGCGCGCTGGCGGGCGACGCGATCGGGCCACGCGGTCGCGATCCAGCCGCCGACCGAGCGCTCACCCAGCGCCCCGGACCCCGCCGCCAGCCGCTCGCCAAGCCCGGTCAGCCGCCGCGCGAGTCGCCATGCGCCTTCGGCGCGGTCGCCCTTCATACCGCGCCAGCGCGAAAGCCGCGCCTCGACATCGACCCCGCGCCCGCCGAGCCCCGGCTCGGTCAGCAGCACCGCGAGCTTTGCCGCCATATCGGCCTCGCCCGCGCGCGCCGCGTCGAGCAGCATGTGCGCCAGCGGCACCGGCAGCGGGATCGCGGCGAGCGCCTTGCCGTGCGCGGTGATCCGTCCGTCGTCGCCGAGCGCGCCGATCGCCTGAAGCCGCGCCTTGGCTTCGGCGATGGCGGCGGGCGACGGGGGGTCGAGCCAGCCCAGTTGACGCGGATCGACGATCCCCCAACTCGCGCAGTCGAGCACGACCGGCATCAGGTCGTTCTCGTGAATTTCGGGCGGATCGAAGGGCGGCATTCCTGCCGTCGCCGCGGCTTCCCACAGGCGATAGGCGACCCCCGGCCCCTGTCGCGCCGCGCGGCCCGCGCGCTGGGTCGCCGACGCCTGGCTCGCGCGCTCGGTGACGAGCCGCGCGATCCCGGCGGCCTTGTCGAAGCGCGGGCGCCGCGACAGCCCCGCGTCGATCACGATCCGCACGCCCTCGATGGTCAAACTCGTCTCGGCGATGCTGGTGGCGAGGATCAGCTTGCGCCCGCCGTCGGGATCGCGGACGAGCGCTTTCCGCTGCGCCGCCGGATCGATCTGCCCGTGCAGCCGATGGACGACGAGCGGCAGCCCCGCCGCCTCGACCGCCGCCGCGGCGCGCTCGATGTCGGCGGCGCCGGGCAGAAAGGCGAGTATATCGCCCTCTTTTTCGTCCGCCATCGCCTGCCGCACCGCCGCGAGCACCGACGCCTCAAGCCGATCCTCGGCGCGGCGACCGACATGGCGCAGGTCGAGCGGCCAGCTCTTGCCCTCACTCCTCACCACCGGCGCATCGCCCAGCAACGCCCCGAAGCGCGCGCCGTCGAGTGTCGCCGACATAGCAATGAGGCGAAGGTCGTCGCGCAGCCCCTGCTGCGCGTCGATCGCGAGCGCGAGCGCAAAATCGCCGTCGAGGCTGCGCTCGTGCACCTCGTCGAACAGCACCGCCGAGACGCCTTGCAATTCGGGGTCGGCGAGGATGCGGTTGCGGAACAGCCCCGGCGTCATCACCAGCAGCCGCGTCGCCGCCGACTGCTTGCTGTCGAGCCGCGTCGCATAGCCGATGCGCCCGCCGACCGCCTCGCCCATCTCCTCGGCGATCCGCTCGGCCGCCGCGCGCGCCGCGAGCCGGCGCGGCGACAGCAGCCACACCGCGCCCGTGCACCAGGGTTGACCCAGCAGCGCGGGCGCGACCCGCGTCGTCTTGCCCGCCCCTGGCGGCGCGACGACGACGGCATTGGGCTTCAGCAGCAGCGCCGCCATGATGTCGGGCAGCACCGCATCGATGGGGAGCGGAATTTTTGTCATGGGCGCGTTACTGGCCTCATCATCACAACGCCAACCTTGCGATATTCCAATCCGTGTCCCCGCGAAGGCGGGGACCCATCTTCTGCCGGTTCCACTTTGCACCGGCCGGAGATGGACCCCCGCCTTCGCGGGGGAACATGCATATGAGAAATGGGTGAAAAAGCCTAATAAGCGCGGGCGACCGCGAAGGCGACCGCTTCGGTCAGCGCTTTCTTCGCCTGGCTCGCGCGGAAGCCGCCGATCGCGTCGACCGCGCGCTGGCCGTAATGGCGCGCGCGCGCCAGCGTGTCGGCGATCGTATCGTGCTTCAACAGCAGGCTCTTGGCATGGGCAAGATCCGCGTCCGACGTGCGGTGTCCGACGATCGCCTGCTTCCAGAACTCGCGCTCCTCGGCGCTGCCGCGCGCATAGGCGAGGATGACGGGCAGCGTCACCTTGCCGTCGCGAAAGTCGTCGCCGACCCCCTTCCCCATCGTTTCCGCGTCGGAAACATAATCGATCGCATCGTCGACAAGCTGGAAGGCGATGCCGAGGTTGCGGCCATAGGCGTCGAGCGCGGCTTCGGTCGCGTCGTCGCGCTCGGCGACGACCGCGGCGATCTTGCACGCCGCGGCGAACAGTTCGGCGGTCTTGGCGTTGATGATCGCGAGATACTGGTCCTCGCTCGTCTCGATCCGGCGCTGCGCCGAAAGCTGGTTGACCTCGCCCTCGGCGATCACCGCCGAGGCGCGCGAGAGGATTTTCAGCACCTTCAGCGATCCGTCCTCGACCATCACCTCGAAGGCGCGGCTGAACAGGAAGTCGCCGACCAGCACCGAGGCGCTGTTGCCCCAGATGATGTTCGCGGTCTTGCGGCCGCGGCGCAGGTCCGACCCGTCGACGACGTCGTCGTGGAGCAGGGTCGCGGTGTGGATGAATTCAACCGCGGCGGCGAGCTTGCAATGGCGATGCCCCGGATAGTCGAGCAGCTTGCCGCAGGCGAGCGTCAGCATCGGCCGCATCCGCTTGCCGCCGCCTGCGATCAGATGCCCTGCAAGTTCGGGGATCAGCGGCACTTCGGACTGCATCCGGTCGAGAATGACCGCGTTCACCTCGTTCATATCGGCGGCGACGAGCGCCATCATCGGGTCGAGCGAGGGCGGCCGGTCGCCGTGGAGCAGGTGGATGTCCGCAGTCATGACAAGCGCCGCCTTGGCCGCGCGCCTGCAAATTTGCAACGACTTTCGGCTTGCCTTGGTCCCCCGCCCGGTGCCAAGCGGGCCGGGCATCGCAAGGAGCCGCGCATGGACGATCAACTCAGCCGTTACCGCCAGAGCATCGACAATATCGACGCCGCGCTCGTCTATATGCTGGCCGAGCGGTTCAAGGTGACCAAGGCGGTCGGCGAACTCAAGGCGCGGATCGACCTGCCCCCCGCCGACCCCGACCGTGAGGCGCGGCAGGTCGAGCGGCTGCGCAGTCTGGCCCGCGATGCCGATCTCGATCCCGATTTCACCGAGAAATTCCTGCGCTTCATCATCGACGAAGTGATCCGTCACCACGAGCAGGCCAAAAGGGAGAGCGAGGCATGACCCATCCGATCTTCGCCAAATGGCCGGCCCGGCACCCCGACCGGCTCCAACTCTTCGGCCTGCCGACGCCGAACGGGGTCAAGGTCAGCATCATGCTCGAGGAAACGGGCCTGCCCTATGAGGCGCACCGCGTCGACATCGGGGCGAACGAAAGCCACGATCTCGCCTTCCTGTCGCTCAACCCGAACGGCAAGATTCCCGCGATCTACGACCCCGACGGCCCCGGCGGCAAGCCGCTCGCGCTGTTCGAATCGGGCGCGATCCTGATCTATCTCGCCGACAAGACGGGGCAGTTCCTGCCTGCGGATGCCGGCCGGCGCTACGAGGCGATCCAGTGGCTGATGTGGCAGATGGGCGGCGCCGGACCGATGTTCGGCCAGCTCGGTTTCTTCCACAAATTCGCCGGGCGCGACTATGAAGACAAGCGCCCGCGCGACCGCTACGCGGCGGAATCGGCACGGCTGCTCGGCGTTCTCGACGGCCGGCTCGACGGGCGGACATGGATCATGGACGCGGATTACAGCATCGCCGACATCTCGCTGCTCGGCTGGGTGCGCAACCTGATCGGCTTTTACGACGCGGCGGAGATCGTCGGGTTCGAACGGTTCAAGAACGTCCAGGCGTGGCTCGACCGCGGGCTGGCGCGGCCCGCCGTGCAGCGCGGACTGGAGGTTTGCGCCGCCTGACGCGGAGCTACAGCCGATCCATCCGGAGCCAGCGCGCGTCGCCGAGCCAGGCCTTCGACAGCGCCCTGTCGGCCGCCGCGGCTTCCAGCTTGTTCCCCTGCCTGGCCTCGCTGCGGCTTAGCCCGTACAACGCCCAGCCGTTGTTCGGCGTCTGCGCCAACGCGCCGCGAAACGCCGCGCTGGCATCGGCATAACGCCCCGCCTCGAACAGCACCGCCCCCAGCGACTGCCGGACCGGATAATACCAGTAAGCGGGTTCCTGATAGGGAATCCGTCCTTCGATCTCGATCGCCTGCCGATAGAAGGCGATCGCCTCGTCATGGCGCCGCTCGGCCGCGGCAAAGCGGCCGCGCGCGACCAGTTCGGCGAGCGCCACCAGATCGTCGGCGGGTATGCCCTGATCGATCATGCCCTTCATGGCGTCCGATGTTCTGAGCCGCGCCATCGCCGCCAGTTCGGCATCGAAGCCCGCCCGATCGCGGAGGCGGGCATAAGCGATGCTGCGAGCATAGTGGCGCATCGCGGTCGGGTAAGCGAGGCGTGCATCGGGCGCCGCCATCGCCAATATCGCCTTCGGTTCGGCAAATTGCGCCATCGCCAGATAGGGCGCCGCGTCGATCGACTGGATCCACGCAATCCGTTCCGACGTCGCCGGGTCGAGCACCGTGCCGAGCCGCTGCGCCTCGCGGATCGCGGTCGGCATGTCGCCGGCCATCTGCGCCGACGTCACGATGAAGTGGATATTGTGCGGATAATAGCCGTAGCGGACGAGGCCATGATCGCCGGCGCTGCGAATGAAGGCTTCGTCGGCGCGTGCCGCCGCGACGTTCACGCGGATCGAATCGGCGTGGCGCCCGCGCAGTTGATAGATATGCCCCGGCATGTGCACGAGATGCGCCGCGCTCGGCGCGCGCGGGTTCGCCAGCCGGTCCGCGGCCGCCTCGGCACGCTGCGGATCGCTCGCTTCCATCAGGTGAATATAGAGATGGTTCGCCTGAACATGCGCGGGATTGCGGCCCAGCACCGTTTCGATCAGCCGCACCGCTTCGCCGCTGCGGCCCACCGGCGTTTTCTTGTCGCTCTCCCAATAATTCCAGGGACTCGTGTCCATCGCGGCCTCGGCGGCGAGCACCGCGACATCGTCGTCGCCCGGAAAGCGGCGCGCAACGGCAAGCATCGCGTCGGCATAGGCCGCATCGAGCGCCGCGCGATCCGCGCCCGGATCGCGCGAATAGCGGCGGGCCACCGCTTCGATCAACGCCCGTTCCATAGGAGACGCCCCGTCGCGCAGCGCCATCGCCCGGTCCATCGCGTCGAGCGCCGCCGCATGGTCGCGATCGTCCATCGGCGCGTTGATGTTCGGGCCGAGAGCGACTGCTTCGCCCCACCAGCACATGGCGCAATTCGGGTCGAGCCGCTGCGCCTCTCGGAACGAGCGCACCGCGCCCGCGTGGTTGAAGCCATAGGTCAGGAGAAGGCCCTGGCTGAAATAGCGCCGCGCCTGCGGATCGCGGGTCGAAACGGGAAACGGCGATGCGGCGAGATCGGCGAAAAGCGGTATCGGCCCCGCCTCGCTTGCCGGCGCCGCGAACGCCGAGGCGATCAGAAGCTCGCGAGCCAGAGCGGATCCTGCCTTTTCCGCTCCACACAACAGAGTGGCGAGGCGACTGGGATCGAGAGCCTCGAGAGCGGCGGCCGAAAAAACCGGCGATGACGTAGAGCTTGAAAGCGAAAACCCGATCCCGAAGATCGCGGCTAATTTGAAGGCCCCGTGCATCAGTATCCCTTCCCCCAAAGGTGAACTACAAACGGCGCGGGGAAGGTAGCATGGAGGCCAGTTCATCCAAAGCGCGATAATTTTGGCCGCAACGATCGGGACGGGCCATGTCCTAAACGACCGGGAAGCGAAATCCCGCGTCCCATAATGTCGTCATTCCCGCTTTCGCGGGAATGACGAAGGTGGAGAGGACCGCTTCCAACCTCAACTTCGTCATCCCGGCGAAGGCCGGGATCTCGCCGGTGCGTCATGACGATAAGGCGGGATCCCGGCCTTCGCCGGGATGACGGAGATAGAGAAGACTATCCTAAGTCCCTCATCTTCAGAGGAGAGGTGAGACAACGTCCACTTCCTACTCCAAACCCACCTACCCCGCCGGCAGCCTGAGCCGCACGAGCAGCCCACCCAGATCCTCGCTCTCCTCCAGCGCGATGCTGCCGCCGTAAATCTCCGCCACATCGCGGACGATTGCGAGCCCCAGCCCGGTTCCCGGCTTGCCGCTGTCGAGCCGCACGCCGCGGTCGATCACCCGCTCGCGATCGGCGGGCGAGATACCCGCGCCATCGTCCTCAACCAGTATCTCGGCCATATTGCCGTCGCGCTGGATCGTCACGAACACGCTGCCGCCGCCATATTTGGCGGCATTTTCGAGGAGGTTGCCGATCAGCTCGTCCAGATCCTGCCGCTCCAGCCGCGCGACAAGCGTCCGGTCGCCCGCCGCGTCGAGGCGGACATTGGGGTAGAGCAGCCCGACCGCGCGCGAGACGCTGTCGACGCTCTCGCGGACATTGGCGCGCGCCTGCGCGGCGCCGCGGCGGCCGACCGCGCGCGCGCGCGCGAGGTGATGCTCGACCTGCCGCTGCATCGTCGCCGCCTCGCGCCGCACCGTGTTCGCGAGGTCGCTGTCGGAGCCGGTCGCGCTGTTCACCAGCACGGTCAGCGGCGTCTTGAGCGCATGGGCGAGATTGCCCGCATGCAGACGCGCTTCCTCGGCCTGTTTCTCGTTATGCGCGAGCAGCGCGTTGAGTTCGTCGACCATCGGCTGCACCTCGAGCGGCAGCGGCGCGGTGACGCGGCGGTTCTGCCCGCCGCGCATCGCCGCGATCGCGCGGCGGATGTGACGGAGCGGCAGCAGACCGTAAAAGGTCTGGAGCGCCGCGAGGATGATCAGCCCGAGGCCGAGCAGCGCCAGGCTGGGGATCAGCGTCGCGCGCACCGCGCGGACCTGAAGGTCGAGCGCGTCGCGTGACTGGGCGATCTGGAAGCGCCAGTTGGTCTTGCTGCCCGGCAGGATGACGTTGCGTTCGAGAACGCGCAGTTCCTCGTCGGGGAACTGATTGCTGTTATAGGTGTGGAGCGCATTGTCGATATGCTCGCGCGGCGGGCGCAAGGTGCGCTCCCACAAGGAACGCGAGCGATAGGGCTCCTGCCCT
>Ga0182745_1005400_pt1 | contig 10454 bp, 11 predicted proteins | sample eDN3rd30CKraftBY_FD_128523 | JGI IMG/M metagenome (GOLD analysis project Ga0182745, IMG submission 128523) | Enriched backyard soil microbial communities from Emeryville, California, USA - eDNA 3rd pass 30_C Kraft BY (version 2) (version 2) | ecosystem: Environmental > Terrestrial > Soil >... | reverse complement strand
GTTATAGCCCTGGAATCCATCGGCGTAGCCCTTGACCGCAAACGGCACCGCGCCCGCGATGTTCACGGCAAAAGCGGTGGGGCCGGTCGAGAAACCGCCCACGTGCAGACGCCCCGAACGCATGGCTTCGATTTCAGCGGCGTTGCTTTGCACTTGGTAGAACACCACGCGCTTGTCCGTGCATTCGCCCAGATAGTCGGTGAACGGCTTGAAGATATTGGCGTAGACGGCAGGGTCTTCGACCGGGGTGTAGGTGAACACCAGCGTCGACGGGGTCTTGAGTTTAGCGGCGTCGGTCGGCGTGTCCGCGACCAGGTCTTTATTCGCATCGCAATACATCTGATCCAGATCGCCCCGATTGGCGCAGGCGTCGGCGTCCGCCGCGTAGGCCGCGTGAGCGCCAAAGATCAAGGTCGCGGCGGCCGCCGCACGCAGCATGCTGAGAGCTTGCATGATGGTTTCTCCTGTGTGTGTCTTGAAATATTAGCGTTAATACGCGATTCAAACACAAAAAAACGAACCTGATGAGCCGGGAAACCACCTAGCTTTGTTTTCGGGTTTTGTTCGGGTTTGTTCGTTTTGTTCGGTTTTTGTTGTTTTTGGGGCGAGGCGGGCGCCATCAGGCGCTTTTCGCATAGGGAATTTCGGCTAGCTTGCTGACTGTGGATAGCAAAATAATTGCTAACTGAAAGGTGAAACCTACTAGTGCCGCGATTACACATGCTGCGAGCCCATACCAAGCAGCAATACCCGCGGCGATCAGAGCACCAATGGGGCGCGCGCCAAATGTGAAAGTCGTTATTACGGCTGAAACGCGGCTAATCAACGCTTGTGAAGTCACTGCTTGTCGAAGTGTCGCCGTGGCAGCTGCCCAAATAACCGGACCGAATCCAAAAAAGAAGAAGCTCGCCCAAATGATTGGTTCTGTAGGCAGCCATACAGACGTCGCCATCAATATCGCGCCGATGAGCCCACCCAACGGCCCTAGAACGACGAGATTGCCAAATGTCAGAATCCTGACGAGTCGTGGTGTGACTAATGCGCCACATATCATACCGACGCCATATACGGCCATGGCAGTTCCGACGGCAGCAGCATCCATGTTGAGATGGGACGCAGCATAGGGAACAAACGATGCTTGCAGTATGAACCATGATGTATTGAACAGTACTGCGGTGAACAGGACTGGCCGAAGATGGGTGTTCCCAAAAGTGAAGGTGAATCCCTCTTTCAATTCGCAATATAGATTTCGCTTTAATGAGGAGGGCGCTTCTATTGGGATCCTAATAATCAAACCAGTTGCGCCAAGCGATAAGATAAGTGCAATAGCATAGGATGGAATGCCCCCGATAGCCGCGTAGACCAATCCCGCTATGCTCGGGCCCGCCGTAAACGCCACACTTCTGGCCAGCTCCAAGTGGCTATTGGCGACGGCCAAATTCTGACGAGCTACAAGCAAGGGAGTAGTTCCGGGGACGGTAACGTTGTAGGCGACAGTTCCAGCAGCTCCGATAAAACTCAATACTGCTAAAGTAATCATGTCCAATGATTCATGGGCTAACAGTAAGAGGATAATTGCGAAGCAGGATGCCCGGAGCATTTCTGCATTCATCAACATGGAACGGCGAGGCAATCGATCAGCTAAGATTCCAGCGGGAATAGCAAGTAATAAAAATGGTGCGCTCTGCACCATTTGCAGAAAAGCTGTTTCGCTAGCTGTAGCTGAGAACAGATAGACAGCCACCATAGGGGCCGTTGCCAATCCGATCTGTTCTGCAGAGTGTGCGCAGACATTGGAAAAGGCGAAGCGCCGAAATAGACTCTGTTCGTGGGTCATTACATTTCTTATTGGCGTGTGTTGATCTGGGGGGCAAAAGAAAGAAATGATGCGTGGACAATAGTTTCACCGTGGGGTTTATAAATCTCTCTGTTTCTTGCCTCAGAACTTTAAAGTTAATTTGTAATGGAATGGGGCTAGAAACGGGCCCATGAAAAGCCTCCTGAACGTTCATTCTGATCGGGTGACGAAAGGCAAGACGTATCCCAGGCAGATGCTCGTCGCGGTTGGCGCAGCAGTATGATGCGCATATCTATCAACAGGAGCAAATCATGGCCCGCAAACCCGAGGCACCTGATCCAGACGAAGTCGCGCTGATTCAGTGGTGTACCGAAGTAGAAGAGCTGTTCGTCGCGGCTGGCGCGTCACGCGAAGAATCCCAACAGCATATTGAAGACGAGGCCGAGTGGTTCACTGATATGTTTTACGAAGGCCTGACCCCAGCGGAAGCCGCAAAGGCCGCCTTGAATCAATAGTGCGCTAGGTGGGTGTGGCGAGTCGTACGCGTTCCGCTGACGATGCTGGTCGCCGACGTTCTGCTGCGCACTTTGACGAGCTACGAGATGTTTGCGTTGCTCGTTGGACCATCGCTGCAGATTCTGGCGTTGTTTTTAAGATGATTTATCGTCTATGTGGTCGCATGGGTTACTTGAAGCTTAGATTGGCATCTTACGGATAGCCTTCGCGAGTGCGTCTGCTTCAGCCAACAACACTAGAACTTCTTGTCTGATTTCCAATAGTCGTTCGTACTCGGGCGTTTTTTGGGGCAAGACATCAAGCACGGAATATTTTGACAAATAGGCCTCGATACGTGCTGACCTAGTTACTTCATCGGGCATGCTGAGCGTTTTGAGATAATGATGCCAGTTCTTATTTCCCTTAGCCGAGTTGCATGACTTACAGCAAGGAAGCAAATTGCCTAGGCGGTGACCGTGGCCACTAAAACTCGAGTCTTGTACCGTCGCGAATACGTGATCCCATGTTTTGGCAGGAGCATCGCAGTAGGCACAGCGTAGTGGCTGCTCTGGTTCTTGTCCGAGCAAGAGTATTGCTTCCCTGACACGCTCCTCTATATATTCATCGTTGGGTGCGATTGCTGCAGCAAACGCATGATTTATTGTTGTCCTTCGACGAGTCACAATTATGTAAGGCTTCATGTGGCTGCGAATAGATGAGTAGTGCATATAAATAATCCGGCTGTTATTTATAGAGGAGACATGAACTGCGATCCTGATACATCGCCCAATCTTGGATCTACGATAGCCGCTACTCCTGTATTTTTTGAAGTGAAGCCGAGCTAGTCGTTGAGGCCAGGGATTTCTAGAAAGACATGGCAGTCTGTCTTGATGGCACCGTCAGATGGATCGAAGTGCGGAGTTTTGTACTCAACTCCCATCGTTGAACTATACCGAAAACGGCTATAAACGGTTTGTGGCGCGACCCCGCGGCAGAGGATTATGCCTGCACCTCGCAGGCCGTATCCCCGCATCGAATCAATCTATCGCCCGGTTCAATATGCGCTCATATTGAAGGAGATCCTCTGCCGAGAAACAGCAGAAGATTACTTCTCGAACCGACGAGTCCGCTGACAAGCTTTCACGGACGCTTTTGACTGCCAGTTCCGCCGCTAATTCGATGGGATAGCCGTATATGCCAGTGCTGATGCTTGGGAACGCAATGGAAGCAATCGCCTTCTCTTCCGCCAGTTCAATGCACCGGCGATAACAACTGGACAGTAATGCCGGTTCGCCGCTTTCCCCGCCTCTCCATATCGGGCCCACCGTATGAATGACGTATTGCGCGGAAAGACGATATGCTTTGGTCACCTTGGCATCGCCCGTCTTGCAGCCGCCAAGCAGCCTGCATTCATGAACGAGTTCCGGGCCAGCCGCGCGGTGTATCGCTCCATCGACTCCGCCGCCGCCGAGTAGTGAGGAGTTCGCTGCGTTGACGATGGCATCCACATGGAGCTTCGTAATATCCGAACGGATTGCACGTAGGCTTGTGGGCATAGTCTTGCTCCTTGGAATGCGACACAAATTCTCGCCCTACATCGCAGGGCCTTTCAGTTCGATTTGATTGCCGTCGGGATCGAAGCAATAGATCGAAAATCCATCGCCCTCCGCGCCGTATCGCATCACGGCTTTGCTCGCCTTAATTCCGAAAGCTTGTAGATGCTCCAGGATGGCAGTTTCATCGAACGGGTCGACTCGCAGACAAAAGTGGTCGAGATTGTGCCCCTCTTTTTCCGGGGCTTTGCCGCCAACGGCACCCAGAGGGCCTTGCACATCAACCAGGTCGATCATGGATCCGCCGGCGCTCAGATGAATCATGGCGTACTTATCGTTTTTCTTCTTGATGGAGCAGCCTAGTACCTTTGTATAGAACTCCACACTACGCGCCAGATCCCGAACCCTGAGGACAACGTGGTCCAAGTGTTTAATCTGAAATACCGACATGATTATCCTCCTGTGGGGACGGATTGAGGGCCGGACGTCGGACCGTCAACGTTTGCTCATGAGTCACAGATTAAAAGCTGCGGCTGTTGTTCGGCAAATTTCCAGCGTTCGTTAGATGCAGAAACGTGCGTTGTGTGTTGCACCAAAACGGCTTTTCTCTGGCGCGTAAGCCCTGAATGCCATCACACCTCCAGAGCCATTCAGAGCTCAATGAGGACACCGGCGGCGATGATCGCCAGTACGAGCGCCGTAATCGCGCTATATGTGTAGTCTCGTTCTCGTAGAAAGACGGTCAACATCAGCATGACCCGTGCGACGGGCAACAGAATAAAGACCGCAACGCCAGCTTTTACGGCGTCATAACCGCTTAGCGGCAGGACGAAACCCAGGAACGGTTCGGCAGCCGTCAAAATAATACCGACAGCAATCAGTGCGGTCGCGAACCATGTTCCGTACCAGAGCAGCCCGGCGATAATTTGATCTCGTCGCTCAACATCGTGTGCGCCAGGCTTCATGCTGCCCCTCCGAATATCTGGATGTCAAAGGCGCTCATGAACATCTGAACCGCCAGCAACGTCAGAACGATCACGAAAAAGACGCGCAGTTTGTCGGCGGGCAGCCCCATCAACAAGCGTGCGCCGACGAGCGCACCGACGACAGAACCGAGAGCGATTGGGCCGGCAATGCCAATGTCGATATCACCTCGTACGAAGTAGGCCCCCGCGCTGGCAGTCGCCGTCACCCCGATCATGAAGTTTGACGTGGCGCTCGAGACCTTGATAGGAAGCCGTAAAGCAGTGTCCATCGCCGGGATTTTCAGGACGCCAGAGCCGATTCCAAGGAGTGCGGAAATCAAGCCCGCCCCGTACATCAGCACCATGCCGAACGGCACATGTCCGACTTTATAGGGCACTTCCTGTCCAGACGCGTGATCAGGAAAACTCGAATGCAGGCGTAGGGTCGTGGCCCAGCTCCTCATCTGCGGGGCGCTCGTGTCGATCGCCTCGCGCCGCCGTGCAAGCATCTGTTTGGCCGAAATCGCGAGGATGACCGCAAAGAGGCCATACAGCGCGGATGTCGAAATGATCCCAATGAGAAACACCCCGGTTAACGCGCCGAACGTGGTGGCCGTCTCAAGAACAATGGCAAGTCGGACGTTGGTCAATCGCCCTTTGAGAAACGGGGCCGCGCTGCCGCACGAGCAGGCGATCACCGAGACGATGCTTGCTCCAATGGCTACATGAATGTCCACGCCAAAAAGCAGCGTGAGGATCGGTACGATGAATATGCCGCTGGCCATGCCAAGCACGCCGCCAAGCGCACTTGCACCGAAGGCGGCCACGAACAGCCACAGAATTTCCATCTCGTTGGGGCCCTGGATCACGAGCGATCGCGCGAACGGCGGGCCAAGCGAGTGACGAAACTGATCAGATCGCCGCGGTAGTGGAGCTTTTCATAATCGATGGGCTGCTGGCCTTCGGTGTAGGAAGTGCGCTCGATCAGAAAGACGGCACTGCCGACATCAATAGCGAGGGCTTGCGCGACCTCGGGAGTGGCGATGACGGCTTCAAGTCGATATTCCGCCTGCGTCAACGGCAAGTCATATTTGTCTTCGAGTAGCGAAAAAATCGGCTCAGCATCCAGGTCGTGCGTGACGATCTTTTCTCCGATCTCGCGGGGCAGGTAGGTTTCATCGAACGACATCGCGACGCCATCAGCAAGGCGCACACGCTGAATCCGCATCACCGGACTGCCTGGCGGTACTGCCAGATGCCGAGCGACGTCCGCGCTAGCCGGGACGATTTGTTTGTCCAGTAACCGGGCGGTAGGCGTGCGGCCCAGTGCCTGCATGTCCTCGACAAAGCCGGTCAGCTCGGTCAGCTCCTGGCTGATCTTGGGTTGCGTGACAAAGGTACCTTTGCCGCGCCGGATTTCGACCTGTCCGCGCAACACCAGATTCTCAATCGCCTTGCGCACAGTGATGCGGCTGGCGTTAAAGCGCTCAATCAGGCGCTCTTCCGTAGGAAGCTGGCTGCCAGGAGGCAGGGCGCCGCCCGAAATGTCGGAGGCCAGCGCGGCTTCGATTTGTGCATAAAGCGGTCGGCGGTCAGGGTCAGTGCTCATAATAGACATCATAACGTCATGATGTCTTGATTTCAACGGTGGGGCGCAGCAACGTTAACTGCCAGCACCCTCGCCAGAAAAAAGGCGCTGGCGCTCATCAGCTACGGTGTTCTTGAACAGGAGCCAGCGTTGAACGAGCGATTCAAAAAATTCTACTGGGGCGAGATTGGTCCCTATTGGCCGCCAGAACGCAAGCTGGTCGATAACGGCTATGCGACCTTGGACTTTCCTTTCGACGAAGATCCACCGCCCAGCTACAGCATAGTCAAGGCGTGGAATCTGGATCAGTTTCTGGGATATGTCTCTACGTGGTCAGCGGTGAAGCAAGTACGTCAGGCCAAACGTGAAGATATTCTGATCGAATTTTCCGCAGACCTGGCAAAGCTGTGGGGGACGCCTACAACCGAGCGCAAAGTCACTTGGCCGATCAATATGCGGCTGGGGCTGGTATGAGGGCGGTAGCGTTTCGTCTGGGTTCACGCACGGATATACCGAGATCCGTCAACCACGACCTTTTCCGCGCGCCCGAACAGGTAATTCCCAACATTCCGCACCACCCATTTCTGCCTATCGCTTCATTGCGAAGACCTACCGATTTCGGGACCGGCAATTGACTGGCGTCAAAGCGGTTGACTTTACAGTCGAGGTAATATGGTTGCGTCTGTTAGGGGTGCATTTGCCGTATGGCCAGGACGTGTTTTCTGATTGTAGAGGTTCGCTTTGAACAGGCGCCGCATCGCCACGCAATGGGCGCATGCTCCGCTGAAGTCCTTCAAGGATGATCGGAATGAGCAGAATACGTTGGGTACTGGTGTGTGGATTGGCTATCGTGGTTGCCCTTTGGTTGGCGCCGCACGCGCAGATTTTGTTTCTGCGAGAAGTCTTCGCAATGCGTCACGAATGGGTCCTGCTTACGGGGCTGGTGGCCTTTGCTGCAATGACGGGCGCGGTGATACTGTCTGTGCGCCCCGTGTCCGTCGAGCCGCCGATGGGCGGCCTGGACAAAATGTACCGTTTGCATAAGTGGCTTGGGGTGACCGCCTTGGCGGGCGCCGTGCTGCATTGGTTGTGGATCAAGGCGCCCAAGTGGGCGGCCGGATGGGGCTGGATTGTGCGCCCTCCGAAGGGAGAACGTCCGCAGTTGGAAGGCCTGGAAGCCTTTTTTCGCCAGCAGCGCGGGCTGGCGGAAACCATGGGTGAGTGGGGCTTCTACGCTTTGATCGTCTTGGTGTTCATTGCTTTGGTACGGCGTGTGCCCTACGGTTATTTCCGAAATACGCACCGGCTAATGGCCGTGATCGCCCTGGTGTTTTGCTGGCACGCCGTCGTGCTGACTGAATACTCCGATTGGTCCAAACCTGTCGGGTGGTTGACGGCGGCGCTGGTCGTTGGTTGCGTCGTGGGGGCGATCGTTGGCCTGACGGGTCGAATCGGACGGCGCAGGCGGGTGCCTGCGCGTATCGTGGAGTTGGAACCCTTTCAGCAGAATCGCGTGCTGAAAGTCGTGCTCAAGCTCGACAAGCCTTGGCCTGGCCATCAGACCGGTCAGTTCGCCTTCGTCACCTTCGACCCTCGCGAAGGCGCGCATCCCTTCACGATTTCTTCGGCATGGAAGGGCGATGGCAGTATCTATTTCCTCATCAAGGGAGTCGGGGACTACACGAGCCGACTCGCCGAAACCCTCCAGGTTGGGGGCATGGCCACGGTCGAAGGGCCGTATGGGGATTTTCAATTTTCCGGACCAGAAACGCGGCAGATCTGGATCGGGGCCGGCATTGGCATCACGCCTTTCATCGCGCGTATGCAAGCGTTGGCCGTCGAACCCGACGGCCGGCAGATCGACCTTTTCTACGTGACCCAGTTGCCCGATCCCATCTTCGTGGAACGGGTTCAAAAACGTGCCGAGGAGGCTGGCGTCACCTTGCACCTGCACGTCAAGGGGCGAGATCCGCGCCTGACCGCCGACGTCGTCCGAGAAATGCTGCCGGACTGGCGCGAGGCCAGTATCTGGTTCTGTGGTCCGGCCGGCATGGGTGATGAGCTTCAGGCCGCCCTGCAGAAAGCGGGCCTGGATCGGTCGGCCTTCCACCGGGAATTTTTTCAGATGCGTTGACGACAGGTGCCGATTCAAAAGCGGCAGCACACAACCCAAAATGGGGCGTAAACAAGCCAAATCTGCCGCTACCTTGGCCCAATAAAATTAGGGTTGGGTCAGTTTCAATGCAAACCCCTGGGATTGTTTTTCAGCGCAAATCAACATATTGCCCCTTGTTCGTCGTCGATTTGTAGAAGTTGTATGGGGAACTGGTGCAATGGCAGCTACTGGCCAAGAGCCAAGAGCGGTCATTAAGCAGTCGAACGTCGAGCTACCAGCAGCCCCAACCCAGCAGCCCCAAGAAGTGATGCACAGATACGATTGAATATCTGTTGCCTTCTCGGCTCCATAAACCACTTTCGAAGATGGCTGCCTATAAAAGCGTATGCGGCAATAGCTATCCACTCTAAGCCCAAGAAAATGGCCCCCAAAGTGAAGAACTGTGGCGTTGCGGACTCTGTGATATCAACGAATTGAGGCAGAAAAGCAGTAAAGATAAGGATGGCTTTGGGGTTGCCCGCAGCAACCAAGAACTCTTGGCGAGCGAGAGCAAAGAGGTTTCGCTTCGCTATAGGAACATTGGCATTCTGCTCAACTGACTTTGCGCGCCACAACTTTAATGCCAAGTAGAAGAGGTAAGCAGCTCCAATGAGCTTGATTGCAAAGAACGCGACCACTGAAGCCTGCAATACGGCAGCAAGACCAGTCGCTGCAATAGCAATCATGCCGATGAATGCAAGCAGACGACCCGCACCAGCTATTGAGGCCACCCAGAAGCCATAACGAGTGGCATTTGCCACTGATAGCAAGTTATTAGGACCCGGAGCCATGTTGAGCGCAAAGCAGGCAGGAATGAAGACAAGCAATGTATTGACCGACATGATTTTTCGTATAGAGACATTAGCCACGATACATTAGTGGCTACTAAATGTCCGCTCAGGGTCGCGACCGGAATTCTCGACCAGGTTACTCACGGCTAGGCGCAGATAGCCCTGGCGCTAGGCGGCTTGCAGCTTTGTAGTGCGCTTGCGGCGCAGTTCGACCACCTGCTCTGCGCCAACGGCGCGAGCTCGCAACTGGCCACAGCCGCCGTCCACATCCTGCCCCGCGCTATTTCTCACCTTAGTCAGCACACCCCGGCTCTGCAGGGAGCGGACGATCTCGCGGATGCGCTCGGAATCGGGACGCTGGTAGTCATCGCCTTCGAGACTATTGAAGGGAATGACGTTGAGCACGCCGTACTTGCCCTTGAGCAAACGCACGATAGCATCGAGTTCGTCGTCGCCGTCATTGATCCCCTTAAGTAGCGTCCATTGATACTGGATCGGATAGTCGGTGTCACGAGCGTATTTCTCGCCGAGCTCGATGAGTTCCTCCGGCGAAATTTTTGGCGCACGCGGCAGCAGGTGCGCACGCAGTTCGGCTTTGGTCGTATGCAGCGACAGCGCCAGTGCGGGCTTGATGCGTTGTTGCGGCAGGGCTTCGAACACGCGCAAGTCGCCCACAGTGGAGAACACGAGATTCTTGTGGCCGACATTGCCTTCGGTGCCGAGCAGGTGGATGGCTTCGAGCACGTTGTCGAGGTTGTGCGCCGGCTCCCCCATACCCATGAAGACCACTTTCTTCACCGTGCGCAGACGCCGCGCCAGCACGACCTGCGCGAGGATTTCCATGCTTGTGACCTGGCGAATCAGGCCGCTCTTGCCGGTCATACAGAAGCGGCAGCCGACCGCACAGCCAACCTGAGTGGAGACGCAAAGCCCGTCGCGCGGTAGCAGTACGCTTTCCACCATCTGTCCGTCGGCGAGCTCGACGAGCAAGCGGGAACCGTCGTTGCCGGTGTGTTCGGAATGGACACGGGCGAGACCGTCCAACTCTGCCGTCAAGGCGGGCACGGCATCGCGCAGCGCGAGAGGCAGAAAGTGCTCGGAACTCCGCC
>Ga0182745_1005397_pt1 | contig 10456 bp, 8 predicted proteins | sample eDN3rd30CKraftBY_FD_128523 | JGI IMG/M metagenome (GOLD analysis project Ga0182745, IMG submission 128523) | Enriched backyard soil microbial communities from Emeryville, California, USA - eDNA 3rd pass 30_C Kraft BY (version 2) (version 2) | ecosystem: Environmental > Terrestrial > Soil >... | reverse complement strand
TGGGAAGACGGGATGCTGATGCATGTTTATTGGTTCTCGGGCTGCCAGTCCTGCGCGATGCACAAGCAATGTACGACGGGCAAAGAGCGGCGGCTGAAACGCTGGGAACATGAAGCGGTCCTCGACTCGATGCAGGTTCAACTGGAGCACGATCCTGGGAAAATGAAGGTGCGCCGCCAAACCGTTGAGCACCCGTTCGGAACGCTCAAGTACTGGATGGGGGCTACCCACTTCCTGACCAGGACCCTGCCACGGGTTAGCACTGAAATGAGCCTTCATGTGCTCGCTTACAACCTCAAGCGAATGATGAGCATCTTGGGCATCAAGGGGCTGCTCAAGGCGATCAAGGCGTGAACTGGCCTACTGAGGCGCCGGTATGCATGCCCAAAAGACCTCAAGAACGACTCACATCGCCACATGCGCCCCAGCACGGCGATTTGAGCTAAACCACGCAATTTCTTGCCAGTTTGGCAAGCCTCTCTAGATCCCTGCGCCCTTCAACGCATTTCGCGTGTTTTCACACAGCCTGGACCCAAAGCTGCCGTTGGCCCAGGTTGACTATCGGCCAAAAGCGGTCTGCAGCACGCCACTGGATTTTTAAATTGAGACTCTAAGGTCTGGCCGTCTGTCTTTCGATCTGGTTACCCAAAAAGAACAATAACAGCGCCACGAAGCAAACCGAAGCCTGGATAACTCCTAAGCTCGACACAGGCGGGTACTCCAGAATCGATACCAGCCAAGTTGTGATCGCTGCAGCGCCCATGGTCATAAAGCCAAACAATGCCGACGCAAGCCCCGCCTGTTTGCCGAATGGCCCCATGGTGATGGCCGTACCCAGGGGGTTGGCCAGGCCCATACCCCAGAGAAAACTCGCCATCGACAGCGAGTACCAACCAAGGTCTGGATAGCTCGACCCGACCAGCAGAAGGCAGCCGGCTAGCATTGCGGTGGTCAGCCCCAAGGTAGCGACCGTGCGACTGCCAAAACGGCGTGCCAGGCGCGGCGCGGCCATGCCGGCAGCGAATACCACGAAGACTGTGACAGCGAAGTACAACCCTGCCTGCAAGGACGACAAACCCATGCCGCTCATCAGGATCGCTGGTGCGGCTGCGAAGGATGCGAACAGCCCACTCATAAGCAAGCTCACTGCAGTACCCGGAAGGATGAAGCGTTCATCAGCGATCAGCCGCCAGTAGGCGCCCACTACCTGCGGTACCGATTGTGTGGTTCGGCGTTCAGGCGGCAGCGTTTCGCCAAGTCCGCGCGCATAGAAAAACGCGATGACAACAGCAGCAACGCCAACCATCACGAAAATCGCTCGCCAACCCAGCGTTGTTGTCAGCAGGCTGCCGAGCAGCGGTGAGAAACCGGGGGCTGTCGCGGTGGCGATCATGGTCAGCGACAATGCTCGCGCCAGGGTTTGCCCTTCGAACAGGTCGCGTGCAATGGCGCGGGCCAGCACGGCGGCAGCGCAAACCCCCAGCGCCTGGATGACTCGCCCGGCGATCAGCATATCCAGTGAGCCGGCAAAGCCGGCGACCAATGTGCCTGCTACGAAAAGCGAGAGGCCGCCGAGCACGAGCCGCATACGGCCGAAATGATCCGCCAGCGGCCCAACCACTAATTGCGCGAGCGCGAAGGTGATGAAGAAGCTGGAAAGCGTCAGGCCCAGCTCGCGGGACGATACGCCTAGCTGCTGGCCGATGTCCGGAAACGCGGGAAGGATGATGTTTGTGGACAAAATGCTGATCGCCGAAAGCGCAGCCAGTAAAGCCACGACTTTGCCGGTCAGCGGCGTGCCGGTCTCTCTAGGCATCACGCTGTCGCTCGCGGCCTGGTGCTGTCCGCTCACGGCGTTGCCTCCCAGCGGCGGAACAACACGCTGGCATTCACGCCGCCAAAACCGAAACCATTGGAGAGCGCATGGGTGATCGGCATTTTACGCGCGCTGAACGCAACCAGATCGAGACCCGCCGCTGCTTCGTCGGGGTTGTTCAGGTTCAGTGTCGGCGGCACGATCTGATCGCGCAGCGCCAGCACCGTGAAGATCGCTTCGATGCCGCCGGCAGCGCCAAGCAAGTGGCCGGTGGCGGATTTAGTCGAGCTGATCGCCACGCTTGCGTCGGCGCCAAATAGCGCCTGAATAGCTGTCAGCTCGCCGTTGTCGCCAACCTGGGTAGAGGTGGCGTGGGCGTTGATGTGCTGCACATCACCCGGGCTCAGGCCCGCCTGTCGCAGCGCTTGTTGCATGGCGCGCAGGGCACCGCTGCCGTCCTCGGGCCCGGCGGTGAGGTGATAGGCATCGGCACTGGTGCCGTAGCCCACGAGTTCGGCCAGCGGCGTGGCGCCACGCGCGAGGGCGTGTTCCAGTGATTCGATCACCAGCAGCCCGGCACCTTCGGCCATCACGAAACCGTCACGGTCACGATCAAACGGGCGCGAGGCCTGCTGCGGGTTCTCGGCGAAACCGGTAGACAACGCGCGCGCCGCCGCAAAGCAGCCCAGGGTCACGCGGTCGATAGCCGCTTCCGTACCGCCGCAGATGGCGATATCGGCCTCACCGCTTCTGATAAGGCGAGCGGCATCGCCAATCGCTTGAACACCCGCGGCGCAGGCGGTAACCGGCGCGCCAAGTGGACCTTTGAAGCCGTTGCGAATGGACACATGCCCCGCTGCCATGTTGGCCAGGAACGAGGGGGCGGTGAACGGCGACAGCCTGCGCGGCCCGCGTGAGTCGGTCGTGCGCACGGCCTCTGCCATGGCACCGAACCCGCCCACGCCGGACGCGATGATGGTTGCGGTTCGTGCCTTGTCGGCTTCGCTGCTCGGGTGCCAGCCTGCCTGCTCCAGCGCTTCATGAGCCGCAATCAGCGCAAACTCGATAAAGCGGTCCATCTTCTTGCGTTCTTTCGGCGCGATGATCTGTTCGGGTTGATAGCCTGCCAGCGCGTCTTCTTCGAGCGTGGGCACTTGTCCTCCCACCGCCACGCCTGTGCCTTCGGTGATTTGCGCGGGCAGTGTGCGAATGCCCGAGCGCCCGGCCAGTAGGCGGCGCCACACTTCATTCACACCACAGCCCAGTGGCCCGACGATGCCAGTACCGGTTACCACGATGCATCTCTGCTGCTGAATGTTGCTCATTGGAACCTCTCTTTGTCGGTCGGCGTTCTCCCTGGCCGCAGGAGAACGCGTGTCCGGGAGTTGCGTCAGGCTTTCGCCGTGACGCCCGAATCATCGCCGGGGCGGCTGGGGCGGATCTTGAACCAGATGGAGTACATCGCCGGCAGAAACACCAGGGTCATGATGGTGCCGACAAAAGTGCCGCCGATGAGGGTATAAGCCAGGGTTCCCCAGAACACCGAGTGCGTCAGTGGAATGAAGGCAAGAATCGCTGCCAGTGCCGTCAGCAACACGGGTCGGGCGCGCTGTACGGTGGCTTCGACCACCGCATTGAACGGCTCCAGGCCCTCGTTCTCGTTGTAATGGATCTGCCCAATCAGGATCAGCGTGTTGCGCATCAGGATCCCTGACAGTGCAATCAGCCCGACCAGGGCGTTGATGCCAAACGGTTGATGGAACATGAGAAGCACCGGCACCACGCCGATCAAACCCAGCGGCGAGGTGAAAAACACCATGACCATCGCCGAGATCGAGCGTACCTGCAGGATGATGATCAGCAGCGTCAGGGCGATCATGATCGGCAGTAGCGGCAGAATCGCCTGGCTAGCCTTACCCGATTCCTCGATAGAGCCGGCCATTTCGATGCGAAAGCCAGTTGGCAAGGTTTCGATTATCGGCTGCAGGTCTTTCCACACTGCTGCCGAGACGTCTGGCGGCTGCAGCTCTTCGGCAATATCACCCCGAACGGTGATGGTCGGTGTGCGGTCACGACGGCGCAGAATCGGATGTTCCATACGCACATCGACCTCGCCGATCTGCGACAGCGGAATGCGCTGACCAGCTGAGCCAACCAGTGTGAAACCCTCGATCTTCGACGGATCGAGACGGATACCCCCCGCTGCCCGGCCGACCACCTGCACCGAGCGAATATCTTCGCGCACCGTGGTGATCGGTACGCCGTTGAGCAGGAACTGTAGCTGCTGGGCGACTGCGTTAGAGGTCAGGCCAACGGCCTGCAGGCGATCCTGATCCAGCGAGAAATGCAGCGTTGGTACCAGAGAGCCCCAGTCGCTGTTCACGGTTCTCATCATCGGGCTGGCTTGCAAAACGCCCTGCACACGGGTGGCGATTTCGCGCAGCTGCATCAGGTCTGGCCCCATCACCCGATAGGCCACCGGGTAAGGCGAGTACGGGCCGAAGACCAGTTGCGTGACGCGCACCTTGGCCTCGGGCGCCAGCCCTTCGGAGGCGGCCTCTCGAATACGCAGTTTGAGGGCCTCACGGGCCTCCTGGCTGTCCGTCAACACCACGATCTTAGCAAACGACGGATCGGGCAGTTCCGGCGCCATGGCCAGGAAGAAGCGGGGTGGGCCTTGCCCTACATAGGAGGTCACGATCTTGGCTTCGTCCTGCTCGCGCAGCCATGACTCAACCTTGACCGCCGTGGCGTTGGTCTGCTCGATGGAGGTGCCGTACGGCATTTGCACCTCGACCAGCACTTCGGGGCGGTCGGACGTCGGGAAGAACTGCTTTTTTACCAACCCCATGCCCAGTACCGAAACCACGAACAAGGTGATGACCGTCCCAGCCACCAGCCATTTAAGGGCGATGACCCGCGCCAGCAACGCGCGGAAACGGTTGTAGTGGCGGGTGTTGTAGATGGCCGCATGGCCACCCTCGACCTGCTTGATATCGGGCAGCAACTTCACGCCCAGGTAGGGCGTAAACGCCACTGCCACCACCCATGAGGCGATCAGGGCAATGCCGACAATCCAGAACATGTTGCTGGTGTACTCACCCGCCGTGGACTGGGCAAAGCCGTTGGGCATGAAGCCGATGGCGGTGACAAGCGTACCGCAGAGCATCGGCGCGGCGGTGTGGCTCCAGGCATAGGCCGACGCCTTGAAGCGGTCGTAGCCCTCTTCCATCTTCACCACCATCATTTCGATGGCGATGATGGCGTCGTCTACCAACAGGCCCAATGCGAGGATAAGCGAGCCCAGGGTGATGCGGTCGAAGTTCTTGCCCGTGGCGGCCATCACCACAAATACGATGGCCAGCGTCAGCGGCACGGCAGCTGCAACCACGACGCCGACGCGCCAGCCCATGCTGATAAAGCAGACCAGCATGACCACCAGCAACGCGACGAAGAACTTGACCATGAACTCGTTAACGGACGAGGCGATGTTGACGGCCTGATCGGTGACTTTGCTGAGCGTCATGCCCAGCGGCATGGCGTCGTTGATGCTCGCGGTTTCTGCCTCTAGCGCCTTGCCGAGATCAAGCCCGTTCCAGCCCTCGCGCATGATCACACCGAGCAGCAAAGCGGGCTCGCCATCGTTGCGTACCAGGAAGGTGGCCGGGTCCTCGTAGCCGCGCTCCACGGTTGCCACGTCGGAAAGCTTCAGCGTACGACCCTGTACGGCAATCGGTGTCTCGCGGACTTTTGCCAGTTTGTCGAAGGCACCATCCAGGCGCATGACGACCTGCGGCCCGTTGGTTTCCACCGAACCGGCGGGCGTCAGGGCGTTCTGGCTATTGAGTGCAGCAAAAAGGTCCTGCGGCGTCACACCCAAGGTCGCCAGCCGGTCATGGGAGAATGACACGAAGACGCGCTCGGCCTGTTCGCCGATGATATTGACCTTCTTGACCCCTGGCACGTGCAACAGCCGCTGACGCAGCGATTCGGCGTCACGCACCAGCTGGCGCTGGGGTTCACCCTTTGCCTTCAGGGCATATACCGCGAAGGTCACATCGGAGAACTCGTCATTGATCATCGGCCCGATAACGCCGGCAGGCAACGTTTTGGCTTCATCACCCAGCTTCTTGCGGGCCTGGTAGAACTCTTCCTGCACCTGCGACGGCGGCGTGCTGTCGCGCAACGACACCATAGTGAATGCCAGGCCCGCGCGAGTGTAGGTTTCGCTGCGGTCGTACCACTTCAGCTCCTGCATGCGCTTTTCCAGCGGCTCGGCGACCTGATCCTGCATTTCCAGGGCGGTAGCGCCTGGCCATGCAGTGATAATGGTCATCTGCTTGACGGTAAACGGCGGATCCTCAGCGCGGCCCAACTGAAAGAACGCCAGCGTTCCGGCCACCGCGATCAGCAAAATCAGGAACAGTGTGATAGAGCGCTCGCGAACCGCGAGGGCGGACAGGTTGAAACGCCCCTTGCTCATCGCTGACTCCCGGCTACCGGCGTGACAGCCGCTTGGGCAAGCCGTACTTGCTGGCCATCACGCAGCAGGTGGGCACCTAGGGCAACCACTTGCTCGCCAGCCTTGAGCTTGCCAGCGACACGCGCCGTATCATCACTGATACCTATTACCTGAATGGGGCGCCAGGAGACTTTCGCTGGCTCGCCAGCAATTACCCACACCCCTGTGCCATTGCCTGGATCGTAGAGCGCGGCGATAGGTACCTGCAGCACCTGAGTGGCGCTCTTGTCCTCTGCGATGTTCAGGGTAATGGTGGAGCCTAGCGGCGCGTTCGCCAGCGCGCCGTCAAGCACATACCGGGCTTCGAAGGTTCGGGTGGTGGCATCGGCGGCCTCGGAGAGCAAGCGCAGCTTGGCTGCCACGGCAGCGCCGCTATTGCCATACAAAGTAGCTTGAGCTGTGGAGCCCGGCGTCGGGCGCAGGGTTTCAGGAAGGTACACGACAGCTTCCCGCTGCCCCGCCCGCGCCAATCGCACCACCGCTTGGCCGGCACTGACCACCTGGCCGGGTTCGGCCAGAGTGTCCATCACCACCCCATTGGCGTCAGCCAACAACACCGCGTAGCCCGTGGCATTGCGCGCCACATCAGCCTGCGCCTGGGCAGCGCTGAGCTGAGCCTTGGCGGAGTCGGCGGCGGCCTGGATCTGATCATAGCGCGACGCCGATACCGCGCCGGCGGCTACAAGCCCGCGATAACGCGCCTCGTCATCAGCCGTCTGCTTGGCCAGCGCCCGAGCGGAAGCGACCGTCTCCTGCTGCGCACGCGCCTGTAGTTGCAGGTCGATGGGATCAAGGCGCATCAACGGCTGGCCACGCGTGACCGCTTCACCAGTGTCAACCAAACGCTCGAGAATCTTGCCCGACACCCGGAAGCCCAGGTCACTCTGGGTACGTGCGACCACTACCCCAGTGAATGAACGGCCCGTCTCGAACGACTGCTGGACCGCCGCCGCCCTGATCAGCGGCGGCGTGTTGCGGGGGTCTTGGTTGACTGACGACTCTCCACATGCCGCCAGGACGATAGGCAGTAAGCAAAAGGCAAAGGTGGCGGGCTTGAGGCGCATGGGTTCCGTTACTCAAGAGCAAGATAGGAACCACATTCTTATTCTGGTGACCAATTCTGTCAATGGTCACAGGCAATTATCTAAGGTGCCAGGCTGCGCAATATCAGTGCTGGCAGAAGTACGACGGCCTCAGGCGCTGTATCGAGGTTGTACTGCAATTGAGCCGCGTTGACGTAGGGGCGCAGGATCAAAAAGATTGCATTGACGGCCTCATCCAGGGGTGTTTTGCGCTCGAACTCTCCAGACTGTCGGCCTTCGAGGACAATCTGTTGGATAAGCTCGCGGATACGCAGCTCATGAGTCTTGACCGACGGCCACAGGTCGCGCGAAGCGACGGCGGCGATGTCGTAAAGCTTGCGATCGTGGAAGAACAGATCGCTGCCAGCCTCGGAAATCGAGCGAAATAGGCGCCTTATTTTCTCGGATGCGGTCGGCGCCTCGACAATGGCGGCTTCGACGATCTGCATGATCATGGCCAGGCGATTGCTGCATATCACCCCGCCGATGGCCTGCTTGGAATCGAAGAATTTATAGATGTAGGCCTTGGAGAAACCGATCGCCTTGGCGAGGTCCGAGACGGTGGTCTTTTCGTAACCGTAATGGCCGAAATGCTGCGTCGCCGCGTTGATGATCTGGTCGCGGATCTCATGATCCAGCGGGCCACGTAGGGTCGAGGTGTTCATATCTTCATTCATGACCAAAGCTTAACTCCGTGGCGAACTGATTGACAGTCAGTGACCAATATATAATATGGTCACTATCTGAGTCAGCTCTAGAGAAACGTCATGCCCGCGTCCCGTATTCTTGCTCTCGTGGTAAGCACAAGCCTGGTAGCGGGGTGCGCGGTTGGCTCGGACTACCTTCGCCCGGATGCTCCATTGGCCGAGCAATACACCGGCCAGGCAGCGATGGACGCCCGAACCGCAACAACCACTGCCAACTTCGAGGTCTGGTGGGAAGGCTTTGGTGATCCGCAATTGAGTGCCCTGATCAGCAAAGCTCTTGACCAAAACCTCGACATAACCCAGGCCCAGGCGCGAGTCGCCCAGGCGCGAGTCGCCCAGGCGCGAGTCGCCCAGGCGCGCGCGGGGCTGGGTGCTGCCAACGCGGCGCTACTCCCTTCCGCCACTATCAATGGCCAAGCCGCACGTGCTTACCAGTCAGTGGAAACGCCACTGGGGCAGGTGCTTGACGCCACGCCCGGCTATGAACGTTACGGTAATAGCTACGAGGCCAACCTCAACGCGAGCTGGGAAAGCGTAGGGTGGATTCGCGCAACCCCTCGTCCATCGGTGAGGAATACATACCTCTGGGCTGCGCATAATTCGGACCAAACGTCTCGTCAATCTCCAGTATCAGTTCACTCGCCAGCTTGAAGTCCAGCCGCATGTAAACCGCGAACATCGGTTCCTCTTCGCTGGCGTCGGTTTCCATCGTAAACGGCACCGGCACGGATACCACAAGACAATGCTGAGCGTCGTAAATGTAAACGTCGTCCCCCAGATAACCGCGCTTGCGTCCTTGACACAAGATCACGATACCTGGCTCATAAAGCACCGGCGTGCGGGTCAATGGCCGATTCGAACGAAGAAAACGTATGTCATCCAGCCGACTCGGATTGTAGCCCTCGAGCGGCGACAGTTGCTCCATAAGCCTTACAATGCGTTGAGTGCGCGCGGTGCAGGGAGCCATAATCAATTCCCTTCTTCGCTTGGCTCACTGTCCGTCGAGCGTGTCAGCGACTCCCATTGTTCAATTTCTTTCAGCGACTGCTCCAGCTTGTCACGCACTAGGCTCAAGGCATCACTACCAAGTAACAAGTGGCTTGGCGGGTTACTGATGGCGATCAATTTCAACATGGCCTGCGCGGCTCTGCTCGGGTCGCCAAGTTGCTTACCGCTCTTCTCTTGGCGGGCCTGTCGTACCGGATCAAAGCTGGCGTCGTAATCAGCGATACTGCGTGGCGTGCGCTGCATTGAACGTCCTGCCCAATCAGTACGGAAAGAGCCCGGTGCCACCGCCGTGACGAAGATGTTGAAAGACTTGAGTTCCTTGCTGAGCGTGTCCGAGATACCTTCCAGCGCGAACTTGCTGCCGCAGTAGTAGGCGATACCTGGCATGGTGATCGTGCCGCCCATGGACGTGATGTTGATGATGTGGCCCGTGCGGCGCTGACGAAAATACGGGAGGAAGGCTTTGGTAACTGCGACCGCACCGAACACGTTCACGTCAAACTGCTGGCGCATGTCCTCCAGCGGCGACTCTTCAAAAATACCTTCGTGACCGTAGCCGGCATTGTTCACCAGTACATCCACCGGGCCGTGACGGGTTTCAACCTCGGCGATGACGCTAGAGATGCGCTCAAAGTCAGTGACATCCAGAATGACGCCATGGGCACGATCGGGCGACGAGCATTCGAACGCCTGCAAGGCTTCCTGATTACGCACAGTGCCAATCACCCGGTGTCCTGCCATCAGCGCCTCGGTGGCAAGCGCTTTGCCTAAGCCGCTGCTGATGCCGGTAATAAACAGGGTTTTGGGTTCGCTCACGACAAAATCCTCTTGGTTGATTGGCGCCTATGGTAGTGAGACTACGGCAACCAGCCCATGCTGGATCATCTGCAAGTCTTGCCTATTTCTATCAGGGGTGATAGCAACGTGTTGCTTGCCAGCGCGCGCTCCTGAAGCGTTGCCGCCTTGATCTGCGCTTCGCTATAACGACGGAGCCAAACACGGCCCTCTCCGAGCGGATATAAGATCCGTACTGGTTTTCCTACTTCTGTCACGATAATGTGATGGCGATATGAAATCATTTTTGATCTAACCGGCGAGGGCCTCTGCCTGGGAGGTACAGAGCCTGCCGCGCATGAAAAATACGCAATTCGCGAAGGCGTCGATGCCCTTTTGAGCAAGCCGGCGATGGAATGCACAAGGCGTAACATGGAGAGATTGCCCACCTCAGGCTGCCAGTAGATTCGCTCGTCGCTGTGATCTGCGAGGAAAAGTTTACGGAATCGGGTCTATCTACTGAGAAATCTTCCATGAATATAAAAAG
>Ga0182745_1005396_pt1 | contig 10459 bp, 12 predicted proteins | sample eDN3rd30CKraftBY_FD_128523 | JGI IMG/M metagenome (GOLD analysis project Ga0182745, IMG submission 128523) | Enriched backyard soil microbial communities from Emeryville, California, USA - eDNA 3rd pass 30_C Kraft BY (version 2) (version 2) | ecosystem: Environmental > Terrestrial > Soil >... | reverse complement strand
CCGTAATGGGGAATTGGACGATTGGCGTGAAAGCCACGAACTTCCCGAGCGAATGCTTTCCGAGCCAAGCCGGAGGGTTGCTTGAACTCAAGGGCTGGCGCACCATCTTATGAGCGCTAGGAAAAAATGAATTTAGGAAAAATGCGAATGGCTAGACCAGGCTTGGAGGAATTGCAACAATGGTTGTCATGGCGAAGGAAGTGGGGCTGAAGATCTATTTTCGGACGACGCCGAAGCTGCGGGGGTTTTACAACCGCTTGACGGGGACCTTGCGCGCGACCGAAGTCATCTCATCCAAGAAGGGGTATACGTCTAACGACGCGATCATCAACGCGTTGTTGCTCTGGGCCGCGGAACGAGATCCCGAGGAACTGGCTCGCACCCTGCAGGGACACATCGAGGATTTCGAGGGGACCTGGGGTGAGTTACTTGCCTCGGGCGGAACCGAGTCCCCCGCGTCGGGGCGGGATGCCGAAGCTCCCAGGGGCACGCAGGCGAATTCGAGCCCGGTTCCGTTGCCCGAACAGGCGGAAGAGCCGAAGGACGAAACGGGGACGCGCCCCGTGTGGACGACCGGCTCGATCCGCCAGCGGACCGAGGGAGACAACGCCAACCTCGCTCGCCAGAACCAACTGGTCAGGGACGAGCGAAAAGAGGAACAAAGCCGGGAGTCGGCCAGCCAATCCGAGGTCAAACCAAGCAGAAAAACGCCGGGTCGCAAGGGGAAAACCTCCTCGTGAGCAAGGCCCGAGGCGCGTAACCGAGGTTCTTCGGTCGGCCGATTTCGGTCTCATCGTTCGGAGGACCTCGCGGCTATTCCAGGCCCACCGCCACCACGAACGGCCCGATACAGAAGGCCTCCAGACTCTGGCAATCGTGCTGTTCAACCCACCGGGCCCAGCGATTCCGCGAGCACCAGATCAACTCGATGACCACGATTTCACCCGTGATTCGGTTCCGCTTGATGATCTCCACGCGAAACCAGAGCGGTACCCGGCAACGGACCCTCACCTTGCCGAGCGGACCATGCGCCGGGGGTGGAGAGGGGGAGGACGGGGCCGGTTCAACGCTGGTGATCATCGAGTCGCACTCCGACGCCTGCGCGGACGATCCGCTTTTGATCAAGGGTCGCGGTTTTCAACCCCATCCAGGTCGTCGGCAAGGGTTCTCCCCCTCGCCGAACCGACCAGGCGGGCACTCAGAAACCGATCGTCAAACCCAGTCTCGCCGGGCCGACGAATCGTATATCGAACGCTAGTGTTAATGCGTTCAGTTATCATGGAGCCTTTTCTGGCGAGTGTCAACCAGAAAACGGATCAACCCGGGTTTGCGGGATTCCGCCACGAACGGGCCCGACTGAAGTGGGAAGATAATCGTATAAAATGCTGTCGATCAGAACCGACTTTAGGTATCCTTCTGGAGAGGAGAAGTCGGGAAGGCGAGATAAGCCGAACCACCCTGAAAGCGAAAGGAATGGATTTCAATATGACGACTTCAGGCGATCGACGCGACTTTTTGAATGCCGTGGCGCTGGGCGCGGGGGTCACGGGAGCCCTGGCGGCCTCGAGTCGGACCGAGGCGCAGTTGATTGAGCCCCCCGAAGCGGGCGGCCGTGTCTTCAAGGGGACGTCCAAGCGAGGTGATTTCAAGGAGGCCCTCGATAACGCGATCCAGGCCGCCATGGCGACCGCTCGTGGCAACGACCGGCAGGTCCGCTGGACGTTTGTCGGCATGTCGGGGCTGAACGGTGGCGTGGTGGGAGCGCACGAGGTCACCGTCACGATCCAGGCTGTGATTCACTGATTGTTGGCAACACAGTCTTCGCTCGACTCGGTCGCCTCGCGGCGCCGCGGGCCCGAGCCGCTTAGGCCTGGCGCGGAGGCGATCCGGCGAATCTCGGCGAAGATTCCCATGAGCGCGAGGTTACGCGCTGCGCAAACGTCGGTGTCGATTTCGGCTTCGCGGCCGAATTCGCTCCGCAACGTCGAGCCGATTCGAGGAAGCGTGGCCCGAATCAAGGTGGCGTAGACGCGGAGCCGCTCGGTCTCGGCCTCGTAGCTCTGCAACGGTCCGGACTCGAGCTCAAACTCGACCTCGTCGTCGAGGTCGAGCCCTTCGTCGGACGACTGCTCCTCCAGGGAATCAGGTTCGTCATTGTGGGGGTGGTCGTGTTCGCATGCCATGTGGATTCAGAACTCCTTGGCCCCGGCCCTTTGGCGCGAGGTCGCGTGTCGATGGAGTGACGAGCAACGGGATTGCGTGAGAACCACTGGTCAATCACGCGCCGGGGTGCCGCGGCGACCGCCAGGGTGTGCCACCTGCTTGATTCCACCTTTCGGAAGAATTCAGCAGGAATCAGGTTGGGCGTGATCCGAGGGGATGTCACAGGTGCCTGGTTTTGACGTAAGCCTTCACAGGGATGCTCTTTCTTTGCGGATCACACGCGCGGTATACTCCCTGGAGAAGTGGGCTAACCTGCTTGAAGTCAATGGTTTTCGTCCAAAAGGGAACGCCGCGACCCAATCGGGCGTCCAACCCTTTGCCGCGAGGCCCGTGGGTGACCGAAGCCGGATCGAATCTCCGTAATACCGAGTGAAGCCGTCCTTTCCGATCCGTCTGCTTTCAACTTGAATCTGAAGTGAAGTGTTGCCTCGTGTTCGATTCTCGAGCCAGCTCCCTCGGTCTCGTACCAACGTGGGAGTGATGGCTTCGGGGTTCTCGACGAATGGCCCAACCCGATTTCGATACCGAACGTTTGTTGGTATTCAATAGCTGCGTATCCAGTCGAGTCGGCCGAGCTCGTTCCGTCCGTTTCATCCTTCTTCCATTCCGCGAAGCTGGCTCCTCCTGATCGTTGAGGATCGAACCATGAGACGTCGTGGGTTTACACTCGTCGAACTGCTGATCGTGGTCGCGATCATCGGGATCTTGATCGCCCTCATTTTGAGAGCCCAGATGGGCTCGATCCGGTTGGCCGAGGAAAAAGCGACGATCTCCCTCATCGCGAAGCTGGAACAGGCGATGACGGAGCGAATGGACGCCCTGGTGAACTACCAGGCCGATCCGACCTACGCTCACTATCGCCTGGCGGCGATTGAGAATAGTGGGGCTGCCGCACGTATTGAAGGGATCCAGCGAGCGCAGGTCATCGCTCAGTACGACTACCTTCGTGCCCAGCTTCCCGACGGTTTCGTTTCACTGGCCACGCCAGCGGCGACCGCGGGCGTTTATCCGTTCAACTTTGGCGGGCTTCCCTTCCTGGCGACCAATGCTCCAGGTTACATGCTTCCGTTGGGGGCCATATACTCGTCAGGAGCTCTCACTCCTCCTTCCGACTTCACGGGCCCGATCCCTTGCACGGGGATGTATGGCGCCTCGTTCGAGGCGGCCGCCGGCATCTACAAGCAACTCGGCTATCACCCGCGAGGATACGACGGGTCGGACAACAACAACGACGGCTACATCGACGATGCCCTCGAGGGCCTTTCGGGACTCTCCACCGCCGATCAAAATGCCGTTATCGCAAGGTTTGGGAAGCACACTCATAAGACCGCCCGCTCCGAGATGCTCTACGCCATCCTTGTCGAAGGGACAGGGCCGTTCGGGAGCATGTTCAGCCGAGACGACTTCACCGAACGCGAGGTGATGGACACCGATGGCGATGGTCTCATGGAGTTCGTGGATGCCTGGGGCGAGCCGCTCCAGTTCTATCGCTGGCCGGTGCTCTTCCACTCCGATAGCCAGCGGGGCTTTCCCGACTACCTGAAGATTCAGACCGACCTGGCCGCGAGCCGGCCCATCGGCCCTTATGTCAGCGCCTACGAAACCCGTGAACAGAACCCCCTGGACCCGAACCAGAGCTTGCTCTCCCCCGCCTGGTGGGGGAGTGCATTCAATGACAGCCATTCCTACGGCACCGCATCCGCGCCAATCAGTGGGGCCGCTCGAACGTTCATGACTCACTTCGTCACGCTGGTTGATCCTCTCGCCGTGACCGCGGCCACCCCCTCCTACTTGACCTACTGGGACCGCTCGACAGCCGCCGGGACCGGTTACTACCTGCGACGAGCCTACTACAGCCGGTTCCTGATTCTTTCCGCTGGCCCCGACAAAATCCCGGGTACGGCCATGCTGGGAGTGAACTACCAGAATCTGGACGACCGCTCGGGATACCCGAGCCCGAATGGGACAATGAATGCAACGCGAGATACGAGTGGCGCGGGAGTAGGGCTCAATGTTATGAACATGGTCCATATCGAGAACCAGGGGGGGCGGGTCGATCCGAATCGGACGGGCGACTATTTCTCGGTTCCCCATGCTTCCGGTCGCAACGACACGAATTCCCTTTTGGAACAGTTCGGGCAGGATGATATCACGAGCCAGACGTTTCAGGGGATTGGCGGTCAACTTCAGTAGCCGTTTGAGCGTCTTTTTCGCGTAGGCATGCGAAACAGTCATTATGTGTCACGATGCCTTGCTGGCCTTTGCCAGCAAGGCATCTGTTCTTTCCGCAACCACATTTAATAGAACGTTGCCATGCATTACATTTTTTCACGCGACCGATGAGAATAAGTGTCTCATTACTCGTAGGTTGTTTTAGATTACTGATCGATTTGTTGGGCTTGAAATCGAGGAATTCGCTGCAAGGAGACCAAGCAAGACATGCCGAGACTGCCCATTTGTAACCAATGCCAACGGCTTGGCAATAACCTCCAGTGGTTACGGCGAGACCGATACACGGACCATTAAGGTTTGCATTGCGCCTGGGGCAGATCTTGCAGTATTGCCGTTTGGCTTTTAGCATTTCGGTACTCCCTCCGCATCCTTTAAATAGATTACCCAAGGTGCCAGTGCTGTAAAACATTCGAATTGAAAAGGACTCTCATTGTGGCTCCATGAGCCTCCTGAAGTTGTGAACTTGTAAACACCTATGCTGGTTGCATCTTGATCCGAAAATGAGACGCAGCATTGCCCCGAGCCCGTTCCGTCCAGAGTCGTTCCGCAGCTTGCGATTAAATCACCAGTGGGGTCGTAGAGGTAATGAGTGACTTCACACCCTGGAACTCCGTCGAACGCACGGAAGCAGGCATATGAAGTTGCGGCAAAATTAAAGTTTCGGCTGATGCAGCCGAACATGGTGAAGTTAGTCGTCTTCATGAACCCGCTCGGATAGGCAACCGAAAGCGTGTAGGTGCCAACACCGAGGCTTATGCAGAGATCACCATCCGCGTTGGTTGTCCCGGTAAAGAAATCCGTTCCAGAGATGGTGACACTTGCTCCTGGTTGTGGATGCATTCCAGAGTCGTCTTGGCAGTACCGGCAATTGATGCAGAGTTCCCCCATTGAGCTCGCCGGGAAGTTGACCGAGACGGTGTTATCCTGGCCGCAGAGGGCGTCGACAGAGCCGGTGCGGGGGGCGAGGCCGGGGACCTTGACCGACGCGGTGTAGGTGCCGGGGGCGGGAAGATCGATGCAGCAGGCGCTGGGGCTGGCTCCGCTGGTGGTGCAGATCCCCACGACGTCGCCGTTGGCGTTGGTCCAGGTGACCACCGCGCCATGGACCGCGCCCGAGGGAGAGCATCCATTGTTGGTGATGGAAAGGCAGAGGCGGCCGGTCTCGCACGGAGGAGGGGGACCGTAGCCAACCCACTGGAACCGCCAGTCCCCCGCGCTGGTCCAGCGGATCGGCACGACCGAGCCGTCCAGGCCGTCCTTGCCGTTGACCTCGTGGACGAGCAGGGTGCCGGAGTCGCCGTGTGGCAGCTCCTCCCAGTCTCCGCCCGGCCCTTCGCGCACCTCGACGAACGAGTAGGGAGACGTGTCGCCCGAGAGGCGGGCCCAGGTCAACTGCGGACAGGCCCGCGCGAGGGACTGGCCGGTCGGGCTCGACCAGTGGCGGAGCGATCGACCCGAGACCGACAGGTTGGCGAAGCGCTCGAGGCGGCTCGCGAGGGCGTTGAACAGGTCCGCCGTGATCGGGTCGCCGACCTCGACGCGGGGGATTCGGCTCAGGCTCATGAGATCAGCACACTCCCGCGAGGAACCGCCAGTCTCCCTCGGCGGTCCTCCAGAAAAGGGCCCTGGTACTGGTGGGAACCGAGTCGTTCCCGTTGGCCTCGTACGCCTCGTCGGTGAAGGGGCCGTCGCTCCATGTACCGCTGGCGAGTGGGATTTGCTCGACGAACGGGAAGGAGCCACCGACGGCCGGCCCGGTGATCTTGCCCCAGATCGGCTCGGAGTCGAGCGCTTCGAGCAGATAGCCCGAAGGGGTTTCCACCAGGCGGAGCCCCCCTCCCTGGCCCACGGAAAGCCGGCATCGGTTCGCGGCGTCGATCAGGCGGTTGAACACCGTGTCGGTGATCGGCTCGCCGGGCCTCACTCTTGGTAAGTTCACGGATCAATCACCCATGATAGGCCGAGGGAATGAGCGCGGAGAGGTCGGAGCGGAGCAGGATCGGGGCCCCGTCGTAAAGCACTTGCTGCGGGCCGCTCGTTCCGTCGGGGTCGAACGTCTCATCCCAGCGCAGGAGTGGCCGGTAAGTAAAGGTATAAACGAGCGATTGGGTATAAGTGGAGTCGGTGCTGGCCTCGGCGTGGCTCTTGCACCCATTGAACATGAGATAGCCCGGCTCGACGCCCAGAAAGAGGGCGTTGTTGAGCGGGCGCTGCATGGCCTCCAGAATTTGCGCGGCGGGCAAGTAGGGGACCCGATGCAGCTCGATGGTCATGACCGCCTGGGCCAGTGGGAAGGCGTAAGGGAGGTCCTTCAGCTTGTGACCGTTGGCCAGGGTGACCGACGACTTTTCGACCGTGACCATCTCGCGCCCGAAGTCAATCTCCTGCGTGGCGTAGACGAAGGGGGCCTCCGGGTCAAGCGACATATCCGGGTTTGGTTGATACGTGTAGCGGGGGACCTGGTAATCGACCGAGATCACCGCCTGGTCGAACTGAATTTGCCTGGTCCCTTGCGTGGCTCTGCCTCGCCCTTCGATGGTGATCTCACGCGCGAACAGGTTGGGACTCTCGGGATAACTCGCGGGGGCCGAAAGCGTGATCGACCCGCCGACGCCCCCCGAGTGACTCACCAGCCCCAGGAGGCCGTTGGCCACCTGGTAGCGGTTGGCCCAGTCGCACAGGAACCGCTTGGTAGCCACCGGGCCGTCCTGGCGAATCCCCTCCTGAAACCCACTGCGCAGCTCCTGACACACGATTCCATTGATGGTCGTCGCCATGCGATCAAGATCTCCCACGCGCGAATCGAGCCACGTCGCCCGTCGTTCGCCACTCCTGAATGGCCCGGATCAGGGCGTCGAGCTTCCGGTTGGTGCTGACCTGCTCGTCAAGCTGCCGGGCGGCGAGCCGGTCCGCTTCACCCGGCCTGGAAACACCGGCGAGCAACAACCGGCTCAGGTAGGCCCTGTCCGAGAGAATCTCCGGCCTTGCCCCGCCCGGCGCTGTGAGCTTCGGGGTTGGCGTGGCCGTGGACGCGGGCGCGTTCGCTTCGCCCCCTCGCGCCGGTTGACGTTGCCGCTCGTCCCGTGGTTCAGGCGGCTCAGGTCTCGTTGTGACTGGGGATGGGCGGGGTGGCTCGGCCTGGGCGCGGAGGGCGCTTGCAACGCGTCCCCCCAGGTCGTTGAGCGCCTGCCCCTTGATGCCCGCGCTGGCCAGGGCCTGGTTGACCAGCGTTTGCAAGGTGGGCCCTCCTGGTTGGGCGTTCGTCAGCCGCTCCGGACCGATCGAGATCCGAAGCGCATTGGCGACGCGCGACGCCTCGCGCTGGGCTGCCCGATCGGCCTGGTGGGCGCGTTCGACTGGGGCCGAGGCCCGTTCCGCGCGACTTGGGGATCCCGCGCGCATGGGATTGGCCTGGTCCGCCCCATCTGGGCTGGTGCCCTGGAACGGACCTCCCGCCGCGTCCGCTCCATTGTGTTCGAGATGTCGCCTGACCAACTCGACCAGCCGATCGCTCAGTGTGGTCAGCACGGCATTGTCGAGCATCGTACGTCCCGGGCTGTTGGAAGCGTCAGAGCGGCTGGATTCAACCGGGTTTGGAGGGGGCTCGCGCTGGGGGACCAGGCCCGGCTGATCCTGGAGGGCGAGGGGGGATCGGGACTTAGCCAAGGGTGGGATCTCCGGAATGAGGGACGTTGGGGAAAGAAGCCTTCTCCCAGAGAGCCTGAACTTCCGCCAGGGAGAGAGGCACGCCGGGTTCGGCCTTGGCGTCGGCCGGTGCTCCTCGGCTGAGGCGGTTTTCGAGCTGGTCGAGCGTTAGCTGGGCCACTTGCTCATATCCAAGAATACCTTGTTCCACGAGCCGCTCGAAGAGAGCTCCCCAGCTCACCTCGGCCAGGTCTTTCGAAGAAGGGGGCGGGTCCTCAGGATTGCCTCCTCGTTCGATGGAGGGAACGCGAAACGCGATGCTCAGGAGTCGCGCTTCGTCCTCGACCGTGAGCAGGGGGGCGAGACTTCGGGCCTGGTCGCGCGTGAGCTCGGGCTGGCACGAGAGCAAGGCCAGGTGCAGGATGACCGCCAGCCCCTCGGTGGTGGCCAGTGCGATTCGGGAGGCCTCGTCCGAAAGTCTCGGTGGTCCTTCGCGGTCGGGCCGGTCGGGGAGCTGGTCGTCGAGCCAGGCCAGCACCTCGCCGAGTTGACCCAGGGTCAAGGCGCGGGCTCGGTAGCTTGTGCCGTCGAGCGCGATCACCCGAGGCGCATTGGTCACGTTGGGAAGGTGCATTGGTTAGGAGACCGGGTAGGTGATCGCACTCGAGCTCTTGACATGCACGGTGACGGCCACGGCCCCCGCCTTCGGGCCGCTTCGGAACGAGAACTTCTGGCAGAGGACCGTGGCCGAGAAGTCATCGCTTCCGTCCGGCTTCAGGTGGACCACCGCGTAGGTTCTCGGCTTGAGCTGCTGGGGAGCGACGGTCGGCTTGTTGCTGGTGTCGTAGATGAACGTAATCGTCCCCTCGAACCGCTCGACCCCGTCGAGCACCACCTGCGACCCATCCGCGCCGGTGTGCGTGATGTCCTCGGCGTCCACCTCCCAGTCCAGGTTGAACTCGGTCACGGCGAATTCGGTCGAGCCGACCAGGAACTTTCCCTTGTACCCATGGACGAACGTGTTTGGCATGGTCGATCAATCTCTTGAAGTAATGATGACTCGTTTTGTAGGGTGGGCACCGCCCACCGGCAGGATCCCAGGGCTGGGACTTTCACGGGCACGCTATTGGGGCAACCCGCGAGAGCATCTTGGCCGCTCTACGTCTTTTGCAATTCCAATTGCGGGCGGGACGCCCGCGCTCCCAGGGAAAGAATCGAGACGAGAGGCGAGGTATTTTGCCCGCTCTTCGGTTTTCCATTGCGGGCGGGACGCCCGCGCTCCCAGGGAAAAAACTCGATGTCTTATGTCAGCAGCTCAATCCAGGCGTTCCACTCGGCAGGCGGGGCCGCTCGGATCGGCTCAGGAGACGGCGGAGCAACCGGCGATCAGGATGTTGACGGTCACGTTGTCGCTTCCCGGGTCGAGCTTCAGGTTCTTGCTGGTCCCGCTGGTCACGGCCCCCACACCCGAGCCCACGGAGGTTGGGTCGGTGAAGTAGCGGATCGAGCCCGCGAAGACGGTGTCGGTTCCGGTCGTTCCCCAGAACGGCGCCCAGGGGTTCGACGCGTCGGCCCCCAGCGTCACCTTCAGGCCACTCGAGGCCGTGACCACCTGCACGATGAGCTCGCGGACGCGTGCGAAGTTGACCGTGGCCCCCGACAGGTCGGCCAGGGCGGTCAGGTCGAGCGTCTGGGGCACACCCGACGCCAGCGCGATTTGCCGGGCGTAAATCAGGTTCACCTGGCCCGCCCCCGTCCCGTTCTGATACTGCGTCGTGAGCGAGACCGACGCGGGAAGCGTTTGCGTGGTGATCAAGCCCGAGGTGACGGTCTGGTTGAACCCCGAGACAAGCTGCGCGGTTCCAGTCACGATGGCCATGTGGCAACCTCTTTGCTGTAATGCCCTTTCAGCCCATTACCAGGCCGATTGGGAAGTGGGAAATCGTGGTGAGACGAGTAAGCCGGCTTAGCCGGTCCGGCTGACCATGAACGCGAAGTCGATGGTGGCGGCGTGGGCGGTGGGGTGGTCGGGAGCGATGTCACGAGCCGACGCGAAGTGGGATTCGCGGCCTCGCAGGTGCATCAACTGGCCGTCCGCGAAGAGCAGGGGGGCGTCGTCCAGCGCCCGTCTGATCGTTCGGGCCAGGTCGCGTGCCTGCTTCTTGCCGGCCGCGACGACGAAAAGCCGGATCGTTCCTGATTCGAGCACGCTGACAAGTCCCGCGGCCTGAGTCATGTACTGGAGCTCGGCGTCGCGCTCCTGGTAGACCACCCAGGGGAGCTCGACGCCTCGCGGGGCGGCCTCGGCCCAGATTTTCAAGGCGCCGACGTGCTCGCCGACCGCCGAGACCACCCCCGG
>Ga0182745_1005395_pt1 | contig 10459 bp, 8 predicted proteins | sample eDN3rd30CKraftBY_FD_128523 | JGI IMG/M metagenome (GOLD analysis project Ga0182745, IMG submission 128523) | Enriched backyard soil microbial communities from Emeryville, California, USA - eDNA 3rd pass 30_C Kraft BY (version 2) (version 2) | ecosystem: Environmental > Terrestrial > Soil >... | reverse complement strand
TAGTCCGGGCTTCCTGCGTGCCATCTGCCCGCGTGTGGGGCCGCACGCCTCTCGATGGTCTGAAAAAGATGCTGGATAATAAAGCATGACCCGCTTGACGGCTAGGGCCGTCGGAGACCCTTGTAATGCCTGAACACGATGCACGCCTGCAACAACTGACTGTCTGGCTCGATGAGCAGCTCAATGAACTTTTCCGCCGTAACGCCTGGGGCGAGGTGCCTGAAGGCAGCCTGACCGCCGCCAGCAGCGACGCCAGCTTCCGCCGTTACTTCCGCTGGCAGGGCGCGGGCCGCAGCTTCGTGATCATGGATGCACCGCCCCCCCAGGAAAACTGCCGACCATTCGTCGCCATCGACCATCTGCTGGCCGGGGCGGGGGTGCATGTACCGCAGATTCACGCACAGGACCTTGAGCGCGGCTTCCTGCTGCTGGGTGACCTGGGTCATCAGACCTACCTCGACATCATCGACGCCGAAAACGCCGATCCACTGTTCGCCGACGCCATCGATGCGCTGCTGGCCTTCCAGCGCCTGCCGATGGATGCGCCGCTGCCCAGCTACGACGACGCGCTGCTGCGCCGTGAAGTCGAGCTGTTCCCTGAATGGTACGTGGGTCGCGAGCTCGGCAAGGTTTTTACCGACGAGCAGAAGGCTGCCTGGCAACGCACCAGCCAGTTGCTGATCGACAGCGCCCTGGCCCAGCCCAAGGTGCTGGTGCACCGCGACTACATGCCGCGCAACCTGATGCAGAGCGCACCCAATCCCGGCGTGCTGGATTTCCAGGACGCGGTCTACGGCCCTGTCACCTACGACATCACCTGCCTGTTCAAGGACGCTTTCCTCAGCTGGCCACAGGCCCGAGTCGAAGGCTGGTTGCGCAACTACTGGGACCAGGCGCAAGCCGCCGGTATCCCGGTGCAGCCGGCATTCGAAGACTTCCAGCGCGCCAGTGACCTGATGGGCGTGCAGCGCCACCTGAAGGTTATCGGCATCTTTGCCCGCATCTGCCACCGCGACGGCAAGCCGCGTTACCTGGCGGACGTGCCGCGTTTCTTCGCCTATATAGAGGAAGTGATCAGCCGCCGTCCGGAGCTTGCGGAACTGGGTCAGCTGATCGCCGAGCTCAAGGCCGGAGTACCTGCATGAAAGCGATGATCCTGGCAGCAGGCAAGGGCGAGCGCATGCGTCCGCTCACCCTGCACACCCCCAAACCCCTGGTGCCGGTTGCCGGTCAGCCGCTGATCGAGTACCACTTGCGCGCCCTGGCGGGCGCCGGTGTTACCGAGGTGGTGATCAACCATGCCTGGCTTGGCCAGCAGATCGAGGACCACCTGGGCGATGGCAGCCGTTTTGGCCTGAGCATTCACTACTCACCAGAGGGCGAGCCGCTGGAGACCGGGGGCGGGATCTTCAAGGCGTTGCCCCTCCTGGGCGAGGCGCCGTTCCTGCTGGTCAATGGCGATGTCTGGACCGACTACGATTTCACCCGCCTGCAGGCGCCGCTGCAGGGGCTTGCGCACCTGGTGCTGGTCGACAACCCAGGCCACCACGGGCGTGGCGATTTCCGCCTGCAGGGGGAGCACGTAGTGGATGGCGACGATGCGCCCGGCACCCTCACCTTCAGCGGCCTGTCGGTACTGCATCCGGCCTTGTTCGAAGGCTGCCAGGCAGGCGCCTTCAAGCTGGCGCCGTTGTTGCGCCAGGCCATGCGGGCGGGTCAGGTCACTGGCGAGCATTACTGCGGGAACTGGGTCGATGTCGGCACCCTGGAGCGCCTGGCCGAGGCCGAGCGCCTGATCGGCGAGCGCGCTTGAGATGTGGTGGCCAGGCACTGTGATCGGGCTGGGCGCGGGATTCGCAGTTGCCAGCATTCCCGGTGCGCTGCTCGGGGGGCTGCTGGGTCAGGCCATGGACCGACGCCTGCGGGTGCAGGGTTGGGAAGACATGCGCGAACGGCTGGGCGGTCGCCCGGCCCTGGGTGATGAGGAGTTGCTGTTCGTGCTGCTCGGACGGTTGGCCAAGAGCGATGGGCGGGTAGCCGAGCAGCATATCCGGCAGGCCCGGCAGGAAATGGTGCGCCTGGACCTGGCCGAGGCGCAGCGGCTGCGTGCGATCGCCGCATTCAACCGGGGCAAGGCGGGCAAGGACCGGTTGAACGGGCACCTACGACGCATTCGCCTGCAGCCACATGCGGCGGAGGGCACCCTGCGCGCGTGCTGGCGCATGGCCTGGGCGGACGGCAAGGCCGGCCAGCATGAGCGTGATTTACTCCTGGACTGGGGGCAGAAGCTGGGCCTCAGCCGGCGGCAGGTGCAGGCCATGTCGCTGGAATACGAGCCACGCAAGGCCCCTGTGAGCCCGGACGTGATGACCTATGCGGCGGCGCTGCGCCTGTTGGGGGTAGAGGCCGACACCGACGGCGACCGGGTCAAGCAGGCGTATCGCCGCTTGGTCAGCCGGCACCATCCGGACAAGCTGGCCGGGAGCGGGGCGAGTGAGGTGCAGGTGCGCGAGGCGACCGAGCGGACGCGTGAGTTGCATCAGGCCTATGCGTTGATCCGCAAGCGGCGGGGTCTTTGAGGGTCCTATCGCCGGCAAGCCGGCTCCCACAGGTACTGCGCAGGGCTTGAAGCCTGTGGGTACTCCTGTGGGAGCCGGCTTGCCGGCGATAGGGCCAGTACAGACCGCGCAATTTATTCCTGCGGTGCCATCCACCCGCGCACGCGGCGGAACAGCTGCTCTTGCTCGGCCTCCTTGTTACCCGGCATGGCAATCAAGGAGAGTTGCTTGTACTGGCTGTCCTTCTGCCGCTTGCTGGCCTGCAGGCGCAGCTCGGCAGCCTTGCGGTCGGTGCTACGGGTTGCGTAGTAGAGGTCGGCAGCCGGTACCTTGAGGGTAGGTGCCAGGCTTTCCAGGTCATGCTCGACCCGTGCGGGCGTCTGCGCGGCGACCATCACCAGCTTCTGCACCTGTGCTGGCTGCTTTTCGCTCAGGTAGCGCGCCGCCCAGTACGCACCGCTGCCATGGCCGATCAGCACGATGCTGCGTGCGTTGTGCTGCTGGGCATAGGCCACGGCGGCGTCCAGGCGCGCGAAGATGCGCTCGGCATCAGCCTGGTCATTCTGCTCGCTGGCCTGCTCGGCGTCGGTGCTTTGCGCGGTGTCGGTATCGGCCGCCGTGGCCTGGGCAATATTGGCGTTGGCGTCTGCAGGCGTGTCCTTGGCCGGGGCTATTTCACCCTGGTCTTTCTGCACCTCGGCTACCGGCTTGCTTTCGATCCGTGCTTGCGGGCTGTCGGCCAACAAGTCGGGCAGGCTCACGCTCAAGCTGTGCCAGCCGATATCGGGGAACTTGCGTCGCAATGGGCCGACCGCGTTGGGCCAGTCGGCGTTTTCACCGGCCCCTGGGACGATGATCACGGCGCCTTGCGGGTCGCTGTCGTTGGCCGGCTTCCACAGCGCCAGGAAACTTTCGTTGCCAGCCTGCAGGGTCTGTTGCTCGGCCTTGGGCACCAGGCGCTCCAGCGCCTGTGCATCTTCCTGGCTACGTTCGAGCAGGGGTGGCCGCGGGGCGGGGGCGGCGGCAGCTTCGGCGGCCGCGGGTGGTTTTTCACCGTCGGCGGCCAGGGCGCCGAGGGGCAGGAGCGAGGCCAGGCAGCACATTGCCAGCGTCGTGCGATAAAGTGTGAACATGAATCAACCCAAGGCCGGAATAGTACCGGCAGCCTAATAGTATTTGCCCGTGACGGCCATGCCGCATGGCCGCCCTTGCCAAGACGAGCGTGTGAATGAAGCGATTGCGTCTCCTGTGGGTTATCGGCTGCCTGTGGCTGCCCTTGATCGCCTTGGCAAGGCCGGAAGTGGCGCCAACGGTGGTCCTCGAACCCGCCCAACAGCAATGGCTGGAGAGTCACCGCAGCCTGCGCGTCGGCGTGGTGCTGCAAGCGCCCTATGCCCAGTTCGATCGCCGCCTGCAGCAGCTTTACGGTGCCAATGTCGAGTTGGTGAACGGATTGGCCGGGGCGCTCCAGCTGGACCTGACCTGGCGCAACTTCGCCGACCAGGCCAGCCTTGAGCACGCCCTGCAGGCGGGCGAAATCGATTTCGCCCCCGGCCTGACCCAGACCCCGGCCAGCTTGCGCCTGTGGCTGTTCAGCGATCCGTACATGCGTGTGCCGCAACTGGTGGTGGGGCCACGCACCGGGGCAATGGCCGTGGAGTTGGAAAAACTCGAAGCCGACGAGCGTGTGGCAGTGCGCATGCCCAGCGTGCTGGCCGACTACCTGCGTGGCAATTACGGCAACCTCAACCTGCAGGGCGTGCCTAGCGAGCGCGAGGCCTTGCAGTTGGTGGTCGGCGGTCAGGCCAGCTTTGCGGTACTCGACGAGGCCCAACTCAGCCGGCTGTCGCGAGAGAGCGAGTTCAGCGAGCTGGTGGTGGCCGGCGACATTGGCCTGCCGCAGTTGCTGCGGGTCGGTTCGCGCCGTGACTGGCCGATGCTCGCCGATGTGCTCGAGCGTGGCCTGCAGGCCATGCCGGCCAAGGAACTGGAGCAGCTTCACCAACGCTGGTTGCAACCCAGATACCCGCGCCTGAGTGATTCGACCGGCTTCTGGCAGAACCTCGCCTTGCTGTTCGGCATGTTGCTGCTGTGTGCGCTTGCCACCATGGTCTGGCAGCGCCGTCAGCAGCGGCAGCTCGAGCGCAGTCTGCTGGCAGCAAGGGAGAACCTGAGCGAGCGGCAGGTGCGCGAAGAGGCGCTGCGCCTGAGCCAGTTCGCCATTGACCAGAGCACGGTGGGTATCCTCTGGGTCAACTGGGACAGCCATGTGCGCTACGCCAATCATGCCGTGGAACGCATGCTCGGTTATGCCGAGGCCGAGTTGCTCGAACGCCCGTTGATCGACTTCGAGCCCAACCTCGGCATGGACCGCTGGCTGCAGTTGTGGAAAGGCGCGCGTACCGGCGAAGGTGGTGTGCGGCAGTTCGAGACTCACTGCCTGCGTGCCGATGGCAGCCTGCTGCCGGTGGAGCTGTCGCTGAGCTTCCTGCGCTTTCGCGATGCCGAGTACCTGGTGGTCTATCTCGCCGATGTGACCGAGCGCCACCGCGCGCTGGCAGCGTTGCGTGAGAGTGATGCGCGGTTGAAGGGGATTGCTGGCAATGTGCCGGGCCTGGTGTTTCGCCTGGAGCCTGCTCCCGCCGAAGGAGACCCGGAATTCCCCTACATCAGTGAGGGCAGCGAGGCGCTGGTCGGCTACACCCCCGCGCAGATCCAGCACCCGCAGATGGGCTTGCGTAACCTGGTCCACCCCGAAGATCGGGCCAACTACCACCAGGTGCAGGACCTGGCCATTGCCAGTGGCCAGGACTGGTCCTGGCAGGGGCGTATCCTGACCCGCGACGGCGAACAGCGCTGGGCTGACATCAAGGCCAAAGCCCGGCGCCTGGCCAACGGCCGGGTGGTCTGGGACGGTGTGGTCTGGGACATCACCCAAGGCAAGCGGGCCGAGCTGGCGCTGGGCAGGTCCCAGGAGCAGCTGCGCGAACTGTCGGCACATCTGGAGAGCGTGCGCGAGGAAGAAAAAGCCCGGATCGCCCGCGAAGTGCACGATGAACTGGGGCAGATGCTGACGGTGCTCAAGCTTGAAGTGTCGATGTGCGAGCTGGCGTTCGCCGAACTGGACCCCGCGCTGAACGAGCGCCTGGCCAGCATGAAGCGCCTGATTGCCCAGCTGTTCCAGCTGGTGCGCGATGTGGCCACGGCATTGCGCCCGCCGATTCTCGACGCCGGCATCGCTTCGGCGATCGAATGGCAGGCCCGGCGTTTCGAAGCGCGCACGCAGATTCCTTGCCTGGTACAGGTGCCGGAAAATCTGCCAGCATTGAGCGATGCCAAGGCCACCGGGCTGTTCCGCATCCTGCAGGAGGCGCTGACCAATGTCATGCGCCACGCCCAGGCGCACAGCGTGGAGATCGAGCTGGTGCGCGAAGGTGGGCAGTTGCGCATGACGGTCAGCGACGACGGCCGTGGGTTTTGCCACGATCAACCCAGGCCGACCTCGTTCGGCCTGGTAGGGGTGCGTGAGCGGGTGTTGATGCTGGGCGGCAGCATGAGGTTGGACAGTGAAGCGGGCGAGGGCACCAGCCTGAGCGTGGCCATTCCGTTGGAGTAGGAGAACGAGCGTGATTCGAGTGCTGGTGGCCGAAGACCACACCATCGTCCGTGAAGGCATCAAGCAACTGATCGGCTTGGCCAAGGACATGCAGGTGGCGGGTGAGGCCGGTAATGGCGAGCAGTTGCTCGATACCTTGCGCCACACCCCATGCGAAGTGGTGCTGCTGGATATCTCCATGCCAGGCATGAACGGCCTGGAAGCGATACCGCGTATTCGTGCGCTGCAGGATGCGCCGGCGATCCTGATGCTGTCGATGCACGATGAAGCGCAGATGGCTGCCCGCGCGCTCAAGGCCGGCGCGGCTGGCTATGCCACCAAGGACAGTGACCCGGCCTTGCTGCTGACGGCGATCCGCCGGGTGGCCGGAGGCGGTCGCTACATCGACCCGGCGCTGGCCGACCGCATGGTGTTCGAAGTGGGCCTGACCGAAACCCGGCCCCTGCATACCTTGCTCTCGGAGCGGGAGTTTTCGGTGTTCGAGCGGTTGGCCCAGGGCGCCAACGTCAATGACATCGCCCAGCAACTGGCGTTGTCGAGCAAGACCATCAGCACTCACAAGGCGCGGCTGATGCAGAAGCTCAAGGTCAATTCCCTGGCTGAATTGGTGAAGTACGCCATGGAGCACAAGCTGGTGTGACCGTTCTGTTTGCGACATGCGTGTAGGGCAATCCTTACACGCAATCCTCCACCTGGATGATAGCATTCTCTCAGCAGCCCCGATTTCCGGGCGCTTGCGCCTGCACTAGTCTTTTGCCACGCAGTCATCCAACAAGAAGGTGCAGGCATGAGCGAGGCGAATTCGAACGCGACCACCGGCGAGACGCTGGTCAGCTTCCGTGGTGTGCAGAAGAGCTACGACGGCGAATCGCTGATCGTCAAGGACCTCAACCTGGACATTCGCAAGGGTGAATTCCTCACCTTGCTCGGCCCCTCCGGCTCGGGCAAGACCACCAGCCTGATGATGCTGGCCGGTTTCGAAACCCCCACCGCCGGCGAAATCCAGCTGGCGGGCCGCTCGATCAACAACGTGCCGCCGCACAAGCGCGACATCGGCATGGTGTTCCAGAACTACGCGCTGTTCCCGCACATGACGGTGGCCGAGAACCTGGCCTTCCCCTTGAGCGTGCGCAACCTGAGCAAGACCGACATCAGCGAGCGGGTCAAGCGGGTGCTCAACATGGTCCAGCTCGACGCGTTCGCCAAGCGCTACCCCGGCCAGTTGTCCGGGGGCCAGCAGCAGCGTGTGGCGCTGGCCCGCGCCTTGGTGTTCGAGCCACAGCTGGTGCTGATGGACGAACCGCTCGGTGCCCTCGACAAGCAGCTGCGTGAACACATGCAGATGGAAATCAAGCATATCCACCAGCGCCTCGGCGTGACCGTGGTGTACGTGACCCACGACCAGGGCGAGGCACTGACCATGTCCGACCGCGTGGCGGTGTTCCACCAGGGCGAGATCCAGCAGATCGCCGACCCACGCACCCTTTACGAAGAGCCGCGCAACACCTTCGTCGCCAACTTCATCGGCGAGAACAACCGTATCAACGGCATCCTGCTGGCCAGTGACGGCAACCGCTGCCAGGTGCAACTGGCGCGCGGCGAGCGGGTCGAGGCGCTGGCCGTGAACGTCGGCCAGGCCGGTGAACCGGTGACCCTGTCGATCCGCCCTGAGCGCGTGCGCCTCAATGGCCACAGCCAAAGCTGTGTCAATCGCTTCTCTGGCCGTGTGGCCGAGTTCATCTACCTGGGCGACCACGTGCGCGTGCGCCTGGAAGTCTGCGGCAAGGCCGACTTCTTCGTGAAGCAGCCGATCGCCGAGCTCGACCCGGCACTGGCCGTGGGCGATGTGGTACCGCTGGGCTGGGAGGTGGAGCACGCGCGCGCGCTCGATCCGATTGCCGAAGCCCACTGATGGATTGCTTCACCAACCCTGTACTGTGGAGAGAATAATAATGCGCAAGCAGTTGAAACTGACCGCCCTGGCCCTCGGCCTGTTCGCCGCCGGCCAGGCCATGGCGGCGGACCTGACCGTGGTTTCCTTCGGCGGCGCCAACAAGGCGGCCCAGGTCAAGGCGTTCTATGAGCCTTGGGAGAAGGCCGGCAAGGGCAAGATCGTCGCTGGGGAGTACAACGGTGAGATGGCCAAGGTCAAAGCCATGGTCGATACCAAGAGCGTGTCCTGGAACCTGGTGGAAGTAGAATCGCCAGAGCTGGCCCGCGGCTGCGACGAAGGCATGTTCGAAGAACTCGACCCGGCCCTGTTCGGCAACGAAAGCGACTATGTGAAGGGCGCCATCCAGCCGTGCGGCGTGGGCTTCTTCGTCTGGTCCACGGTGCTGGCCTACAACGCCGACAAGCTCAAGACCGCGCCTACCAGCTGGGCCGATTTCTGGGACACGAAGAAATTCCCGGGCAAGCGCGGCCTGCGCAAAGGCGCCAAGTACACCCTCGAATTCGCCCTGATGGCAGACGGCGTGGCACCGAAAGAGGTGTACCAGGTGCTGGGCACCAAAGAAGGCGTGGACCGCGCCTTCAAGAAACTCGACGAGCTCAAGCCGAGCATCCAGTGGTGGGAAGCGGGCGCCCAGCCGCCACAGTACCTGGCCTCGGGTGACGTGGTCATGAGCTCGGCCTACAACGGCCGCATCGCCGCCGTGCAGAAAGAGAGCAACCTCAAGGTGGTGTGGAACGGCGGCATCTACGACTTCGACGCCTGGGCCATTCCGAAAGGCGCCAAGGATGCGGACGAGGCGAAGAAGTTCATCGCCTTCAGCGTCCAGCCCGAGCAGCAGAAGACCTACTCCGAAAACATCGCCTATGGCCCGGCCAATTCCAAGGCCGTCAGCCTGCTGTCGGACGACGTGAAAAAGGACATGCCGACCACGCCTGAGAACATTGCCAACCAGGTGCAGATCGACGTGGCCTTCTGGGCCGACAACAGCGAGCAGCTGGAGCAACGCTTCAACGCCTGGGCGGCGAAGAAGTAAACGATAGGGAGCCGCTACGCGGCTCATCGCCGGCAAGCCGGCTCCCACAGGTGGAGTTGACCACCTGAGGGTGTGGGAGCCGGCTTGCCGGCGATGGGCTGCGCAGCAGCCCCAATTTCAGCCTGTTTTGCGGAGTTCGCCATGGCCATTGCAGTGCCCCTCAACGAAGGCGCAGGTCCAAATCTGAAGCAGCGTCTCAAGCACGCCGAGCGGGTCAACCGCTGGAAGGCGCAGGCGTTGATCGCGCCGCTGGCGCTGTTTCTCCTGCTGGTGTTCCTGGTGCCGATCGCGGCGCTGCTGTTCAAGAGCGTCGGCAACCCGGAAGTGGTCGGCGGCATGCCGCGCACCGTGGAAATCATCGCCCAGTGGGACGGCAAGAGCCTGCCGGGTGAAGAGGTCTACAAGGCCCTGAGCCAGGACCTGGCCGAGTCACGCAAGAATCAGACCCTGGGCGACCTGTCCAAGCGCCTGAACATGGAGCTGGCCGGCTACCGCAGCCTGTTGGCGAAAACCGCGCGGGCGCTTCCGTTCAAGACAGAGCCGGCCTCTTATAAAGATGCCCTGCAAGCCCTCGACGAGCGTTGGGGTGACCCGGCCTACTGGCAGGCGATCCGCCGCAATACCAGCCCGGTAACCTCGTTCTACCTGCTGGCGGCGCTCGACCACCGTATCGATGATCTCGGCGAACTGGCCAAGGCCACGCCCGACCAGGCCATTTACCTGGATATTTTTGCCCGCACCCTGTGGATGGGTGTGGTGATCACGGCCATCTGCCTGGTACTGGCCTACCCGCTGGCCTACTTGCTGGCCAACCTGCCGACTCGGCAGAGCAACCTGCTGATGATTCTGGTGCTGCTGCCATTCTGGACCTCGATCCTGGTGCGGGTGGCGGCGTGGATCGTGCTGCTGCAGTCGGGCGGGCTGATCAACAGTGCGCTGATGGCCATGGGCATCATCGACCAACCGCTGGAGTTGGTGTTCAACCGCACTGGCGTGTACATCTCGATGGTGCACATTCTTCTGCCGTTCATGATCCTGCCGCTGTACAGCGTGATGAAAGGCATTTCGCCCAGCTACATGCGCGCGGCGATTTCGCTCGGTTGCCACCCGTTCGCCAGCTTCTGGCGGGTGTACTTCCCGCAGACCTACGCGGGCGTGGGTGCCGGCTGCCTGCTGGTGTTCATCCTGGCCATCGGCTACTACATCACCCCGGCGCTGCTCGGCAGCCCCAACGACCAGATGGTCAGCTACTTCGTCGCCTTCTACACCAACACCAGCATCAACTGGGGCATGGCCAC
>Ga0182745_1005388_pt1 | contig 10466 bp, 7 predicted proteins | sample eDN3rd30CKraftBY_FD_128523 | JGI IMG/M metagenome (GOLD analysis project Ga0182745, IMG submission 128523) | Enriched backyard soil microbial communities from Emeryville, California, USA - eDNA 3rd pass 30_C Kraft BY (version 2) (version 2) | ecosystem: Environmental > Terrestrial > Soil >... | reverse complement strand
TGCGATGACGCCCGGCTGCACAGCGCAAACGGAAATCCGGCCCGTGCGTACGGCGGTCGCCGCCGCCGAGCGCGGTGCGCTGCTGGACGCGTTGCAGCACTGGGATTGGAACGTCAGCCAGGCCGCTCGCGCACTGGGTATCGGTCGCAAGACGCTCTATCGAAAACTCAGCAAGCATAAACTCGGGCCCGCCTTGGAGTAGGGCTCTGCCGGCGTCCGGGTGTGTCGAGATCGACACACTGTTGAACGAGCATCGAGCCGGTCTTACAGTCGGCTTTGAAATCAAACCGGATGAGGGGGCGCAGTCATGAGTGGTACCGTTTCGATCCATCCTTCGGTCGATCGTGGCATCAAACCGGGTGCGCAGGATTTCTCGGGCGGGACGCTGCAGTGTCATTGCGCGACCGACCAGGTCGTCGTCTCGGTCAAGGCACAATCCGCCCACAATCATGCCTGCGGCTGCACCAAGTGCTGGAAGCCGAGTGGTGCCCAGTTCTCGCTGGTCGCGGTAGTGCCGCGCGACAAGCTCTCTGTCAGCGAGCACGCCGAGAAGCTCGCGATCGTGGACCAGAATGCAACGATCCAGCGTTACGCCTGCAAGGGCTGCGGCGTGCACATGTTCGGGCGCATCGAGAACACCAAGCATCCATTCTTCGGCCTGGATTTCATCCACACCGAGCTGTCGCCGCAATCCGGCTGGTCGGCGCCGCAGTTCGCCGCCTTCGTTTCTTCGATCATCGAAGCGGGTGCCGATCCGGCCAATCAGGATGCGGTGCGGGCCAGGCTGCGTGAGCTGGGGCTCGAGCCCTACGATTGCCTGTCGCCGCCGCTGATGGACTTCATTGCAACTCACGTTGCCAAGGCCTCGGGCGTACTGAAGTCCTAAAAGGGGTCTGCCATGGACGTTCGCGCAGCTGTCGCCTTCGAGGCGGGCCAGCCACTTTCCATCGAGACCGTACAGCTGGCCGGCCCCAAGGCGGGCGAAGTGCTGGTCGAGATCAAGGCGACCGGCATCTGTCACACCGACAAGTACACGTTGTCGGGTGCCGATCCGGAAGGACTGTTTCCGTGCATCCTCGGTCACGAGGGCGCCGGTGTGGTGGTCGAGGTGGGCGAAGGCGTGAAAAGCCTCCGCAAGGGCGACCACGTCATTCCGCTCTATACGCCCGAGTGCCGCGAGTGCAAGAGCTGCACCTCGCACAAGACGAATCTGTGCACGGCAATTCGTGCGACGCAGGGCAAGGGGCTGATGCCGGATGGCACCAGCCGCTTTTCGTACCGCAACAAGCCGGTCCTGCACTACATGGGTTGCTCGACTTTCGCCAATTACACGGTGCTGCCTGAAATTGCATTGGCAAAGGTGCGCGAGGACGCACCGTTCGACAAGATCTGCTACATCGGCTGCGGCGTGACTACGGGCATCGGCGCGGTGCTGTTCACGGCCAAGGTGGAAGCCGGGGCGAACGTGGTGGTATTCGGGCTCGGCGGCATCGGGCTCAACGTCATTCAGGGCGCGAAGATGGTCGGCGCCAACATGATCGTCGGCGTCGATCTCAATCCGGCCCGCGAAAGCCTGGCGCGACAGTTCGGAATGACGCACTTCGTCAATCCCAGCCAGATCAAGGGCGATCTGGTGGGGCATATCGTCGATCTGACCGGCGGCGGCGCGGACTACACGTTCGAATGCGTCGGCAACACGGCGCTGATGCGTCAGGCGCTCGAGTGCTGCCACCGCGGCTGGGGCGTATCGACGATCATCGGCGTGGCTGCTTCGGGCCAGGAGATCTCGACGCGGCCGTTCCAGCTGGTCACCGGTCGCGTATGGCAGGGAACCGCATTCGGCGGTGCGCGCGGGCGCACCCAGGTGCCGCAGATCGTCGACTGGTACATGGACAAGAAGATCGATATCGATTCGCTGATCACCCACCAGCTGCCATTGGAGCGGATCAACGAGGCGTTCGATCTCATGACGCGAGGCGAGTCCATCCGCAGCGTCGTGGTCTACTGAAGCGGGCGACCGCCACCCTTTAATAGGTGGCGGCGACCGGTTCGATGGCGGATGACGGCCATCGAACCGGACGAGTCTGCCCTGGCAAGGGTTGCCGTATTGCCTGCCGCTAGCCTGCCGCCGACGTCATCGTCTTGGCATACCACTGCAGGAACTTGCCGGTGAACTCTTCCATCACCGACAGTGGCCCCGGCCGATAGAAGCGCGAATCGACGCCGGCCTGGTTTCTCTCGATGATGGTCTTGTCCGCGATCGTCGTGACGTCCCACAGCCAGGTCAGGTCGGCAAGGTTGTAATCCTTGCCTTCTTCGGCGGCGCCGTTGACCAGCCAGGTGATCTCGCAGTCCGTGTTGCGTAGTCCGCGCGGCGTGAAGCGATAGAGCACGACGTGATCGCAGTACGCCAGGCCGAACATGAACGGTCCGAGGTGAAGATCGGTGGCGCCGCCGTCGTAGCTTTTGAGTGCGCCAAGCAGCGGAGCAACGGGCTTTCCATCCCGGCTGCCGGTCTGGTGTCCGCGCATCAGGGAGTAGCGCTTGTAACCGCGGTCGGTGCCGAGCGCACCGGCATCGAGCCAGGACTTGCGCAGGTAGAACATGTCCGTGAGGCCTGCCGCCATGGAGCGCGGCTTGGTCTGTTCCAGCATCTCGGCCTGTTCGGCTGCGCTGACGGCGCGGCTGTGGCCGACCGAATACTCGGGATGAGCCGGCTGGCAGTGGTAGCACTCGCAGTAGTTTTCGACGCAGAGTTTCCAGTTGCTGGTGATCGGATAGTTCTTCCGATACGCAACCTTGGCGCGATCCAGCTGGTACGGCGCCAACGGGGCGCTGAGGTCGTTTTCGATCGCCTCGAAGGCCACCGGGTTCGGATCGAAATTGATGAAGATGAGGCCGGCGAGCTGCCGGACCTGGAGGCGATGCAAGCCGTGACAGGACTTGTCGAAACCTTCAGGCATTCGGCTCGCAGCGCGCAGCGAGCCGTCAAGGCCGTACGCCCAGCCGTGATAGCGGCACACCAGCCGCGTCTGGTGCCCGGTGGCGTCATCGCATATGCGGGAGCCGCGGTGGCGGCAGACATTCAACAGCGCGTTTATGTTTCCTTCGCCATCGCGGACGATGATGACGGACTCGCTCGCGATCTCGAACAGGAAATAGTCGCCGCGCTCGGGGACCTGGCTTTGATGCCCCACGCAGTGCCACGACTTCATGAAGATCGAATCGATCTCGCGGTCGTAGATGCTCTGATCTCGATAAACGTCCCCGGGCAACGAGAATCCGGGTTTGTAGTCGCCCAGCAGGCTCTTCAGGGATTCGCTCACTCAACTTCTCCTGGCGTGGGACTGGGAGTTTGGCCTATGGTTTCCCAGTCGACCGTGCGATGAGACAACGACCTCTGCGCCACATTTGTACGTAAGCGCTGCAGCTAATCAATACCCCGGGCAGGTTAGCATTTGCCGTCGAATATGCGCCGCGCATCGGCAGCATGTAGTGATCGATGGAGCCTCGGCGACGCACCAGGTGCGCACGGCTCGATGCGATCGATGTCATCGGCGAAGCGTTCATGTCATGCCGATCGCATCGGCGGAAATTTATTGCGCCGCTGCTCGCGACCAGCGGCTCTCGATACCTCACCTATATTAGTTTCAAGCAAATCTCCTCCTTTGCTCTTTCAACGAGAGGCCGCAGTCGGCCCATTGACTCGGGTGGCTAGTTGTCTGAACATCTGACCTATTCTTGTGAGCGCCGCGTTGCAGCGGCGAATCGCAGGAGAACTCACTCGAGAGCGGATTTTCGATAATTCGGCTGGTAGGGGGACGCTGGATCGATCATGTATCCGATCCGGCGATCAGGGGTGCTGAGGTGGCGTCATTGCCATGAGTGCGGACATTTACACGACCCGCAACGCTGCCGGCGGCGCCGACGATGGCCTGGCGCATGCGTTCGACGTGCTCGAAGAGCGACCGGAAGAGGCGTTGCGTCTGGCGAGCGATGTGGTCGTGGCCGTAGGCGAGCATCCGATCGCGACCCTGATCACCGGGATCGCACAGCGCAAACTGAAGAGAACGGCCGAAGCCGTAACCACGCTCGAGAGACTGACCCAGCTTCTGCCGGAAGCAGGAGTCGTTCATCTCGAATATGCCCATGCGTTGGCGTCCGCAGGACGCGGTGAAGCTGCGGTTGCGTCCCTACGCCGTGCCGCTGAACTCAATCCTGATCTGCCGGATGTCTGGCGGGCGCTGGCTGATCACTACTCGGCCATGGGCGACACCGAGGCGGCGGATGCTGCGTACGCGCAGCATGTAAGAAGGGCAGCGCGAAGTCCTGTTCTGTTGCGTGCCGCCTCTGCACTTTGTGCAAACGAGATTCCCGCGGCAGAGGCGCTGCTGCGCGGATACCTCAAGGAACGACCGACGGATGTCGCGGCAATCCGCATGTTGGCGGAGGTGGCGGCTCGCCTGGGACGATTCACCGATGCAGAAATCCTGCTGGTGCGTTGTCTGGAGCTGGCACCCGGCTTCGCAGAAGCCCGGGCGCACCATGCGATGGTGCTCAATCGCCTGAACCGGCCTGTCGAAGCCCTGGGTCAGATCGGTGTGTTGCTGGATATCCAGCCGGAGAATCCGAACTACCGCAGTCTGAAGGCCCTGTTCCTGGTATCGGTCGGGGAATACGCCGAGGCCATCGATCTGTACTGCGGACTGCTTCGGGAGTACCCGTCGCAAGCCAGGATCTGGTTGAACTACGGGCATGTGCTCAGGACGGTCGGTCGCCAGGACGAATCCATCCAGGCCTGCAGAAAATGCCTCGCATTGCTGCCGACGTTCGGCCAGGCCTGGTTCACGCTTTCCAATCTGAAGACGTTCAAGTTCTCGATCGAAGACGTGGGGTCGATGGAAGGTGCATTGAAGGCGGTGCGCGAATGCGCCGATGACGAACTGCATCTGCATTTTGCGCTCGGCAAGGCTTACGAAGACCTGCAGGAATACGATCAGTCCTTCCATCACTACCAGCAAGGCAATCGGATCCGTCGAGCGCAGATCCATTACCGGGCCGAGAAGACTACGGCGCTCGTCGGGCGCTGCAAGGCGCTATATGCGCGCGAGTTCTTTGCCGGGCGCAATGGGGGCGGCGCTGCCGCCAGGGATCCGATCTTCGTCGTCGGCATGCCGCGCGCAGGCTCGACGCTGGTCGAACAGATTCTGTCGAGCCACTCGCAGGTCGAGGGCACGATGGAGCTCAGTCACTTGATCGATCTGTCGCGCACGCTGGAAGCACCCGAAGTGACGGGTGGGGACGAGTACCCGGCGTCGCTGGCTGCATTGGATGGCGAACAGCTTCGCCGCCTGGGCGATGAATATCTGCGCCGCTCGGGCGCGCATCGCAAGAGCGACGCTCCATTGTTCATCGACAAGATGCCCAACAACTGGCTGCATGTCGGGCTCATCGCGCTGGCCTTGCCGAACGCCAAGATCGTGGATGTCCGTCGTCATCCGCTGGCCTGCTGCTTCTCGATGTTCAAGCAGCATTTTGCCAAGGGGCAGCACTTCAGCTACGACCTGCAGGACCTGGGGCGTTATTACCGGGACTACGTCGAGCTGATGGATCACATCGACCAGGTGCTGCCGGGCCGGATTCATCGCGTCTACTACGAGTCGCTGGTCGAGGATGTCGAAGGCGAGGTCCGCGGATTGCTGAGGTACTGCGGCCTGTCGTTCGAGGAGGCTTGCCTGCGGTTCTACGAGAACACACGCGCAGTGCGCACCGCGAGCTCCGAGCAGGTGCGCCGGCCGATCTTTCGTGAGGGGCTCGAGCAGTGGCGCAAGTTCGAGCCGTGGCTCGAGCCGCTGAAATCAGTGCTGGGCGCAGTGCTCGATACATATCCATCTGCGCCGCAGCGGCGAGCGTCGTAGTCCACCTGCGGTGGCAGCGTTCCCGACGGGGCGCCGCCGGCAGTGACGTGCGTCACTGCCGAGCGCGAATCGATTCAAGGGGGGAGAATGGCGGCAGACAACGGTTCGCGGAAATCGACTTCACCCACGCAGCTGGTGCTGTTGGTGTCCGTGGCGCTCCTCATCAATTATGTCGATCGCGGCAATCTCGCCACCGCGGCGCCGCTGCTGCAAGGTGAGCTCGGGCTTTCCGCGACCCAGCTCGGCGTTCTGCTTTCCGCGTTCTACTACAGCTACGTGGTTGCGATGATTCCGGCCGGCTGGCTGGCGGAACGATATGGCGCCCACCGCATTCTCGCCGCCGGCATCGTCATATGGTCGTTGGCGACCTTGCTGACCGGTGTCGCCGTCGGGTTCTGGTCGTTGCTGTTGCTGCGCTTGTTGCTGGGCGTCGGCGAAAGTGCCGGATTCCCGTGCGCGTCGCATTTGTTCGCGAGGCAGCTGCGGCCAGCGCAGATCGGCATGGCCAACGGCGTGCTGGGCTTTGCCTATCTGGTGGGACCGGCGATAGGCACGCTCCTGGGCGGACTGCTGATGCCGGTCGTCGGCTGGCGCTCGGTCTTCGTCATCTTCGGCGTCGTGTCACTCATTTTCGTATGGCCCATAGCGCGAATACGCCCGCAGCCGCAGGTCCAGACCACCAGCGCGGCGCCTGCGCTCGAGGCTCCGAGTTACCGGCAGATCCTGCGACAACGCGGACTATGGGGCGCGTCTCTCGGACATTTCTCCGGCAACTACAACTTCTATTTCATCCTGTCCTGGCTGCCGGTGTATCTCGTCAAGGAACGCGATTTCTCCATGGAAGCAATGGCCGTCGTTGCCGGAAGCGCGTATCTGATCAATGCGCTCAGCTCTCTGGCGGCGGGCTCATTCCTTGCGTCCTGGACCCGCACTGGCCGCTCTCCGAATGCTCTTTACAAATCCTTGATGGCCCTGAACCACGTCGGCTCCATGGCCTGCATGATCGGCATGGTGCTGTTGCCGATCGAAGGCTGTATCGCATCCCTATGGATCTTCCAGGTCGTGGTCGGGCTGGCCTCTCCCGGGTACTACGCGATACCGCAGATCATGGCCGGCCCGAATGCGACCGGCCGCTGGGTGGGCATCCAGAATGCATGCGGCAACGTTGCCGGCATCGTCGCGCCGGTCATCACCGGCGTCCTGCTCGACGCGACCGGCCAGTTCGCAAGCGCCTTCGTGCTCGCGGGCGCATTGAACGTCCTGGGCCTGGTCGGATGGGTGTGGATGCTGCCCCGCGTCGAACCGCTCGACTGGTCGCGGCAGCACGCTGTCGAACCTGCCGTGGCGTGCAATCTGGCCGGGAAGTCGGCAAGCGAAGCATGAAAACGATCGGCGCGTACATCGTTGATGCATTGGCCGCGCGTGGCGTCCGCCATGTATTCGGAATTCCCGGCGTGCACAACCTGGAGCTGTACCGGGGACTGGCAGACGGGCCGATCCGCCATGTCACGGGCCGGCACGAGCAGGGCGTCGGTTTCATGGCGGATGGCTACGCTCGCGTCAGCGGCCTGCCCGGTGTGTGCTTCACCATTTCCGGACCGGGGCTGACGAACATTGCGACTGCGATGGGGCAGGCGTACGGCGATTCGGTTCCCTTGCTGGTGGTCTCGAGCAGCAACCGGCGAGGCGATGCCGGCAGTGGTCGGGGGTTTCTGCACGAACTGCCAGATCAATGCGGGTTGGCGCAGGGCGTTGCTGGTGCAAGTTTCCAGATCCGCAGCGCGCAGGAGCTTCCGGTCGCGCTGGGCCGGGCCTTCGAACTTTTTGCATCGGCTCGGCCACGCCCGGTCTATATAGAGGTGCCGCTGGATCTGCTTGCGGCTGACGGGTCCGGGCTGCCACTTCCGGAAGTGAGCTCACGGCCGCTTCGGCCGGACGAACAACTGCTCGAGTCGGCCCTGGCACGACTGCGTTCCGCGCGCCGCCGGGTGATCCTGGCAGGCGGAGGGGCGGTTCGCGCCGCCGGGGTGCTGAGGAAATTGGCAGAGCGTCTGGATGCCCCGGTGGTCATGACGGTGAACGGCCGCGGCATTCTTCCGGCCGGGCATCCGCTTGCCGTGCCGATGAGCCCGTCCTTGCCGCCGATCCGCGAGCTGATTGCGTCTGCCGACATCGTGCTGGCCGTGGGCACCGAGATGGGGCCCACCGACTACGACATCAACGTGATCGGCAGCTTTCCGGAACCGTCCAACCTGATTCGTATCGAGATCGATCCGGATCAGATGGATCGCGGCGCCACGCCCGTGGTTGGGTTGTGCGGGAACGCGATTGCCGCACTGACCTGGCTGGAATCGTTCGACTATCCCGCCTCGTCCAGTTCGGAAGGCAGTGCGCGTGCTGCGTGGGCGCGTCAGGCCGGGCTCGAGGCGATCACGGCCGTTTCACCCCAGCTCGAACATCACGTGCGTGTCCTGGATCTGATCAGAGATACGCTGCCGACCGCCGTGCTCGTAGGCGATTCGACGCAGCTCGTGTACGGCGGCAATCTGGGTTTCAACGCAGCGTTTGCCGGTTCCTGGTTCAACTCGGCCACGGGTTACGGAACGCTCGGTTACGCCCTGCCTGCTTCCACGGGAGCGGGGCTGGCTGCGCCGGATCGGCCAGTGGTCTGCATCGTCGGTGACGGCGGGTTGCAGTTCTCGATGGCCGAACTCGCCGTTCTCAAGGACGTCGACGCCTGGACTGCAATCATCATCTGGAACAACGGCGGTTACGGCGAGATACGCACGTCGATGCTGGCAGTGGGAATTACCCCGGAAGGCGTCGATGTCTCGCCCCCGGACTTTGGACACATCGCGCGCGCGTATGGATATCCGTACCTGAAAGTTACGTCGCTATCCGAACTGGAGGCGGCGCTCGCGTCGTTCGGTGCCCGGCGTCAGGTCCTGATCATCGAAATTCCTGCCGACAGCTTCGGCTGAGACCGATCACGGTCGCTGAGCGTCGGGAGGGCATCGCTGTCATGAACTTCGGAGAATCTGGATGAGCGTCGAACTCTCTGCTGACGATTGGCGGGCGCGTGCCGGCCGCATCGAGTATGCGACCGGTCATTTCATCGATGGCAATCCTGTCGCGAGCAAGAGCGGCCAGGTGTTCCAGGTCATCAACCCTGCAACCGCTCTGCCGCTGTGTGAGGTTGCGGCAGGAACGGCAGAGGATATCGATCAGGCGGTGTCCTCGGGTCGCAGGGCATTCAGGGATGGCGTGTGGCGCCACATGGCGCCGCGCGACCGGCTGGACGTGCTTTCCCGCTTCTCCAGGTTGATAGAAACGAACGCCGAGCGATTCGCGCTGCTGGACACCTTGTGCATGGGCAAGCCCGTGCGCGACATGTTGGCGATCGACGTTCCTGCCTCGGTGCAGACCTTCGCCTATTTCGCGGAGCTGTCCGACAAGATCGACGGAATGGTGACCGCGACAGCCGCGAGCGCCTTCCACTACATCCTGCGTGAGCCGCTGGGTGTCGTCGGTTGCATCGTGCCGTGGAACTATCCGCTCATGATGGCTTCCTGGAAGATCGCGCCCGCATTGGCGGCGGGCAATTCCGTGGTGCTCAAGCCCGCCGAACAGTCGCCCTTGTCGGCGCTGCTGCTGGCCGAGCTGTTCATCGAAGCAGGTGGGCCGCCCGGGGTGCTGAACGTCGTGAACGGCGTGGGTGCGGTGGCCGGTGCTGCATTGGCCCTGCACCCGGACGTGGACAAGATCGCCTTCACCGGGTCGACCGAGGTGGGCAAGCTGATGCTGGTCTATGCCGGCCAGTCGAACATGAAGCGTGTAAGTCTCGAGTGTGGCGGCAAGTCGCCGCAGATCTTCCTGGCCGACCTGCCCGACCTCGATCGCGCCGTGACGTACGCGATCAACGGCATCTACGGCAACATGGGCGAGACCTGCAGCGCCGGCTCGCGCCTGCTCATCGACAAACGCATCGCGGAGGCCTTTCTGCAAAGGTTCGTCGAGCTGGGAAAGAATGCCTTCACGGCTGGAGATCCGCTGGATCCGCAAACCACGCTCGGTCCTCTCGTCACCTCGCAGCACCGCTCGCGTGTCATGGACTACATCGGCAAGGGCATGAAGGAGGGCGCACGTCTCGAATTCGGAGGTGACGCGCCATCGCTTCCCGGCAGCTATGTAAATCCGACTCTGTTCTCCGGGGTACGCAACACGATGGTGATCGCGCAGCAGGAGATCTTCGGGCCGGTTGCGGCAGCCATCGAGATCGATGGGCTGCAGGACGCTCTGCGAGTCGCCAACGACTCGATCTACGGCCTGGCCGCATCGGTATGGACGCAGGATCTCGCAACCGCGCACAAGGCCATTCGTGGTCTGGAGGCTGGGGTGATCTGGGTCAACTGCTTCGACGATGGCGACATGACCCAGCCGTTCGGCGGCTACAAGCAGTCCGGGCAGGGTCGCGACAAATGCCTGGAAAGCCTGCTGGGTTACACGCAAACGAAATCGGCCTGGATCCATCTCGGCTGAGACGTGCGG
>Ga0182745_1005379_pt1 | contig 10476 bp, 6 predicted proteins | sample eDN3rd30CKraftBY_FD_128523 | JGI IMG/M metagenome (GOLD analysis project Ga0182745, IMG submission 128523) | Enriched backyard soil microbial communities from Emeryville, California, USA - eDNA 3rd pass 30_C Kraft BY (version 2) (version 2) | ecosystem: Environmental > Terrestrial > Soil >... | reverse complement strand
CCTCGGCCGTTACACCCGTCGCGACAGCGATGGGGACCGAAGTAGCCAATCGCTCGGCCCTTGCTGGATCCAGTCCCAAGCCTACCGTGGTGGCGTTGCGGAAGCCCGCGACTTCCGTCCACTTCGTCCGGCTCGGAATTCGAACCGTGAGAAGCGCGGCGACCACCGGCCCGTGAAATCCCGCGGAGACGGATTCGAGGATAACATCGTAAGTCATGGTGGTATCTTACCCTGATGGCTCAAATGGTCCTGGAACGGTAGCGAAGGTTCTGAATACCCGCCTCGCCGCCCCCTAGTCCTGAAAGATCAATGTCATTGAGCTGCAACACCTTGCCAATAAGGCTCCAAATACTTACAGGTTCACAAGTCGGAACTCGAAAAACCGGCGAAATATAATAATATACATCTTTTTATTTACGTGACTTAATTAAATACGATACACGCTCAGTTTCAACCAGCTCTTGAGCGATTGAACTTCATTTTGTACGTCGTCGGGCAAGCCGCGCTTTCATCCAGTACATGATCCTGTACACTCCGATTAGGGTAGCGTTGTTTTTCGCTCTGACTGAGTGAAGCATACGGAAGTTTAATCATCTTCCCATCCCACGAAAAACACACTCAAGCCTTGCACTTGTTTGGTCAAGTCAGGCTCTGCGCGGAGCCTCGCCATGACTCCCAAACTGATGGTACGTGGCTTTGCTTTTCGTCATCCGGGGCTCGCAGAACGAAAAAAAGGGGTTGCGTCGAAATTGACGCAACCCCTTCTTAACATTGAGCTTGGAGGAAGCTCTTCGGAGGCTCCCCGACTAGGACTCGAACCTAGAACCTAGCGGTTAACAGCCGCTCGCTCTACCGATTGAGCTATCGGGGAATCGGTGTACTAAGGATAACGACCCGAACCGCTCGGCTCAAGGGCAAGTTTCTCGAAAATATCCGCTCAAGACCACAGGATCAAAGAAAAGGGAACGGTCAGGCCCTGAGGAGATAAGATGGACGAGGTTCGCTCACTCAAACCGGCGATTCGTGCGGTTGGGTTTGCCTGATTCAGTCCTTGGCAACCGACTTGGAGGCATGCTCCTCGATCGCCTTTTCCAGGATTCCCACGATCAGAGCATTCAGAGAAGCCTTATCCTCTTTGGCCCAACTTGCCAACTGCTCGTGCAAGACGGGTGGCATCCGGATTTGAAAGTGAACCACGGTCTCTGGCATGGATGAGGCTCCTCTGCTCGAATAACGTCAAGAAGACCATGAGAGGTTGTACGTCTACGGGGCTAGATCGAGTCGCCAACACGTGGTATTTGGTCTCACGCGTCATGGCATGCACTATACATTCTACCCGAAAATCAACCAGGGTTTGAAAACATTTTCTTCACGCCCATCCCTAAGAAAGCGATCAAGGCGAGCGCGATGCGAGCAACCGCGACAAACGGGCATTCGTACCGACTTTTCAACCTTCGAGACGAGGCAACCGGCTCGGTGATTTCTGACCTGCAACCCGATTGGTTCGCCAGCCAACCGTCGGCTCTCGAAAGCCTGGTATCGCTGGCTTCCACGCCTAGAGTGCGGAAAGCACGCGAGGCCTACTCCTTCCGCACGGGTTTGAACTCATGACCGAGAGTAGCTCCAATCCGGTCCCCCCTTCTCCGACCCATTCGGCCCGGATCGAGGAAGTGGAGGTGGTTCGAGAGTTCGTTGAGCACTGGGGCTTGATGGCCCGTTCCTGGGGCATCAACTCAAGCATGGGCGAGCTCTTCGCACTTCTTTACGTCACAGGGACTGAATGGACAGCGGATGATCTTTGTGAACGGCTGAAGGTGTCTCGCGGGAACGTCAGCATGAACCTGAGGGAGTTGATGACCTGGGGGGTTGTCCACAAGATTCATCGGACTGGCCAGCGCCGGGAATTCTACCGTGCCGAGACGAACGTCTGGACTCTGTTCTGCCACATCCTGAGCGAACGAAAACGTCGCGAGCTCGACCCTACCCTGATCGTTCTTGATCAAAGCGTCGAGTCGATTCAACACGACCCCGCACTCCAGGAGTTGCAAGACCGCATCCAGGCACTCCGCCAGTTCTTCGGACTCATCGATTCGCTAGCCTCTCGACTCCTTGGCCTTAGCCCAGAGGACCTTTCGGAACTGCGCCGACTGATCGATCCCCCCTGATTCCATCAGGTAGCGTAGTCGCCTCTCAAATCCCTCGCTCCACTTACAAAAGGTTCGCGCCGCGGCCCCAATATCATGTCTCAACGTTCATGCGCGGGTAGTTGCCACCATCCAGTTCCCTTAGACTGGAGGTCCGTTGAAGGGCAAGGGAACCGATGCCTGATGCCTGGCAGCCGAATCGACCTGGGTGACGGTCAACTGATTTAGGATCCCTGGTCACCCTCCTCCGTCGTATCAGGTCATCAATTTTCATAAATTGAACGGAACAACCCGAAATCGTCGCAATGGTCCGTTGCCGAACGATTCATTTTCCGGCTCTCCAAAACTCTCAAATCGTGGAGTGGAGCATGAGTACCGAGTCCGACAATCGATACTACCCTGGTCTTGAAGGGGTGATTGCCAACGAGACGGCCGTCGCGAACGTGGATGGCCACGAGGGTGAAGGAGGTCTTGAGTACCGAGGGTACGAGATTGAGGAACTCGCCGCGAAAGTCTCGTACGAAGAGACGGCGTTCCTGCTGCTCCACGGGGACCTGCCCACCAGAACACAGTTGCAAGACTTCGATAATCGGCTCCGCCAATCCCGAACGATTCCGCGACCCTTGATCGAGCTCTTCGCACAAATTCCTAAATCAGTCCATCCCATGGACGTCCTGCGCACCTCGGTAAGCGTGCTTTCGCACTTTGATCCGGAGGTGAACCGCCCCCCCGACGATCACGCCGCCAACGTGAGAAAGGCGGAGCGGATGATCGGCCAGATGGCGACCGCCGTGGCTTATCGCGACCGGATTGCAAAAGGACTTGGTCCGATCGAACCTCGGGACGATCTCGACCATGCCGCGAATTTTCTGCACATGGTCAACGGCGAGATTCCCTCGGAGTCGATGCGAAAAGCCTTCGACCTCTCCCTTGTGCTCTACGCGGAGCACGAGCTAAACGCCTCGACTTTCGCCGCGCGGGTCACCGTATCGACCCTCTCCGATATTTACTCCGGCATCGTCTCCGCGATCGGTACGCTTAAAGGCCCGTTGCATGGAGGGGCGAATGAGGCGGCCTGGGCGGTCCTGAACCAAGTTGGTTCCCCCGACAAGGCCGAACAATGGATCAAGGATGCGCTTGCCCGAAAGGAGCGGATCATGGGGTTTGGGCACCGCGTCTACAAGACGGGGGATCCTCGTGCCCGTATCCTCAAGAAATACTGTGCCCTCATCGCCAATGAGATCGGCGACGATCGTTGGGAACGCATCGCGGAACCGATTGAACAAGCCGTCACCACGCAAAAGCAGCTCCCGCCGAACGTGGATTGGCCCTGCGCCCGGCTTTATCACTACCTCGGCCTGGTTACGGAAATCTATACGCCCATCTTTGCAATGTCGCGCGTCGCGGGCTGGTCCGCCCACGTCATTGAACAACTTGACCATAACCGCCTGATGCGGCCTCGGGCTCGCTATGTAGGCCCCCCGAACCGAGCGATCCAACCTGTCGATCAGCGGTGACCGTCCAGATCGAGGTTGAAATAGCGAACGTACCGTTCCAAGGGTTTCCTTCAGCGTCTCGAACGAAAAAACCCCTCCAGAAGCGGCTCCTGGAGGGGTTCGGACTGAGTTGACCGAGAATGTTCTCAATGCGGCCAGTAGAGGGGCTGGCATGGTTTGGGGCGTACACCCCACCAATACCCGGTTATTGATCGTTGGTCTCTCGCGGCTCCTCGTCCATACCTTCCTCCGCTTCCCCTTCGGGCTTGGGCAGAGGGGTTTCGTTCTTCTTCTTGAGCAATCCCCTCAGCGTGGTCTCATCGACCGCCTCGGCGGCTCCTCGCACCGGAGCATTGTAGGAATAGCCCAGGAAGTTGAGTAGTCGGCCAATCAGGATCGGGCGAACACCCGCGTCGCGGGCCGTGCTGATTGCCGCGGAGCGTTGTTTGAGGTAAAGCTCGTACTCAGCCGTTCCAAGAGCCTCGGCGCGGTTGCTCACGTCGGTCAATGGGGGACGCAGCTTCGGATCATCAATCACGTACCATGCGTCATAGCCCGAGATCTTGCCACGCTCCTTGCCGACATCGGGGGGCGGCAGGTCATAGTCAACGATCCCTCCGGCCGCCTCGATCATTCGGATCAGGTCCGACCGATCGTCCTTGCCGTCTCGGTTGATGTCCATCAGGCCGATGAGAGCGAATCGCATGGGCTCGTTGGGCGACCAGGCTGGGGAGTAGACGATATCGCTTTCCCGGATGGGGTCGATCGAGTTCTTGGTCTCGACGATCCGACCGACGCTGTACTGGTCCGTGACATTGGTCAACTGAATCACGCCCTTGGGCTTCTCCGTGGGAATTCCAGGAGATCCGCTATCAAAGACCGTGAACTTCATCTGGGGGCGTGCGCCCATGTTACGAGTCAGGTTGGTCCTAACCATCCCATCGCCGTAGTCGACCCAGGTGATTTTGCCATCGGGTTGATCCAGGATGGTCTCATCCTTGGAGATGGCTTCCCGAAGTTCGCGGACCTGATTGCTCAGGGCCTTCATGTTGGTCGAGGTCGTTTCACCGTACTGTCGGCGCTCTTGCTTGAGGGACGCGATCTCGGTGCTCTTCTCCTCGATGTCGGTCTCCGCTTCCGTCACCTTGTTGTGCAGGTCGGAGCGGGCCTCGGCATGCGTGGTCTGCTCTTTCTCGAGGTCGGCCTTGGTATCGTCTCGCGACTTGACCACGACATCCATCTGCTGCTTATTCACCGTGTTGGTGGCTTCGAGGCTCCGCTTCAACTCGGTGTAGTTGGTTGCCAGTACGGCCGTCATCCGGGCCTGATTTTTCAACAGATCCTTGACGCGACCAAGCGCCGAGAGAAACGACTTATTCGGGTCGTTCGCATACTCCGTGGAAAGCTTGGTAGCGACCTGCTTGACTTCATCGAGCGCGGGGTTCGACTCGCCCGCCGCCTGAACCTTGGAGATTGCCTCCAGCACCGCGGGGCCGATCAGAGCCAGGTCATCGTCAATCTTCTTCTTCTCGGCCGCGATCTCGGCCTTCACCGCGTCGAAGTCATCGACACGCGCCCCGATTTGCTTCTTCAGGTCTTCGTATTGCCGATTCGCCAGGTCCGCCGCGGATTGCGACTTTCTCGATTCCTCTTGGGCCGCGGTCAATTGCGCCGAGGCCTTATCGTAATTCGAGTAAAGGAAGTAGGACGTAACGGCCAGGATCACGGTCAACGACACGAAGGCCGCGACGGCGATCTTGAGCCCTTGAGACTCGTTTGCTGCAGCCATGGGTGAAGACTCCCGCCGACCGGACCGCTCGCGAACTGCGCTGAAGATCCGCCGGTTTGCAGAAAATATGTCACATGGGAAGGGGCGTGCAGGAGCAATCCAGGAAAAATCGTCGAATTCGTTTGGAACTTGGACTCACGAATCGGCGAAAAGTTCCACCAGCCTCAATTCTAGTGGCTTACGCCAAACAGGTCAAAAGAAATCAACTAGGAGGTTTAGGAGAAATACGAAACAAATCCGGACATACGTCAGAATCGACCGATCTCCTCTTATTGACAGAGGGAGAGGTGCTGACTATTTTGATCCCAAGGGTCCTCTTCGCCAGTACAGACGGCGGGTCGACGCCTCCCTTCTCGATACCAAAAAAGGGGCACGACTCCTCGGCGCGGGAGCAATTGGGGGCACGTCTCCCTTCGTTCCTTCCTCTTGATCCCATCCCTTCAAACCAGTCCCTTCTGTGCTCTACTCATGAAATCCAGGCCCGTCCTCTTCATACTCGATGCCTATTCCCTCATCTACCAGGTATTTCATGCATTACCCTTGATGACGGCGCCGGCGGGCCAACCGACTCAGGCGGTGTTTGGGATCTTTCGAGACCTTTTGAATATTATTCGCGACCATCAGCCTGAATACCTCGTGGCCGCGTTCGATGGCGCCGGCGAAGTCTTTCGCTCGGAACTCTACCCGGAGTACAAGGCCCAGCGGGCAGCCATGCCCGACGACCTCATCCCCCAGATCCCCGTGATTCGACGCGTGTTCGACGGCTTCAAGGTTCCGATCCTCATGGAACCAAAGATGGAAGCCGACGACGTGATCGCCACCGTGGCCCGGCGCGCCTCGGAACAGGGGCTCGACGTCATCATCTGCACGGCGGATAAGGACGCGCGGCAACTCCTGAACGAACGGATCCGGATCATGAACCTACGCACCCAGAAGATTCTGGACGTCGCTGGGTTGCAAACCGACTGGGGCATCAGGCCGGATCAGGTCGTCGACCTGCTCTCCCTTACGGGAGACACAGTGGACAACGTCCCCGGGATCCCTGGGATCGGCCTGAAAACCGCCTCCAAGCTTCTAAACGAATTCGGCGATCTCGAGACCCTCCTCAGCTCCGTCGATAAAGTCTCCGGCGCCAAGCGCAAGGAGAACCTGACGAAGCATGCCGACGATGCCCGGCGAGCGCGAACGCTCGTCGCCCTCCGCGAAGACCTTCCCCTTGAGCTCGACTGGGAGACGTTCAAGGTCAAGGCGCCCGACACCAGGGCCCTCAAGTCGCTCTGCATGGAGTGCGGTTTCCACCGCTTCCTGGTCGAGCTCCCTCAGGAAGAAAAGCCCCCCGAAGCCACGTGGAAGGGGGACTACCGCGTCATCAATACGTTGGAAGGGCTCGAGGAGTTCGCGAGCGAGCTCGAACGCCAACCTCGGTTTTGCCTCGACACCGAGACGACGGGGATCGACCCGTTACGAGCGGAACTCGTCGGCCTGGCCTTCGCCTGGGAAGTCGGCGTGGCCTATTACCTGCCGGTACGCGGGCCTGTCTGGGACAAGGTCCTCCCTCTCCAACCGACTCTCGATCGGCTGAAGCCCGCCCTCACGAACCAGGCGATCGAGAAGATCGGCCAAAACCTGAAATATGACATGCACGTGCTCGCGGGGCACGGGATCGCGGTGGATGGCCCCATTACCGACACGATGGTCCTGAGCTACCTGCTGGAGAGCGGCGAACGCAACCACAACCTCGACCAGCTCTCGGAACGGTTCCTCCACCACACGATGATCCCCATCTCCGACCTGATCGGTAAGGGCAAGACGCAAAAGTCGATGGACCAGATCGAGGTGGAACGGGTCGGCGAGTATGCGGGGGAAGATGCCGATGCCACCTATCGGTTGGCGGAAATCCTCGCACCCAAGGTTCGAGAGGAGGGACTCTGGTCCCTGTACGAAGAGCTCGAACGCCCGCTCATCAGCGTCCTGGCCCGAATGGAAGCTCACGGGATCCGGGTGGATGTCCCCTTGCTCAATCGGCTCTCACACGATTTTGGCGAGCGCCTGACGCGGATCGAGCAAGAGATTTACGAACTGGCCGGCCGCCCGTTCAATATTGGGTCCGCCCCTCAGCTAAGAGAGATCCTGTTCAATGAGTTGGGGCTTCCTTCGTCGCAGAAGACTCCGGGGGGGGAGCCAAGCACCGCGCAGGAGGTCCTTGAGGCCCTGGCGTCCAAGCATCCGCTTCCCAAGCGACTCATCGAGCACCGTCAATTATCCAAGCTCAAGAGTACGTACCTCGACACGCTCCCCGGCCTCGTCAATCCGCGCGATGGGCGGGTCCACGCCTCGTTCAACCAGGGGGTGGCGGCCACCGGACGGTTGAGCTCGAGCGACCCTAATCTCCAGAACATCCCGGTGCGGACCGAAGACGGGCGGCAGATACGGCAGGCGTTCATTCCCAAGGAAGAGGGCTGGTCACTCTTAACGGCCGACTATTCCCAGATCGAGCTCCGGATCCTGGCTCACTATTCCGGCGACCCGGAACTGCGAAAGGCGTTCGAGGAAGATCGAGACATCCACCAGGTCGTGGCGTCGCGCATCTTCAACGTCGAGGAGTCCGCGGTGACCGATGCTCAACGCAGAATCGGCAAAACCGTCAATTTCGGTGTACTCTACGGGCTAAGCCCCTTCGGACTCGCGGGGCGCCTTGGGATTCCCCAGGGGGAAGCATCGACGTTTATCGATGCCTACTTCGACGAATACAAGGGGATCGACGCGTTTATCATGTCCACGCTCGACTCCGCTCGAGAGTCGGGCCAGGTGGAAACGATCCTGGGGCGCCGCAGGCCGATCAACGGTATTCGCCCCACCCCCACCCGCCAACATCGCAACCCGGCCGAACGCACCGCGGTCAACACCGTGATCCAGGGGTCCGCGGCCGACCTGATCAAGCGCGCCATGCTCGAGGTGGACCGGCAGATCCAGCAACGCGGTCTCCAGGCACGCATGCTACTGCAAATCCACGACGAGCTCGTTCTGGAAGCCCCCGATTCCGAGATTCCAAGCCTGATTCCCATCGTGCGTGAAGCGATGGTAAACGCCCTCACGCTCGATGTCCCGCTTCAGGTGGAAATCGCGGTGGGACTAAACTGGCTCGATGTCCAGCCGGTCGAGAACCACTCGGAATGAGTCAAATGACAAACCCAAGGCGCCAGGAAAAGGCATCGAATCTTCAAGAAAAACCTATGAAGAGCACGCGGATTCCGGTTGCAGGTTGGGAAGGGATGGCGTATAAACAAACTGATGGTCTGTCAATCACCCGCACTCGCGTCGATCGTTTCCCTTTCACGGTAATCGGATCCCTCCCAATCAACAGCCCGTGCGAGCCTTGTGGTCGTCTCGAGCAACAGCGTTCGAGAACATCACGCTGTGTGGGGACCCGCCCAACCGGATCTGAAATCTCCCTTTGGAACATCGACACGTTCCTCTCAAACAGAGACTTCTCATGCTGCCTCAGAGTGCGCAACCGCGACTGAGCCAGATTGAATCCTGATATTGTGATATTCGCATCATGCGCTGCCTGGGTGGAGTGACGAAGCCACCAGGTAAGTTCCTTTTTCCATTCCCAAAGTTGTCTTCGATTCATCGAAGCGAACGAAATTGAAGCGGTCCCAAGGAGCATCATGAAGTCACGGGCTCGCGGGTATGCTCGCAACCGGGTCAGACGACGCCAGGGCCCCTGGAAGCACGGTGATATTCCCGTGATCGGGGTTGTTGGGGAGATCGGCGGAGGGAAAAGCCAGGTCTCGGCTTACTTCGCCAAGTGGGGTGCGAAGGTGATCGATGCCGACGCGGTTGGCCATGCGCTCCTGACGCAACGCCCCGTTCGCGAGTTGGTGCTCGATCGCTTTGGCCCATCGATTCTGGCTCCCGCGACTTCCACAGACACCGACGTGGAGGAAGAAGCCGAGCCCGTGATCGATCGCCGGGCGCTGGGAACCCTGGTCTTCTCCGAGCCCGCGCTGCTGGCCGATCTCGAAACGATCTTGCATCCACGAATGCGTACCACGTTTGAGAAGGCGATTGCCAAGGCCGAACGCCAGGGACGCTACAAGGCGGTGGTGCTCGACGCCGCCGTGTTGTTCGAGGCGGAATGGGACTCACTCTGCGACATCGTCGTTTACGTGGACGCCCCGCGTGAGTCCCGGCTCGAGCGATTGATCCGTACAAGAGGTTGGACGGAAGCCGTTCTGGAAGCCCGGGAACGCGCACAGGCCTCCCCCGATTTCAAACGAAGCCAGGCGAACACGATTCTCTCGAACACCGGCGACCTCGAGCAACTCGAAAAAGAGGCCGGCCGGCTCTGGCAAAAGCTGCTCGTCCCCTCTCGAAACCTCGGTTCGACCCATGCGAACCGAACCCTTGAGGTGCGTGAGGAAGAATACCCCACATCTCGATCCACTGTTCCCTCTCCAGACGCGAACGTGGCCGCACCCGGTGATCCCTCGTCCCCCAATCGACGAAGGAGGATGGGTCCCACTCGAAAGAGCCGGACCAGACCCAAGCGTCCTGAATGACTGCATGAATTGAAATATTGAATTCAGCGGAATTGATCCTGCCCGAGTTCCACGACCTCTACCGAATCCGTCATCCGAGGGCGGACAATTCAACAGTTCGCCATATCGCCGACCGCGCCTTCCGAGCTGAATCGGAACTCGAAGAAGGTAGGTCGCTACTTCGTAAAGCTAGATTGAACGAACGAGGAGATTCGATCGCCATGGCCAACGAGACTCGCCCCCGCCGGGAGTCCTCCAGCACATCCCGCGTTCGTAAGGCCGCCTCCCTTCCAAACGGGGGCCAGCCCCCCGCACCCGCGGCTTCCGACGACACCACTTCCACACATCCCACCCCACAGACGAATCAGAATGAAAACAATGACCATCTGAATACGACGAGCGAGTTCCGGGAACGGACCGAACGCGAACCCTATCCCCAGGAACGGCCCGCCGACCGAGAGCCGATCCGATATGTTCGGAGCCGCGAACCGGTCCGCGAACGG
>Ga0182745_1005377_pt1 | contig 10478 bp, 6 predicted proteins | sample eDN3rd30CKraftBY_FD_128523 | JGI IMG/M metagenome (GOLD analysis project Ga0182745, IMG submission 128523) | Enriched backyard soil microbial communities from Emeryville, California, USA - eDNA 3rd pass 30_C Kraft BY (version 2) (version 2) | ecosystem: Environmental > Terrestrial > Soil >... | reverse complement strand
TTATTACACCTCCCGAAATATTAATTACAGAACTAGTTGAAGAAAAATCCAGTCCTCCACTAGATGAGGATGAATTTCCAACAGTTGTTACATTAACTACACCCCCGGACTGTGTAAATTTACCTGCACCTGAGCATGTTATTCTTCCGGCTATATTAACTGTACCTCCAAGAATTTCGTATTCACCTGTAGATCCTGACATTGAATTTCCTGAAGCAGATCCAATGTTATATGTGCCTGTAGAAATTCTTAATAATCCTGTATTTGTTGGACTCCCTGATTGACCGGCAACCGTAAAGTTCGGATTGTTTAACCATACACCCCCGGCAGTAGGTATTGAGTATGATGTAGAGCTGAATACTTTATCAGAAATTGTAGTAGTTCCTGAAATTTTCAAAATACCTGCCGTAATTGTAAATCCTCTCGATGCGGCTGTATTATATAAAACTCCCGGATTAAAATCTAAAATTGATTTTGTAGTTCCGTTGGCAGGTTTATTTACAGTAACAACATTTAAAGTTGTTGTTGAAGTTGCTGATGTTGTAAAACTGTTATTTGTTGCCCCGGTAAAAGTTATATTGATTTTATTATTTGTTGAAGCAAGTCCGTTAAAAACACCCGCGCCGTTTATATTAAAGTTTCCGCCCACAGACAAAGTATGTGTTGCTGAAGCTGATGCTCCGGATTTATATGTTCCGTTTGAATTAATTACCATATCACCGCTAACTGTTAAAGTTCTTGCGGTAGCCACTGCATCGTGTTGCAATATTGCAGCGCTTCCGCTTCCCGAACCTACTGTTAATGATAATGCCACTCCGTTTGCATCTATAGTTACTGTATGGCCATCTGAAATTGTAACATTATCAAAGGCGGTTGGTACAGCGCCTGATGACCATGTTGAAGCCGCGCTCCATGATCCGGAAGTAATTGAGGTAACATTTCCCGGAGGAAGGGTTGCTTGACTTCCGGTTAAGAAAGGAGAATCTGCATCGGCAGTTGCTACTATCCTGTAATAATATGTAACACCTGCAGTTAATCCGGTTTGAGCTGAAGTATATGCAGTTCCTGTTGTTGCTGTTGTTGTACTTGGAATTGCTGCGCCTACCTGAGTGAAGGTTACATTATCGGTAGAACGAAAAACCTTAAACGAGGTTTCATTAGTTGAATTATCCACCCAGTTTAAGGTCATTCCTGATTGAGTAACGGACGTTGTTGAAAAATTTATTGGAGCTGCATCTGCAAATACAGGAATATAAATTTTCACATTATCCATTGCTAAATAAAATTGGTTAGCAATAGAATATCCATTAAAACCTAAATAATAAGTTCCCGTAGTGGGAACAGTAAATGTTGTTGAAACGAAATCTAACGATGAACTTGTTAAACTTGGCAAGTCCAACAATGTTGTTGTTTGAGCCGCTACCGTTGCAGAAGTTCCTATTGTTGCTTTTAAAGACTCTACATATCCACCTGCCGTTCCAACATTAAAACCCAAGGAATAAGTTTGCCCGGCATTTAATGTTACTCCCGGAGTTATTGCCCAGGTATTCATGGCATTGCTACTGTTCCATTTTGCTTTTAAATAATAAGTTGACCCACTCATTTGAGTAGGGTAGTCAGTAGCATTTGAAACTAGCCAATTTTCTCCACTTCCGGCATTAATAATGGTCCAACCGGTTGCAGTACCACTTTCAAAATTTTCCGAAAATAGTATTTGAGAATTAACATTTCCTGCAAATAACAGCATTATCATTGCTGTTACCGTCGTCAAAATCCCTTTGAAAAACGTACCCGTTTTAGGTGTGCTGGTAGAAAAACTCATGTGTTTAAAATTTTAATATAAACAATAGGCGCGGTGCCAAAAACAACAAAAAATTATGTGAAAAAAACTGTTTTGTTTTATCAGGATATTCAATTGGAATAGTAAATGTATTTAAACCTTTTTTATTTAACAAAACTTTTTTAATGAAAAATTAAATTTTTTTTCATCCACAATAAAATTTATTGCTATTTATATCCACCACTTATCCCCAAAAATGTTCGTTTATTTTGATTTTTTGCAGCTTAGTTGCTTATTCTATATTTGCAATCTTCAATTATAGCATATGTACGATATCAAAACACCAATTAAAAAATTATTATCCGAAGAAAAATCCGGCTTTACTACTACTGTTATGGGATGGGTTAAAACCTTTAGAAATAATCAGTTTATAGCTCTCAACGATGGAAGTACCAATGAAAATATTCAAATTGTTGCTGAATTAGGATCTTTTAATGATGATTTACTTAAAAAAATAAATACAGGCGCTTGTATTAAAGCAACCGGGCATGTTATTCCTTCTCAGGGAAAAGGACAGGCAATTGAAATTAAAGCCGAAACTATTGAAATACTTGGCGAATGCGATGCTGAAGTATTCCCTCTTCAACCTAAAAAACACAGCCTCGAATTTTTAAGGGAAATTGCTCATCTAAGGTTCAGAACCAAAACCTTTGCTTCTGTTTTCCGGGTAAGAAATTCGCTCTCTTTCGCAATTCATAAATTTTTTAACGAACGCGATTTTATTTACGTCCATACTCCTATTATTACGGCAAGCGATGCCGAAGGAGCAGGCGAAATGTTTAGAGTTACAACATTACCGCTCGATGGTTCCGCCGTAGGCGATGATGGAAATATTAACTATAAAGATGACTTTTTTGGAAGAAGCACAAACCTTACCGTTAGTGGCCAGCTTGAGGGCGAACTTGCCGCTACTGCTTTTGGCAATATCTACACTTTCGGGCCAACTTTTAGAGCTGAAAACAGCAATACTACCCGCCATCTGGCGGAATTTTGGATGATTGAACCCGAAATGGCTTTCTACGACCTTGAAGACAATATGAACCTTGCCGAAGAATTTATTAAATATATAATTTCTTATGCGCTGGAAAATAATGCTGATGATATCAACTTCCTTTCAGAAAGGCTTAAGGAAGAGGAGAAATCAAAACCCGAAGCTGATAGAAGTATGCCTCTTTTGGAGAAATTAAAATTCGTACTTGAAAATAATTTTGAGAGAATTTCATATACTGAGGCAATTGAAATTTTAAAAAACAGCAATTATAATAAAAAGAAGAAATTTAATTACCTGATAAACGAATGGGGAGTTGACTTGCAAAGTGAACATGAGCGGTACCTTGTTGAAAAACACTTTAAAAAACCGGTAATTATTTACAATTACCCAAAAGATATTAAGAGTTTTTACATGCGGGTGAACGATGACGGAAAAACAGTTGCCGCAATGGATATCTTAGCTCCCGGAATTGGTGAAATTGTTGGGGGCTCACAACGTGAAGAAAGGCTTGATGTGCTTTTAGAAAGAATGAATAGCATGAATATTCCGGTAAAAGAACTTGATTGGTATCTTGATACAAGGCGCTTCGGTACTTGCGTTCATTCAGGTTTCGGACTGGGTTTTGAAAGAATGGTACAATTTGTAACCGGAATGACAAACATTCGCGATGTAATTCCTTTTCCGCGGTATCCCAAAAGTGCATCATTTTAATGGGCAAAAAGAAAAATTCAATAAAAAAACTCGTCTTTGGTAAAAAAGAATCTCGTGCGGTATTGAAGGTTAACCCTACCGTTCCGCCTCAGCGGCCTTTACCGCTTAATGCCAAAGTTGATGTTTTTACGTATAGCAGGGAATCTTTTTCTTTCGAAAGGATATCAAATGTTTCTACCTTAAAAAAGCCGGAAAATGAATTAAATATTTCCTGGATTAATATTTACGGGCTTTCAAAAGAAGAGGTTGAAACTGTTAGCTCAATTTTCGGAATTCATTCCCTTATTACCGAAGATATTTTAAGCATCGGCCAGCGGCCGAAAATGGATGATTTAAACAATCTGCTTTTTTGCTTACTGAATATGCTTTTTTATAATGAAGAGAGCTGCACTGTTGACCCCGAACAAATCAGCATTGTTCTGGGCAAAAATTTTGTCCTTACTTTCCAGGAAGAAGGAGAAAGAGATGTTTTTAGTGTGGTAAGAGATAAAATAAAAGTGCCGGGCAGCAAAATAAGATTGAACAGGGCCGACTTTTTATTTTACTCAATACTTGATGCAATAGTTGACCATTATTTTGTGGTGATGGAAAAGCTTGGCGACAATATTGAAACGTTGGAGGATGAAATTTTAAGATTTTCAAATAAAGAAAGTTTAGGCAAAATAAATGATATGCGCAAGGAGATGATTGTTTTAAAACGAAATATTGCTCCTGTAAGAGAAATGATAAGCAGTATTATTCGAAGTGATTCGGAAATGATTGCTGAGAATACCGAAAAATATTTTAAAGATGTTTACGACCATATAATTCAGGCAAACGACCTTTCGGAAAATTATCGAGATCTTTTAATTAACCTTCAGGATTTATACCTCAACAATGTTAACCTCAGGCTTAATGAGGTTATGAAAGTGATTGCGATTGTTACTTGCTTAATGGCTCCGGCAGCAGTTATCGGCGGTATATTTGGAATGAACTTCGACCGCATACCGTTGCTGCATAATCAATGGGGGTTTTATATTTCAGTTGCAATTATGCTTTTGGTGCCTGTGGCGATGGTAATTATATTTAAAAAAAGAGGCTGGTTTTAATTTTTAAAAACCGGAACTGTGCTGCATGGTTCACCGTACATTAAACTTTTGGCTATAGGTTGAAGCATTGAAGTTAATTTTACATACACCGACGGTGGAATTTCCTTTTCGCCGCAACCTTTAATTACAATTCTCTTTCCTGAATAATCTTGCAGATTAATCCGGCTTAAATTTTCTAAAATAATTTTTTCGGTTGCTGCTTGTTTATTGCCGAAAGCCACATTAGTACATTGTTGTAAGTACGAAGCTGCGAGCATAAATGCCCATACCGGAATTATTGCATCAACACTGCAAAAGACAGCTGCGTTTTTTCCTGCGTAAGCAGAAAAATCAAAATTCTTTAAGCTTTCGCGAAAGTCTTTTTCTTTTAAAATCAGTTCACGGAAAAGAAAAGGTTTTAAATCAAACTCAACTACTTCAGAGGAAGGATAAAATAATTCAGGGTCAATTGTTATTATTCCACTTTCTGCAACTTTATTCCTTATTGTTTCCATATCATTTCGTATTTAAAAAAAAGCTGCAATTTCGGTTGCAGCTTTAAAGTTATTAGAAATGTTTACTTCTGTAATCTTTTATTTTTGCCTGGCTGCGTAGGCTTTCATACCAACCGTTGTTTTGAGTTCTCATTGCACCAAGTTTGTTTTTCATTTGTTGTGCCTCAGTTTCTGCATCAGCAGCGGCTTTCGCCTGAATTGAGTTTATTTTTACAACAAATACACCTGTTGCACCTCCAAAAGCAGGAGATGGTTTTGATTGATAATCTTTGTTGAAAGAAGCGCCTATAACTTTTGGTTCAATACCTATACCATTTACAACCTGGCTGCTCATTGTAAGAGAAGAATCCTGGCCTGCTTGCATTACTTGTTTGTTGTAAGCAGCGGCAGCAGCTTCAAGTGTTGGATTTTCGCCGGTCTTTTTAATAATGAGGTCTGCCTTTTTCTCGTTTCTTACAATAGGTTCAGCGCCGGGCCTTGCTGTTGCCGCATCTTGTGTGCCTTCTTCAACTTTTTTATCAACTGTTGCAACTACATAATAATCACCCAAACTAAATGGCTCGCTTACTTCGCCAACTTTGGCGGAATTAGCCCATTGAACCAGTGGTCGGGCATCAGAAAATTGCCCAATCATATAATCGTTTTCCTTTGTAACCACCGGATTTTTAATTAGCTCCAGTCCATTTTTAGCAGCATATTCACCAAGGGTTTTAAATCCTGCGTGAGAAGAAGCCCTGTCAGCTTTTGCACTTGCCTCATTAATTGTTGCGTCGCTTGGAATAATTTCTTTTGCCATATAAGCAACTTTGTAAGCAGGCTTAAAATCTTTTTGTGAAGTAACCTCAATAACATGGTAACCAAACTGAGTTCTTACAACACCTCTTGAACCAACGGGATTTGAAAACACATAATCGTTAAATTCAGGCACCATTTGGCCGTAACCAAAAGTGCCAAGGTCTCCGCCTTTATCCTTAGAACCGTCGGCAGAATATTTTGCAGCAAGTTCGCCAAAATTTGCACCGCCGTTAACAGCAGTTAAAATACTGTCGGCTAATGCTTTTGCTTTTTCATCAGCCATAAGTTCCTGGCCGGTTTGTAAATCACGAGGGCTTATCAAAATATGTTTTGCCTGAACGCTGTCAGGTAAATTTTTAACGCCAATAACCTTTGCAAGAACGTAATCATTGTCTTGTAAGTAAGGTCCAACAACTGTTCCCACAGGTGCCGCCATAATTTCAGCAGCATTTGGTTGTGTTAATTTAGAGCCCGGTACATACGAATCGTTATAATCAATAACTGAAGTATTTTTTGTTACAAACAGAGATGCGTTACTGTCTGCTTCAAAAGGAGTTTTTAAACTCATTACAGCATCTCTTGTTTTTAAAGAATCTGCTGAAGAAGGAAGTTGGCTTATTGCAACATAAGAAATAACTGTTCCTGCTTCCTGCTTAAACATTTTTTTATTCTTCTTCACATAAGCGTTAATATCTTCATCAGTAACCTTAACAGCGCTATCTGAAATTTCGGTATAAGGAATATATGCATAACTAATTTGAGAGAAGTTGTTCGCTTCTTCATTATCCTTTTTTTGCATCCATTTCGGATAATAAACACCCGCATTTAAAAGACCTGCATATTTAGCAACAAGAGAAGAAAGTTTTAGTGGGTTGATTACCTGTTGATTTATATTTTCTCTTTGTTCTCCTTTTAATTTTTTAATGTTATTAAGAGCTTTTTGGGCTTCGGCAACATTTAATTTTCCGGTTTCAGGATCACGAAGTTGTTGTTCCTGTAATAACGGGTTATTAGGTTCATTACTTAATAATATATAAGAAAGTTCCTTTGCAGTAAAATCAATTCCAAGTTTTGATGCTTCTTTTTCAAATATTTTTTCAGCTACCATTGAGTTCCAGGTTTCATCTCTAAGTTGGTAGGTTCTTAAGCCTGAGGCTTTTTGTCCTGATCTTTGCTCGTCCATCATTTCAGCCATTCTCAACCTTTTATTAAAATCATTCACCTCAATGTTTTCACCGTTAACTTTACCAATATCAGTTGTATTTGAACTGAATAATCCGCCTTGTTGATTAGAATCCATTAATATGAAACCTATTAAGCTCAGTGAAATTACAATCATCACTATAATAGCACCTTTATCACGTATGGTCTGTATAATCTGCATGTTAGAACAAAAATTTTTAAGGCTGCAAAAATAGGTTTATTTGTGATATTAACAAATTGTGGAAAACACGCCTAAATGCGCATTAATAAGGGTAATTATTATTTATTCAGGCATTAACTGTGAATAACTTAAGTTTTTGTGGAAATCACTAAAATCCGTAAAAAAATTTGTGGATGAGATTGTGAAAAACTTCATAGGCTTTGAAAAATTTTTATGAGGTTGTTAAAAACCAACAATTTTTACCCTCTCAATTCACACTTTTAAAAAGTGATTTTGTTCACTTTTAACTATATTAACAATCGGCTGTAAATTCTTGATAAATATTTAAAAACGTATCCGCCGGCAGGCGGGAATTAAAATATTAAGTATGCTAAAATGTGAAATAGGTGTGAATAATGGCTGAATAAAGTAATCTTTTTAATTTTACAAGAGAATTGAAAATAATCTTTCCACTAATTAACACTCCTAATAGTAGTAAGACTTATAAAAATAAATAGTATTAAATACATATTATGCCGGTTATTAACAACGAAGAATTAATAAAAGAAGTTTCTCAAAAAGGATTTCTTGATTTTGAAATAGATCCCTCGTTAGATTTATTTGAAGAGATAAATAAATTGAAAAAGGAAAAAAACGCAATTGTATTAGCGCACTATTATCAGGAGCCTGATATTCAGGATGTAGCAGATTATATTGGGGATAGTTTGGGCCTTGCCCAGAAGGCTGCCGGTACCGATGCTGATATGATTGTATTTGCGGGGGTTCATTTTATGGCTGAAGCTGCAAAAATTTTAAATCCGGGTAAAAAAGTTGTATTGCCTGATTTAAACGCAGGTTGTTCTTTAAGTGATTCGGCTCCGCCGGCATTATTTAAAGAATTTAAAGACAAGCATCCTGGCCATGTTGTTATTACCTATATAAATTGCAGTGCCGGCATGAAGGCCTTAAGTGATATTATTTGTACCTCAAGCAATGCACAAAAAGTTATAGAATCTGTACCTGCAGATACTCCAATAATATTTGCTCCTGATAAGAACCTTGGAGCATACCTGATAAAACAAACAGGCCGCGATATGGTTCTGTGGAACGGTTCGTGTATTGTGCATGAATTATTCAGTTTAAAGAAAATTACAGATCTTAAAGCCCGCCATCCTTTGGCAAAGATTATTGCACATCCAGAGTGCGAAGAACCTGTTTTAAAAGTTGCTGATTACATAGGAAGTACCACTGGATTATTGAAATATACTCAATCGAGCGAATTTAATGAGTTTATAGTGGCAACAGAGGCCGGAATTTTACATCAGATGGAAAAGGCCAGCCCACACAAAACATTCATTCCTGCGCCGCCTGAAAATGCCTGTGCATGCAATGATTGCCCGTACATGAAGCTGAATACTCTTGAAAAATTGTATTTATGCATGAAATACGAACTTCCGCAGATAGAAATGGACGAAGAACTTAGACTTGCTGCTAAAAAGCCTATTGACAGAATGCTTGATATTAGCGCAAAATATGGTTTGTAATAATCATATAATAAATTTATTTGATATTACTAAGACACATACCTTTTTTAAAATCTGTATTTATCTACAGTATAACAGCTTTTGGAGGCCCCCAAGGTCATTTGGGTATGATGTTTAAAACATTTGTTCAAAAAAGAAGATATATAACTGAAGAAGAATTAATTGAATATAATAGTTTTTGTCAATTATTACCTGGTGCATCATCAACACAAACAATTACATTAGTTGGTTATAAGCGCGGCGGAGTTCCTTTAGCGGTACTAACTCTTTTAATATGGATTTTGCCTGCATCGGTTTTAATGGGAGCACTTTCGTTTTTAGTAACCGGTAGATTTAGCGAATATTTTAATCACAGTTTCAGGTTTGTTCAACCTATGGCAATAGGTTTTTTGTTATTTGCAGCATATAAAGCATTCAAAATTTCTATCCATAATACCATCACAAAAGTGTTGATGTTATTTACGGTTGTTATAAGTTTTTTTCTTTTTAAAGCTCCTTGGGTATTTCCCGCTTTAATAATTGTTGGCGGGATTGTTACAAATTTTAGTAACAAAAGAATTCCAGAGAAGGAGGTAATAAAACCACGGCATATACGGTGGACAAATATTTGGCTGTTTATAATTGTTTTCGGCCTTGCCGGATTTCTAAGTGAAACTGCCAGAAAGCAAGAATGGAAAGATCGCCGGGCATATAATGTTTTCGAGAATTTTTACCGTTTTGGAAGTTTTGTTTTTGGGGGAGGTGATGTATTGTTACCAATGATGCTTGATCAATATGTTGCGCGGCCTGAAGCACCTGCAACTAAATTAAAGAATCCAAATGCTATCAAGCTTGAAAAGCAAGATATACTAACGGGATATGGTTTAGTACGAGCTATTCCCGGGCCTACATTTTCGGTTTCAGCTTATGTTGGTGGAATTATTATGGAAAGAGAGGGTAAATCAAGACAAGTTTTGGGTGCAATGTTAGGTACAATTGGGATATTTCTGCCGAGTGCTTTATTAGTTTTATTCTTTTTTCCCGTATGGCAAAACCTCAAAAAGTATATTGTAATTTACAGGGCTTTAGAAGGTATAAATGCTGTTGTTGTAGGGTTTATGTTAGCAGCAGCAATATATTTGTTGCGGAATATTGAGGGTAATCCGGATATTTTTACAATTTTTATTAATGCAATTGTAATTGCCGGTACGTTTTGTTTATTAAAATTTACTTCTTTAAAGGCTCCATATATAGTGGGAATGTGTATTTTGTTAGGATTATTAATTTAATTATTTACTATAATATAATCCCTTATCAATTTCTTTTATTACAATATCGGGAACAAGGTAACGTATTGATAAATTATTTTTGATCATTTCCCTGATTTGGGTAGATGAAATTTCTAATAGTGGTGCATTAGCCACTCTTACATTTTTTCCAATTTTTGAATTTATTGTAAAACCCGGGCGGTTATAGACAATGATTTGATAATTTTCAAGTATTGATTTTCCATTTTTCCATTGTGAAATATTTTGAAAACTATCGCCACCGACAATTATTGAAAATCGGTAATTTGGGAACTGTTCGGTAAGATATGTTAGAGTATCAATTGTATAAGAAGGTTTAGGTAAATTAAACTCAACATTTGATGCTTTTAATCCTTTTTCGCCTTC